>Ga0224508_10000041_pt1 | contig 149925 bp, 129 predicted proteins | sample SF_Jan12_sed_USG_4_FD_170157 | JGI IMG/M metagenome (GOLD analysis project Ga0224508, IMG submission 170157) | Sediment microbial communities from San Francisco Bay, California, United States - SF_Jan12_sed_USGS_21 | ecosystem: Environmental > Aquatic > Marine > Sediment | place: USA... | reverse complement strand
GATGGGCGGTCGATCGTGGCTGGGGCTCAGTGGAAGACCTCGAGCGGATCGAAGAGCACGGATCGATGCGGGGAGCTGAACCGAAGCATGTCTCTGCGAGGGCGCGCAGCAGACAGCGAGATGAGATGGGCACCCTCGGCTCGGGAAATCACTATCTCGAAGTGCAGCGCGTAGCTGAGGTCTTCGCCCCTGACGTGGCCTCCGAGCTATCCATTGCCGAGGACGATGTGGTCGTCAGCATTCATTGCGGCTCGAGAGGCCTCGGTCACCAGATCGGCACCGAGTACCTTCGCGAGATGGCCATCGCCGCGGCGGATCACGGCATCGACCTTCCCGATCGCGAGCTCGCCTGTGCGCCGCTGCGTTCCGAGGTGGGCCGTCGATATCTCGGCGCCATGCGCGCGGGGATCAACTGCGCGCTCGCCAACCGCCAGATCATCACGCACCTCACGCGCGCGGTCTTCAGCGACGTATTGCCAGAGGCCGAGCTTCCCCTTCTCTACGATGTCTCCCACAACACCTGCAAAGAGGAAGAGCACGTCGTCGATGGTGTACGGAGGCGACTGTTCATTCATCGAAAGGGAGCCACGCGCGCATTCGGGCCCGGGCACCCCGAGCTACCAGACCAGCTTCGCGGCATCGGTCAACCCGTGCTGATCGGAGGCAGCATGGGGACCGAGTCATGGGTCCTCGTCGGTACGTCAAAGGGCATGGCGCTCTCTTTTGGGTCGGCCTGCCATGGCGCGGGGCGGCGGATGAGCCGGCACCGCGCGAAAAAACAATGGCGTGGCAGCAAGCTGATCAAGAATCTCGAGCACCGCGGTATCCTCGTTCGCTCAGTCAGCATGCGCGGCGTCGCAGAGGAAGCGCCGGGCGCCTACAAGGACGTTCGCGCCGTGGTGGACTCAGCGGATCGAGCCGGGCTTGCCCGCAAGGTCGCACGTCTCGAGCCCATGGTGTGCATCAAGGGTTAGCGGCGGCTTAAGATTCTGACTCGCGTTGCTGCTCGCGCGAGACCAGTTGAGCAAGGTCGGTGAGCTCCTGAGCCATCCACTCTACCATGTCGTCGAACGCGATGATCCCCTGCAGACGATTCTCGGCGTCCACCACTGGTATTCGTCGCACCCCTCGCGCGCGCATCTTCTTTCGCACGTCGAACGCGTCTTCGGTGTCGCGTGCTGTCGTCAGGCCGTCGCTCATGACTTGACTCACCGGCATGGTCTGGAGATCACCAGAAGCCTCGGCCAAACCTTTCACGACCAGGTCCCGGTCCGTGACCAACGCGATTGGAACCCTGTCTCTGCCGCGCTCCTCCACCACCACGAGGCAACCCACGTGATACCTCTTCATCAAACGAGCCGCTTCCAAGACGTTCTCGTCTGCGCGGATGATGTAGACGGTTCGGTTGCAAAGCTCGCCAGCGGTCATGATCGATTCGGGGAGCTTGCCGGGCCTGGACTTCGGATGCAAGATGGACCTCGATCGACCTCACGAGGGCGGTGTGCCGCGAAAGGCACGTTCGCCCAACTTCGAATGAAAACCGCATACACCACGACACTCTGCAACGGCGACGGATATCTGCCCGGCGTCGAAGCACTGGGGAAATCTCTCGAGGCCCACGGCACCAAGGTCCCGCGCATCGTTTTGGTGACGGCTGATGTGGGTGCCGATGCCCGCAACCGTCTAACCGAACAGGGCTGGCAGGTTCGTGAGGTCGAGCCGCTCGAGAACCCCCAACCGGACAGCGCGCAACTCTTCGAACGCTTTCGAAACGTGTACACGAAACTTCGGGCCTGGGAGCTCGTCGATCTCGACAAGGTCGTTCTGCTCGATGCCGACCTGATTACGCTCCAAAACATCGACGAGCTGTTCGAGCGGCCTTCCATTGCCGCCGCACCCGATTTCTTTCTCCCTGATCGATTCAACAGCGGCCTGATGGTCATCGAGCCATCGTCCGAAACCTTCGAGCGAATGCTAGAGGCCCTTTGGAAGACCCCGAGTTACGACGGGGGCGACCAGGGGTTTTTGAACGTGTTCCACTCGAACTGGTATGCGATGGACGTCGCGCATCGCCTGCCAGCCGGCTACAACCTGCAGAACTTCATTTTTCAGTTTCTCCATGGCCACCCAAGCTTGAAGGAGACACTCCTGCGCGAAGCCAAAGTCATCCACTACTCGGTGCAAAAGCCCTGGCTCACCAAACCTGCCCTCACGGGCGGGTCGGAGGCCTGGTGGAATGCGTACTTCGGCGCGCATCCCGAGAAGGCAAGCGAGTGGAGGCGCCGGTGGCATGCGATGGAGGACTGGACCTTCGACCACGCGGTGGCCGCCATCATCAAGTAATGAGCAGCAGCAAAGTCCTTCAACGTGAGCTCCCATGGTGGAAGCGCACGACCGTCTATCAAATCTACCCGCGCTCTTTCTCGGACCAAACGGGTGATGGAATCGGCGACCTGCCGGGAATCATCGAGCGGCTCGACTATGTACAGTGGCTCGGCCTGGAAACGATCTGGTTGTCCCCCTTCTTTTCGAGCCCGCAGGCGGACTTCGGTTACGACATCAGCGACCACTTCGGCATCGCGCCCGAGTATGGATCCCTGGAGGATTGCCGTCGCTTGATCGACGAGATTCACGCTCGCGGGATGAAAGTGGTTCTCGACATGGTCTTGAACCACACCTCGGACCAGCACCCCTGGTTTCTCGAATCCAGAAGCTCACGCGACAACCCGCATCGGGACTTCTACCTTTGGCGCGACGGACGCAAACCCTATGGTGCAGCACCTCCCAACAATTGGCGCTCCATGCTTGGGGGCTCGGGCTGGCACTACGACGCCGAGACGGATCAGTGGTACTGGGCCAGCTTCCTGCCGTTTCAGCCGGACTTGAACTACCGAAATCCGAAGGTGAAACGCGCGATGCTAAATATGGTCAGGCACTGGCTGGGTGAAGGCGCGGACGGCCTGCGGCTCGACATCTTCAACGCGATTTACAAAGACGCCGCGTTCTCGGACAACCCTCGATCGCTGCGCGCGATCCCGTCTGAAGACAATCCCGGTGGTTTTTTTCAGCGAGCGCTGCACACCCAGAACCACCCCGATACCTTTGCGTTTGCGCGCGAGCTGCGCGCCGTGGTCGACGAGTTCGACCATCCCTCTCGCTTCATCGTCGGCGAGGTGTTCGGCTCGGCCGATCTTCTGCGAGAGTATTGCGGTCCATCGGGAGAGGGTCTGAACCTCGTTTTCTTGTTCAAGAGCCTTCGTACCCCGTTCCAGGCTCGTGCGTTTCGGGACCTCGTCGCCGAATTCGAATCGGCATTTCCCGAGCCCTTTCATCCCACCTACGTCTTCGGCAACCACGATCGGCCACGCCATATGGAGCGGCTCGGCAACGACTTGGATCGGGCCCGCTTGCTGGCGGCGTTTCAGATGACGGTTCGTGGCGTGCCGTTCGTCTACTACGGCGACGAGCTCGGTCTTTCGCATCACCCGATGCCGCGCGACGAAGCCCGCGACCCACTTTCGAAACGCTTTGGTTTCATTCCGAAAGTCCTGCTGCCGGCTTTGCGGAAACGAGGGATCCTCACCAATCGAGACCAATGCCGAAGCCCGATGCCCTGGCACGGCGGACCGCATGCGGGATTCGCGCCACCCGACTCCGCCGAACCCTGGCTGCCCTTGCATCCGCAAAGCGCTGTCATGAATGTGGCCGCGCAGCGAGAGGACCCGGCCTCGGTCTTGGCATCGTATCGGCGGATGCTTCGGCTGCGCAGCAGTAGCCTCGCACTCTCGGCCGGCGAGCTCACGCTCGTCGATCCACCTGCGGATCCAAACAAGGTGCTTGCGTATCGGCGGGTCTACGAGGACGCCGATCGGCACGAAGGCGCCGACATATTTCTCAACTTCTCGAAGGCGGAGGTGCCGATCGACCTCCGACATCTCGCTCGCGGTGCCGACGCCCTCCTCTACTCGAACCTGCACGATACCCCGGTGGAAGCCAGCGGGCGGCACGTCTTGCGTCCGTGGGAAGGCGCCGTGGTACTGCGGGATCAACCCGCATGAGCGCGCGCCGACCGCCGTCCACGGCATCGCGCCTGCTGTCCGCCGCGGCCCTGGCAGCCTGTTGCGGTACTTCGATTGCGGCGGCGCAGGCTTCCGATTCTGTGCTCGAGCGGTTCGTTGGGAGGTATACCTACGCGGGCGGCGAGGCGGAGATCAAAGCACTGGACCGAGCCATCGACGAGGTCGTCGGCCAGATGAATTTCTTCATCCGGGGCATCGCACGTCGCCGCCTGCGCGCGCCCAACCTCCCGTCGAAGGAGGTCAGCGTGTTCGTCGAGAAGGGGCAGATTCGCATCGATCGGCCCGGCCAACCGGAGGTGTCCGCACCCGCAGACGGCCGACCCATCACCTGGCGCCACCCCACCGATGGCGACGTGTTCCAAGTCAGTCACGGCATCGACGACGAGGGCGTGCTCTACCAGCGCTTCGAGGGCGAACGCAGCGTCTCGCGCAATCGGTTCGTCCTCAGCAAAGACCAAAAACGCCTGACGATTCACACGGTCATCACCGCCGATCGGCTTCCGGCGGCGCTGCGATTCAAGATGACCTATGGACGGGCGACCGTTCCCGACTCCTAGCGGTTGCGGGACCGCCGGATGTCACGTGGCGGCCCGACCGAACACAGGCCACTGTCTGCAGCTCGAGGAAGCGAAATCGGCAGATAGCGTTGGCCCCCACGTGCTTTGACTAGCTGCCTTGACCCCACCGATCCGCATGTTAAACAGCCCCGGGCCTTTCGTCGGGCTGTTAGCTCAGTTGGTAGAGCAGCGGACTTTTAATCCGACGGTCCAGGGTTCGAATCCCTGACGGCCCACCCTAGAGGCGCAAGCCTCTCTTGCTTATTGTCCCCATCGTCTAGTGGCCCAGGACCCCGGCCTTTCACGCCGGTAACCGGAGTTCAAACCTCCGTGGGGACGCCGGCCCCGAGATCAGAAATGGTCTCGGGGCCTTAAAGAGCGGGCTCTTTCTTTTCGGGGCGTCACGACGGGAGTTCGGCGCGCTTATCGGTCAGTCAGGGCACTCCGTTCCGTGACAATCCAGCTTTCCGCTCAACCCGGGTGAAGTCGTCACCCGCCCGCGCCGACCTAGTTGCTCACGTCCTTCCTCGAGTCTTTGGCGCGGATGCACTCTGGGGTGCCGTCATCGACGCATCGATAGACTCCATCACGCCGGCCTTTGCTGCTCTCGAGATAGATCCATATTTTGTCGCTGTCCTCGGTCATTTCGGGAACGAGGGGGATGACGCGGTTCGTCGAGGCGCAGCCTCCGACCAGCAAAGGGGCCATCAAGAACGCCGCGATACAAACACTGACTACTCCAAATTTCATTTCTCTGTATTCTTTCCCGGACCGCAAGTTCGCCGTCAATCGGCACTGCGTATTCCTACCCGTACCGCCTTCCATTCGTGGAAGCAGAGGAACTCCCCCCACAAGAAACGGGAACATCCCGACGTCCAGACGGTACGAGCGCGCACCATATCGGAACACCGATCGGATTGACAGCGACAATCGGGATCCGGCAATGAACGGCCGAACGCGGTCAGACGAAGATGTGCCAGCAGCCCTGGTCGGCAGGGTCACAACGCCCACGCAGGACCGTGACATTCACTTGGGTCCAAGTGAATGGTGCTACGTGGTCACGTACGCTGTGGTCTTCGTTCTGCTTGGCTCTCGTTGGTTCAGCAAGGTGCGATCGGAAGGGGCACCGTCCTATGCAGCCATCCTCCGAAGCCCCTCCCAATCCGTGAGGAACCCCACCACTTGGTTCCAACTCGGAGTGAGTAGGGACGCCACGATCGAGCCCGCTCCTAACAGAGCGGGCTCTTTCTTTCGAAGTCGCCTCCCTAGCCCCCTCCCGCTGCTCAATCCCGCCACTTGGTCTTCGAGCCCGCCCCCACCAGGCCGAGATCGAGCAGCACGGTGACGACGACGAGGACGAGATACATGCCGTCCACCGAGCCGTTGCTGTTGATGGCAAAGGCATAGGAGAGCGTCGTCAGCGGCATGAAGAAGAACCCGAGCAGCGGCCAGATAGTCGTCTCGTATGCAGTCCCGATGTAGTCGCTGAAGATGACGACCAAGACGATGGCGAAACGCGGCGTGCCTAGTGCCAAGCAACCGACGAGAAATGGCATCGGGCGAGGATATCACAGCGGCGTCCCGCGGATGTCGAGGAGGGTTCTCTCTGCCCGTTTGAGCAGACTGTGCCAACGGCGCCACAGGGATCGTGCCTCACGGTCACACACGCAGCCCGGTCGGTCGCTGATCGACCGCGAAATTGAACGGCACGTGTCTTGCTTACCACTCAGGCCATGCCCAGAGCTCATCCCCCAAGCCACTCGACCCTAATGGTCATACGAGAGCGGCTCTTGCTGTGGATGTGGAAGCACGGCTGGGTCTCACGGCCGCTCTGAGCCACCCAGCCCAACGGTCGTGATACCGTCCGACGCTCACCGGAGGAGCGGATGCGCGCGGCGGCTCAGCGCTGCTGCTCCTGCATCTTCTTCATCCACTCTTCGCGCATCTTCTCAGCTTCTTCTTTCGTGCTTGGCATCTTCATGCTCGGCATGCCCCCCGGCATATCGGGCACCTCGGTCACCTGGTAGCCGGGCGGAACCGCGAACTTCCCGGCGGCGACTTTCTTTTCTTGCATCCGGGTCACTTCCAAACCGCTTTGCTGGCCTCCCTTGTCCTTGGACAGCATCTTCATGACGAACCCGGGCTTGAAGCCGTACTCCTTCTCCACAATTTGGGTCCATCCACTCGACGGGCTCTTCCCGCCATCGCCGCCAAACGAAAAGATCGTCTGCCAGAGCCTCGCCGGGTACCGATCGCTCAGCCACAGGTCGGCCGTGCTCCCTTCGTCCTTGTCGATCACGCGGAGGTGACGGGTGCTCTGCCCAGCAACCGTGTCCGTCCCGAGCTTCTTGACCTCGACGTTCGGTTTCTTGCTCTTCTGCTTCTCCGATTGGCTCTGGGCGACCTTCGTGATCGTGTCCTTTGGAATCTTGGTGGCCTGCTTTCGGTCGTGGTCGAGCGCGTAGTCGTACTGGCCCTTGGCGGGTTTGATATACGATGCACGATTTGCCTGCCCCTTGGCGCTCTTCGCCGAGGTGTCCATGCGCACGTCTCCATTCTTGGCGACGTAGACTTGAAATTGAATGGACCCAGCGGATGCATCGCCGATCGACTTCGCTTCGATTTCACCTTCGAACGCCAGCGCAGGAGCCGCAGTAGCCAAGACCAGAACACCCATCAACCAGCGCATCCAACCCTCCGTGGCTCTTCCCCTTGTGGACGACGGGAAAGGCCGATGATCTCGCAAAACGGCGAGTTTTGCATTCGAAAAATGACATTCGTGGCGACCGGAGCGTGATCGCCAATCTCATCGATCTCGCAAAGGGAGATTGCGACGGCTCCTTCCTCGGGCGTAGCATGGCCGCCGTGAAGAAGATCATCCGGAGAATTGCGTGGGCCCTCGTTGCGCTCGTCGCTCTCGTCGTCGTTGGCGGCGGCCTCGCATGGCTGCGGCTTCATCCGTCACCGCCTGGGCTTCAGGTCTGGACCAACGGGCGAATCCTCACGATGGACGCCGAGGGCACGCAGTCGACGGCGCTCGTGATTGAAGACGACCGAATCGTCGCGGTCGGCAGCGATGGTGACGTGCAGAGCTGGCTGCCAAACGCGGACGTCGTGCTCGATCTCGACGGGCGCACGGTCGTCCCTGGGTTCATCGAAGCGCATGGCCATTTCCCAGGAGCCGGGCTCGTCGCGGTTGCGGCGGACTTGAACAGTCCTCCCATCGGCACCGTAAGGACGATCCCAGAGGCGCTCGATGCGCTCAAAGAGACGAACGCGGACCAGCCAGGAGACGGTTGGCTCATCGGTTTTGGCTATGACGACACGATGCTCGAGGAGCAGCGGCACTTCACGCGCGAGGATCTCGACGGCGTGTCTACGACCCGACCGATCCTCGCCATGCACATATCGGCGCACATGGCCGTCGTGAACTCCCTGGCCCTCGAACGCTTCGGCATCACCGCGGAAACGCCGGACCCGCCTGGCGGGGAAATCCGCAAAGACCAAGAAACCGGGAAGCCCACCGGCCTGCTCCTCGAGACCGCCTCACGCCCCCTTCAGCTGGAGGCGCTCAACATGCCGCCGCTCCAGCAGATCGCCGTGGTCCGTTCGGCTTCGGCTCTCTACGCCGCGCAAGGGTTCACGACCGTCCAGAACGGTCTCGCGACCCTCGTGCAAATCAAAGGAATGAGCAGCGGCTCAAAGCTCGGTCTGATCCCGCAGCGATTGGTGATTTGGCCGAAGGACGAGCTCGGCCTGGAGGTGGCGGAAGGGACACTGGACCTCGGGCAGTACGCGAGCGAGCGCGTGTACATCGGCGCCGTGAAGTTCGTGGGTGACGGATCGATTCAGGGATACACCGGCTTCCTCAGCGAGCCCTACTACCGACCTGGCGAGCACCAAGCGGACTACCGCGGCTATCCGAACATCGATGGCGAGGAGCTGAACGCGCAAGTCAAAGCGATTCATTGCTCGGGCCGGCAGGTCGCGGTGCACGGCAACGGGGATGCGGCGATCGATCGGTTTCTCGATGCATGGGAAGCGGCGCTGGGAGCCTGTCCCGCACAAGACGCTCGACCAATTCTGGTACACGCGCAGATGGCACGCCCCGACCAACTCGAACGGATGAAGAAACTCGGCGCGACCCCGAGCTTCTTCAGCGCGCACGTCTACTACTGGGGTGACCGGCACCGCGACATCTTCCTCGGGCCCGAACGCGCCGCGCGAATCAGCCCGGCAGCAAGCGCGGCTGCCCTCGGGATACCATTCACGACCCATCTCGATACGCCGATCGTCCCGATCGACTCGATGCTGCAGCTTTGGACACCTGTTGCGCGTGAGACCTCGAACGGCGAGGTCCTGGGCCCCGACGAACGCATCTCCGTCGAACAGGCCCTTCGTGCGATGACATCCGACGCGGCCTGGCAACTGCGGATCGAAGAACAGCTCGGTACGATTGAACCCGGCAAGCTCGCTGACCTCGTGATCCTATCGAAGAATCCTCTCGACGAAGGAGATCTCCGTGATATCGAGATCGACCAAACGCTCGTGGGTGGCGTGACCATCTACGAGAAGCCTCGCTGAGGGTCGCCCGGCCCGAGCCCAATGACCGATCCCCCCCAGACCCGACTTCGAGCCGGTTCCATCGGACGCATGCTGCGCTTTGGCGTGGTCGGGCTCAGCGGCGTCCTCGTGAACCAGGGCCTTTTGATGCTGCTGCACGGCACGTTCGGGGCTCCGCTGCTGCTGTCGAGCATCATCGCCATCGAGGTTTCGATTCTCACGAACTTCCTACTGAACCATACTTGGACTTGGCGCCTGCCGCTGCGCGAGCGTGGATTGATTCGCCGGGTCGTTCAGTACCACGCAGCCGCCGTCATGGCGGCGTTTGCTGGCAACGTGATCATCTTGATGAGCGCCGTCGAGCTCTTCGGCGTCGACTATCGAATCGCAAACCTCGTGGGCATCGCCGTCGGAACGGTGATCAACTTCACGGCCGGAGAGGTTTGGATCTTTCGCTCGCGGTGAGCGATACGCTCGGTTCACAAGCGCTCGTACTCGTCGAGCAACTCGTTGAGGAGCGTGTCCGTCCAATGCTCGGCCTGCGGGCTGCGGAGCAGCGTCGTGAACGCCGGCCAGGTCGCTTCGGCCAAGGCGTCGAGCGGCGGGCGCACCTCGATTCCATCGAGATCGAGGGCCTCACCGAGATTCATGCCTGCGGAGTATCCCAGCGCGCGATCGATCCATGCATGGACGTCTGCTCGCATTTTGGGCATGTCCGCGACGTGTCGCGCGCTGAGCTCCACGACAAGTCCGATGTCGCCGCACAGCTCGTCGTCTGCGGCTCCCACGAGAAACGCGGGGGATTTCGAAAGCACGAAGTTTACGAGGTTGACGCGGAACTCGATCGAGGCGGGGTCGTCGAGCTTGGCGATGGTGAACTCGGCCGCGCGCTCCAGGATCTGCTCCGATCGGTCGGCGAGAAACGACTTGATCTCGGGTTCGATCCGCCGCTCCAAGTCCTCGATCAGCTTCTCGGCAAAGGCGCCCGCACTACCCAGAACTCCGAGGGGCCCCATCGGCGAAACCTTCACCATCAAGCGCGGCAGCAAGGTGGAAAAGTCCTTCAGCGCGCGATACAGAGCGTCGTTGAGCACGGCCTCGGCGGCCTCCCCGCGAAACATGGCCCGAACCCAATCGGGATGAACCAGACCAGGTCGAGCGATCGCTTCCTGGAGCTTGGCTTGCGCGTCTTGGGGCAAGAAACGTTCGAGCGGACGCTCGTCCTCTCTGAGCTCTTGAATGACCGCGGGGGCGACGGCCGCGACGATGGGGCGCGAGAGCTCTGTGACGAGGTCCGCGTTCATGAGCTCATCGGCCGCAGCCTTCGCGGACTTGGCGTCGATCAAGTCATCAACCGGCGTGAGCAGAAGGTAATCCCAGGTGGCCTCCAACAGCTGGCGCCACTCCTCTTTGGGTTGCTGCCCTTCGGTCAGCCGCCCGCGAAGCCATTGCTTCAGCGCAACGCGCTTGTCCTGTTCGGCGCCCATCCGACCGACCCTAGCCTGGGCCACAGGGAGAACAAGCCAAGCGCGTAAGGCCCGTGAAAAAGTCGGCCGGCAAACGTGACCCTTGATGTAGGCTGCGGCACGATGAGGACACGATGGACGAGTTGAGCTATCGCTCTGCCTCGGAGTGTCTGGCGGCGCTCAGAATGCGAGAGGTGAGCTCTTTGGAGCTCGTCGACGCTTGCATCGCACGCATCGAGGCCTTGGACCCAGAGCTGAACGCGGTGGTTGCAACGGATTATGCCCGTGCCCGGGAGACGGCGCGCGCAGCTGACGCCGCGCGCGCGAATGGAGACGCGTTGGGCGTGTTGCACGGCCTTCCGATGACGATCAAGGACTCGTTGGAAACCGCAGGTCTGGTCACGACCTCGGGCGCGCCCGAGCTTCGCCACCACCTGCCTGAGGAAGATGCGGTTGCGGTTCACCGCGCCGTCGACGCGGGCGCGATCGTTCTCGGGAAAACCAACCTGCCTATCTACGCGGGCGACTGGCAGACCTACAACGCGGTCTACGGACGCACCAACAACCCCTGGGACGTCACACGTACGGTAGGCGGCTCATCGGGTGGCGCGGCCGCATCGGTCGCCGCGGGCTTCGTGCCCTTGGAGATCGGCAGCGACATCGGCGGCTCGATTCGAACTCCTGCCCACTACTGCGGGGTGTACGGGCACAAGCCTTCGCACGGGGTCGTTCCGGGGCGCGGGCACATTCCTGGGCCGCCGGGAACCAAGAGCGAGCCGGATCTCGCGGTGGTCGGACCCCTCGCGCGAACGGCAGGCGACTTGCAGCTCGCGCTCGATGTCATCGCCGGCCCCGACATGCTCATGCGAGATGGATGGTCGCTGAACCTACCGGCGTCGCGGGCAGACCGTCTCAGCGAATTTCGGGTCGGGTACTGGCTCGACGACCCGCTCTGCCCCATCGACGCCAGCGTTCGGGACGAGCTCGAAGCGACGATCGAGGCGCTTCGGCCGCACGTCAAGCTCGTGGACATCGGCGCGCCGCTTCAACTGGACCGAATCGTGCCGATGTACGTTCGTTTGCTGATGGGGGTCATCGGGGGGGATATGCCGATGCCGCTTCGGACGATGGCGCGCATCTTGTTGCCCTACTACGCGCTCGCCGACCGCGTGGGGATCCCGACCGACCTCGTCACCAAGAATGCCGTACGTGGCATGCTGCAGTCGCACACCGATTGGAACCGTGCGAACGAAGGGCGCACGAAATTGCGCTGGCAATGCCAAGAGCTCTTCAAAGACATCGATGTGCTGCTCACCCCGATCGTCCCGGTGACGGCCTTTCCCCATCAGACCGGAGGCAATCATCTGTCGAGAAGGCTGACGGTCAACGGAGAAAAGCGGCCGTACATGGATCACGTCTGCTGGGTGGCACTCGCCAGCGCCGCATTCTTGCCGGCAACCAGCGCTCCCGTTGGCGTCACGCCCGACGGGCTCCCGGTCAACGTTCAAATCGTGGGTCCTTTTTTGGGGGACAGGACAACGATCCGTTTTGCAGAGCTTCTCGCCGAAGTGCGAGGCGGATTCGAGCCCCCACCCACGCTTCCTGCTGGCACTGGCACTGTGGCTGCCCTATGACACCCGGATGACGAATCTCCCCCGCCCCCGCGACCGCTCCCGTGACTTCGACATCGTTCTGTGGGGCGCCACCGGCTTCACCGGGCGCCTCGTGGCTGACTACCTCGTTCGCAACTACCTGGGCGGCGACACCGGGCTGCGCCTCGCGCTGGCGGGTCGCAACAAAGAGAAGCTCGAAGGCATCGCCAAGGAGATTGGGGCCCCGCAGCTTCCGATTTTGGTCGGCGACAGCTTTGACACCCCATCGCTCGATGCCATCACTTCGAAAACCGAGGTCCTGATCAGCACGGTGGGGCCTTACGCGAAGTACGGCGCTGAGATTGTCGCGTCGTGCGTACACAACGGCACCGACTACTGCGACCTGACGGGCGAAACCCATTTCGTGCGCGCGATGATCGACGCTCACCACGAGGAAGCGCGGAAGACGGGCGCACGGATCGTGCACTGTTGCGGCTACGATTCGATTCCATCAGACCTCGGAACCCTCATGGTGCAGGAGGCCTTCAAAGCGAGGCACGGCAAGTACGCGACCCAGGTCAAGATGGCGGCGGTCGACATGAGGGGCGCGTTCAGCGGCGGCACGATCGCCAGCATGATGAACATCGTCGACGAGATAAAGGAGAACCCGAGCCTACGAAAAGTGCTCGGCAATCCCTATGCGCTCAATCCCAAGGGCATGCGCGGCCCTGACAAAGGCGATCAGGCGGGCGCACGCTTCGATAAGGACTTCAATATGTGGACGGGGCCGTTCATCATGGCGGCCATCAACACGCGAATCGTTCGGCGAAGCCACGCGCTGATGGGTCAGCCATGGGGACAGGATTTCCGCTACTCCGAGGTCATGGGGACCGGCAAGGGTGCGAAGGGGCTTTCGGCCGCGGTTTCGGTCGCAGGCGGCATGGTGGCGTTCATGGCATCGCTCGCCATCCCGCTCACGCGACCGTTCGTCGAGAAGCGCCTGCCTTCCCCCGGCGAAGGACCAGACGCCGAGGCTCGTGCGAAGGGCCGGTTCAAGACCGAGTTCGTGGCGCTTGGCGACGGTCAGTCGCTGCGCGGCACGGTAGCCGACAAGCGCGATCCCGGATACGGCTCGACCGCGGTCATGCTCTCGGAGGCAGCGCTCTGCCTCGCACTGCAGGGCCAGGAGCTCGAGGCAGAAGGTGGCATCCTGACGCCCGCTGCGACCATGGGCATGCGACTCGTCGAGCGTCTGCGTGCAGCCGGCCTGACCTTGGAGGTCCAGGGCTAGGCATGAGCCCCTTCACGGTTGCGCGTGCCCCCGGAAAGGACGTATGACTCCTGCCCTGGGAGCCAACACGATGCGAAAACTAGGCATAGCGCTTGCGGTCTTGGTGGCCCTGCTTTTCGCAGGCACGCTCTACTATTTCATGCCTCGAGCGACCAAGGTCCTGATAACGGGAACCGAGGTCAAGCGAATGGACACCAAGGACCCTGCGACCGGCGACCACCGGAGCCGCGACGTTCGTTTCATCTACGCGAAGGATCAGGACACGCAGAAGGCACGCGTCTTTCGCAACGAGGACAACGGCTGGTACCTCAAATGGGACGCGGGCGACATCGCCGCGGAGGCCTCGAAGCTGGCGAAAAACGATGTCGATGAGACCGCACTGGTCACCTACTACGGCGTACGCATCGCGATTTTCGACTCGTACCCCAACGTCCTGTCGTTAAAGGAAGTCGAGCCGGACTACGTCTACGTCCCGTGGTTCAACATGGTCGTCTTGGTGTTGCTGCTCATCGGCTTCATCTGGGCGGGCGTGAAGGTACGACGCATGTTCGCCGGGGCCAAAGCCAAGCTCAGCAAGCGGCCCGAGGGCTCATAGGTCGAAGCGCTCGCAGTAGCCCGCCAGGCGCTCTCGGATCTCGTCGGCACGGAGCCCGAAGCCCTCGGGGCTGTGAATGTGCACGTCCCGAACCTTTCGATGCTCGGCGTCGACCATCGCAGCCATCGCCGCGCGCGCCGGCTCGCTCAACTCCATCCCGAGGTCTCGATATGCCCGCGCCATCGTCCCGATTGGGTCGCGACGCACGTCCACGTGACGCATGTGGGCCACCCTTCCCGGAGCTAGTGCGTCGACCTTGTGGAGCGCGGTTTCCAGCGAAGCCGGAAGGTAGCTGCGGAGGAGCTCCGGCCCAAGCGCGTGCGGGTCGACGTCGTCGCTGAAGAGGGCGCGGGTATAAGCATAAAGGCTGCAGAGCGAGCTCATCGTCGTCGCCGGGTCGCGATGGGTGAACACGAATCGTGCGCCCGGAAAAAGCTCGAGAATCGTGTCGACGAACACGGAATGGGTCGGATCTTTCAGCGCGAACCGGCTGCCGTGCGGCCGGTAGTGCTGGACCAGCTGGAGCTGCTGTCGATATTGGCCGTACGCGATGCGAGGGTCTTGCGCGCGAAGCCATTCGATGTAGCCCGGGGCACGATACTGTACGTTGTACTGCAGCGTCCGGAACACATTCGTGAAGAGCGCGACGCATTCTTCGGGCTCACGCGCGCCCATCGGATGGATGGCCTCGTAGTTGGGCGAGATGCTCTCGAGCTGCTCGAGCAGGTGGGCGAGCTGCTCCGGGCGATCGTCCTTTCCGCGCGTCGGAGGCACCGGGTACATGCTTTCCCAATAGGGCATCGTCCGCGTATCCGGGTCTTGGGCGAGCAAGCGGTGAACGAACGTGGTCCCGGTCCGCATCCAGCCGATGAGAAAGATCGGCGCGGGGATTTCGGTGTCCAGAATCTCTGGCGTGTCGCGAAGGGCTTGTTCGATTCTCAGGTGCTGGCTTGCCATCCGCAGGCAGTCCATTTGCGCAGCGATCCGGCCCGAGAAGCTTAGCGCCGCATCTTGTTGCACGGAGCGAAGGAGCGCGTCGAGCGCGGCCACCGTCTCGGGCCGCGGGTCCCCGACTCCCGGGTTCTTTCGCTGGGCCTTCTCGAACCAGGCCTCGGCCGAAGGCTTGCCGAAGCTCGGCAGGACTCGCCCCACGCGGTTCACCGCACGATACCAGAACGGCTGCGCAGCACGCGCCGTGGTGAACTGCTCCGCGCGGAGGGGCTTTTGGCGGTCGGCTCCCATGCGTAGGAGATCTAGCACGTCAGCCAAGCTGGACGCTGGCACGGAGGGTGTCGCCGAGGCCGTCCTTGAGGTACAAGCGGAGCTATGCCCGGCTTCAAGCTCGCCGCTCTCTGGTTGCTCGCGATCCTGATGATCGCAGTTGGCATCCTTCACTTCGTCCAGCCCAAGCCCTTCGTCCGAATCGTCCCGAAGTTCCTGCCGGCGCCTCTTGCGCTGGTCTACATCAGTGGCTTCTTCGAAATCCTCGGTGGCATCGGTCTACTCATCCCCGACACACGGGCGTGGGCGGCCTGGGGCCTCATCGCGCTCTACGTCGCCGTGTTCCCAGCCAACATCTACATGCTCACGCACAACATCTCCCTGAACCCGAAGAAGCCCATCCCACGCTGGGCGCTCTGGGCACGCCTCCCGTTTCAGTTCCTGTTCATCGCGTGGGCATACTGGTTCACCGTGTGAGCGTCCCTGGTTTCTCGCACCCCGATGATTGGACCACCTTGGCTAGCAAGCTGGGTCGTGGACTGACTGCGGCCGGCCTGACTGCGACGGTCGCGGCGGCCGCTGACATCGTGCCCGCCGGCGCTGGGCTTTCCTTTCGCGCGCTCGCGGGTAGCGTCGGGCTTGGGCTGGCGTTCGGCTTGACGATGGGGGCTGTGTGGGCGGCATTGGCCCACCTGCTCGCAAGAGCTCCGCGATTCGCTTCATGGGTGATTTGGCCGGGCTTGGCTTTGTGGGCTTTCGCCGAGCTCGCGTGGAGCCTTCGCGCCTTTGCGAACCTCGGGACGCGCTACAATACGCTTGCGGTTGGCACACTCGTCGCGTGCGGCCTTGCCGCGATGACGACCGGCGTTCTGCTGGTGCTGATGCAGCCCAACCGCACGGGCCCACCTCCACTCATGCGTGCGCCCGGCTGGATTCGATGGGTCGTCGGCCTTGGGCTCGTCGTTGGCGCGCTCGTGTTCGCCTACATCGATCGAAGCCAGTTTCCCGGGCAATACGCGACCTTCCATATCGCGCTTCAGGGCTTGACCTTGTTTTGCATCGCCATTGTCGTCCTGTTATCCGGAATCGTCCTCACCCCTCGGCGGCGCACGGTTCGCAACCTCGGTATCGCCGGTGTCGCACTGCTCGTGTTCTTGCCGTTTCCGTTATTGCAGGCCCCGTTTCAGCCAGCGCTAGAAACCATGCTCAGCCGGCCGTTTGCCGCCTTGCCCCTTCGAGCCGTGCGGCTCGTGACGGACGTCGATGGCGACGGTTCCTCGGCCTTGCTCGGTGGTGGTGACTGCGAACCGTTCAACGCAGACGTCAGCCCTCAACAGCGCGAGATTCCTGGCAACGGTGTGGACGACGATTGTTCCATGGGTGACGCAAACCCAGTCGTCGCGGCCGCACATCAATCCCGGGTTCCCGTGCCTGCCGAGCCATCTCCTCAGCATGTCGCTTTGATCACGGTCGACACCGTCCGCCCCGACCTGATGTCCGTCTACGGCTATGAGCGAGACACGACGCCCGAGATCGCGCGTTGGTTTGCGGACGGCACGAAGTTCACCCGCGCCTATGCCGCAGGGGGATGGACGAGCATCGCGATTCCGGCAATTCTGCGCGGGGTCAATCCGCGGCGCTTGCAGTGGACGCGCATGTACGAGACGAACCGCTACAGGTGCCTGAAGGCACCGCTCGGAAACCAGCTGCGGCATGGAGAAACGCCGCGTGCCATGTTCTTGCTGCCGCTGAGCGATCCGCATTGGTCCTTGGCGACCTATCTCCGCCGGCGAGGCATGTTCACTGCGGCGGTGGTAGACGGCGGTTTCACGGAGATACTCTCCAAAAAGTGGGGCACCGCGGAGGGGTTCGACACGTTCGTGGAAATCAACTTGTTGGCGAGGCACCTACGAAACGACGCCCAAACGGCCGACCAAGCCATCAAGATTTTGCGCAACCGCCCTCGCGGCAAGCCATTCTTTCTTTGGGTGCATTTCTTCGGCCCGCACGCGCGGAGCACCCGTCATCCGGGCATCTCCCTCGCCGGTGATACCGAACGGGATCTGTACGAGGGCGAGATCACATACGTCGATCAACAGGTCGGTCGCTTGCTGCAGGTCATCGATGAGCAGACGGATCGGCCTGTGACGGTTTTGCTGGCCTCTGACCACGGCGAGCGTATCTACAACGCTCGTTCGCGAGGTCACGGAACCGATCATACCGAGCAGAACATCAGGGTCCCACTGCTCGCCAAAGGCCCGGGCTTTCCACTTGCCGAGATCGATGTTGTTGCAGGTGCGATCGACTTGATGCCCACCGTCTTGGACATCACCGAAACACCCGGGCCGCGCGGGCTCGACGGGATCTCTCTGGCTGCAATCGCGACCTCGGCCGATGAATATCGACACCGCATGCTTCTCGTCGACACCTTCATTCTCGACAAGAACGCCGGCGACACCGGCACCAAGTTCAGGCTCGATCTCGTCTCTGCCGTTTCAGATCCTTACAAGCTCACCATGAACCGGCTCGACAAGACGCTCGGGCTGTATGACGTCGACGACCCTGCGGGGGCTGAACGCAATCTGATGGACGCCCGGAATGCCGATTCGCTTCAGGCCGCGTTGCGAACATACCTCGACGACACCGGGGGTGCGCCGCTGCTGGTGGACTAGCCCAACAGGATTTGGGCCCTCATTTTTTTCGGGGCCTTCGAGGCTTGCGAAGGCGCTTGACCGTCGCAGCATTGAGCTCGGCGGGGTGCCCGCGCTTGGCGAGCACGAACTCTCCAGCGGCCTCGACAACGCCGAACGTCCCATCACTGATCACCGGGTGAATGTGGTCGAGGTCGGCTCCGCCGATGCTCGTCTGGAACAAGATGTATTCGGCATCCTGGATGCCCAGGTACCGAATAGTGTACGCATCGGGGCGATTGGACACGTGGGACAATGTCCTTTCGGTTCCAGCAACCTTCGCTTCCGGCGGGATGAGGGCCGCCAGCGACATGAGGTGTTCGTACCGCTCGATGTCTTTCTCCGTACGTTCGAACTTGAAAGCGGAGAAACCGCCGCGCGCGGTGTTGTGCTGAAGAATTGCGCCATGCTGATAGGACGTAGCGGCCATCGCGAGCGCCAACGCTATCAACCAAGATCGAACGCGCGTTTCACCGTGCTGGTCTCCGAGCTGCGTAGGTTCCTTGATCATCGTCAGAACCACGACGGAGGCGAGAAACATCTCGAGCGCCCAGTGCGTGGTGTACTGAAACCCGATGTTGTAGAGGGCGGAACGAGTCGCCAACAAGGTCATCAGGAGTCCTGGCAGGCAAAACACGAGCACGATCGGTCGTCGAAACGGCAGGAACACGAACGGAACCATCACCTGCAGGAAGTACTTGATCTTTTCGGCGTCGAGCAGCGTGCCGAGGGTGTACCCCGCGTTGCCGAAAATCGTTACCAGCACGCCGCCAAAGCCCCCTGGCCCGCCTTCCGGAACCAACTTCTCGTAGTACCAGACGAAGGTCGACTTTCCGTCACGGAACAACGGCATCACCCCCATCTTCATGATCACGAAATAGCCAAGGCCGATCAGCGACAGCGCCAGGCCAGCCCGAGGCCGGGTATTGGACAACAGAAAATAGGCGCCCAGCACACAGACGGAGAGAGCAATGTCCTCGCGCACCGAGAGGCTCAAGAGCAGTGGAATGACCGCCCATCGATATTTGCCGATGTCGACCAGATACGCGAGCCAAAACACAAACCCGATCCCTAGCGGAGGGTAGTGGAAGTCGTACAGGTTGCCGCCGTGCAGCGGCGCGTAGAACACGTACATGGCTGCAATCGCGGCAGCTTGGTACGCCCCCAGGCGGTTGCGCGCGAAGAGGAAAAGCGGGATCACGGCCGCACCGATGAGGGTGGCTTGAATGATCAGCAGGGTTTCCGCACGCGGTGCGAGCGCGTAGATGGGCACGAGCACATACGCGAAGAAAGTCGCGTGGTGTCCCAAATGCGTGCCCTCGGGGCCGAAGATCGGCGACGCCTTCAGCAACTCCCCGCGCATGGCATTGAAGACGACGTTGTCTTCGATCGCCATGTCGTACGCGGATGTCCCCAGGTTCCAGTGGTTGCGCAGTGTGTAGAACGAGAAATACGACGCATAGAAAAAGAACAGGCTGATGACGAGGACCCAGGGGAGCCAAGTGGACCATCGATGGAGAGCGTCGGCGGTCCGTTGGCGGGCCGTGGCGATCGCCCCAGAAGTCGGGCGGAACAGCGACGGCTCGGCAAGTGATCGATAGAACAGCCTCTGCGTTGCAAGGCCAGTAACCGCGGCGATGACCAGGAACTGTATATCGCGGCCCTTCCAGATCTGCCACTCAAACAGCATCGGAAGGGCGAGCGATACGCATAGCGACGAGAGCTTCCACCCGACCGACTCGAGCTTCTGTGCCTTGTCGCGGGGCTGGATTCGGCGCACCAACCAGTAGCCCGCAATCGCGATCAGGGGGACGGCCAATCCGAGGCCGCCGAACAGGAAGAGCAGCTTACGAGTAGCCGGCTCGATTTGGTTCGATCTGACGTAGGCGACCATCAGATCACCAAACACGACCTCCCAAATCGCAATGCCAAACGAAGCGCCGGCCCCAAGCAACAGGGAAATTCCCCGAATCAACGATGACAAATACTCGACTCCAGAAGAGGACTCGGCAGGCCCCTCGGACGGAGCAGTGGTCGGCTGGGACATGTCTTCGCAGGGCCTCTGCTCGTCTGTCACGCCGCCAGGGTAGTCATCTTGGCGGGCGTGTCCACACCCCGGCTGTTCGACGTGATCTGGAACGAAAAGTCCGCCAAAAACCGGCTCTCTGTATACCCTCAGCAGCGTCTCCAACCGACCGAAGTCGTTCGCTTCGCTGCCGATGCAACGGTGAGTCAGCGATGGCACCGGAGATTGGTTGGAGCTTGGCTTGGCGCTTGAACGCCGAACCTCTAGACTGCCGCGCGTGACTTCGTCGAATCGCGTAACGAAGGCATTGCTGACAGCCGGCCCTGCATTCATCGCGATTGCACTCACGGTCGCGTACGTGGTTGCGCGCGACGGGCGAAGATTGTCCCCGCAGGCGCTCCTGACACTGGCCGGAGCAGTGAGCCTCGGCTTGCTTGTGATGATGGCGCTCGACGCCGCCATACGATGTGCACCGGTCGCCGCGCAGCACGCAGCCGGTTTGAAAGCCGCAGCGGTGGGCATCATCACCCTGATTCCGATGGCGTTCGGCGCCGTTCGATGGTGGCAGGCCCGATCGGTATTGCCGGGCTGGACGCCGGTGGCGCTACTGGCCTTGGGGGTCGTGGGAGCCTACGGCTTGTCCATGATGCCGTGGCCCACGCGTCGCATACGCGGGCGCTGGGCCGTCGGGTCGATCGCCGCTTCCACCCTGCTCACCTTGGCCTTGCTGCTCATGCATCATGCCACCGGCACCCTGTTCACCGTGCGGCCGGGCACGGGCATGCTGCACATCGGTCTGTTCGGTGGCACCTGGCTCCTTTCGTGTGCGCTCATGTTTGTCCTCGCCAATCGCTACAGCGCGCTCGACGACGAACTCCCCTCGGGCCCAAAGGAATACGCGGTCGGCGTCGCGACGTGCTTCATCGGCATGGGATTGCTCGAAGCCGACCGCCGTCTATTCGTCGACCTCTACGTGCCCGTGCATCTGTGGCTGGGTGCCCTCGGCATCCTGACTCTCGAAACGGGGGCGCGCACGTTGCTGGGCTCGGCGCGACATCGAGTCACACAGGCCCTCGCGGCACTCTCGGCGATCGTCGTGACCGGCTCTGCCTTTTGGTTTCTATTCGCGCTGGACGGCGTTCAGCAGATCGGCATCCGAAGCCAGCTCGGCCAGACGGCGATCGGAGGCTCGCTGCTCCAGCTCGTGCTCGCCGCCCCATCGGCTTCTCCGGACGGTTTCCCGTCACATCCGGCGCTGGACTACGATCGCTACCACGATGCCGAGCCTCCGCTCCGACGTCCGAATATCTTGTTGATCAGCGTCGACGCGCTTCGCGGCGATGCGCTCGTCGGCCGGGGCGAAAAGAACGAGCGTATGCCCGCGCTTCAGCGGTTCGCCGACGAGTCGCTCCACTTCCGCCGCGGCTATGCAGGAGGTCCGCGCACCGCAATGGGGATGGGCACGCTACTCGTCGGTCGTTACAGCGCCAACATCGACTGGGACCTCTGGTTTTGGACCCGTGGACGCTTGGCCAACCCAAAGGAGATGTCCGACGAGGAGCGCGAGAAGTACGACGGCAAGGCCATCTTCACCACGATTCCGGCGTTCCAGCCCGGGGACTCGCTCGCGATGCGACTCAAGAGCGCGGGGTACAACACCGCGGCGACACCGTACGTGTCGGCCGACTTCTTCCGACCTGGCGTCGGCTTCGATAAAGGCTTCGACCTGTTCGAGGATCTCACCCGCACGGGATGGACAGCGCCAACGACCGAACGCATCGTCGACATCGCGCTAAATCAGCTGGACGAGCTGGAATCGCCGTGGTTTCTTTGGATTCACCTGTACGATCCGCACGAGAACAAGCACAGCAAGGCGCGCTACGACACCATGCTGGCACACACCGACAAGGGCTTCGCGAAGCTGCGTGCTGCGCTCGAAAAGCGAGGCGTCTATGAAGACACTCTCATCGGCGTCACGTCGGACCATGGCGAGGCATTTGGCGAGCACCGCCACCGGGGGCACGGCACCTCCCTTTACGAAGAGCAGGCGCGCGTTCCGATGATCTTGCGCGTTCCCAACGTCCAAGGACGGGAAGTGACCGACAACGCCGCCACGATCGACCTCACGGCGACGTTTGCGGTCGCCGCGGGCGCCCCCACCTTGGGCCTCGACGGCGTCAATCTGTTCCCGCTTGCCGTCGACGACCGCTACCCCGATGAGCGCCCGGTGTTCACCGAAGCGCATCGATACACCGACCCAAGCGGCAAGCGCACGTACGACATCAAGGCGGTGCTACGCGGCGACTACAAGCTGATCGTCGATCGACTTCGTGGTACGGCCGCACTCTACGATTTGGCCACCGACCCGGGCGAGCTCGAGGATGTGCACGAGCAAGAGCCTGAAGAGTTCGAGGAGCTCATGGCGATTCTGACTTCGTTCATCAGCCACGCTGAGCGCAATCACCCATTGCCCTAACCCACCTTCGTTTTCAATGTGGAGGCTCGCTGGGGCTCGTGGGGTGAGGCTTTGTGGCCCGTCAGGATCTTTCGGAGGGCTCGGCCGGCGGTTCCATGGTTGCCGATGAGGCATCGGTCGACGGAAGGTTCAGCGTGTCCGCCACGACGTAGAGCGGCCGACGTTTGACCTCTTCGTAAATGCGGCCGATGTATTCGCCGAGGACTCCCGTCATGATGAGCTGAGCCGACGCAGCCAAGGCCACCGCAATCATGATCGTCGCCCAGCCTGGAACAGTCTGCTCCGTGATTGCGGCGTACAGCGCCCAAGCCGACGTAACGATCGCAACGACGCCCGAAAGCAGACCGAGCCAAGTGGCCACCCGAAGCGGAACGATTGAAAACGAGGTGATACCATCGATCGCAAACCGGATCATTTTGCGAAGCGGGTATTTTGTATCGCCTGCAAAGCGTTCGGGCCGTTCGTATCGCACTGCGGTTTGCTTGAAGCCCACCCAAGAGACCATGGCACGCACGAAGCGATGCTGCTCGCGTAGCGCGCGCATCGATAGGACTACGCTCCGACTCATCAGTCGAAAATCCCCGGTATCGAGAGGCATCTCGATCGGGATTAGAGCACGCAACACGCGGTAGAAGACGGCGGCGGTCGCTCGCTTGAAAACGCTCTCTCCGTGGCGAATGGCTCGCTGTCCGTACACGACGTCATATCCCTCGCGCCACTTCTGAATCATCTCGGTGACCACCTCGGGAGGATCCTGAAGGTCGGCGTCCATGATGACGACGGCGTCCCCTTCGGCGCGGTCCATGCCTGCCGTGATCGCAATCTGATGCCCGAAGTTGCGCGAAAACGAAATCACCTTGTAGCGTGGCTCGGCCGCGGCGAGCTGGCCGAGGGCCGCCGGCGTGCCGTCTTGGGAGCCGTCGTCGACGAAAAGCACTTCCCAGGTCTCGTCGACCTCTGCCAAGAACGCTTTGAGCCGACGGTCGAGCTCCTCGATGATGGCTTCCTCGTTGTAAACGGGGATGATGAGAGACAGCGCTGGACGTTGCATGAGTCGCTCCGAGCCTACCAAGCGGCAGCGGGCCTTGTACAACGACGTCGTGTATAGTTCAACCTTCGGAGCCTGCGTGGAGTTTGAGGAATACAAGCAAAGCTATGTGGCGGAAGTCGAGCAATCGATCGACTTCGCCGGGCAGAGCCATGATTTCTTCATCCGCGTCAAGGCAGACGAGCTGGTTGCGTCTTGCGCTAGGCAGCTCGGCTCGCTGAAGGAGCGCAGCGTGCTCGACGTTGGATGTGGCGTTGGGCTGATGTCGCGCTACGTCGGAGAGCACTTCGGCCGGCTTCACGGTATCGACATCGCCCCTGGGGTGGTCGACCGAGCGTGCACGCAAGTTCCGCAGGGTATGTTCGAGCTCTACGACGGCAAGCAAATACCGTTCGAGGACGAGACCTTTGACGTCGCATTTACGGTCTGCGTTCTCCATCACGTGCCGCCCCTGCAATGGGAGTCACTGGTCGCCGAAATGGCCCGCGTCCTCAAGCCGGGCGGGCTGCTCTACATCTTCGAGCACAACCCCTACAATCCACTCACCAGGCGAGCGGTCAGCAACTGCCCTTTTGACGCCGACGCGACCCTGCTCACGCGCAGCCGGTCGAACGCCCTGTTGCGTAGCGCTGGGCTCGACGCCGCCGAAGAGCGCTACGTTCTCTTCTTTCCGTGGGACGGCTCGGGCTTTCGCGCGGTCGAATCGGGCCTACGTTGGCTGCCGCTCGGCGCGCAGTACTTCGTCTCGGGGCGCCGCGTCGCTTAAGGGCCGAGCGCTTCAACCCACCAGCGGCGCTGGCTCGAAGCGCTCCAGCCTACGCAGTGCGCTCTTTGCCGCATGGAAGCCGCACATGCCGTGCACGCCGCCGCCCGGTGGCGTCGATGCGGAGCAGATGAACACACGTGGATTCGGCGTCGTGTATGGGTCGAGCCTCGTGACAGGCCTCGTGAAGAGCTGGAACGCGTCGGCGATGCCGCCCGTGATCGCGCCCCCGACGAAGTTCGGGTTGTACCGATGGAAGTCGTGCGTGTTCATGGCGTGCCGGCTGAGAATTCGATCTCTGAAGCCGGGGGCGAATCGCTCGACTTGGCACTCGATCGCTTCGGTCATGTCTACCGTGGAACCGCCAGGAACGTGGCAGTAGGCGTACCCGGTGTGCTTCCCTTCGGGCGCTCGACTCGCATCGAATTGGCTCTGCTGGCAGAGCAGCACATAGGGTCGTTTGGGATGCTCTCCTCGGAACACCCCTGCTTCTCCGGCTGCGATCTCTCCTAGCGTACCACCGAGGTGCACCGTTGACGCCTCCAGGCAATTGGCGTCGCGCCAGGGAATCGGCCCGTCGAGCGCCCAATCGAGCTTGAATGCGCCGGGGCCATACCGATAGCGACTCAGTCGCCGCCGGTAACCGCTCGGAAGCGCGGCCTCGGCGATCGAAGCGAGCTGGTCCGGACTGGTGTCGAAGAGGTAGACCCGAGCGGCAGGAAGCTCTGCCGGCGACGTCACATGCACGCCCGTGCGGATCTCGCCGCCGAGCTGCCTCAAGAGACTGCCAAGCGTGCGCGGGATCGCCTGCGAGCCTCCAGACGCGATCGGCCAGGGCTCGACGTGGCCTGCAATCGAAAAGATGAGCCCGAGCGCCGCGGTGAACATCTTGTCGAGCGGCAGGATGCTGTGGCCCGCGCAACCTGCGAACAGCGCCTTGGCCCGTGACTGCTGAAACTGCCAATTGGCAAAGGCGGTCGCTGGCCACATCGCCTCGAGTCCAAACCGAACGAAAGGCCCTGGATGACGAGGCCAGCCGAGCGGCCCGAGCGCATCGCCGAAGAACCCTTCGGCGTTCTCGACAAACGGCGCGAGGAGGTCGCGGTAGCTGCTTGCGTCGGCGCCGAGCCCCAGAGCGGTCTCCTCGAGCGAGCGCCACATCATGACGGCAGGTTGATCGTCAAGCGGGTGCGCGACGGAAGCCCGCGGCGAAACCCAGCGAAGGCCGTGCTCTTCGAGCGGAAGCGACCGAAAGAACGGCGAAAGGATTCCTGTGGTGTGTACCGCCGAGCAAACGTCGTGTCGAAACCCAGGCAGAGTCAGCTCGGCCGTACGCGTACCGCCGCCGATCTGTTCGGTCGCCTCGAGCACCAAGACCGACGCGCCCGCCTGCGCCAAGGCTACGGCGGCGCTCAGGCCGTTTGGGCCCGAGCCGATCACCACCGCATCGAACGTCTCTCGGTGCTCGCTCACCGCCCGGCTGTTCTACTCGAAGGCGGTGGTGTTGGTCATCCGAATCTCGAAGGCCTCGTCGACCTCGATTTTCTCGCTGCCTTCCGGCGCAGTCACCGAGAGCTTGTCCGTGGCGGCGCCGGACGCAGCCGCATCGGACTCCAGGGCATTCAAATTGAGAATGATTTCGCCGTTTGCGTTCGCCGACATCTGCTCGACCGAGATCGCAATGCCTTCGTCCGGGAAGTCGACCGTCTGCGGAAGCGCGTTCTGGGTGACCACGACGTTCAGCTTGATTTCGTCACCCACGCGCTCGACCAGCGTGTACGTGTCCACCTGCTGCACCTTGAAGCCATAGAGCTGGAGCTCCTTGCGAGCCTCCCAGCGCGCCCCGAGTCCTACGGGCTCGACCGGCAAAACGACGCGGGACAGCGTAGTGCGCGCGTTGACGATCATCATCAAGAGGCGCAGCGGAATGTCGGGACTCTTGGCCCTGTCGTTGAGTTCCGTCGACAAGGAAACACCACGGTCGTCCATCTCGACGGTGCCACCGACATCGTCGAGGATGGCGGCGCTCGCTTGCAGCTCCTTGGCGACCTCCGGATCGAGGCCTTGTGGAATGGCCGCTTCGGCCTTCGCGATTTTGACTTCGAACTTCACCCCTCGCTCGGTCGCCATGGCAGGCCCCGAAACGATGTGAAGCCGGACGCCCGGCACGACCGAAAGCGCAGCGGATTCGGAGGTCTTCGCCAAGGTCGCCATCGTGAAGTCCATGTTGGACTTGGTCGTGGTCCCGTCCGCGATCTTGTAACGAAGTAGCGCCTGCGGTTCGGCGCCCGCGTCGAGAAGAAGCACTGGATCGACATTCGCATCCGCGGCTGTCGCCGAAGAACCGTCCTTCTTACAGCTGCTCAGCGCGAGCAACAGGGACATGCACAGCAAACCACGTACGAGCGTCATCTTCATTGGATCTCCTCCCGGCTGCCATCCACTGCCAGCCCGAACGCGCTTCTAGTCGCTGAGATTGTCCGGTGCAACCGCACGAGAACGCAGGGCGAGCTCTCGTCGTCGCGTGTGTCTTCGGATCCACGCGCGTGCAATCACGAACGGGATGATGAAAAGCACGTGCCGGAGCCGTATCCCGCTTTCCTCCGCCCCGTACACTGGACGCACGGAGACTTCTCGCACGCGGAGCCCGCAAAGCGACAACGCGCTCAGTAGATCGTTTGGATAGCCGTAGCCCTTCCACAGGCCGTCCCAATCGAGGACTTGCTGCGTGCGTCGATTCATCGCCGCGTAGCCGCACTGCGAATCCTGGACTTCCACGCCAAGGGCGTATCGGGTCATCAGCGAAAAGAAGTGGTTCCCGAACCAGCGGTGCAAAGGCATCGCTTCTCTTGCCGCCGGCCAGCCGAGGCGATTGCCGTGTGTGTAGTCGGCCTCGCCTGCGATTAGAGGTGCAAGGAGGGCAGGCAGATCCATCGGGTCCATTTGCCCGTCTGCCGCCATCACGGCCGTGAGATCTGCGCCGAGCCAGAGGGCACGCCTGCAACCCGTCGCGATGGCTGCGCCCACACCCTGATTGACGGCGTGCTCCGTGAGGTCGATCTGCCTCGGAAACGCCCGGACGATCATGGAAGTGGCGTCGAGGCTCGCGTCATCGACCACGATGATGTGATCGACGAAGCTCGGAATACCGTCGAGCGCCCCCGCGATGAGCTTCGCTTCATTGTAGGCCGGCATCACGACGGCGATTCGTCTACCGGCAAGCATCGTTTTCTCCAGATAGGCTGAGGGAGTCCGACATGGAGCGACGGGCTATCGCCTGCCGGTTCGCGGGTCAAGCGCTTGCAGGGTGCCGTGGCACCGCGTAACACCTCTGCGAATGGCTGAAGTCCTCTTCGTGTCCAAGCCGGTCGCCCCCCCTTGGAACGACAGCAGCAAGAATCTCGTCCGTGACATCGCAGGGCAACTTCAGCGCCATTCTCCCGTCTTGATGGGGCGCATCGGCCAATTGAACCCGATCGACCGGGGGCGGGTAGAGGCGGTGTACGGCGCCGCCTCTTCTGGTGGCTTTGCCCCCAGCGCGAGAGAGAACCTGGGAGTTCTGCGTCACCTGCTCTTGGGGCGTTCGGCCGATCTTTGGCACTTCTTCTTCGCGCCCAATCCGAAGAGCTCGGCCGCCGGCCGCCTCGCCTCGGCGATTCGAAACGTACCGAGCGTCCACACCGTCTGCAGTGTACCGGCCGAAGGGGTCGACGTGAGGAAGCTGCTCTTTGCAGATGCGACCGTTGCGCTGTCGCGGTCCGCCTACGAGCGCTTCCGCCAAGAGGGTATCAGCGAGCAGGCCCTGCGTGTCATTCCGCCGTCCGTCCCGGCTCTCGCGGAGCCGACTCCATCCGAACGGGCCGAGCTCCGCGAGAAGCACGGGCTTCCCGAGGCGGCGACCCTCTGGATCTACCCCGGCGACTTGGAGTTCGGCGGCGGCGCCGAGATCGCGCTGCAAGGCTTTGCAGCATGGAACCGATCCGACTCGATGCTCTTGATGGCCTGCCGCCGGAAGACCCCGCGAGCGGACGACGCGCTGTCCAGGCTTCAAGCGACAGCAAAGCAATGGGGTATCGATGCCCGGGTGCGCTGGCTTGGAGAGACCGAGCACATCCACGATCTCCTTGCGGTCAGCGACTTCGTGGTGATGGTCAACCCCGAGGCCTACGCCAAGATGGACTACCCGCTGGTGGCGCTCGAATCGATGTGCCTCGCGCGCCCAGTGCTGGTCGGCAAAGGAACACCCTCCGCCGAGCTCGCCGAAGGTGGCGCGGCGGTCGCGGTCGAGACGAACGGTGAAGCCTTGGCCGAGGCGATTGAGCGTCTCAGCGCTGACCAGGCGGCATTTCACGCGGTCGGCCGAAAGGCGCGCGGCCTGGCGACGTCGAAGTTCTCACCACAAGCGGTCGCAGAAGCATACGAGGTGCTCTATGAGGAAATCCATGCATGAAGGATCCGAGCAACAGGCGCGGCAATACTACGACGACTTCAGTCAATCGTACGAACACGAGCGAGGCCACGGCTATCATCAAATGATCGACGACCTAGAGCTTCAGCTCACCGTGCCCTACGCCCGGGGCGCGCGCGTGCTCGAGCTCGGCTGCGGCACCGGTTTGATCCTCGCGCGAGTCGCAGAGGTCGCAGAGAAGGCGGTCGGGATCGACCTGTCTGAAGGAATGGCGCAGCACGCGAGGAAGCGTGGCCTCGACGTGCACATCGGAAGCGTGTGCGACCTCCCGTTCGACGATGACGAATTCGACCTCACCTACAGCTTCAAAGTGCTTGCGCACGTCCCTGACATCGACGCCGCCCTTCGAGAGGCCGCGCGCGTCACGCGGCCCGGTGGGCATCTGTTGCTCGAGTTCTACAACCCATGGAGCCTTCGCTACCTCGCAAAGAAGGTCGCAGGCCCACAGCCGATCGGTGACGACCGAACCGAAGCGGACATTCCGACCCGCTGGGACTCGCCCCGGTCCATTCAGAAGCTGGTGGCGCCGACCCTCGAGCTCGTCGACTACTACGGCGTTCGCGTGCTCACGCCGGTTGCCAGCGCGCACCGCATCCCATGGGTCGGTCGCGCCTTGAGCCGGGCCGAGCACCTCGCCGCTCGCTCACCGCTTCGATACTTCGGTGGCTTCCTGGTCGCCGTCTTGCGCAAGTCTTAGCGAAACCGCTAAACACCGAAGCGCTCGTTGTACGCCCTCAGCGTCTCGCGCACCCGCTCGTCGGTGAGCCCGAAGTCCTCGATCGCGTATTCGTGCTCACCTTCCTGTGAGGTCGGCTTTTCGGCAATGCGCTCCTCGAGGAGGCCGGCGATCTCTGCGGTGAACTCCAAGTCGAACTGCGCGTAGATGTCCTGGAGCACGGTCATCGGATTCGCCATCAGATCGCGGAGTCGGACGTCGTAGAGCTGCGATTCGGGAATGTTTTTCCGCGACTCCATCGCCTTCTCCAAGCCAATCCGCGTGTAGTCGAGCCAGAACTCACCCAGCTCGTTCACGTCGAGGCTACGCTTGAGCTTCGAGGCCATCTTGGCTGACAGGCTGCAATGCGATGCGAGTGCCTTCGTGATGTCTCGATGCGTGAAGATCACCTGGGCGTCCGGATAGACCGCCATCAAGGCATCCATGTTCCAGATGTGCCAGGGGCACTTCAAAACCCAGCGCTTCGCGGAGCGTTGCGCGTTGAGCATCTTGAGCTGCAGCTTGTGGAACTGGTACGGCTCGACCATGTCCCAGTCGAGCATCGCGCGGGCGTAGCTGTAGGTCCCGAAGCCCACCCAGAACGTCAACACGGCCATGTCGTTCTCGAGGAGGAAGAAGTCCTCTTCATAAGAGTCCGCGGTGACGTTGTGGGCAACGCCTTGATCTGGGATCGCCGCCTGATTGAAGCCGAAGGTGAACTTGGCCTGAGCACGCCTCCACGCGACGTCACCAAGCGGGTCTCCCAAGCGGCCGAGTGGATAGGCGAGCTCCCAGGCTTGGGCCACCCGGTTGTTCGGGTCGGCCGCGAGCACATTGTGAAGGAACGTGGTGCCCGTGCGGAAAAAGCCGGTGATGACCACCGGACGCTCGATGTCGACTTCATCGAGCTCGGGATGACGCTTGGCAAAGTCGACGACGCGAAGCCTGTTGCCTAGATGCCAGTTGAGAACGTATCGCGCGCCAAAGAGGCCGGTCGTATTGAGCCCTGCGTCGTTGAGCCCGTCGACGGCGGCATCGAGCCGCGCCCGAAACCCGCCGTTGCCCCAATCGTCTAGCCCAGTCGTCCGCTGAGCCAGCTTCATGACCCGCTCCGAGTCGATCGGTATCATCTTCTTGCTGAGACCATCGAGCTTGTTCACGAGCGAAAACGGCAGGCCGGGCTTCAGGTCGTCGGGGGTTTCGCTCATCGAGGTTCTAGTAGAACGGAGACGCGCACACTGTCAAAGCAAGGTGGGCCCCTGTTGCTCGACGGTTGGAATCGAGGCGCCAATGGTTGCAGATGGCTCTCCAACGGTGCGTCAGGCGCGGAAATCTGTGGCATGGTCCGCGCCGATGGGCTTCCTGCTCTTCAGCATCGGAAACGCGCTTGCGATCGCCGGACTGATTCTGGCAGCGCTGGGCTACGCGCAGGGAACCGCCGGAGCTTGGATCGTCGCACTCGTGGCTGCCAGTGAGCTCACGGTTCTCGGCAGCGTTCTGTTGCTGGGAGACGACGGATACCAAACCCTCCGGGCGCGCGGTTCTGCAATCTTGCGGCGCGACACGGCAGCGAAGGCCGTCCCCACTTTGGCGAAGCGTCACAGCGCCGGCATGGCGCTGCTCCTCGCTCATCTCAGCGCCTACTTCCTGGTTTGGATCACCGGCATCCTCGGCTACAGCCGGGCAACAGTAGTAGACCCCTTCCCCACCATCTTCGGCCTGTCGTTCGAGAGTCAGGGGCCGGCACTGGTCTGGGGCGTCATCCTGGCCGAGCTGCTGTTCATCGTTGCGATCTATGTCCTCGGGCCAGCTTGGTGGGATCGCTTCAAGCAGCTCTTTCGCTATGCCCCTGCCGCCATGCCGCTGAAATCCGAAGCGTCCAAGCCGACGCCGACCCTTCGATATCGAATCGGCCTCGGCGTATTCATCTTCGGAAACCTCCTGGCGGTGACGGGGATGGTCTTGCCGGCCTTTGGTCTCGCAAGTGGTCGCATGGTCGGCGTGATCGCGGTGATCCTCGCTGCAGGCGAGATCATCAGTGCAAGCAGCATCTTTCTGCTCGGCAAAGAGGGCTTCACCGAGCTCAAGACCAAACTGTTTGCGCTGCTGAAGCGTACACCATCGGGCCAGCCAGTCTCGCTTCGGCGCCACCGCGTCGGGGTCACTCTTCTCGTCCTGCACGTCGTGGCCCAATTCGCGGCGCTGGTCTTTCCGATCGCATCACACTACTCGGTGGCAACAGACGGAACCTTCCCGACGGTACTCGGCCTCGGCCGCGCGGAACAGTTGAAGTGGTTTGTCGGGCTGCTGGTTGCGGCAGAAGCGCTCTTCTTCGCTGGCGTCTACGCGCTCGGCGCCGACTGGTGGGGACGGTTCCGCGCCCTGTTCAGAAGCTGACGTTGGCGCCTAGGTTGAGGGCGATCTCATTGATTCTGCCGCTGGTGCCCTCGAATGAAATCGACGAGGGGTCATACTGCGCGGGAACCGAGACCCCCAAGGCCTGCCCACGTCCATGCGAGTAGCGGAAGCCAATCGCGATCGAAAAGCCGCCTCCTTTCTTCGCAGCGCCCTCGGCGTCGGCGCGTTCTGGATGGACCTCGCGGTTGGAGAATAGAAAGCCCAGGTGAGCGCCATAGAAATTGACATCGCTCGTCGCGAACGGCGCCACACGAAGCCGGTCGATGGGGCTCAGATCGGTGAACAGCCCCAGGCCAAGCTTCACGAACTTCGTCAGCCGAAAAGAGCTTCCAATGCGTCCGTTGATAATTGCCCGCAGGTCAATGTCGAGCTCGGCCGTGCGAAGCCGCCACTGGGCGATCAGATCCGCTTCGACCCAGCCCCAGTCCCCGACATAGGCAATGCCGAAACGAAAATTCCCCGGCTCGACCCCCCACCAACCTCCTCGTGCCCCACGCGACTCCGAGCCGCCCGAGGCTTGGGCGCTGCAACCGTCCTCGACCTGAGGATCGCAGCTTGGAAGTGTGGTGCCCACGGGCGGGCTCTGCCCGAACGTGTTTGCGGAGCGCTCGAGGATCACGAACGCGAATGAGGGCGATGCCACGGACAAGCCGAGTCGGATTTCCGGAATCGGGACCCATTGGATGCCCCCCTTGAGCTGCAGGCCGAAGCCGGTCTGCGTCTCGGTCACACCGCTGGTCACGAAGCCAGCCTCTCCTTCGTCGTAGAAGATCGCCTGCGTCGCGTCGAGGCGACCCGTGGCCACGACGATGTCGAACGCACCGCCGACGAGCACTTTTTGCCTCGCGCCAAACTCTCCCGCTAAGCCGGCGCTGATGTGAAAAAAGTCGACCTTGGAGTTCTGGCCGCCGACCGCTCGGGCCTCGGACGAGAGGCCGGGCGCGGTCGTGACCTGTTCGGTGACGAACGATCGTCGAATCGAGCTATTGAACAGACCCACGCCCAGCTTGAGGTTCTCTTTGAGCACAATCGTGAAGGTGATCGCTTGGGGGACGACCGTGAAGTTCACCGTCTTGCCCTCGCTCTGCGCTTGGGGGTCGGTCTCGATCGTCAGCAGTCCGGGGATCTTCACGATCTGGATCTGCATGGTAATGCCCGTAAGCTCGAGGGAGGCCTTGTTGATGCGAGCGATGCCCGCGGGGTTGTACCAGAGCGCCGCACCCGTGTACGTGGTCGCGACGACCGCACCGCCGGTGAGGGTGACATCGAGACCTGCATTCACCTCGTCACTGTTTCCGGCCCATGCTTTGGCAGGGGCGACCAAGACGGCAAGTAGCAAGAGCGGCCCGCACCGGCGCATGCCGCGGATACTAATCGAAAAACCTAAACCTGGAGGCGCAAATTTTGTAGTTGCACCAGTCGCCGCATCGGCGTTACTCATGACGCAGCATCATGAACCATCGCTACCTGCGTACGTTTCTCTTGGTCGGCCTTGGGCTGGTTCTCGTCAGCTGTTCCATCACCCGCGTCAAATGGCGCATCAAATGGAACAAGGGGATGGAGGAGAGCAAGGCGGCCTTTATGAACGCCCCACTCCCGATCGAAAAAGCGCGACAGCCCAACATCATTCTGCTCGTCGCGGATGATCTCGGCCCCTACGAAGTGAGCGCCTACGGCGTCGAGCACATCAAGACACCCCACATTGATCAGATCGGCAAGGATGGCGTCGTCTTCGAAGAGGGCTACGCCACGGCGCCCACCTGCGCGCCTGCACGCGCGGGCCTGATGACCGGCCGCGTGCAGAACCGCTACGGCTTCGAGACCCAGGTGATGGAGTTCTATCCGAGCAACTACGTCGAATACATCTCGGGCCGATGGCTGGTCGACACGGGCGAATTCAAGGTCAAGGCCAAGCCTTCCTTCCCGTCCGCGTGGCAGGTGCATAAGCAGGGCGTCCCGCCGTCCGAGATCATGCTCTCGGAGATCTTGAAGAAGTACGACTACGACACGGCACTGATCGGCAAATGGCACCTCGGCGTACACCGAGAGCAGGTGCCCTCGGCTCGGGGCTTCGACTACCAGTACGGCTTTTACGGCGCTTCGTCGCTGTACACGCCCAAAGAGAACTGGTCGGGCGTGATCAACCACAAGCACGAGGCCTTTAGCGCGCAGCACCAATGGAAGACCGGGCGCAAAGGCGAGGCGGCGATGCTTCGCAACGGCGAAGAGATCGAGGAAGATCGATACCTGACCGACGCCTTCCGCGACGAGATGTTGCAGTACATGGAGGAGAAGAAGGACGAGCCCTTCTTCATCTACGGCGCGTTCTCGGCGCCTCACGTGCCCTTCCAAGCGCCCGTCGAATACTACTGCATGTACCCGCAGGTGGAAGACGAGAACAAGCGAGTGTACTACGCGATGATCTCGTCCCTCGATGACGCGATTGGTGCGATCACCCAGAAAATCAAAGACCTCGGCATCGAAGAAGACACGCTGATCTTCTTCATCAGCGACAACGGCGGCGCTTCGTACACCCACGCGACCGACAACGGGCCGCTCAAGGCGGGCAAGCTCACGCAGTTCGAGGGCGGCATCCGGGTGCCCTTCATGATGAAGTGGAAGGGCAAGATTCCGGCCGGCACGCGTTACAAGTACCCCGTGTCTTCGACCGACATCTTTGCGACCTCGGTCGCCGCAGCGGGGGGCGTCTTGCCTGACGACCGCGAGTATGACGGCGTCGACCTCGTTCCTTATGTCACCGGGAAGAACAAGGAACGCCCGCACCAGTCGCTTTTCTGGCGGGCCGATCACATCTGGGCGATTCGCGACGGCGACTACAAGCTCATCTTGAGCACGCGAGACGGCTGGGCAGAGCTCTACAATCTCATCACCGACCAGTCCGAAGAGATCAATCTAAAGGAGCAGATGCCGGAGCTCTACGACAAGCTCCACGAAGAGCATGAGGAGTGGCAGAAGAACAAGCTCAAGGTGAACCCGATGTGGCCCCGCATCATGGATAAGCGGTTCGTCATCGACGGCAAGGACTACTACTTCCCCGCCTAACGGACTGATGCAATGAAGAAAATCCTCCCTGCCCTTGCTCTTCTCACTCTCTGCGCCGCGGTCTGGCTCCCGCCGAGCTCGGCGTCTGCCGTCCCCAAGATGGACGTTAAGGTCGCCGTCGGCGTCGGAAGCACGACGATTGTACCCCGGTTCCCGACGGCCAATCTCTACGAAGGCGACGACCCCGCGAACCCAGGGAATTACATCGGCACCGTGGGCGGCAGGAACCCGGCCACCTTCCCAAACTGGGGCATGCAGCTAGCCGCGCGCGTTACGTTTGACAACAAGGTCTTCACGGAATTGGCCGCCGGCTTCAGTCGCTTTCACTTCAACTACGGGCCCCAGCTCCAGACCTTTGCGCTGTGGCTGGGTGAGGACCCCGCAGAAGTAGACAGACTGTCTGGCCAGCGGATCCGAATGAACCAGATGGAGATCCCGCTGACCGCCGGCTACCGTCCCTACGCGAACCCCTACTTCAAGATCTTCGTCTATGGAGGTCTGGTCAACACCTTCAACATACGGGGCTTCGTGGAGCTGGACGGCCGGCGAAAGGCGCTCAAGTTCCGTCCGAGGGAGGTCCCGGGGTACAAGATCGCGCCCTACCTCGCCGGGGCGCGCATCGGCGTCCAGTTCGACCTCGGCCCGCTGAACTTCGATTTCAACTACACCGTTGGCATGAACAGCCTCACAAAGACAGAGTTCCGAACGAACACGCACGTGTTCAAGTTCTTCCTCGGCTGGCTCTTCTAGGAACCCGCTGCGCCGAAGAAGGTCTTCACTTTGTCGTGGAGCTCGTGGAGGTGTTTGCTCGCGTGGTCCTTTTGCTCGGAGTCGAGCAGGCCGTAGACGAAGAGCAGTGCTTGACGCCCTTCGGCTCTTCGCGCTGAAGGCGGCCGGGCGTTGGGGCCCCAGTCTTCGCGGTTCTGCCACTCTTGCCAGATGGCGTCGCGGATCGTCGGCGCGTCGGGGTGCGTTCGCGCCAACTTGCTGAACCGTGCGACGCGCCGCTCATCGGCCTCTAGGCGCGCGGCTGCCTCGTCGGGAAGGTTGGCCACGTATTTGCGAAGCGCCGTGTCTTGCCCGTCGGTGAGGCTTCCCGCCCAATCTTCCACGGCGTCGACGAACTGGTCTTGGCGCTCCTGCAGACGTTCCGCGTGAGGCCGGGCCAGCTCTTCTCGCGCCTCTTCGAGCCGCTTTTCGATTCGCTTCTCGACGAAATCAATCTGATCGTCTCGAAGGGTGGCCATGATCGGCGCGGCTTCGTCGATGATGGCGCCCGCGACGGTGTCGATGAGGCCGTCGACCTGGCGCTCCATCCCGAGAAGCTTCTCTTCAGTGAGCCCCTTGGCGATGGCCACGTCGACCGTCGCGACCAGCATGTCGATCTTGGTTCCAAGGACGACGGGCGCCGCAGCCATGAGCTTGTCGACCGAAGCGCGCGTGGCCGCGGTTTGCGCTTCGTCGAAATTGAACTCGACGGCGATCTGGCGAGTCACCCAGCGAGCGCCGAGGTTTTGAAGCAGCCCGGTGCAGCCCGTCGCGAGCACGAGGAAAAGACTCACGGCTACGATGGCGGAACGTAGGGAATGACGGGAGGGAGAAGTCATGAAAGGAAGCCGGACATCCGGCCGAACCCTTGAACTCTGGGGCTCGAACGACCGGACCGCAATCCGTGGCCACTTTCCGCGGAAAAAACTGCGCAGGGCGGCGGACCCGGTTCAGTAGATCTCGGGTACGAAGTTCTGGTCGTCGAGTGGCGGGCGGATGTATTTCTGTTTGCTCTGCCGCTCGGGAAGCTTGAGGTCGGGCTGGTGCACTTCTTGGTAGGGAATCAAGCTCAAGAAGTGTGAAATGACATTGAGGCGGGCGCGGCGTTTGTCGTCGCCGTGCACGACGTACCAGGGCGCCTGCTTGATGTCGGTGTGCGCGAACATCTCGTCCTTGGCCCTCGAGTAGTCGACCCAGTACTTACGCGACTGCAGATCGACGTCGCTGATCTTCCAACGTCGAATCGGATCTTCGATGCGCTTTTGGAAGCGGCGTTCTTGCTCCTCGTCGCTGACGGAGAACCAGTATTTGATCAAGATGATCCCCGAGCGGACGAGCATGCGCTCGAACTGAGGGCACGAACGGAGAAACTCGCGGTACTCCTCCTCGGTGCAGTAGCCCATGACCTTTTCGACGCCGGCGCGGTTGTACCAACTCCGGTCGAAGCAAACCATTTCGCCTGCAGCGGGGAGATATTCGACGTAGCGCTGGAAGTACCACTGGGATCGCTCGCGTTCGGTGGGCTTTGCGAGCGCCTCGACGCGGCAAACGCGTGGATTGAGGCTCTGGGTGATCCGTTTGATCGCGCCACCCTTACCTGCAGCGTCACGACCTTCGAAGATCACCACGACCTTGAGGCCTTCGGTGTGAATCCACTTCTGGAGCTTCACCAACTCGACCTGAAAATCCGCCAGGACTTTGTTGTACTGCGCCTTTTTGATTTTTGGCCTCTTGGGAGCCTTCGACTCCCGACCGACGTCGGACCGCACGCTCTCGACTCCGGACTCCTGCTCTTCACTCTTGCCCATCGCACCCTCGCTCCAACTCAACTTCGCATAGCACGCTCGACGGAGGCAAACCCCCAAAAGGACCAAGCTCAGAATTCTTGCGCCAGCCGGGGACCGTTGCCCGTGACAGACGACGCTCAGGTCGATAGCATGCCGCCGGTGCCTCTGCTGAAACCCATCCCACCCCCCTACGACATCGGCGAATGGCAACGAAAACCGTTTCCGGAGCGCGTCAAGATGGTCTGCCAATCCTGGGCGCTGCAGGGCTACGGCACTCCCTCGCCGATCTATATCGTCTACATCCTCAAGATCGCTCTCTACGTCTGGCTCTGGACGGTGTTCTGTTCCGTCACGCCCGGCTTAGGCGACCTCGGCAGCTTCAGCGCCTGGTACTACGAGCCGATCGCGTTTCAAAAGGCCGTGCTGTGGAGCATGGCCTTCGAGGGCCTCGGTCTCGGATGCGGGAGCGGTCCGCTCACGGGTCGATACAAGCCGCCGATGGGCGGCGCGCTTTACTTCCTCCGACCGGGCACGACCAAAGTCTCACTCTTCCCGGGCATCCCGGTCTTCGGTGGCTCGAAGCGCACCGTGCTCGACGTCTTGCTCTACGCGGCCCACATGTTTTTCTTGTTCCGTGCGCTGGTGGCGCCCGAGCTTTCAACCGACCTCCTCCTGCCAACTATCGTTCTGCTTCCACTCCTCGGCCTTACCGACAAAACGATCTTCCTCGCGTCGCGAGCCGAGCACTACTACACCGCGCTCGTCTGCTTCCTCTTTGCCGGCGATTGGCTCGCGGGCTCGAAGCTGGTTTGGGTCGCCATCTGGTTGTGGGCAGCGACCTCCAAGCTCAACCATCACTTCCCGTCGGTCGTCGCAGTGATGCAGAGCAACAGCCCGCTCACCCGCATGGGGTCTGTCCGAAAGCTGTTTTACCGAAGCTATCCGGACGACCTCCGCCCTTCCCGCCTGACCCACCTGATGGCGCACGCGGGGACCGCGGTCGAGCTCGTTTTCCCGGTGGTGCTGGTCCTCAGCGACGGTGGCATGCCGACGACCGTGGCGCTCACCGTCATGCTCTCGTTCCACATCTTCATCACCAGCAGCATTCCGATGGGCGTGCCAATCGAATGGAACGTCATCATGGTGTACGGCGCGTTCGTGCTCTTCGGGCACTATGCCGACGTCAGCGCGTTCAGCATTGGCTCGCCACTGCTCATCGCCTACCTCGCTTTCGCGCTGATCGCCGTCCCGCTGTTCGGGAACCTCGTTCCGTCACGCGCCTCGTTCCTATGTTCGATGCGTTACTACGCGGGGAACTGGGCCTACAGCGTTTGGCTCTTCAAGGGCGACTGTTGGAAGAAGATCGACGCGCACATCACCAAGGTCGCGCCCGGCCTCCATGCGCAGCTCGAGGGCATGCTCGACGAGGACGCCATCATCGCCTCGATGTCCAAGGTCCTCGCTTTCCGTTCGATGCACCTCCACGGCCGCTGTCTGCAGTCCCTGCTACCCAAGGCCGTCGACGACATCGACGCGTACGAATATCTCGACGGCGAGCTCGTGACGGGCATCGTCGTCGGTTGGAACTTCGGCGAGGGGCACCTACACAACCTGCAGCTCCTGCGATCCATTCAGGAGCAGTGCGGGTTCGAAGATGGCGAGCTGCGATGCATCTTCGTGGAATCGCAGCCAATGGGCCGCGGGACCCACGCGTGGACCATCGCCGACGCAGCGACCGGAGTGCGTGAAACCGGTGAGATCGCGGTCAAAGATCTCCTGGGCCTGCAGCCCTGGCCCGCGATACCGAGTGACTAGCTCTGGCGCGGCAGGTTGAGCGAAAGCTTGATCACGACCAGGTCGCGGATGAGATCATCCGGCATCCCGGGATACGCGATGCCGAAGTCCTGACGGTTGATCGAGAACTCCGCGTTGGCACTGACTTCGGAGTCGGTGGCGCTGATCGTGGCCGGAAAGCTGATCCTCTTGGTGACGCCGTGAAGGATCAAGTCACCACTTATCGTGTGGCCGGCTCCGTCCTTCTTGATTTCGGTGGAGCGGAACTTCGCGGTTGGGAACTTGCCCACATCAAAGAAGTCCGGCGACTTCAGGTGCTTGGTGAGCTTTTCCTTGTCTGCGAAGAGCGAGGCCGTTTGGATGGTCAACTCAATCGTGCTCGACTCGATGGGGTCGCCAACGTCCACCCTGCCCGAAAAATCGGTAAACCCTCCGACATGGCTCGCTGTGACCTTGGCGCCGACGAACTCAATCTTGCTGTTCGAGGGGTTGATGGCCAAGGAGCCTGCGGCCGCCTTGTCGGGCTTGCCGCTTGGAGCGGCCTCTGCCTTGCTGTCGGGGGCAGGCTCGACTTTCGCAGGCGCCACGTCGGCGCCGGGGTTCTTGCAGCCCACCACCAAGAGACCAGTCACAAATAGAAGCGCTGTTGTTCGCATGAATCCTCCGTGAGCCCGGTTATGGTGATTGCACGGTCATGGTCAAGACCGGCGATCGCTTTGATTACATCGACGGACAAGCGCCGAAAACGGTTGAAACCACTATCGAAACTAGGATCTGGCGTTCAATCGAATTCACCCTGATATTCGCTGGCTATGTGGGCGCTTGTCATCTAGGCTTCGGCCAGTTTCACGGGGAAGGAGCAGCTGGAAATGACAGCAAGAGCAATTGGTGTATTCGTCCTGGTCCTGGCGATGGCGAGCCCTGCATTGGCGGGGCCGTCGAATTCGACCATTGGTGCGAAGAAGCTCGAGAACGACATGGTCCACAGTGGTGGCGTGGGTTACCCGAGCATGTTCTACGAATGGTGGAATAAGGGTAAGAAGAAGCTCGACTGGGGATTGAGCGGTGATCTCGTCTACGGCGGAAGCTGGGGAGTCGCGACCACAGGCAGCCGAACCCGGGTCTTTGGCGTGAGGGTCCGATCTGGAAGCCGATTCATCAAGATCGGCCTTGGCATCAATGGCCTGCTCCGGTGGCATCTGTCGGCAAAAGAGCGGCCCAAAGTGACCAACGACGTGGGAATTCTCTTCAAGCCCGGTATTCTGCTTTCGAGCAACGTCGGCAACTCGTTTACCTTTGGGATCAAAACCGAAGTAGGCGCCCCCGTCTCGATCGACGTTCACGAGCGCGTCAGCGTCGTCACCGGTGGCTACATCCCGTTCACTTACTTCTTTAATCAGGGCAGCAACTTTGGCGTGATTCCGCTGCTCGTCCGTATGGGGGTGGAGATCAAGGCCAATGACAACGTTGCCCCTTGGTTCTTCTTCGACCTCGGCCCGGGCATCAATGTCGGCAGTGGCCGTTCCGGCGCGTCGTTCGCTTGGCGAATCGGCGCCGGCACAGCGTTCTGGGGTGTCCTAGGCAAGAACAAGAACAAGTCGAATGTCGCAGAGACCGAAGTCATCGAGGTTGAGGTCAGCGATTAGGCCTGGGCTCGAATCCTCGAACGTTCCAAAGGGACCGTGCTGCGAAAGCGCGCGGTCCCTTTTTCGTTAAGCCGCGGTTTTTCTCGGGCCCGGCGTCCTGGCGGGAAGCGCCCGCTGACCCTAAAGAGTTCCTATCGGGAGGCCATGGACGCACCGCTGCAAGGCGTGCATGATGGGCCACCTCGAAAAAGGAGTGACCAGTGGCCGACAAAGACACCACGAGCTTCATGCGATCCCTGTGCATGGGCCGCATCGAACAGGACGTCATCTTTCCGTTTCCGACGCTCTCCGACGCAGAAAAAGAAACCCTCGCTGATGTTTCCGGCGCGCTCGAAGGCTTGCTCGGCCCCCGAGCCGAGGACTTTCGAGCCTGGGACGTCGCTGGCGAGCTGCCTCAGGAGTTCATCGACGAGCTGAAAGAGTTCGGCATGTTTGGCTTGGTCATCCCCGAAGAGCACGGCGGCATGGGGCTCGGCAACAAGGCCTACTCGCGCACCCTACAAGAAGTCGCGAAGTACGATGCTTCCGTTGCCGTGACGATTGGGGCACACAGCTCTATCGGGATGCGTGGCCTGTTGCTGTTCGGAACCGAAGATCAAAACAACCGTTACATGGAAAAGCTCGCTTCGGGCGAAATGCTCGCGGCCTATTGCCTGACGGAGCCGGGCGCCGGCTCGGATGCCGCTGCGGTGAAGACGACTGCCGTCAAAGAGGGTGACCACTGGGTGATCAATGGCAACAAGCTCTGGATCACCAACGGCGGCATCGCGGACTTCTTCACGGTTTTCGCAAAGACGCCCGAGGAAGGCGGCCGCGGCAAGATGACCGGCTTCATCATCACGACCGATATGGAAGGCGTAAGCATCGGCCCCCACGAAGACAAAATGGGGCTCCGCTCCAGCTCGACGACGACGGTGCACTTCGACAATGTTAAAGTGCCGGACGGCAACGTCCTTGGCGAGGTGGGCCAAGGGTTCAAGGTCGCGATGGCAATCCTGAACAGCGGACGCACGGGGCTTGGGGGCGGCTCGGTCGGCGCGATGAAGCACCTGATCAAGATGGCGACCCTCCAAGCAAACGAGCGAAAGACGTTCGGCCAGCCTATTTCGAGCTACGGCCTCATCAAGAAGAAGGTCGCTCGGATGGTCATCGACTGTTACACCGCCGAAGCCGCGGTCACCATGGTCGGTGGGCTCATCGATGAAGGCTATGAGGAGTACCAAGTCGAGGCCGCCATCTCCAAAGTGTACGCCACCGAATGCCTATGGCGTACGGCCGATGAAGCCCTCCAGATCGCAGGCGGCAACGGCTACATGCGCGAGTATCCGTACGAGCGGATCGTTCGCGACTGCCGAATCAATCGGATCTTCGAAGGCACCAACGAGATTCTGCGTTTGCTCATCGCTTTGACGGCGATGAACGACGTAGCCAGCCAGCTCAAAGAGCTCGCGTCCACCATGAAGGACATCTTCAACGAACCGATCAAGGGCTTCGGAGTGCTCTCGGACTACGCGCGCAAGCACGCGGTGCTCCGGACCGGCATCGGAGGAGACGCGAAGTTCACTGGGATAGACGCGGCCATTCAAGATCAGGCGCAGGTTTTCGAAGAGGAAACCCGGTACCTGGCTCAGGCGGCCGACAAGATTCTCCGCAAGCACGGAAAGGCCATCATCGGTAAGCAGTTCGACAGCCACCGCCTGGCCCAAATCATGATCGACCTCTTCGTCATGGCGGCGACCATTAGCCGCGTCCAGGCCTCGATTGAAAGCAAGGGCGTCGAGGCTTCGGCGCTCGAAATCGACATTCTCAGGACATTCACCCGCGCGGCCAAGGTCCGCATCAAGCACAACTTCCGGCGCATCGACACCAACGACGACGAGATGTTGAAGGCCATCGCCGACGACGCGTTTTCGGCGGAAGGGTTTCGCTGGGACACAGTCTAGCCGTGAAGCAGTATTCGCGAGACGAGGTCGAAGAAATTTTGCGGCGCGCGCTTGAAACGCAGCCGCTCGAAACGCTCTCTCATCGAGACCTCGTCGACTCCGCGGTGGAAGCCGGAATCGACGCGGCCGACGTCGAAGCTGCGGCAACGCAAATCGAAGAGGAGCGCGAGATCCTCGTCGAAGAAGAGCAAATCGTCACCGCCCGAAAGAAGCGCTTCCTTCAAAGCATCTACACCTACGTGGTCGTCAACGCCGGCCTGTTCGTCATCGACATCATGTCTGGGCCAGGCTGGTGGGTGCAGTGGGTCCTCGCAGGCTGGGGTGTCGCCCTGGCTTTGGGCGCCCGTCGCGCATTGATGCCTGACCGAGAGCGGCTTCGTGCCCGCGCTCGCCGCCGCATCGCTAGGCGGAGCCGTGGAAAATGGGAGAAGCAAGTTCGCAAAGAGGTCGACCGCGCCATTCAGGTGGGCGTGGACGCCCTCGTGGATGCCGCGTCCCGCAAGCTCTCCGCTCGCGCGCAGGCACCGTCGCAGCCAGGCCGGCGAGTGAGGGTGGAACGAGCGGACTCCGAGGTCGCGGAGGTCGAGGTCATCGAGCGACCCGAGCGAAAGCAGCGACGCTAAAACGAAGCCTGAGCCCGATCGCTAGTCGAATTGAAATGTGCCTTGGGCAAGTGGTTCGATGCAGCCGGGGTCGTCGTTTTCGATTCGGTTGATTCTCGCAGAGACCGCCGTTCTGGTCAGAGGCGGCGACTCCGATAGCTCACCCTCGTGCAACCATTGCCGCGCTCGTTCGCCGCTCAAAACCACCGGCATTCGGTCGTGGATGTCCTCGACCTCGCCGGCCGAATCTTGGGTTAGAACGACGTAGCGGCCCTCTTTCCAAAGGCCCGCCATCGAGAACAACGAACGGTCTTGGGTCCGAAAAAGATACGGCTGGTTGACCCGCCCTTCCCTTCGCCATTCGAGGAAGCCATCCGCCGGAACGAGGCATCGTCCGCCGCGAAAGGCATCACGAAACATGGCCGTTCGCTCAGCGGTCTCCGACCGTGCATTGATGGCAAGCCCTCCCGTCGATCGCTCGAATCCCCAGAGCGAATCGGCGAGGATGAGGCTGCCACCGTCGAAATAAATCACCGGGCTTCGTTGCCCTGGCGCGATGTTGTATCGTGGGCGGAGCTCGATTCGAGTCTCGCTGAACGCGTCGAACGGCAGGTTAGCAACGAGTGTATCTTCGTCGGGGCAAGTCAGCGTGTATCGCCCGCACATCGCTGGTCAGGCCGGTTCGGTATGGATCCCAACGCCCGCGTACTCGAAGCCTTGCTCGGCGAGCTTGTAGGTGACCCAAATGTTGCGGCCGTCGAAAATCACGGGCCTCCGCAAAAGATCGCGAATCCGATCGAACTCCGGGTATTGATACTCGCGCCATTCGGTCAGTAGCACGAGGGCGTCGGCGTCCTTTACCGCGTCGTAGGCGTCGTCGACCAGCGTGACGTTGTCGCCAAACAGTTCCTTGATGTTTTTCATGGCTTCGGGGTCGTGGCCGACGACCTCGCACCCCTCATTGAGCAGGAATTCGATGGTGGTGATCGAAGGCGACTCACGTATGTCGTCGGTGCCCGGCTTGAAGGCGAGGCCCCATATCGCGATCCGCTTGCCAGCAAGCTCGCTTCCGAAGTGGCGCTTGAGCTTACGAACCAAAAAGCTCCGGTGTCGGACATTTACGCGGTTGGTGGCGTCTGCGAGCTCGAGCTCGATGCCGTGGCGCCGCGCGGTTGCCACGAGCGCTTTGACGTCCTTCGGGAAGCAAGACCCGCCGTACCCAGGGCCCGCGTGCAAAAACTGTGCGCCAATTCGCGGGTCGCTGCCGACGCCCTTGCGAACGCTCTGCACGTCGGCGCCGACCTCTTCACAGAGAACCGCCAACTCGTTCATGAAAGAGATGCGCATCGCTAGCATCGTATTGGCGGCGTACTTGGTGACTTCCGCGCTTTCCGGATTCATCCAGACGATCTTCGTGCTCGATAGATTGAGTGGATGGTAGACCCGATCCATGAGTCGGCGCGCTCGCTCATGCCCCGGACGGATGCCGACCACGATCCGGTCCGGATACATGAAGTCTTCGATCGCGCCGCCCTCTTTGAGGAACTCCGGGTTCGAGGCTACTTGAATGTCGTGCTCGGCATCGGCGACGAGCTTCTGAACCTGCGCGTTCGTCCCCACAGGCACCGTGCTCTTGTTGACGATGACCAGGTCGTGGGTCGTGTGTTTGGCCAGCTCCCGTGCGACCGCAAAGACGGCGCTCAGGTCCGCCTCGCCGTCGTGCGTGGGAGGCGTGCCCACCGCGATGAAGGCCAAATCCACATCCCGAACGGCGGAGGCGAGGTCGGTCGTAAAGGTCAGGCGGCCTGCGCTCGCGTTCTCCCTCACCATCTCTTCCAGGCCCGGTTCGTAGATGGGAATCTCGTAGCGCTTGAGGCGCTCGATTTTGTCGGCGTCTTTGTCGACGCAAACCACGCGCTGACCGGTCGCGGCGAAGCATGTGCCGGTGACGAGGCCAACGTAACCTGTGCCAATGACGCAGAGTTTCACGGCGGAGCCATAGCACGTTTTCGGATTCCCGAAAGATGCCAGTTTCGGATCTTCGGGCTAACCTTCGTGCACGGAAAGGCTCCTTTGATTCTCACCAACATCGACAGCGTGCCGGGCCAACATATCGTTCAGCACTACGGACTGGTGCAGGGGAGCACCATCCGGGCCAAACACTTCGGGCGAGACTTCGCCGCCGGCCTGAAGAACATCGTCGGCGGAGAGCTCAAGGGCTACACGGAGTTGCTTCAAGAAAGCCGCGCCGAGGCCACGAGCCGCATGGTTGCGCAAGCGAGCGAGCTGGGCGCGAACGCGGTGATCAATGTGCGCTTCACGACCTCCTCGGTTGCTCAGGGAGCCTCCGAAATTCTCGCCTACGGCACTGCCGTCCTAATCGAGTAGCCGAATGGGTTCGGTCGAGCTGTGGATAACCCTCGGAATCCCCGTCATCCTGATCCTCGTGGGCAGGTTCGTCGGCGCGAGCGTCGAGCGCAATCACTACCGAAGCATCATCGAGCGTGAAGCCCAGTTCCGCGCTCGGCCGGCGGTCTCCACGAAGCACCTCGACGCACCTTGCCCGATTCAATCGGCAAGTCTCGCCGTCGGTTCCGTGGTGGTGTCCGTCGACCACTTCAAGCGTTTCTTGAGCGGGTTCCGAATGATCTTCGGCGGAGAGATCCGTTCCTACTCGTCGCTCATCGACCGCGCCCGTCGCGAAGCGGTGCTCCGCATGAAAGAATCCCAGCCCGGCGCGGATGCGTTCCTCAATACCAGAATCGAGACCTCGACCATCTCGAGCACGACGGGGAACGAGGGGATGGGGACCATCGAAGCGCTGGCCTATGGAACGGCAGTCCACTACGATCGCGGCCCATGAACGACGAACGACCCCGTGTGCTGACCGAACGCGATGGACGCATTTTTCACATCGTCCTCGATCGCCCGAACAAGATGAACGCCTTCGACGTGCGCATGCTTCGGGAGCTCGCCGAGGCCGTGACCGAGTACGAAGCCGACGAATCGCTCTGGTGCGCCGTGTTTTACGCCAATGGTGAGCATTTCACCGCGGGCCTCGACCTGGCCGAGGTGGGCCCGGCCGTCCGAAGCGGAGCGGCGCTGTTCCCGGAGGGCTCGGTCGATCCGCTCAATCTGCACGCGACGATGCGCCAAAAGCCGCTCGTCATGGCCGTGCAGGGCTGGTGCCTGACCATCGGGATCGAGCTGCTGCTCGCCGCCGATATTCGCCTGGCCTCCGAAGGCGCCCGTTTCGGACAGATCGAAATCAACCGAGGCATTTTTCCGTTTGGTGGCGCAACGATTCGGCTCCCGGAGATCGCCGGTTGGGGCAACGCGATGCGCTGGCTCCTCACCGGTGACCGCTTCGATGCGAACGAGGCCCTACGGCTCGGCTTGGTCCAAGAGGTCGTGCCCGAGGCCGCGTTGCGCGAAAAGGCCATCGAGATCGCGCGGACTGTCGCCAAGCAGGCCCCGCTGGGCGTCCGGGCGACCCTCCGCTCCGCGCGGACCTCTCAACTGAAGGGGCAGGAGGCGGCAGTCGCCGAGCTTTTGGTCATCGCGCGCGAGCTGATGGACAGCGAAGACGCGGCCGAGGGCATCCGCTCGTTCCTCGAGCGGCGCGACGGCGACTTCAAAGGCCGCTAACCGCTCTCCGATCGTCTGATCCGAATCGTGCAGCGCCTCGACGCCTGCGCGGTCAGCTGCGCCGCTTGACCTTCGGAATCGCCTTCTCGATTCGAATTGTGCAGTCAATTCCGACGACCTTCCGCAGGGCCGGCTCGATGACGCCGCTGCGAACGTACTCCGCGCCGACCCCGAAGGCCGCCCGGCCTGTCACTCGAACGACGACCTCGTCTTCGCCCACGTCCAAGAGCTCGATGCTGCTCGCGTCTTTTTGAAGGAGCGGATTGAGAACCTCGTCGATGACTCGCTGCACCGCCTGTAGCACCTGCCCAGCATGCGAAATTGCTGCCCCGGACGCAAACCTCCCAGATTTGCAGCGCCGAAGCAAAGCTGGGCTATACTCTGCACTGCACGATGCAGCCCGCACGCACACGGCTCCAAGTCGACGTCCGCCGACAGCAACTGCTGGAGCTCGGGCTCGAGCTTTTCGGGAATCAGACCTACGACGAGCTCTCCATCGACGAGATCGCTAAAAGGGCTGGCGTTTCCAAAGGCCTTCTCTACCATTACTTTCCGAGCAAACGGGCCTTCTACGTGGCGGCGGTCCGTGAAGCGGCGCGCGAGCTCTTGGAAGAGACCGACGTCGATCAGCAGCTCGTGGGACATGAGCTCGACCCCGAGGGCATTCGCGCCAGGATTCGAGCCTTCCTTGTGTACGTCTCGCGCCGGCGCATCTCGTATTCCTTTCTCCTTCGCGGAGGCATTGGAACCGACACGGAGGTCGCCCAGATCATCGAGGAGACCCGACAGGCTGTTCTGGATAAAATGGGTTCGCGTTTGTCCCGCTTCGGCGCGGACCCGAAAGCCCCGTCGACCAGGCTGCGTCTCCGGGGATGGCTGGGCTTTCTCGAAGCGGCGAGCCTCGACTGGGCAGAACGCCAAGAGCTCGATCTGGATGTGTTTTTGGAGCTTCTCGTCCAGATGGCAGGCGCCGTATTTGCCGCCATTCTCAATCCCACCGAGCCGTGATGGGGCGACGCGACGTCTTTGCCGCTGCGCTCGTAGCCGCGGCAGTGACCGCTTGCACCAGCGGGCAGAGGTCCATTCCGACGCAGGAGACCGAAACCGAGGACGCTACGCCGGTTCCCCTGAGGACCGACCCAGCGCGCCAAGGCGCCGCGATGGACTGGAGCTGCTGCGACTCCGCTTCGCTCCGCAACCCCAACGACGGCGCATTGCGGGGCGGTGTGCCGCTTCCCCTCAGGGCTCCCGGCTTGCGCTTCAACCCGCGCCGCGATCCATCGGCTCGCTACGGGACCGTGGAAGTCGTTCGGGCTTTGGTTCGCGCCGGCGCACGGGTCGACCAAGAGCTCGGCGGGCTTCCGGTCACAATCAACGACCTCAGCCGCGAGCGCGGCGGACCGATCCCCCATCATCGCTCACACCAGAGCGGCCGCGACGTCGATGTGCTCTTCTACCAGCGCGGCCCCGACGGCGAGCCCATCGAGAGCGTGGGTGCGTTCTTCGGCCCAGACGGCGTAGGGGTGGATTTTCGAGACCTGGCGGACCCTAACGACGACATCGTCCTGCAGTTCGACAGGGCTCGGACTTGGCTTTTTCTTCGGGCGCTCATCGAGGACGAAGAGGCACAGCTCCAGCAAATCTTCGTCGCCGAGCACCTCCGAACGCTGCTTCTCGAGTACGCCCGTTCAAACGACGAGCCCTCGACCGCGGTGATGCGCTTCGCGGCGATGAGTTGTCAGCCGAGCTATCCACACGACGATCACTTCCATTTCCGCTTCTTCTGTGCTCCCGACGACATCGTGGAGGGCTGTCGCGATTCTGCTCCGCTCTACCCGTGGCACCGAAAGCGGCTCGAGCGCGCCGGCGTGCAACCCCGCCCGCTCGCGTCCAGACGCCCAAGCGCCAATGCCAAGATCGTGACGCACGAGGAGGCCCGCGCGGCCGCAGGGCCGATGGATCCCGAAGTCGAACGTTGGCTCGATCGCCGCAAGCAATGGGCCGAGCAACCGCACCCGGGCCGCCGCTATTGTCGGTGATCGGGCGGCCGGGCCGTGATGCGCTAAGGTAACGTCGTGACCGACTTCGACTGGATCACCGAACAAGTAGAGTTCGATCGGCTGGTGGACGAGCTCTGTCGGACGGACGCCTACGCCCTCGACACCGAGTTTCATCGCGAACGAACCTACCTACCGCATCTCGCTCTGGTGCAGCTCGCAACCGCGGACCGCATCGCCCTAGTCGACGCTCTCGACGTCGACGTGCGAACGCTCGGCAGAGCATTTCAAAGCGAAGCAGTCTGCGTGATGCACGCCGGCTCTCAGGACCTCGAGATTCTCGAGCTCGAGTGCGGCGCAGTGCCGAACCGAATGTTCGATACCCAAATCGGCGCTCTCTTTTGCGGATATCGCACCAGCTCGCTCGGAAAGCTGGTGGAGGGGTTTCTTGGGATTCAGCTCGACAAGAGCTCCCAGCTCAGCGACTGGACGCGACGTCCCCTGCCCCCGGACGACCTCCGGTACGCCGCCTCGGATGTGGCACATCTACTGGAGCTCCGTGATGCGCTGCTCGACCGCCTTCGTGAGCGAGGTCGGGTCGAATGGGCGGAAGAAGAAATCGAACGCCTACGCTGCAAGGACCGTTCGCCACTCGAGCCCGAGACGCTCTGGTGGAAGCTACGTGGCAAGACCAAGCTCAACGGAAGGGCGCGCGGGGTTGCGCAGGAGCTCGCTGCCTGGCGCGAGGGCGTTGCGAAACAAAAGAATCGGCCGCCACGAACCGTCCTGTCCGACATGGCTCTGTTGGCTCTGGCCCAACGGCCCGCGCGCAACGCCGAGCAATTGGGCGGCATCCGGAACTTCGACCTTCGGCGTTTCAAACACCGCGACGAGCTTTTGCTGGCCATCGAACGGGGAACCCGACTACCGAAACACGACGTTCGGGTGCCGCCGAGGAAGCCGGAGAACCTGCCGAGCGTCGAAGGCGTCATCGCGCTCTGTCTGGCTTGGCTTGCGCAGCGTGCCGGGCGAGAAGGCTTGGACATGACCGTGCTCGGCACGCGTGACGACGTGACCAACCTCGTGCTGGGTCAGCCTTCTCGCCTCGCGAGTGGCTGGCGAGATGCCCTCGTCGGCCACGAGCTGCGCGCCATCATCGACGGAACGGCCGCGCTTCGCGTCGACGGCACCGAGCTCGAGCTGCTGGATCGCACGCCTCCCTGATCCGCGCTACATTGTTTCGGTGGCTGTCACCAAGACCGGACGCATCATTTTGATCGTTGCTTCGATCGTCGTGGTCGGAGCGGGTATCAAGCTGGCTGCGCCGTTGCTGGTTCCTGTTCTCGTCGCCTCCTTCATCGCGATCGTGACCGCGCCCCTCGTGATGTGGCTTTGCGACCGCGGTGTCCCGCGCCTCATCGCGGTGTTGTCGGGGCTGCTTCTGGACGTGGCCGCAGGCGCCGCCCTCGGCGTTCCACTCGCCGGAGCGGTCGGAACCTTCACCGCGCGCGCGCCGACCTATGCCCCGATGCTCTCAGGCCAACTTGGGAAGCTCGAGCTCTGGTTGGCGGGCAACGGCATTCACCTCGAATCGATCTACGACTTCTCCGAGTCGACTTGGATGCTGAATCTCGCGGCGACCATGGCCCAGTACGCCGCCTCCTTCGTGTCACAGATGGTTCTCGTCCTGCTCATCGTCGCCTTCATGCTCTTCGAGTCCACCGGCCTTCGTGAAAAGCTCGCGAAGATCGCGACGCCTGCCCAAATCCAGGAGCTGTCTGCCGCCGCCCGCGAGGTCAATGCCTATCTGGTCGCAAAGACGGTGATGAGCCTCCTCACCGGCGCCCTCGTGTTTCTCTGGTGCGTGTGGCGAGGCGTCGACGTTCCGGTGCTCTGGGGCCTGCTTGCGTATCTCCTCAACTACATCCCGACCGTCGGCCAAATCATCGCAGCGACACCGGCCATTGCGCTGGCGCTGATCCAATTCGGCCCCGGCCAGGCGCTGGTCGTCGCGGCCGGGTTTGGGGGCATCAACTTGGCCATCGGCGCGATGGAGCCGCGGGTCATGGGGCACGCGCTAGGGCTTTCGCCGCTGGTGGTGCTGGTTTCGATGGTGGTTTGGGGCTGGTTGCTCGGGCCAGTCGGTGCCCTCGTCTCAGCACCGCTCACGATGGTCATCAAGCATTCGCTCGCCCACAGCGATGAGCTGCGTTGGTTGGCAGAGCTTCTCGGCCCGTCACCCAGGCCTGCGGGCAAGGCGAAACTAAAGAGCTCCGACGCAGCCGACGAGCTCAGTCGAGCTTGAGCAAGTCGCCGGCCCGTTCCGCGAATCGGCGAAGGACCTTCAGCGCTGCAGCGCTCGCAGTCGTGCGGCCTTGCCCAACGGCGTCCTCGAGCTCCGAGATGAGGGTCGACAGATCCGCGTCGCTGCGGAGCGCGCGACGTAGCCCGTCCTCGACCATGTCCCACATCCATCGAACTTGTTGGGTGCGGCGCGTTTGATGGAGCTCGCCGGACGCTTCGCGAGCTTGTCGGCTCTCGACGACGAGCGCCCAGAGCTCGTCGAGGCCGGTCTTTTCGAGCGCGCTGCACGTCACGACAGGCGGTACGTTCTCTCCTCGCATCAGGCGCAAAGCGCTCAGGTACGAAGCCTGGGCCCGAATCGCCCGCGACCGATTGTCGCCGTCGGCTTTGTTGATCGCCAGCATGTCCGCGACTTCGAGAATGCCGCGCTTGATTCCCTGGAGCTCGTCGCCCGCCCCCGCGATCAGCAGAACGAGGAAAAAGTCGACCATCCCAGCGACGATTGTCTCGGACTGACCCACGCCCACGGTCTCGACGAGCACCACATCGAAGCCGGCGGCCTCGCAAAGAAGGATCGTTTCACGGGTCTTCCGGGTGACCCCGCCGAGGGTTCCACTCGTCGGCGAGGGACGAATGAAGGCTTTGGGATCGTTGCTGAGCGCTGACATCCGGGTCTTGTCCCCGAGGATGCTTCCTCCGCTGACGCTGCTGGTCGGGTCGACTGCGAGCACTGCCACGCGATGGCCGTTCGCGGTGAGCTGTGTCCCCAACGCGTCGATGAAGGTGCTCTTCCCGGCCCCGGGTACGCCGCTGATCCCAACTCGATAGGCTCCGCCCGTCTCCGGCAAGAGCGGTTCGAGGACTCGTTGCGCGAGCTCGGCATGCGCGCGCTGCTCGCTCTCGATCAAGGTGATGGCTCGGGCCAGAACCGCGCGGTCTCCGCCGCGAACGCCATCGACATAGGCCTGCACGTCGAGACGGCTCACGACCCCCCGAGTTGCGCGTCGATCCGCTCCAGGAGCTCGACTGCGGCGTCGCCGATGACCGTCCCTGGTCCAAAAATCGCAGCTGCCCCCGCTTCGCGCAACGCGTCGTAGTCTTCTGGGGGAATCACGCCTCCGACCACCACGAGGATGTCGTCGCGGCCCTGGTCCCGGAGCGCTTGCTTGAGTTGCGGAACCAGTGTGAGGTGACCCGCCGCGAGCGAGCTCGCGCCGACGATGTGAACGTCGTTTTCGATCGCCTGCTTCGCGCTCTCTTCGGGCGTCTGAAACAGCGGGCCGATGTCCACGTCGAACCCGAGGTCCGCGAATGCCGTCGCGATCACTTTCTGGCCGCGGTCGTGCCCGTCTTGGCCCATCTTGGCAACCAGGATGCGCGGCCGGCGGCCGTGCTTGCTCAGGAACTCATCACTTCGCGCCCGCACACGGTCTACCGCGTCCGAATCTTTGCCGACTTCACTTCGATACACGCCTTCGATACTCCGAATTGTCGCTTGGTAGCGCCCCCAGACGCGCTCGAGCGCGTCGCTGATCTCGCCCACGGTCGCCCGTTGCCTGGCGGCGTCAATCGCCAGCTCGAGCAGGTTGCCCTCACCAGTTTCGGCGCACTTGGTCAAAGCCTCAAGTTTCGGTCTGAGGGCCGCCTCGTCGCGCTCTGCCCTCAGCTCATGCAGCCGCGCGACTTGGGCCTCCCGAACCGCGGTGTTGTCGACCTTGAGAACGTCGAGATGGTCCTCTTTTTCGAGCCGATACTTGTTGATTCCGACGATGGTTTGCTGTCCTGAATCGATACGCGCCTGTGTCCGCGCAGCCGCTTCTTCGATGCGAAGCTTCGGCAGACCCGCCTCGATCGCCTTGGTCATTCCACCGAGCTCCTCGACCTCTTTGATGTGCTCCCAGGCTCTGAGAGCGAGCTCGTGGGTCAGACGCTCGACGTAGTAGCTCCCGCCCCACGGGTCGATCACCTTGGTGGTCCCGCTTTCGAGCTGCAGGTAGAGCTGCGTGTTGCGGGCAATGCGCGCACTGAAGTCCGTGGGCAGTGCGATCGCTTCGTCGAGTGAGTTGGTGTGAAGGCTTTGTGTGTGCCCTTGCGTGGCAGCCATCGCCTCGATGCAAGTGCGAACGACGTTGTTGTAGACGTCCTGCGCGGTGAGGCTCCAGCCGGAGGTCTGACAGTGCGTGCGGAGCGCCAGGCTCTTTGGGTTCTTCGGATTGAACTGCTCGATGAGCTTTGCCCAAAGAAGCCGCCCTGCCCGGAGCTTGGCGATCTCCATGAAGAAGTTGGTGCCAACCGCCCAGAAAAAGCTGATTCGGGGCGCAAACTCGTCGACGCCGAGGCCGGCCGCCATCCCGGTGCGAACGTACTCGAGGCCGTCGGCCAAAGTATAGCCAAGCTCGAGGTCCTGTGTCGCGCCGGCTTCTTGCATGTGGTAGCCGCTGACGCTGATGCTGTTGAAGCGCGGCATCTTTGCCGCGGTATACTTGAAGATGTCCGCGACGATCCGCATCGAAGGCGATGGCGGATAAATGTACGTGTTGCGGACCATGAACTCCTTGAGGATGTCGTTCTGAATGGTCCCAGTGAGCTCGGTCGCGTCGACGCCCTGCTCTTCGGCTGCCACGACATAAAGCGCGAGTATCGGGAGCACGGCGCCGTTCATCGTCATCGAAACACTCATCTTGTCGAGCGGGATGCCGTCGAAGAGGATGCGCATGTCCTTGATCGAGTCGATGGCCACGCCGGCCATGCCGACATCGCCCACGACCCGGGGGTGATCGGAGTCGTATCCGCGGTGGGTTGCCAAATCGAAGGCGATCGACAGCCCCTTTTGACCGGCCGCGAGATTCCGGCGGTAGAAGGCGTTGCTCTGCTCGGCGGTCGAGAAGCCCGAGTACTGCCGGATGGTCCAAGGCCGGCGCACATACATAGTCGAATACGGCCCGCGCAAAAAGGGCGGGATGCCGGGCATCGTCTGAAGATGCGTCACCGGATCGAGATCCTCGGCGCTGTAGACAGGTTGGACGTCGATCCCTTCGGGGGTGTTCCAACGCTGGTCGGCTCGCTCGTCAGCAAGGACCGTCCAATCGGCGAGGGGCGAGGTGCTATTCCACGACTTGGAGTTGAACTCGATTTGGCTGAAGTCGGGCAGGCCGCTCATCCTTGCACCCCCATCGCATCGAGGACCCGCGTCATCACACGAAGCACGTCGGCGCCGACGAAGACGAAATCACTCGCTCCAAGCTCCCGAATCGCACCCTCGCGCTCGCCAGGGCGGCCTGCGACCAACACCAGGTCGCATCCGGCGTTCTTCAAGGCAGCGACGGCCGGCTCGAGCATCGTCTCGTAGTCCGCATCGCTGCCGCAAATCACCGCAAGCCCGGTCGCAGAGCTCTTCCAGGCAGCGGCCAGTGAATCCACGGCATCGAAGCCGTCGTTGGCGACCGCGTCGACGCCTACCGCAGCAAGAAGGTTTTGCGCCCAGGTCGCCCTCGCCGTGTGGGACGAGATCGAGCCGAGATTGGCTAGGAACGCCGTCGGTCGAGTCTGTTGCCGATCGCTTCGCTCCCGCTGCCGCTCCCAAATCTCCGATGCTCTCCACTGCAGAATCGGCTCCACGTGGAAATCGGGTTGGCCGTGCTGCAGGACCGTCGCGACGCTGTACATGTCAGCTCCGTTGCTCGTGGCATCGACGCAGGCTTCTGTCAGCGAACCTGGCGCGCGCGCTTCGTCCTTCACGCTGCGAGCGACCGCCAAAAGGCGATCGCGATTGGCAGCCAGATCGAGCGACTCGAGGGAAGCTTTGAGCAGGGCCTGCAGCTCTTTGTCCGAGACGGACGCGCGATCGATCGCATCCTCGTGCAGGTTCGGGAACTCGCTCACGCCGACCAAGGCGGCCTCGCGCTTGGATAGAACCTTCTCTCGTTCGTCGGCGACGTCGCGGATCGCATCGACCATCTTGCCGGAGCCCAGCGCCCGGACCACGCCGCCTCCCGACTCGATCGAACGCAACTCCTTCCAGGCGCCCCGAGCCAAATCGCTGGTGAGCCGCTCGACGAACCAACTGCCGCCAGCCGGATCGGCCACCTTGCCGAGGTGGGATTCCTCCCGGAGCACGACCTGCGTATTGCGCGCGATGCGGCGTGCGAGCTCGTCGGGGGAACCGATGACGCAGTCGAAGGGCAGCGTGGCGATGCTCTGAGCGCCGCCCAACACCGCGGCCGTGCACTCGGCGGTCACCCGCAGCATGTTCACCCAGGGGTCGACCTGGGACTTTGTGAAACGCGATGTCCGACAATGCATTTGCATGGCTGCGGAGGCGGCCTCGCCGCCCGCGCTGAACACCACCTTGGCCCAGAGCCAACGAGCCGCGCGAAGCTTCGCCACCTGCGTGAAGAAATCGCTCGACACCGCGTAGCTAAATCCGATTTGGCGTGCCGCCGCATCGACGCTCATGCCCGCATCGGTCAGCTGGCGAAGGTACGCGATTCCCGTGGCGATGGTGTAGGCGAGCTCTTGGACGATGCTTGCACCGCCGCCGTCGTAGGGGTCGCTCGAGACGTTCGCAGTGCGGAGGCCCGGTGCGTTCTCGGAGCACCACATTGCCAGATCTTGGAGCTCGGCCGATCGCGCGCCAAGCCCACCTTGAATGCATCCTTCCGCGGCGAGCAGTCCGATCGGGTCGAACCCGAGGCCGCCTGCTAGCCCGCCGTACTCCACTCCACGGCGCTTCGCGATGGCGAGGAGCCCCGAGGCAACGGCCAGGGCGTCCGCACCGCCGTCGACACAAACCGATGTCGTCTGAAGATCGACCGACGCCAACAGCTCATCGAGCTCGTCGATCGTCAGCACGCGGCATCCGCGACGCGGCCCCAAGCGCAGCCAAAGCGCTTCCACGCCACGTTCGAGGTCTTGCTTGATCATTTCCCTGCAGACGCCAGGACGAGGTTCGTCGTATTCCTGCCGAATCTGCCAACCGCCCAGAGGCGACGCCCCGCGGAGATAGGGAAAAATTCCCGGCAAACCAGGATCGCGGAGCTCTTCGACGTCCTCCGCCGAATAGAGCGGTTCGAGCGCCGGCCCCCCCGGCGCCGCCGAGCGGAGTCCGGCATACGAGACGCCCTTGAGGTCAGCCTCCACCTTCGCGATCCACTCGGACTTGCTCACCGGCGGAAAGACGTTCATTCGCTCGTCGGAGTTGGGCACCGCAAAGCTAGATAGACTAGAGAGATTGGAGCCGCAACGCGCCCCTGGCATCGCTTTGAATCCTAGCGCTCTGCCTCGCTCGCGCTCTCCCAGAACTCTTCGACGGGCCCCGCGCGATCCTGAAGGTCCACATAGGCATCGCCCAGGTTGACGAGCACGTAGCCGACGGCTTTGGTACGCCCCAGACGCGTCTGGATGCGCGCCAGCTCGATCACGCTGATGCCTGAAGACACCACCACCATCACTCGGTGCGCGAGCCGCGCAGCGCGGCGCAACACCGGGCCGCTCAACGGGCCATTCCAGGCCAGCGCGACACCCGTCACGGACCCAGGACCCGGCGACTCGGATCGATCCGGTGGATCGGATGGCCGAAGGCTGCGGAGCTCCTCCTCCTCGTTCCCGAGCAGCCTGACCGCGGCACTCATGACGGCGTTGGAGGCGCCTGCATACGGCGTTTCGGTTCTCACGTGCACCCCGCGCCCAGCGCGCGACGTGCTAGGTCCGGTCGCCACGGGTACAGGCCGAGTGAGCAGGAAGGCGTCCTCCTCGGCTCCTGGGTCACGAGCCGGACCAGCCGCAGACTCACGCGCGGGCAGGTCCGGATGTGGATCGGGCACCATCATGCGCACCGTCGCTCGCGCCCCGCGCTTCCTCCGAAACGGCTCGGGCTCCTTGGATGGCCTGGGGGGCTCGGACGAACCGATCGCAGACACCGTCGCCGCGGAGGGGGGCGTCGAGGAGATGGGGGGCGGGCGAGACGACTCCACCGCGGGCAAGCCGATCATCGTCTTTTTGCGCGGCGGTCTCGAGGAGTAGGCCTTACCCGCCTCGGCCTTCGGAGGGGGCGTGACGACCGGCGGCGCCGACGGCGAGCCCCCACTCGGTGGCACGAAACCTTGAATCGTCGGGCGCGCGGACGGCCTGGTTCCCGGGGGCACCGACACGCTCGCCTGCGAGGAGAGCCGACGCGGACGCGACGGCGGTGTGGAAGGCCGTACCGATGGTGCCGGCGTGATGACCGGAGCCGCGTTCGAGGCTGTGCCTGCCCTGTCCCCAACATCGAGAATCGCAGCCGCCAACCAAGGCGCATCGGCGAGGCGCATCGCAAACGAACACGCGATCTCGCGCTCGGCCTCGGTGGCAGGTACGACGAGGGTTCGCCCCGCCCCGTACATTCCGTAGTCCTCGAGCTCGTCGACGAAGATTTCGAGCGCGCTCGGGTCACGCGGCCACACGCTGGTGCCGAGCACAGGGCCGTTGCCCCACCATGCAACCTCGCGCGGGGCTTCGACGGTGAGGGTTCGCAACCTTCGCACGATAATCACGACCGCGAAGATCAGCGCCGTCAGGATCGGCAGCATCACGAGCATCAACGCATGCGCGGGGGAGCGATGCGACTCCTCCGGCAACATCGGGGACGACAAGACGCGAAAGCCGGTCATCGGCCCGAGCGATGCATCTCGAAGCTCCGCAGCCCGTTTGGCGAGTTGCTGGAAGCGCTCGTCGGCTGCTTCCACCGCTCCGACCAGTTGTCGAGCCTCCCCTTCGTCGGGGGAAAGCGATTCCATTTCCGTTCTGATCGTCTTCAACAGCACCAGGAGGGCAGATTCCCGCTCCTTGGCCCCCGCCAGCGCAGCGCGCGCCGTCGCAAGCTGCTGATCGACCGCGGACCGGGCCGGATTGACGGCCATCGTCTGCTCGCTGAGCTCCGCCTTCTGACCCTTCCTTTGTGCTTGGAGGCTTGCAACCCGTTGTTTGAGCGCCTGCACCCTCGGATGTTGCTCGCTCAACGAAGCGCGAGCGGAAGCAAGCTCGGACCGCGCCTGCGCAAGAGGCGAGTCGACGGGTGAGCCTTTCTTCGAACTCGCGACCATTTGACGCGGCAACTCCGTCTGCGCCTTTTCGAGCTCCCCGATGCGGGCCTGCTGCGCCACCACCTCCACCGACGCCGCCTCCGCTTGGGTGCGAAGAAGATCGGCGCGTGCCAAGAGCTGTTCTTTCTCTTGAATCACGTCGGGCTTGCCGCTCTCTTCTCGAAATACCTGATAGGCCGCGACGGCTTCGTCCCGCTTCTTTTTGGCATGTTCTAGTGCCTGCTCGTTCTCCGCGGTGAGACGCTCGAGCCGCGCACGGTTGAAGCTGGCCTGCCGTGCAAGAAACACATCGAGCACGACTTGGGTCAGCGTATGCGCCCGTTCAGCGCTCCTGTCTCGTCCGACGATCCGCATCGCTGCGTCGGTTTCTTGCGATACTTCGATCTGGCTCTCGAGGTCCTCGAGCGACACGTCCCAGCTCAGTCGATCGCGCATCTCTCGAAGACGGCTCGGCGCCATCGCAGCGTCGATAAAAGCGTCCGGCGTGGGCCTCGCACCCTCCCGTTCCAGCTCCGGGGTCCCTTCGTACAAGAGCAGTGCCGAAGACTCGAAGGTTTGCGGCACGAAGAATAATCCGAGGAGCGCGAATACCGACGCGACGAGAAACGCCTTGAGCAAGCGCTTGCGATGGTCTCGAACAATCCACAGCAAGCGCCGCGGCTCGACCGGCAAGCCGGGACGCCGTGGCTTTTCAGCCGACGCGTCCTCTTCGCCAAAGTCGTACGATGCGTCGTCCAAGTTGCGTCCTCTGCTTCCGTGAGCATGACCGTCGAGGCGCCCTTTGGGCAAGTCGACAAGCCATGTGAGGCTGCTAACGTCGCGGCCGACGATGCGCCCGTGGGTGGAAAAACTATTGGCCGCCTGGGGCATCGCCTGGGTGTCGCTACTGCTCGGAAGGGCGATATGGCGACTCGCGCCGCTTGCGCTCGAACCGTGGACTCAGGACCTGATGACGAACGGTCAAAAGGGCATCTACATCGCCTGGCTCGCCGCGAATGCCTACCTCGAGGGCTACCGTGGCTTCCAGTTGCGGTTCTCGCCGCGGGTCGTGGCCAGGGCAATCTACCTTGGGCAGAATCCCCGGCCGCTCTGGGTCATTCTCGCGCTTCCCTTTTGCATGAGCCTTTTTCACTCGACCCGGCGCCAGATGACCGTGAGCTGGGTGTTCGTCGTGGCGATCGTTCTGCTGATCTGGTGGGTACGTTCGCTGCCGCAGCCCTGGCGTGGGATCGTCGACGGGGGCGTCGTGCTCGGCCTGATGTGGGGCCTCGGCGTCATTTGGTGGCTCTTTCTGCGCTATCTCATGGGCGCGAAAATCCCCCCTCCGGGCGACATTCCCTTCGAAAAAGCCGCACAGGAGCAGCCTGCACTCGGTTGAATCGTCGTTTTTTTCGTAAAAAGGCGATCCAAGGATACAGGAACCCTGTAAAACACAGGCTGAACGGGCTCTCAGCCTTGGCATGAGGGTAGTCCAACCTGCACACTGGCACTTGAGGGGATTCGGGCCACACTTGCCGTCGCGAAAATGGGGAACCAGGATTCACAGAGGGGAACGCAATCCAGGCTAGTGCCATGGATCTGTGCGCTGATCGCGACATCTCTGGTGTGGCTGTCGGGCTCATTCGGTACGTCTGCATCCGCTGAGCTCCCGATGACCGGCAACCCGGTTCTTCGCGAAGCGCAACATGCGGAGTCGCACGCGGAACCTTCCGACGCAGACTTAGAAAAGATTGCGCGGATGCCTCGCAGCATTTCGCCTTCGGACATCGAGCCGAACCCCAGTGTTTCCGTCGGCTACCCTAACCGCGGGCTGCTGAGATTCGGGATGCGGATCAACGATGATAGGGCCCTCAAGGTCAAGGTCGGTTCGCAAGACTCGCGCCATGCGACCGGCGAGCTCATTCGACTGATCGAACGCGCCGCGCACGAAGTTGCATTTCGATACCCTCGCGCCGAGCTCACGGTCGGTGATCTTTCGCGGCCCGGTGGTGGCCGATTCCGCCCGCACGTCTCGCACCAGAGTGGCCGCGATGTCGACATCGGATTCTACCTGCTCGATAGGCGCTCGACGCCGGTGAACGCGCACGTGTTCGTCCGGCTCAACAATCAGGCTATGGGCAAGCAGTGGGGTAGCCTCTACAAGTTCGACGCGTCAAGAAACTGGGCGCTAATCGAATCATTGCTCAGCCATCCGACGACCGACGTCCAGCACATCTTCGTGTCGAATGCGATCAAGCGTCGCCTGCTCAATCAGGCCATCAAGGAACGCGCGAATCCCGAGCTCTTGATGCGCGCACGACGCGTCATCACGCAGCCCCGACACGGTGCGCCACACCGGAGCCACTTCCACGTCCGTGTTTACTGCGCAGACGACGATCGCCCGATGTGCAAAGACCGCCCGCCTTTCTATTCGTGGCACCAACGGGCTACACAGGCTCCGGCCGTCAGCACGCTCAAGCCCAATGATTCATGAGCTGGCGGGGTCACTTCTGGACCCTAGGCCCATTTCTTCTCCATAGCCTGCTCCCGCCGAGGGCTCCGGACTGGCAGCGTTGGCAGACGAGTCTCAGCGACGGCGCGGTCGGTACGCTCGAGCTGAGCGGCCGGCTGAGCGGGAGCGGCGCATCGGACACCATCGTGGTGATCGTGCATGGGCTCGGTGGCAGCGCGACGAGCTACTACGCTCGCCGGGCCGCACTTGCCGCAGCACGCGCCGGGCTGGACAGCCTTCGGCTCAACCTTCGCGGCGCCGATCGCGGCGGCGCGGACTACTACCATGCTGGCCTCACCGACGATCTCCATGCCGCGCTGCAAAGCCCCGCCCTCGCCGGCTATGACACGATCCTGCTGCTCGCGTACTCGCTTGGCGGCAACATGATGCTTCGCTACCTCGCCGACCGCCCCGAGCCACGCGTGCGAGCCGCTGCTGCGGTCTGCTCGCCGATCGATTTGAAGCCAGGCGCGCGTGCGATCGATCAGCCGCGCGGCCTGCTTTATCGTCGACACATCTTGAACGCCCTCAAGGACATTTATCGCAACGTCGCAGAGCGTCGTGAAGTGCCTCTCTCGATGGCGGAAGCCAACCGCATCGACACGATCGAACAGTGGGACGAACGGGTGATCGCGCCGCGTCACGGGTTCGCAGGTGCCGAGGACTACTGGGCGCGGACCAGCGCCTGCCACGTCCTCGAAGACATCGAAACGCCGACTTTGTTCATCGCAACCGAACGGGACCCGATTGTGCCGATCGACACGGTGCGGCCTTGGCTCCAGAATGCGACCGGGCTGCGGCGGATCGTCACTGATCGCGGAGGCCACGTCGGCTTCCCGCAGAACGTGGACCTTGGACTCGGGTCCGAGGGTACCGTCGAAGACCAAATCCTCCGATGGATGCTGGCACCCACATAGCGTTTCGCCTGGCCGTTGCGGCAGCGCTCTGCCTTGTCTCGTTGTCCGGGTGCAGGGATGACGGCCCTCACCTTGCGGAGAAGCCACCACGCCCTGCCTGGTGCCCTGAAACCCGCAAAGTCGATCCGCCCCTGGCCAATGTGTCTCCCGCCCATGAGACGCTCGAATACTGGCTTGCCCGGAACGAGGCCTACGGGCCCCTCGACGAGCCGCTCATGGACGCAGCGGCGGTCCGGCGCCACCAGCTTGCGCTCCGAGAGCCCCGGGAAGGCGAGCCGATCGGTCAGACGGATCTGCTGGCACCGGTCGATCGGGAGGCGCTGCAGACCCAGCTCGATGAGCGCCTGGCATACATGAGCCAGAGGCTCGAGGCGGACGAGCTCTTCGATTCGAGCGGGAAGACGATCGGGGCAGACCTGCTCGCTCCGTTCAGTGCGCCGGCGTCGATCGACGCGATAGACGAGTGGCGAGTCGTCGAGAAGCTCGAGGCCCTCCGCTGTGGTCCGTACGACGGCGGCCTCTACACCGCTCCGATCGACCCGGACTTCGACCGCAACCGCTGCAGCACCATGCGCGAAGGCGAGCTCGTTCAGCTTCTGGCCCGCTGGCCAAACGGCATGTTCCTCGCACGCACACCGTACGCGCTCGGCTGGGTCCGCAGCGAAGCGCTCTCCTCGGCGATCGACCGCGACGAAGTCGAAACGCGAAGGCAAGCCGGCGAGCTCCGCCCGTTTACCCGCCGAGAGCTCCTCACCGAAGCGTTCTCCGTGTTGGATGAACCCTATGGCTGGGGCGGCAAGGGAGGCGGCTACGATTGCTCGCGATTTCTCCTCGACGTCTTTGGTAGTTTCGGGATTGAACTGCCGCGGCACAGCGCGCGGCAAGCGTTGGCGGGCACGTTCAGTGTCGACGTGTCCAGTGTCGGGGACCTCAACGAAAAGCGGCTGCTGCTCGAAGCCGCCGCACACCGCGGAATCGTGCTGCTCCACTTTCCCGGCCACATCATGCTCTACCTCGGCACGAGCAACGAAGGCGTGCCAATGGCGATCCACGCGTTCTCCGAGTACCTGACGCCCTGCGTGGGCCTCGACCTGGAGACGGTCAACCGCGTTGATCGCGTCGCGGTGAGCGACCTCTCCTTGGGCGTCGGAAGCTCCCGCCGTGATTTCTTGAGCCGGATCACGCGCATCACGGTTTTGGGCAAGACGCCCGGGCCCGCACTGGTCGCCGACGCGGAGCTTCGCCCGAACGCGCCGGTCTCTCTTCCGGAGGGACGATGCGTCGATAACAAACAAACCGCGATCTTTCGATCGCCTCAGCGACCGGACTCCTCGAGGCCCCTCCGCGTCATCGTCACCGGCGAGCGCGACCCGGGTCCCGCCTCGCTCGTTCTCTTTGCGCCGGATGGCTCTCGAGTCACACCGGCGCAGCAGATTCTCGATGGGCCTCCGTACAGCCGGTGGGTCGAGGTTCCCACGCCGGAAGCGGGCCGGTGGACCGCCGTCTTTGCCGACGGCGATCTCGTGCGCGCCTGCGAGTCCATCGCGGTTGCAAAGCATCCAGCGCCACCCGCAAAACGCAGCTCCCGAGGCCCCGCGTGGGAGCCGAGCCGGAAGTGGGAGCGGGATACCGAGAATTTCTTCGCTGCCTTCGTCGAGCAGCTTTTTCGTGAACCGAGCGGCGGCGACGTCACCTGGTCTCGACTCCAAGAGCTGATCGGGGTACGCGATCGCAACCTTCTCTACGACTACCGATCGGTTGGGGAGGATGCGAGGCTCGACCTGGAGCCCGACTGTGCGGACCTGCCCTACTTCCTGCGAGCGTACTTCGCGTGGAAGCTTCAACTGCCATTCGTCTATCGGGCGTGTACGCGCGGCCGAAAAGACACACCCCCGGTTTGTGACACCGCGGTCCTCAGCAATCTCGACCCCGTTCCGGACCGCGACGAAGTCGGCGCGTTTCGTAGATTCGTTCGCAGGTTGGCGGGCACCGTTCACTCGTCGAGCCCTCGCACCCTCCCCACCGACGACCAAACCGATCTTTATCCGCTGCGCTTGAGCCGGCGAGCGATGCGACCGGGCACCGTGTTCGCCGACCCGTACGGCCACGTCTTGGTCGTGGCGCGTTGGAAGCCGCAGGGCGTCAGCGATTACGGCGTCCTGATCGGTGCCGACGCTCAACCGGACGGCACGGTCGGCCGCCGGCGTTTCTGGCGGGGCTCCTTCCTGTTCACCCCCAAAACCAAGCTCGTCGGCGCAGGTTTCAAGGGCTGGCGACCGGTTCAATACGCGCCCGACACCGACACTGGCACTGACGCTGACACTGATCCTCCGTCGCAGCCCTGGCGGATCGCCACCAACGATCAGCTTCGCAAAGCCGGCGGAATCCGGGCCTGGTCCGATGCACAATACCAAGGCAGCGCCGACGACTTCTACGCTTCGATGGAGGGCATGATCAACCCGCGCGCCCTCGACCCGGTCCGCATGCAGACCAGCCTGGTCGACGCCCTCGAAGAATCGGTTCAGCGACGCCTGAGCTCCGTCCAAAACGGCGAGGACTTCATGAAGGCCGAAGGCTATGCGCCGATCGACATGCCACACGGCGCTGCTCTCTTTTTGACCACCGGCCCCTGGGAGGATTACTCCACGCCGTCACGCGACATGCGTTTGCTGATCAGCATCGACGCAGTGGTGTCATTTCCTGACAGCGTGGCAGCCCATCCGGATCGCTTCGGAATTCTCGACGTTGATCGTGATACCGCGACGGAGCAGGTTCGCGCCGCGCTGCAGACCGAGCTCGAGAAACGGTCGTTCGAGTATCGCCGCTCGGACGGGACTGGCTGGCAGCTCACACTCGCGGATCTAGTCGCTCGCAACAAGGCGATGGAGCTCGCCTACAATCCGAACGATTGCGTGGAGATTCGCTGGGGGGCGCCAGAGGGCTCCGACGAACGGTCGACCTGCAGGCGACGCGCGTCGCAGCGGCAGCAGTCGCGGATGCAGAGCTACCGGCAGTGGTTCGCGAAGCGCGAGCGCCCGGGCTAGGCGGCGTCAGCGCCACTCCTGAGCGTTTTCATCGACTTCGTATCCATCGATGGGGCGTGGCTTCGGGCCGCTGACTTTCTTCGTTTTCGGGCCGTCGGGATGCTTGACGTCACCGCCTTGGAGCCAACCTCGAAATGGATCCTCAATCGGTACGCCGGGACCACCTTGGCCGATCAGCGGAATCGCTGGTCGCTTGGCCATGGATTTCACGACGTTCTTGAGCTCCGGCTCCGGCGTGCCTGGATCGGCCTCGACGATGACCGGGGGCTTATAGTTGATTTCGATGACTGTGGAGGCGGTCTTCGACTGGGTCGTATCTTCGAGCGGTCTCAATACCACGGTGCCGACGCGCCGCTCGACGCATTTGAGCGCCGCCCGGGACAAGCCGGATCCGTATGCGCTAGGCTCGATGCACATTCCCGTGGGGCGGACGATCGCGCTGACGCTGATGCGAATCGTCGTAGCGCTGCTCGACGTGAAATCCCGGACGCAATCCGTGGGCAGACCCACCGCTGCCTTGAGCTCGGCTCCCAGGTCGCGGTCCACCGTTTCTCTCGTCGCCGGCCGGACGAACATCGGTCCAGGCTCGGCTGGCGAGGGCCACTCGCGCGGCCCTTTCGGAGGGTCCGGCGGCCTCCGAGAAATCGGCTGTTGAACGACGGTCTGGCGCGCGCCGCGAACCGGCTCCTCTCCGCTCTGACAACCGAAGGCCAGCATCGCGGCGGAACAGACAGCCCATGCGCGAATCATGGATCCAGTCTACCGCGCAATCTCGCGTAGCGGTACTTCGTGCGCCCGCCCTCCCTAGTGACGCCAAGCTACGCCCAGCGCGCCGCCAAAGTACTGGTCGAGCGCGCCTCCGGCCACGTACGGCGGATCGGGCGGCACGGGGTTCAGGTCGAAGCCGTAGCGGCGATAATCGCCGCTGAGCCGGATTTCAAAGCCCTTTGGAAGCGCAAAGCCCATCATCAGCAGAGCATCCATGCCGTTGGCCTTGGCCTCCGGGAACCAGAGACTCGTGCCAATCCCTCCGACCGCGAAGGTGCCGCGGAAGGCGATGCTCGTGGCCAGGATGAAGAGCTCCTTCTTTCCGATCGCCACCCGAAAGCCTCCGCCAAGCCGAACGAACTCGTACTTCACGCTGGGGACGCCCGCAGTGTTGTCTTCGCCTGGCACCGGTGGGCCCGACAAGCCGAAGCTGAAGCGGTGCACGCCGTAGCCGAGCACGACCGAGGGCTCCCAGCGCCCCTTCGGGTAGCGCCAACGAAGGCCGATGAGGAACTGCTGAGACTCGGTGGGAAAGCTCTGCTCCTGGCCCGTCGTTGCGTCGCGGCGCGTCGAGTCGATCTTGAACAAGCGCTCCCATTCGAAGTCGACCCCGAACTGCGCTCCGACGCCGGCTGTGAAATGTGCGCCAGGGAAGTATTGAAACTTGGTGCCGACGCCCGGACCGGCGGTTAGCTTGTAGTCGCGCAAGTCCCCGCGAATGTCGTCCTTGTAGTTGAAGGTGCGATGCACGACCCGGAAATCGATCTCGATGTCGACTGCAGCGGGAAGATCCCCTTTCCGTCGCTTCGGCTTGGCCTTCGGCGTGCGCTCGTCCTTCTCTATCTCCTTGGATGAGATTGACTGGGGCCGGGTTGGAGTCGCCGCAGCGATGGGCGCGGCTACCGCAGCGCCGGGAACGTCTACACCTAGCTTTCTGATGTCCTTGCGAAAGTCGGACCCGATATTCGCCTGCACGGACTTGGCCAGGGCCGCCGACGTACTGGCGTCGTAGTAGTGCTGACTGATCACCTTGGCGCTGTCGCCGTCGACCAATCGGATGTAAGCCGACCAAACGCGGTCCTCGTACAACACGTCCCCGTCGATGAGCCCGCTCACGGCAAGAGCGGAAGCCGGGGCGACGTGCCCCCCTTCGGACTTGAGATTGACGCCCATGCGCTTGGCCTTCGCGGCAAACTGCTTGTTTGGAAGCATTTCGACCGGTTCCGAGCGAAGCCCGCGCACCGCAGCGCCCCGAATCTTGCCCGTTTGCGCGCCCGTGAACGGCCTGATGACGAGCCTGGGCTGGGTCGGCGCGGGCACCTCGGGTTCCGCCTTGGGAGCCGCAGCGGCGGCGCCAACAGCGCCTGCAACCGGCATCCGCCCGGATTTCATGAGTGCAGCGACGATGCGATTGGAAAGCCGTATCAAGCTCGACGAGGTGTTTCGAAACTTCTCGATCCGTTGCCCTTTGGCGTTTCGCACTTCGGTGTCGCCGATCCATCGGCCTTCGGCGCGCCGCACGCGCGTTTTCACCAGCGTGCTGGCGTCGAGCTTGGCCGCCTGCTTGGCGTAGCCCTTGGTGTTCTTCACGACGGCGGTGACTCGCTTGAGAGCAACGACGTCGACCTCGGCCGCAGCCAAACCCTTTTGGACGTTCTGACGGACCTTGACAGCTTGCGCGCCCTGGAATGGCAGCAACGCAACCGGGCCGTCATCCGCGGAGGCAAGTCCCGAGGACGAACACAAACTCAACAGCAGTGTCATCGCACCGAAGCGCAAGATTCGCATCGACTATCCCCCGTCTGGCGTTCCTTGCCCGGAACCACCCAACTCGATGATCCACTCTCGAATCACCTCGACGTCGCTGTCCGGGAGGATGCTCAGGAGCGGCATTCGGGAACCACAGATGCCGATCGTCCCGAGGACCTTGTCGAAGAGGTAGCTGCTGTTTGGATCGCCGGCCACGACCAGGACCCTGGCTTCGCATCCGACCCCCGTCGCGTTGACGTTCAACACGCGACTCTCGACGCCGGGCGATAGCAGATTGAGATTTGACGCCGTGGTGGCGTCGTCGTGACAACCGATGGTGGCACAGCTCTCACCGAACACCGTCTGGGCGTCTTTGGGAATCGTGCCCCCGTCGATGAAGGCGTCGGGGTCCGCTAGGCTCCCCACACAGGCGGCGCCCCCCGAGGCCGTCGCTAGCACAAACAACACTGAAGCAAGGCGTTTCATCCCGCTTCTTGATCCCCCCGAATCATTCACAAAGCTTAGTAGGCTATGGCACTTCTCGTCGAGTTCTGCCGTATTTTTCTGTAATCCGGCGGGCTCAGAGACGATTCAAGCCCCAGTCGTACGGCCGAAAAACCACGTCGAACTCCGCACCACGTGCCCGCTCGAGCTCGGCTGAGACCTCCGGTGTGGCAAATGCCAGAATGAAGTCCTCGATCGTGGCCGGACGGCCCAGGCGCCGCGCGTGCTCCTCGAAATCCGGCTTGTACCAATCGAAGATCGCCGATAGCTGGATTTCCTCGGCTTCGTCGTCGACGCGCACGTGGACCGGGCTCGAACAAAATCCCCGGGTCACGGCGTCTAGCTGCTCATCCAGCCGCCCGGGTTCGAAGGCGAAGGGCATCAGCGCTGGGCATGACTTCGACGCGCAGTTGATCGCTGCATGAATGCGAGCGTCGACGAAGCCACGGATCAGCTCGTTTTCCAGGTCGTAGAGATTGATCTCACCGCCGTCGAGCGGAAATCGAAGCCCGTAGAAGAACCCGAACCCTGCCCTCGGGTCCAACCAGCCATGAACGTCGTGCACCGTGTCGATCGGCCAGTTGTCGACGACCGCGAACACGACCAGCGCGTTGTAGGCGTTGACGTAGTAGCTGAGGCGCTCCGGGTCAGTCGTGAAGCGATCCGGAGTCGTCCGAGGCCCAGTCATTCCGAGCGTCGCAATGAAGCGCCGGAGCTCGGCCTCGTCCGCTCGCACGGCATCATAGTCGACACCCTCTGGTTGGACCCAGCGGCCGAGCGCGGCGTTCCACCAGCTGTAGTCGAAGCCGCCCGCCCCTTGCGCGAAAGGTTTCGCATCGACCTCAATCGAACGCATGCCGAGAGCCTTGACCGTCAAGATCCCGGTTGCCGCGATCACGAGCGCGATCAAAAGCGCAATCGCCCACCAACGTCCATACCAGGGCTTCGACTGCGCATTCATCTCGGGAGTATGGCACGGGCCTGCAAATCGATACATTCCACCTGCTCGAGCCTCGCGACCAGGACCGGGTCCGCTACTCCGGGGTCCCGCGATCGAAGGCTGATCGGACGGCGGAGGCCCGCAGGTCGGACACCACGAGGGACGCGCCGGCGGCTTGCAAGGTCGAGGCCTCGTACCCTCCCGTGCTCACCGCGACGCAGTGCGCGCCTATCGCGCGGGCGGCCGCGACATCATGTGGGGTATCTCCGATCACGACGACCCGAGCGTCCTCCATTTGCGCACCAGTTCGCTCCAGACCTCGGTGGAGCGCGGTTCGCAGAAGCTCGGGACGCTCTGCGTGGTCGGAACCAAAGCCTCCGAACCCGAAAAACGAATCAAGACCGCCTCGCTCGAGCTTCGCATAGGCAGCGGTCTCGGTGTTCCCGGTTCCCAGACCCAAGACGAGGTCATCACGATTGCTCAGCTCGGAGAGCAGCGACAGGACACCGGGCAGGACTTCAAATGCACTCGCGCGTTCGAGCTCACGCGGCAAATGCCCGACGTAGCGCCGAAGAACGTCGTCAATCAAGTCGTCGTCAGCTGCCACGCCGTATTGCATGAGCGCCGCGCGCACGATCCACGGATCGGTCCGCCCTGCAAACTCGACCGAATGCAAGCTCACATCTTCATCGAGCTCATCCAGCACTTCGCTCAACGCAAGCTCGACCGCCCGCCGGCCGGCGCCGCCCGCGCGCAAGAGTGTTCCGTCGATATCGAACAAGGCGATGATACGCTGCATCGATCGAATGTAGCAGGCCGGGGTTTTCATAGTAGGCTCCGCCCGACCGATGGATCTTCACCTTCTTGCCAAGCTCCCCCTCTGGCTTGCCGCGTTCCTGCTATCGCTGACCTGCCACGAGGCGGCGCACGCGCTGGCCGGCAAGATCGGGGGTGACTCGACCGCGGCGGCGCAGGTGACGCTCGACCCCTTGCCGCACATCCGCAGGGAGCCCTTCGGCGCGATCGTGGTGCCGATCCTGTCGTTCTTTCTGCAGGGAGGCGGCTGGATGATCGGCTGGGCCAGCGCGCCGTACGACCCCAGCTGGGCGAGTCGACACCCGAGGCGAGCCGCTGGGATGGCCGCCGCCGGTCCGGCGGCGAATTTTGCGCTGGCCTTACTCGCCGCGCTGGCCATGCGCATCGGGATCGCGGCCGGGTACTTCACGCTGCCCGCTAGCGGCCTGAGCCTCGAAACCCTCGCGGTGGCGCCCGCAGGAGTCGCCCAGGGGCTGGCGCTCTTTCTGAGCGTACTGTTCTCGATCAATCTAATTCTCGGCTGCTTCAATCTGATCCCGCTCCCGCCTCTGGACGGATACGCGATCGTGCCGATCGTCCTCAACGACCGAATGCGGAACAAATGGTTCGGCATGTTTTCAGGCGGGGGCGCGCTGATGGGCCTGATCATTGCTTGGATTCTGTTCGACCGCGTGATGCCACCGGTGTTCCGAACAGCGATCGGACTCTTGTACACCGGCCTCTGAGCGCCATGTCGTGCTATTCTCTGCACGTGCGGTGGATCGGGGTGGTTTTGGCGTCCGCGATGTGGCTCATGACGCCCTTTGCCTTGGCGGATCAAGCCGACGCTCACTACCGCCTGGCAAAGACGCTCCGAGCGGAGGGGCGCTACGAAGAGGCGCTCGATGAAATCGACCGCGCGGTGGCGGCTCGGCCAAGCTACGCGCAGGGGCATCTCACGCGCGGTTCGATCTTGCGGCGGCTCGGGCGCTACGACGACGCGCTGAGGGCGTTCAGAAGCGCGATCGCGCTGGAGCCCAAGGACGGCAGGGCCTACGGACTGGCGGGCGCCGTCCTGCTGCGGCTCGATCGGCCCAAGGAGGCCGTGAAATGCTTGAGGACGGCCACCGAGCTCGAACCGAAGCACAGTAACCATTGGCTCAACCTCGGCGTGGCTTACCGGAAGTCGAAGAACAACGACGCCGCGATCGCGACCTACGAGCGTGCACTGAAGGTCATCCCAAACGACCCCCTTCTACTCAACAACCTCGGCGTGGCGCTCCGCAAGGCCCAACGCTACGACGCGGCGGTCCAAGCGCTCGAGCAAGCGATTTCCGTCGACCCCTACGACGTGGAGATCGCCCGCAACCTCGCGATCGCATACCGCGGCGCCAAGCGGTACAAGGAAGCCATCCCGATCTACATCAAGGCGCTCGAGCTGGGCGACGGTGGGCCGCCCGACCTCTTGTTTGACTTGGCGTCGTGCTACGAAAAGGTCGGCCAGACCAAGACGGCAATCGCGACCTTCGAGCGGTACATCAAAGCCACCGAACAGAACGACCCCAACGCAGCCGAACGCGCCCGGCGCGCCGTAGAGAACCTGCAGCGTCGGTAGCAGGGCCCGGCGGTCAGTCGATGAAGAAGCTAAAGCCGGCCTCGACGCTCCACGCGTGGTTCGGAGCGCCAGGTGGCGTTTTGAAGTACCTGGCCCATCGGCCGCGTACTTCGAGTCCCATCCAGGACAGGAAGCCGTAACCGATCCCAACAAACGCGCCGATCGTCCCGGAGCCGTCGATGTAGGTCGGCAGCGGGACCCCGAGGTAGCCGCCGGTGAATGCGCCCGAGAGCCGAAGGCTTTTGATGTTGCCGCGCAGAGCGATCATCGCGCCGCCGCCAAAGCCAGGATTCTCGAGCGGCCAGGACCTGCCGAGCCATTGAAAGTATCCGCCCAAGTGCAGAGGTCCCGCGACGCCATAGGAACCGTCCAACCACAGGGTCGGCTGCCACTTTCGTTGGCCAGCGAACTTGGACACGGTGCCGCCGAAGACGCCGTCGACCACGACGAGGTCGGTATTGGCAAAGGCCGGCTGCGCGAACCCGAGAACCCCGAGTGACGAGAGCAGAACGAACATGGGCGCGAAGCGCATCACGCCCATACCTGTTATCACAAGTCTTCTTGCCGCCCGCAAAAGCTGCGCGGCTCGGCCGGCACGTTCGAGGGGAGGTTCTCCCGCCTGTCGACCTCGACGATCGCCTAGCCCAGGCCCGGTGTGCTACATCGCCTGCGTCGACCTTGGCGATGAAATGATAGGCGTGTCGGCGACCAGGAGGCAGGGCACGAAGCTCCGATCGGAGCGACTCGTTCGAGTTGATGGGGAAGCCGAATGGGCTATGGTGCCTCCGGCATTTGCGCAGAACGCCCGGTCTTTCTGCTTCTTCCGGTCTCTCCGATCTCAGAAGGGGCGTTTGACCCTACTGCCTGCTTAGGTAGCTAGAAGAAGACCAAGGAGAAGACATGCTGCAGCTCAAGAAGGGTGTAGATATCCTCGCCGATACCGGCGGCGTGAAGACCATCCATGAGGCAAAGGCCGTCATCGAGCGGAAGCTCGACGCAGGCAATCTCGAGAAGCTCGCTCCGATCAAGAATGAAGAAGCGCTGCTGAAGATCGCCAACGCGATCGCGCTTTGCGAGCCGGATGATGTCTTCATCGACACGGGCAGCGAGGCTGATACCCAGTGGGTCCGCGAGTACTCGCTGCGCAAAGGTGAGGAAAAGAAGCTCGCCAAGGAAGGGCACACAATCCACTTCGACCTCCCCCAGGACCAGGCGCGTCTGGTCAACCAGACCTTCTACATCGTGAACGAGGGGGAGAATCTGAGCGCTCTGGCGAAGTCGACGCCACGTGCAGAGGCCCTCGAGTATGTCCGCGCGAACATGCGAGGAATCATGAAGGGCAAGAGTATGCTCATCGGCTTCTTTTGCCGTGGACCCGCCGGCGCAGAAGCAGCAATTCCCGCCATCGAGATCTCCTCCTCCGGATATGTCTTTCACTCGGCGTCGCTTCTCTACCGCAATTGCTACGACCGGTTCGACCCAGAGGTGGAACGCAAGGGCTTGTTCTTCACCAATCTGCACTCCGAAGGCCCAAATCGACCGGAAGATGTGCCGAAGGCTCGCATCTTCATGGATCGGAGCTGGCTCACGACGTACTCGACCTTCTGCACCTATGCCGGCAACACGTTGCTGATGAAGAAGGGCAATCACCGTTTCTCCGTCGACTGCGCAACCTACCTTCGGCCTGGCGATGAGCTCTCGGAGCACATGTTCATCACCGGCATGACCGGTCCCGGTGGCCGCAAGACCTTTTTCGCCGGTGCGGCGCCCTCGGGCTGCGGCAAAACCACGACCGCCATGGTGGGCACCGATTTCGTAGGTGATGATTTGGCACAGATGTGGATCGCCGATGACGGCACGGTGCGAGCCGTCAATCCGGAGAAGGGCATTTTCGGCATCGTGGAGGACGTCAACCGTGAAGGCGATCCCTACTTGATGGACTGCCTCCGCGGCGACGGTACCGAGGTCATTTGGTCGAACGTGCTCGTCGACGACAAAGGTGTGCCTCACTGGACGGGCAACGGTGAGCCGCGCCCATTAGAAGGGGTCAACTACCAGGGCGAGTGGCACAGGGGCAAGACGGATGCCCAGGGCAACGAGCTTCCGATGTCTCACAAGAACGCACGCTGCACGCTGCTCTGCTCGGCGATCAAGAATCACGCCACCGAGGCCAACGCGGATCCGGCCGGCGTGCCAGTAAAGGTCGTCACCTATTCGGGCCGCGACGCGGACACCATGCCGCCGGTGTGGGTGGCCAAGGACAACAACCAGGGCGTCGCCATCGGAGCCTCGATCGTCTCCGCCGCCACGGCCACCGAGGTCGGCGCCACGGGTGTGAACCGGCAGCCTTGGGCCAACGCGCCCTTCATCCCCGGACCTCTCTCCGACTACATGGACACGCAGTTCAGGTTCTACAACAACCCGAAGCTGTCCGAAGAGGGCAAGCCCGTCATGGCCGGGCTGAACTACTTCTTGACGCACGCAGACCGCGGCAGTGACGGCAAAGGTCTGCTCGGCGAGAAGCGCGACGTGAAAGTCTGGCTCGGCTGGCTCGAGCTCTTCGCCCACGGCGATGTCGAGGGCCTGGAGACTCCGATCGGCTACATTCCCAAGTACGAGGATCTCAAGAAGCTCTTCGCCGGGATCGACAAGGAATACCCCAAGAGCCTGTATGCCATGCAGTTCGCCCTGTACATCGACAAGATCGTCGCCAGGATCGATCTGCAGACCGAGGCCTACGGCAAGGAGGAGAATCTTCCGCCGCAGTTGTTCGAAGTCTACGCGGCGCAGAAGGCCGAGCTTTCCGCTCTGAGGGACGAGCACGGCCCGATTGTCCAGCCCGACCAACTCAGCTGATCCTAGCCGGCCCACGCGAGCCAGGGCCCGGAACGGTTGCCGCCAAGCCGGCACCAAGTAAGCTCCGCGCCGTGCGCGCGCCGCCGCTAGATTTTCGCGAGTCCTTGGGTTCGCACGAGCCCGCATGGAACGACTGGCGTTGGCAATCGCAGCACGCCGTGACGAATTTACAAGCTCTCGACAAAGCTCTGACCTTGACCGATGCCGAGCGAATCGGAGCCAGCCGCGCGGAGGCTTCGGGGCTGCCCATTTCGATCACTCCTTATTATCTCGCGCTCTGTCACCCAACAGACCCGACGTGCCCGATTCGCCGCCAGTGCATTCCCCGTGCGGAAGAGGCGATCGCGACCAAGGGCGATCTTCGCGACCCGCTCGGCGAGGAGGCTCACGAAGTCGCCCCTCATTTGATACAGCGCTATCCAGATCGCGTTCTGCTGATCGCCACCGATCGCTGTGGCGTGTACTGCCGTTTCTGCACGCGATCCCGACTCGTCGGAGACGGCGGTGGGGCGCGGTCCATGGCGGCGCTCGAGCCCGCGTTCGCCTGGCTCGAGGCTCACCCCGAAATCCACGACGTCATTCTTTCTGGCGGCGACCCCTGCCTGATGTCCACCGAGCGAATCGCCCGTTTGCTGCGGCGCATCCGAGAGATCGAGCACGTCGACTATGTGCGGCTGGCCACCCGCGCGCCCGTCACCCTCCCCCAGCGAATCACCGACGAGCTCTGCCAGGCGATTCGCGAAAGCCACGAGCGCACCTGGGTGATGACCCATTTCAACCACCCGAAGGAGCTCACGGGAGAGGCTCGAAGCGCATGCGCGCGTCTTGCGGATGCGGGCTTGCCGGTGATGAATCAGACCGTGCTGCTTCGCGGCGTCAACGACGAAACCCATACGCTCGAGGCGCTTTTTCGAGGCCTGGTCCGATCTCGAGTTCGACCCTACTATCTCCTGCAGATGGACCCAGTCGGCGGCACCGGGCACCTGCGAACGCCTTTGCAGCGCGGCGTGGAGCTGATGGCGGCCCTTCAAGGACGCGTGAGCGGGATTGCGCTCCCAAAGTTCATCGTCGATACCCCAGGCGGCCTTGGCAAAGTGCCGATTGGACCCAATTACATAGTGAGCGCAAACGACGGGGTCACGGTTCTCGAAACGTTCCGCGGAGAGTTTGTCGAGTACTACGACCCCACGGAGAACTGAAGCGCCTGCGTTTTTCCGCCCGCCTCTGGCAAGCCCTGGCTGGTGGATGTATGAATCAGCCGCCCGCCGCGCGGGGCACTGAGGAGAACCCATGCAACGAGCCTTGACGCTGCATCAAACGACCATCGGAAAGAAAGTGGTCATGGCCTTGTCCGGGCTCATCATCGTCGGTTTCGTGATCGGCCACTTCCTAGGCAATCTGAACCTCTACCGCGGCCAGGAAGCGCTCGATGACTACGCTCACCTCCTCCAAAGCCTGACCCCGGTTTTGTGGGGTACGCGACTGCTTTTGCTCTTCGCGTTCGGGGCTCACATCGTGTCGGCGTTCTCACTCTGGTCGCGGAACATGAAGGCGCGTGGTTCGCGTTACAAGAAGCACCAAGACATGGCCACCGACTATGCGGCGCGCACGATGTACTGGTCCGGTCCCATTCTCTTGCTTTTCGTGGTCTACCACTTGCTGCATTTCACAATCCTGCCGGAGCATCCTGGAGAGGTCTATCGCAACGTCGTCGAAGGCTTTCAGAACCCTTGGATCGCAGGCGTGTATATCACGGGCAACATCGCCCTTGGCTTTCACCTTTTCCACGGCATCTTCAGCGCGGCCCAAACGCTGGGCGCCAACCATCCGCGCTACAACGCCTATCGCCGCGATGCGGCGATCGCGATTTCCGCCGCTATCACCCTCGGCAACCTGTCGTTCCCGATTTCGGTGCTCGCTGGTTTCGTCACCTTGTAAGGGTCTTCATGCAACTTCGATCGAACGAACCGACCGGTCCCATCGAGCATCGTTGGGAAAAGCACAAAGAGTCGAGCAAGCTCGTCGCGCCGGCCAACCGCCGCAAGCACACGGTCATCGTCGTGGGGAGCGGCCTCGCGGGTGGCGCAGCAGCCGCCTCGCTCGGAGAGATGGGCTACAACGTCAAGTGCTTTTGCTATCAGGACAGCCCGCGTCGCGCGCACAGCATTGCCGCACAGGGTGGAATCAACGCCGCGAAGAACTACCAAAACGACGGCGACAGCGTCTACCGGCTGTTCTACGATACGGTAAAGGGCGGGGATTTTCGCTCCCGCGAGTCGAACGTGTACCGGCTCGCGCAGCTCAGCGTAAACATCATCGACCAGGCCGTTGCTCAGGGCGTCCCGTTCGCGCGCGAGTACGGAGGGCTTTTGGCAAACCGTTCGTTTGGCGGCGCCCAGGTTTCCCGGACCTTCTACGCGCGTGGGCAAACGGGTCAGCAACTCCTTCTCGGTGCGTACCAGGCGCTCTGCCGCCAGATCGAAGAGGGCACCGTGGAAATGATGCCGCGAACTGAGATGCTTGACCTGATCGTTCACGATGGTCGCGCGCGCGGCATCGTTACGCGCTGTATGAAGACCGGCAAGATCAGCCCGCACATCGCCGATATGGTAGTTCTGTGCACCGGTGGGTACGGCAATGTCTTCTACCTTTCGACCAACGCCAAGGGCTGCAATTGCATGGCGGTATGGCGCGCGCACCGCCACGGTGCGGCGTTCGCGAACCCCTGTTACACGCAGATCCATCCGACGTGCATCCCGCAGTCCGGTAGCTACCAGTCGAAGCTCACCCTCATGAGCGAGTCGCTCCGCAATGACGGACGTGTTTGGGTCCCTCGCAAGAAGGAAGACGTCACCAAACGTCCCGAGGATATTCCCGAAGAGGACCGCTACTACTACCTCGAGGAGCGCTACCCTGCGTTTGGTAACCTCGTCCCCCGGGACGTGGCGTCGCGCAACGCGCTGTACGTAACCAGCGAAGGCCTCGGCGTAGGCTTGGAGGTCGACGGCGAACGGCGCGGCGTTTATCTCGATTTCAGCGATGCGATCAACCGCCTAGGCGAGGAGACGATTCGGGAGCGATACGGGAACCTCTTCGACATGTACGAGCGCATCGCTGGCGATAGCCCGTACAAGACGCCGATGCGCATCTACCCCGCGACCCACTACACCATGGGCGGGCTGTGGGTGGACTACAACCTACAGACCACAATCCCGGGGCTCTTTTCGGGCGGCGAAGCGAACTTCTCCGACCACGGCGCGAACCGCCTTGGTGCCTCTGCGCTGATGCAGGGCCTGGCCGACGGCTACTTCGTGCTGCCATTCACGGTTGGCAACTACTTGGGTGAGGTTCGGACCCTGCCTCCGCTCGACGAAAACCATGCCGATGTGACTCGGGCAGTCCGTGCGGTCGAGGAGCGAATCCACAAGCTCATGAACGCACCGGAGCCCAAGCATGCACCAGAGTACTTCCACCGTAAGCTCGGCCGGATCATCTGGACCAAATGCGGCATGTCGCGGAACAAAGAGGGCCTCGAAGAAGCCCTGCGCGAGATTCCGAAGCTGCGCGACCAGTTCTGGCGCGAAGTGAAGATCGTGGGAAGCGGCGCCGAGCTCAACCAGACGCTCGAACGCGCTGGACGAGTCGCCGACTTCTTCGAGCTCGGCGAGCTGATGTGCATCGACGCCTTGCAACGTGAGGAAAGCTGTGGCGGTCACTTCCGCGAAGAATACGAGGAGAACGGAGAAGCTCTCCGTGACGACGAGCGCTTCAGCCACGTGTCGGCCTGGGAGTGGACAGGAAACCCCGGCGAGCCGCGGCTCCACAAAGAGCCTCTGACCTTCGAATACGTCAAGCCCAGCAAGCGGAGCTACAAGTAAGGGGCCCATCGATGAGCGAAGAACTACTGAATCTGACCCTTCACGTGTGGCGCCAAGACGGCCCCAACGACGCCGGCCGCTTCGAGACCCATCAGGCAAACGGCATCTCGACGCACATGTCGTTCCTCGAAATGCTCGACGTCGTGAACGAAGACTTGATCGAGAGAGACAAGTCACCGATCGCCTTCGACCACGACTGCCGCGAGGGCATCTGCGGTAGCTGCGGAATGGTGGTCAACGGCGTAGCGCACGGGCCCCAGAAGCTCACGACCGTCTGTCAGCTTCACATGCGGCAGTTCGACGACGGCCATGAGGTTTGGCTCGAGCCCTGGCGAGCGAGCGGCTTTCCCGTTGTGAAGGACCTGGTGGTCGACCGGTCCGCCCTCGACCGGATCATCCAGGCGGGCGGCTACATCTCGATCCGAACGGGAAGTGCCTCGGAAGCCAACGAGATGCCGATCGCCAAGGCGATCGCGGATCAGGCGATGGATGCGGCGGAATGTATCGGTTGCGGCGCCTGCGTTGCAGCTTGTCCCAATGCATCGGCCAGCCTTTTCACCGCAGCGAAGATCTCTCACCTGTCGTTGCTCCCGCAGGGGCAAGCGGAGCGTCAGGACCGAGCGCGCACGATGGTTGCACAAATGGATGCCGAAGGGTTTGGCGGCTGCACCAACCACGGCGAGTGCGAGGCGGCGTGTCCCAAGGGCGTGAGCCTGCAATGGATTGCCCGGATGAACCGCGAGCTCGTACGCTCGATGGTGAGATCCGACTCGGGGACCAAGAGCGGGCGGCGCTAGGCGCGCCGGCTGTCCCAGATGAAGCGCGCGACGACGCCAACCACCGCGACGAGGATCAGGACCAAGGTGGCTACGGCGTACCGTTCCGCCACATCCCGGAGCACGTCCCAGTTGTTCCCGATCGCATAGCCTGCGGCCATCAGCATCGCGTTCCAAACCGCCGCGGAGATCCCACCGTAGAGAAGCACTGGCGCGGCGTTCATCTTCGACAAGCCGGCGCCGATGAAGAAGAACGCGCGGAGCGCGGGCAAGAAGCGATTGGCCGCGAGGTACATTGCGCCGTGTCGCGCATAGCCTCGACGCACTGCGTCGAGAGCCCGTGTCGCGCCCGGGGTTCTCAGAAATGGGGGCCAGTCGTCTTCGTGATTCGCGAGCCAGACACCGATGCCCCAAGCCGCAAAGCCGCCTAGGAGCGCACCCGCGGTCATCGCTAGGTATACGAAAGCCCAATGCAATTGCGCGCGAACCGCGAGGGCCACGGCGAAGAGCGCCACGGTGTCTCCTGGGATGGGCGGAAAGACATACTCCACCGCAGCGGCGGCTGCGACGAGCGCGTACGCCCAGTACACCGGACCGTGTTCCAGTGTGTGCAAAAATTCGTCAAGCATTCGAACAGCACATAGGCTTGGGATCAAAGCCGGTGTAGCACAGCGCTCGGCTCGACATCAGCGCTCGATGGGTCAGTCTACTGCAACGCAAGGTTAGAATCGTGGCGAGTGGAGATCCCTTGGTGTCAATCCTTCAACGTCCCAACGCACGGGTCGAGGACGTTGCCATCCTCCTCGCCAAAGAAGCCAGCCCCCTCCTCGACGAGCACGCGATGCGTCGAAGCCTCGATGGCCTTGGCGCCGAAGCGTTGATTCGCCGCGGGCTTCGCTCCAACCCCGAGCGCGACGGGCGGATTCTCGCCGAGCTGCTCTTCGAAGAGCTGGGCTTCGAAGGCGAGCGTGACGACTACTACAACCCCTACAACAGCTACCTCGACAAAGTGATGATTCGCCGTAGGGGGATTCCCATTTCACTTTCGGTGCTCACCATGGCAGTCGGCGAGCGCGCGGGGATGGATGTCGAAGGTGTCGGATTCCCAGGTCACTTCTTGGTTCGCGTCGGCGGGTCGAACGGCGTCTATCAGGATCCCTTCAACCGGGGCGAGTTGCTCGACGGTCAAGGTTTGCGAAGGCTTGCAGCGGAGTTTCTTGGCGCGGAGATGGCCTTGCATCCGAGCTACCTCGAGCCCGTGGACTGCCTCACGATTACGATCCGCATGCTCGCCAATCTCAAGAACGCGCATCGGCGTCAGGGGGACTACGCCCGGGCCATGCTTGCCTGCGACCATTTGGTCGAGCTCACGCAGGCGCCCGAGCACCGCCGCGACCGCGGTCTCTTGGCCCACGCCCTTCGCACCTATGGTGCCGCCTCGGAGGATCTGGCGGCGTACTTGGAAGCCAGACCGGACGCGAAGGATGCCCGTGTCGTCAGCGAGGCCCTGGCCGAAGCGCGGCAGCAGGCTGACCTGGTTCTGCACTGATGGGCCTCCTTCTGGGCGGCCACTTTACAGCGGCCCGCGGCGTGCAATGACTCCGCCCGACCGGTGAGGCGCATGTCGATCGAATCTCTCAGAAAACTCCTGCGGCCTGAGCTCGCGCAGCTCTCCCCGTACCGGGTGCCTCCAGCGCCGCCTGAGGTGAGGCTCGGCGCGAACGAAAGTCCGTTTCCGTTGCCCCCCGAAGCGCGCGCGCGAATCGCCGCGGCCCTGCACACGATCGAGATGCATCGCTATCCGGACGGTCGCGCGACGCAACTTCGTGAGGCGCTGGCCCGCGGACTCGGCGGAAGCCCTGCTGAGTACGTCCTCGGCGCAGGGTCCGATGAGCTCATCGCTTCGTTGGCGACGGCGATGTCGAGACCGCGCGGAGGCGCGAAACGCCCCGTCGTCCTGGTCCCGGAGCCGACGTTCGTGATGTATCGAATGACGAGCCAGGTACACGGCTGGGAGCCGCTGGGCGTGCCTCTGGACGAGGACTGGGATCTCGATTCGGACGCGATGGCCGAAGCGATGGAGCGAACGCAACCCAACGTCGTGTACTACGCCATTCCAAACAACCCGACCGGAAACTGCTTTTCTCGCGACAAGGTGGAAAGCCTCGTCGATGCATTTCCCGACACCTTGCACGTGATCGACGAAGCGTACGGAGCCTACTCGGGGCAGTCGTTCGCAACGTTTGCGGAGGAGCGCCCTCACTGCGCCCTGATGGGGACGCTTTCGAAGGTGGGTTTTGCGGGAATCCGTGTCGGCTGGGTCCGCATCGACGAGGCGCTCTCGGCTGAGCTCGAGAAAGTTCGACAGCCGTTCAATTTGAGTACGGCTTCGCAAATGATCGCGACGCTTGCGCTGACCGACCTCGCCCCCTTGCTCGAAGAGCACATCACCAGCATCGTCGCCGAGCGCGAGGTCCTGGCAGGCGAGCTGGGCCAGCACGAGGCGCTCCGCTGCTATCCGAGCGCGGCGAATTTCTTGCTCGTCCGATATGCGGGCGAAGTTCCAACGCTCTGCGAGGCGCTCTTGGAGCGCGAGATCGGAGTCCGGCAGTTCTCGAGCGGTGATTCGCGGCTTCGGAGCTGTGTTCGAATCACCATTGGGACCCCCGAAGAGAACGGGCGCCTAGTCCAGGCGCTCCGCGATATACTAGGCTGAGCGATGTCCGTAGCACGAAAGGTCACGCCCGAGCGGGCGATCGAAACGTTGAGCTGGGCCGCCGATGTGGCGCGAGACCCCGCGCTGCTCGAACGGAAGCCAGACCGCCGTGCTCCGGCGGAGTGGCGTGCGGTGCCGGTCTCGGTGTTTCGCGAACAGATGGACAGGCTGCTCTGCGGGAAGTTTCCGGAACCCGCGCTAGACGCGATCGAATCGGTCGGCGGCCTCGATGCATGGCTGCCCGAAGTCGCAGCCATGGTCGGCTTCGGCGACAACGAGTGGCGTCACAAAGACGTTTGGAAGCACACCAAGCAGGTCGTGAAACAGTCGGTCCCGCGTGTCGCGGTTCGCTGGGGCGCGTTGCTGCACGACATCGGGAAACCCAAGACGCGTCGGATCGACGAGCGCGGCAACGTTTCGTTTCACGGCCACGCTGAAGTGGGCGCGGCGATGTTTCGAAAGCGCGTAGCCGACCGCCTCGGCTTCGAAGGCGAGCAGCGCGAACGAATTCACTTCCTGATCTTGCATCACCTTCGCGCGGCGCAGTACGACGATAGTTGGACCGATTCCGCCGTTCGTCGATTCTACAAGCAGATGGGTGAAGGCCTTCGTGATCTGCTCGACCTCAGCCGTGCGGACATCACGACGAAGCGCCCCGAGAAGCGTCGGCGCGGAGTCCGTCAGATCAGCTTGCTTGCCAAGCACATTCACGATCTTCAGGAAGAAGACAGCAAGGTCGCTCCTCTGCCAAAGGGCTTGGGCACTGCGATCATGAAGGAGTTCGGGGTGCCGCCATCCAAGCGCCTCGGTGACCTCATGAAGCAACTCGAAGCCGCAGTGGACGCCGGGGACGTCGAATCCGAGCAACCGGCCGAGCACTACATCGCGTACTTGGCGGCGCACCGCGGCGAGTTCGGACTCGACTGAGGGCCTCTAACGCAGCAAGGACTCGGCGATGGCGTCCATGACCTCGTCGAAGTCGTCTTCTCGGAAGCGGGCTCCGCTTACGAGCCAATCGGTGTGGGACGAGTCGCGGCCACCGTGAAAGTGTCCGAGGACGTCGAGGTGATCCGCGGTGCCTGCCCACAGAATTTCGCCCCAGACCATGCTCGTGGTTGGGACGAGCCCGTCGTTGAATGAGCTCTCGAGGGCCAGCCCGAGACGCTTTTCGAGAACTTCGCGAACCTCGGGCTCTGGATTGGGCGGCGGATAGACTTTCGAAGTGCGGCCGGCACCCATGTAGAGCGGAGAAAACACCGCCGCGGAGAGCGCGTTGAGAGGCGAGCGGAGATTCTTTGCGATTCGAAGCGGCGCAGGCGGAGGGGTGCGGGTCACGACGCAGCCATATCGAAGATCTGGGTTGTCCTCGACGCCGACGTTGAAGATGTCCATCGACTCCGGTGTGAGTTGAATGACGGCACCCTGATCGCTGCGAATGCCATCAAACCAGTCGCGAACCTCGGCCTGACCTTCTGCCCCTAGGAAGCTGAGGAGCAGCTCGGTCGACCGATCGAGCAGCTTGATCTCGATGCCGAGCGCCTGGTCCATTCGACCCAAGGCCGCGATGATCGGAGCCAAAATGGTGAGCGGGGGCCCGCCCGCGCGGAGTGTCACGTACGTGAGCAGCGAGAGCGCTTCGAGGAGCCGGGTCCCCGCCATCGTCGTGAAGAAATAGGCCAGCGGCGTGCCGTAATGGGGGGTCGCAATCGTAGTGACGGTTCGAACCCGATCGAACCAGGCCGGGGGATCTGGCCAGGCCGAAGGCGAGGCCAGCAGCCGAACGTCCAGCCCACCGGTCGAATGCCCGACGAGATGAATGGCCCCCGCATCATCGGCGCAGCTTTGCTGAATCGTGTCCATGAGCACCTGCGTGCGGTGGACGATGGAGCCAGTAGGCGGCGCGGACACGAGCACGAACTCGCAATCCGCACCCCGCTCCAAGAGGCGGCTCGCGAGCGCCTCCTCGACGTGCATGAAATAGTCGAAGCCACCGAGCCGCGCGAACCCGAACAGGCCGGGAACCAAGACGATGTGATGCCGGGGGCGTGCCACGAGCTCCGATGTTACGCGCTAGCGCCGATAACAGATCTGAAGAACACCACCGACACCGCTTGGCTTCACACGAAGCTGCAGTTTCTCGGAATGCGGAAGCTTGCGCTGGTTTAGATCGACGCCGTAGCGGGCGATTCGCTCGACATGCGCTGCGAGGTCGAGAATGTCTCGCGAAAGCGCAAAGCCGATCACCTCGGGCTTCGCCGCAGCGGCTGCGATGACGTAGGGGTTTGTCATGCCGAGCACGGCGGCGGGGGCTGCGATCGGCATGGCCTTGATCGCGGGAAGCGGAGCATCGGCCGAGGCGCTCTTCGCGCCGAAGAGGGAGGACACGAGTGCGCACAGAAAGCAGAGAACCCCAAAGCAGGGGCACCGACGAGGGCCACTGAGCCCCAACTGAACACTCTTCCTCAACCTCTTCCCACTTCTAGTCTGCCAGATAGCGAAAAATTAATCTAGAGGGGTCAATTTCGAAGAGAAATCATGACCCTTGCGCCATCAAGCTACCCGCTTTGCTTGTCATTGCAAAGTGAATTGGGCTCATTTTGTGTAACGTTGCCCTGGCACGCACGCAGGCCGCCCTCCGAACGTCGAAGATCGCCAAAGCAAAAAGCCCGGGCGAAGCCGGGCTTGAAGCTAAGTGTACGAAATAACTCTTAGCTCACTCGGCGCTACGGGTTCCGCGTCGAAGGTAGGCTGGGATGTCGAGCACGGCTTCGTCGTGCAGGGCGCTGGCTCCAAAGGCGCGGCTGCCGACAGGTTGGCTGACCACGGCCGGGGCGCCTTCCAGCGTCGAAGACAAATCGTCGGCTCGCGCCGGTGCGGCTCGCATCGCCCTATTGGCTGACCCATTGCTCGCGCTCTGATTGGAGGACGCCGAGTGGCGCAAGCCGAGCGGGATGGGCGTGTGCCCGCTCTTCTCGAAGCCCGTGGCGATGACCGTGACCTTGACGGTGTCCGAAAGATTCGAATCGGTCACGACTCCGAAGATGATTTCCGAATCGTCATGGGCCGCCTGCTGAACCAGGCCTGCCGCCTCGTTGATCTCGCGAAGCTTGATGTCTGGACCGGCCGTGAAGTTGATCAGGATGCCCGTCGCTCCCTGCACCGAAACCTCGTCCAGGAGCGGAGAGTTGATCGCCATCTCGGCTGCCTCGAGCGCCCGTCGGTCACCTTTCGCGATGCCGGTGCCCATCAGCGCTCGTCCGTTGCTCGACATGATGGTCTTCACGTCGGCGAAATCTACGTTGATCATGCCCGCATTGATGATCAAGTCGCTAATGCCCTGGACGGCCTGCAGCAACACGTCGTCTGCGCGCGCGAACGCGTCGAGCATCGTGATGTCGTCGTCGCCCAGCGACATGAGCCGCTGATTGGGAATCGTGATGATGCTGTCGATGACATCGATCAGCTCTTGAACACCGCGCTCGGCGTGCTTGGAGCGCTTGCGCCCTTCGAACAGGAATGGCTTGGTGACCACGCCCACGGTCAAGGCACCCTGGTCTTTTGCAATCTGCGAAATGATGGGAGCCGCGCCGGTGCCCGTGCCGCCGCCCATACCGGCGGTCACGAAGACCATATCAGCGCCTTCCAACACATCGGACATCCGTTCCAAGTCCTCGAGTGCGGCTTTGCGGCCAACGTCAGGATTGCCGCCCGCCCCGAGACCGCGCGTGAGGTTCGGGCCGAGTTGGATCTTCACGGGGGCGAGGCTCCGATCCAAGGCCTGGGCGTCCGTGTTCGCCGCAATGAACTCGACGCCTTCGAGCCCGCCCTGAATCATCGTGTTGAGCGCGTTGCCGCCGCTGCCGCCGACACCAACGACCTTGATGCGTGCCTGAAGCTCAGCGTCGTCCGCAAACTCGATCGAGATAGCCATCGATTCCTCCTAAAAAACTTCTCTAAACCACGCACCGATCTTTCGACCGAACCCGCGGCTCGTAGTCACTTCCACTGTTCGTTCGGGTGCGGACGCTCCTGCCAGTTGGTCCGCTCCGTGCTTCACCAGTCCGACTCCAGTTGCGTAGGACGGGCTCTTCACGACGTCGATCAATCCACCGATGCCCGTGGGTGCCCCGCGGCGCACCGGTAAGCCGAGAACTTCCTCGGCCAGCTCCGGCAAACCATCGAGGAGCGTCGTCCCACCGGTCACGATGGCTCCAGACGCCAGCATGTCCATGTAGCCGGTCTCGGCGATGACGTGGCGGCATGCAGCGAAGATTTCTTCCACCCGCGGCTCGATGATGTCGCAAAGTACGCGGCGGGGAAGCGAGCGTGACGGCCTGCCACCGACGGATGGCACCTCGATCGTCTCGTCGTCATCGACCATCCGCGATGCAGCGCAGCCGTACTTGATCTTGATGCGCTCGGCCTCGGCCATCGGGGTGCGAAGCCCGGTGGCGATGTCGTTGGTGAGATTGATGCCGCCGATGGGAATCGAGCTCGTGTGCACGACTGCGCCATCGACGTAGACGATGATATCCGACGTTCCGCCGCCGATGTCGATGAGGACTCCGCCGATCTCACGCTCGTCGCCACTCAGCACGGCGTGCGCGCTGGCCAGCGGTTGCAGAACGACCTCTTCGACGAACAAGCCGCAGCGCTCCGCGCACTTGATGACGTTGGCCACACAAGTCGATGCAGCGGTGACCATGTGGACGCGTGCCTCGAGACGAACGCCTGCCATTCCGATCGGCTCTTTGATCCCGTCTTGATCGTCGACGATGTACTCTTGAGGGAGCACGTGAAGCACTTGGCGGTCGCCGGGTAGCGGCACTGCCTTGGCCTGCTCGAGGACACGCGTCACGTCTTCGGCCGCAACCTCGCGGTTGGCAATCGCGGCGACACCGTCCTGATTCATGCCGCGCACGTGGCTTCCGGCAATGCCCGCATACACGGTGTTGATCTCGACGCCGGCCATCGTCTCGGCTTGCTCGACCGCGGCGCGAATCGCCTGCACGGTCGACTCGATGTTGACGACGACGCCCTTCTTCAAGCCCTTTGAAGGAACGGAGCCTATCCCGATGATGTCAAGGCCTTCTTCTGACTGTTCGGCCACGATCGCGCAGACCTTCGTCGATCCCAGATCCAACCCAGCAATGATCTCGTTTTCCGCCATTCCTCGCCTCTCACTGACCCATACCGAAACGGGGTTTGGCGGGACAACTTTTGTGCGGAAAAAAATGGGGAGAAACGCACCTTTTCTGCACCGGGAATTAACCCCTGCTCACGGCCCGGTCTGCGGCATTCCGGTCAGGGCAGTCGAACGGTGACGCGCTCAGGACTTCGAACGTTGTCGAGGTATACGTAGGAAGGTCGCGTATTCTCCTTGGTAAGCCGCTCGAGGACTTGGCGGAGGCGGCGCAGTTTCTGGCGGTGCTGCCCATTGCCGAGGCGCACGTTCATGCCGTCGTCGCCGACGAAGAGCTCGATTCCGTTGGCCCCTTCAAAATGAATTTCTGAGACTGGCTCCCGTTTCGCGAGGCCGGCGCCTTCGTAATCTTGAAGGAGCGCCATGGAACGGAGCAGGATGGCCTTCCGATACTCGAAGTCGTCGTAGAAGCGCTCCGATGCGATGCCGGTGATGACGGGCAGGTCCACGGGGTCGTCGACGCCAAGCCGCTTGAAGACGGCGCCCTCCTCACTCACCAGATAGAGCTGATCGAGAGCGACCAGAGCGACGGGCTTGCGCTCCACGATTTCGATCCGAACGCGCCCCGGCAGCTTGCGGACGACCTTTGCTTCCGCGACCCAAGGATGCTGAAGCAAGTGATTACGAGCAGCTTCAGCTGAATTCTCGAATATGTTTGCGCCAATTTGAAGCCGCGCGGCGCGCCGTACATCGATCGCTTCGAGCTGATGGTTGCCGTCGATGACAATCTCCCGAATCGCGAAAGCATCGGCCTCGTGCGCGTAGCGGACGGCCTGCTCTCCGAGCCAAATCGTCGCGGCCACCAGCAGCCCGCCTAGAGCCAACTGTCCACCGCGACGCACCCAAGCCCTGCGGGCGAGGAGCCATCCGCCCAGCTCTTCCCGGGCCCCCGCCGCCCGTTCACGCCAGGTCCTCTTGGGTTTGCGGTGTCGCGGCTTTTTGGCGGTTGGCCGCCGCCGATTCTGGCTGCGATCATTCCGTGCAGCCCTCCGAACAAGCTGTTCGCGAGCTGTCTTTTTTTTCGCGGCGGCCCTTCGGGTCGGCTTCTTCGCAGCGGCCTTTCTCGGAGCTGCCTTCTTGGCGGCCCCGTTCTTTCGGGCGGGCCGCTTCGGAGCGGGCTTCGTGACCGGCTTCCTCGGAATCGGCTTCTTGCGCGCCGGCTTCTTCCGACCATTCGATGGGGCCCGTCGGCGGTTCATCGGCGGAGCACCTCGAGGAGCTCCGGGCCCGTGCGCGTGATGTCTCCGGCCCCCAGCGTGATGACGACGTCGCCCGAGCGAACCCGCTCGCCAATCGCACCGGCCAAATCCTTTCGGTCTTCCACCAAGGTCACGTCACGATGCCCGTGTGCACGAATCGCCTCAGCGAGTCGACGCGCATCAGCCCCTTCGATTGGTTTTTCCCCCGCTGGGTAGACGTCGGTCAAGAATAGGACATCGGCTTGGTTGAAGGCTCGTGTGAGCTCATCGAAGAGGTCTCGCGTTCTGGTGTATCGATGGGGCTGAAAGACGACGACGATTCGCGATCGATAGGCCTTTCGTGCGGCCTCGAGCGTCACCTCAACCTCGGCTGGGTGGTGTCCGTAGTCATCGATGACCGTGACCCCGCGCTCCTCGCCAACGATGGAGAAACGGCGCTGCACGCCTTCGAAGCCGCGCAGCGCCGAACGGACCTGGTCGTGGTCCACCCGCAACTCGTCGGCGACCGCAATCGTGGCAAGCGCATTCAGCACATTGTGGATGCCCGGCATCCGAACCTCGAACTGACCCAAGCTTTCGCCGTGATGCTCGACGTCGAAGCCGACGGTGAGACCCGAAAACACGGGGTTGCGTGCACGATAGTCCGAGTGGACCGAAAACCCGTACGTGACGATGCGCTTGTCGAGCCTCGGCAAGACGTCCTGAACGTTCGGATGATCGAGGCAAGCGACCACCAGCCCATAGAAAGGCACGCGATTGGCAAAGTCGACGAACGCCTCTTTTACGGCCTCTAGGCTACCGTAGTGGTCGAGGTGTTCCGGGTCGATGTTGGTGATGACGGCGATCGAAGGAATGAGATGGTGAAAAGAGCCGTCGGACTCGTCGGCCTCCGCCACGAGGAGGTCTCCGGCGCCCCTGGCCGCGCCCGAGCCGAGCGCGTTGAGCTTGCCACCGATGATGACCGTTGGGTCGAGCCCTGCGCCTCGCAACACCGTGGCAACCAAGGACGTCGTCGTCGTCTTGCCGTGCGAGCCGGCGATTGCGATGCCGTCCTTGAGCCTCATTAACTCGCCGAGCATCTCCGCCCGAGGAATTACGGGCACACCTGCCGCCCTCGCTGCGATCAGCTCCGGATTGCTCGCTGGAACCGCCGACGAGAACACGACGACATCGGCATCGGTCACCTGCTCGGCTTCGTGGCCAATGTAGACCCTCGCGCCCTTCTCCTCGAGACGCCGGGTGTAGTCGTTTCGGCGGAGGTCGGAACCGGTCACGTCGAAACCCGAGTCGAGCAGCACCTCGGCGATGCCGCTCATTCCGACACCGCCAACGCCAACGAAGTGAATGGACCGAATTCTGCCGCGAAACATGGTCGCTTACTCCCACACGGCTCCGTCGACGACAACCGGGCGCCGCGGGCGATGAGCAGCGCTGCGGAGAGTCACTTCAGGGCAGCCCAGCCGAAGCATCGGCGCCATTGCGAGGCCCCTATAGTGCATGCCCGAGGGCGGATCGCTTTCGGGCGCCGGGGTACTCTCGCCAGAGGGCTCTACGCCGCCGATCCAGCCCATCATGTCGTCGACGATGGCAGCTGCTGCGTCCGGCCTGCCGTGTTCCCGAGCTGCGCGGGCCATCGCTTGACGCTTGGCGGGATCGTCGAGAAGGCCAGCGACGAGCGCCGCCAACCGGTCGACCTCGAGATCGGACTCCCGGATGCAGATCGATGCGCCCTGCGCTTCGAGGGCGTCGGCGTTCTTCGCTTGATGGTCGTCGGCCGCAAACGGGAATGGGATCAGGATCGACGGGCGGCCGATGGCGCAGAGCTCGGCCAGTGTCGTGGCGCCGGCGCGCGCCACCACGAGCGCAGCGTTTGCATAGGCACGCGCAATCTCCTCGATGAAGGTGACGACTCTCGCTCGAATGCCGAGCTCTCGATAGATCGCCTCGACCTCCTCGCGCATCGCCTCACCGGTTTGGTGCACGACCTCGAGGTTGCGATCCGCAACACCGGCCTGGGCCAGCGCACGAGGCAGATCTTCATTCAGCTTCCGAGCGCCCTGCGACCCGCCGAGGACGAGCACCGTGCGGGCGCGCGACTCGAAGCCTTCGGGGTCGGCCAAAGCGAGGCGCGCGTGCTCGACGAACTCTTGCCGAACGGGGTTGCCTGTCAGCCGCGACTTGCTCGCTCCAAACACCTGTTCGGTCTGCTCGAAGGCGATGTACGCACGGTCGACGAAGCGCGCGAGGATGCGATTGGTCATGCCGACGTATGCGTTCTGTTCGAGAAGCGCGGTGGGCCTTCCCGACAGCGACGCAGCGAGCAGAACCGGACCGGACGCGTAACCGCCAACGCCAAGCACCAAGTCCGGCTCGAATCCCCGCATCAGCGATGCGGCCTCTTTCATCGCGGTTGGAATCCGCGCGAAGCTCTTGAACCGCGCCCCCACGCCCTGCCCTTTGAGTGGCGTCACGTTCAGAAGCTCCAAGGCCTCCCCGCGGCCTGGCAGAATGCGAGCCTCGATGCCACGGGCGGTCCCCACGAACTTCACCTCGAGGCCGGGAACCCTCCGACGAAGCTCCTCGACGACCGCGAGCCCCGGGAACAGGTGCCCGCCGGTACCCCCGCCGGCAACCATGATGCGCTTGATCATCGTGCACCTCCTCTTGCGGTCCGGAGCTTCGGCTGGCGTCGCGCAGGCTTCACCTTTTCTGGCGTCTGTTCCTTTCGGGACGCACCGAACCGCGACGTGTTCAAGATGATGCCCGCGGCGGCGGCATTGACGAGCAGCGACGAACCTCCATAACTCACGAACGGAAGCGCGAGTCCTTTGGTGGGCAGCAGCCCCATGGCGACCGCCAGGTTGGTGAACGCCTGAAGGCCGATGAACAAGGTCATCCCCGCCGCCAGGTAGCCGGCGTACTCGTCTTGGGCCCGCCACGCGGCACGAAGGCCACGAAAGACGATCCAGGCGAAGGCCGCACTCAGAAACACGACCCCAATGAACCCGAGCTCTTCGCCGATGATCGCGCTGATGAAATCGGTGTGGGCTTCAGGCAGGAAGAGCAACTTCTGACGGCCATCGCCGAGCCCGACGCCCGTCCAACCGCCCGAGCCGAAGCCCATCAAGGATTCTGTGATCTGGTAGCCAGCGCCCTGACGGTGCTCGAAGGGCTCGAGGAACGCCTTGATACGGCGCATTCGATAGGGGGACGATGCGATGGCTGCGTAGCCGATCGGAAGGGCGATCAAGACGCAGCCGAGCAGGTACCCCGCCTTCGCACCCGCCGCAAAGAGCACGACGAACGTCAGGAGCGCGATCATCACGGCGCTGCCAAAGTCGGGCTGCGCCAGGCAGAGTAGCATCAGGAGCACCGCCACGAGCACATGCGGAAGGAAGCCTATGGAGAAGGTTTGCACGCGATGGGACTTCTTTGCGAGCGAGTGGGCGAGCCACAGGATCATCGCCAGCTTGGCGAGCTCGGCGGGCTGCACGTTGACCGGACCCAAAGCAAGCCAGCGGGTCGCGCCCCCCGCGCTCCGGCCAAAGCCGAGGGCGACAGCGATCATCAGCACTATCGCGACCAAGAGAACCGGGTACGTCGAACGGCGAAGCAATTCGACGTTGGCGTGGGCAAAGACGAAGAGGACGACGAGGGCGACAAAAGCAAACACCGTTTGTCGGATCAGGAAGTGATGTCCGTTTCCGAACATGTTGTTCGCGTAGACCGCGCTCGCGCTGTAGACCATCACCACGCCAAATGCGATCAGCCCAATGAGGGTGGCCGCAAGCGTGACATCAACCGGTCCGGCTTCAATCCTGTGCGAGGGTTTCGAAGAACGACTCATGCTTGACCTCCAAGGCCGTGGACTGCGCGTTGGAAGTGATCGCCTCGCTCGGCATACGAGCGAAACATGTCAAAGCTCGCGCAAGCGGGTGCCAGGAGCACGATGTCTCCCCTGCGGGCTAGCGCGGTGGCAGAGCTGACCGCTTCGGCCATCGACCCGGCGCGGCGAAGCTCGACCGGCGAGCCGGCGAACACTCGCTCCAGCAAGGGGGCAGCTTCCCCAAAGACGACGAGGGCTCTTCCCTGGTCGGCCATTCGTCGAAGAAGCGGCTCGTAGCTGCCTCCCTTGTCGACGCCGCCGGCAATGAGAACGATTTTGCCTTTCGAGCCGGACAGTCCGTCGATCGAGGCGACGGCTGCGCCCACGTTGGTCGCTTTCGAATCGTCGATGTACTCGACGCCTGCGACCGAGCCGACGTACTGCATGCGGTGAGCCAGCCCCTTGAATCCACGAAGAACCGCCCCGATATCCGCGTCGTGCACGCCGAGGAGACGAGCGGCGAGCGCAGCGGCACAGGCATTGGCGACGTTGTGTTTACCTCGAATCCCGAGCTCGTCGATCGGAACGCGGAGCGGGCTCTGTGTATCGGTGAGCACTCCGTCGACCACGCGAACCTCGCCGTTTCGGCCCCCGAACAAGACGACGGTTCCGCCGTCCTCGATGAGCTCGCGAAGGTCTGGCGAGTCGGCCGGCAGGACCGCGAAATCTTCAGGGGACTGTCGCTCGAAAACCCGTGCCTTGGCGGCGGCATAGGCTTCAAACGAGGCGTAGCGGTCGAGGTGGTCGGCAGTGACGTTGAGCAACAGCGCGACGTGGGCCTTCATCTGGGAAACCCGCTCCAACTGAAAGCTCGAGAGCTCGACGATGACCAGTCCGCCCTCGTCGCCCGCGTCGGTGCCGGCAGCCTCGATCATCGGGCGGCCCAGGTTGCCCCCGACGAAGATGGGCCGGCCGAGGTGGCTGCACATCTCCCCAATCAGGGTGGTCACCGTGCTCTTGCCGTTGGTTCCCGTGACGGCGACGATCGGCGCATCGATGAACCGCGACGCAAGCTCCACTTCGCTGACCACGGGCACGCCGCGAACCTCCGCTTGGTCGAGCTGTGCAAGAGGCGGCACGCCGGGCGAGACGACGATCAGATCCAAGTCTTCGAAGGCGCTCTCGGGGTGACCGCCGAGCACCAGGTCCGCGCCCAGCGCCTCGGCTTCGATGGCGGCTGCCCCAAGAGCGCTCGCATCGCGTTGGTCGTTGACCCGGACGTCGGCACCGTGCGCGCGCAGAAACCGCACGACCCCGAGACCGCTCTCGCCGAGCCCGACCACCATCGTGTTCTTGTGCGAAAGCTCCACAATCACCTCAGCTTCAACGTGGCGAGACTGAACACGGCCAACACGATCGCGATGATCCAGAATCGAACGATGACTCGGGGCTCGGGCCAGCCCTTTTTCTCGAAATGGTGATGAATCGGCGCCATCAGAAAGATGCGTCGACCAGTCATGCGGAAATAGCCGACCTGCAGAATCACGCTGACCGCCTCGACGACGAAGATGCCTCCCAGAATCACCGAGAGGAGCTCGTTCTTCGTCAACACCGCTAGCGCACCGAGGCCTCCGCCGAGTGCCAGTGAGCCCACGTCACCCATGAAAACTTGGGCGGGATACGTATTGTACCAAAGGAAGCCGAACCCCACGCCAACGACCGACGCGGCGAAGATGCTGAGCTCACCCGCGCTCTCGATGTGCGGGATGTCCAGGTAACCGGCGACGACGTTGCCAAACAGTGTCAGTCCCGCGAGGTAGGCGAGGATCGCGTAGGTTCCCGCCGAGATCATGACCGGGCCAATCGCGAGACCATCGAGCCCGTCAGTGAGATTGACCGCGTTCGAAGTGCCGACGATGACGAAAGACGAGAAGATGACGTAGAGCCAGGGCGGCAACTCGATCGGGTACTTGGAAAATGCGAAGAACGGCGCGGCGAGGCGGTGACGAATCTCGAGCCAGTCACTGGGAAGCCCGGCTTCGCCGTAGTAGAGCCAGCCGCAAATCACGATCGCGGTCGAAAACTGAAGAAGTAGCTTGTACCTGCCCGAGAGCCCGCCGGTCGAACGCGTTCGAATTTTCGAGGTGTCATCGATGTAACCAACGACGCCGTAGGCTACTGTGATCAGGCTCACGACCCAGACCATGGCGTTCGAAGGGTCAGCCCAGAGCACGGTCGACAGGACCAGCGCCAGCAGCATCAGGGCGCCACCCATCGTCGGAGTGCCCGCCTTGGAAAAGTGCGTCTCCGGACCGTCGGTGCGAATGACCTGACCGATTTGCTTGCTCTGCAAACGGCGAATGAACCAGGGATAGAGCCCGAACGTCAGCAAGAGGGACGTGATCGTCGCCATCAAGAAACGGAACGGCACGTAGCGCAGGACGTTGAGAAACGAGAGCGACTCGTACTCGTGCAGCGGGTAGAGCAAGTAGTAGATCATCGCTGCCCCTCATTCAGAAGAGGGGTGATCACGCGTTCCATCTGCATCGCCCGGGAGCCCTTCACGAGGATGACTGCGTTGAGCGGGAGCCGGTCGGAGAGCTCGCCACATTCGGCAGCGTCCTCGAACCAAAGCGTGTCCGTTCCTCGCGTGTTGGCCGTTGCTACGGCCTCATGCATGCCATCGCCACAGCCGACGAAGAGAAACACGTCTGCATCCGCGACGAGCTCGCCGACCTTGCGGTGGGCCTCCTTTCCGTGCGTGCCGAGCTCTTTCATGTCGCCCAGGATTGCAACGAATGGCGCGTCTCGCTTCTCGGCGATCTTGCGAGCCGTCTCCATTGCAACTTCCATGGATGCCGGATTCGCGTTGTACGAGTCATCGATGACGAGCCGGTCGCCGCTGCCCGTCCGAGGCTGCAAGCGGCCGGACGAAGGCCCGACCTCGGCGAGTCCGCGGCCTGCTTCCTCGATTGGCAGGTCCAAGCCGAGCACGATCGCGAGCGCGCCGGCCGCGTTCAGCACCGCGCCCTCCCCCAGCAAGGCCATCGCGATCTCGAGGTCTCGACCGCGAATCTGATAGCGGGCCCGGGTGCCCTCCGCGTCGACATCCCAGTCGATGACCCGTACGTCGTTGGCAGCGGACCGGCCGTAGAACAGCTTTCGCTTCGCGGCAACGACCGATGCCCGCTTCTTGAGCGGCGGGTCATCTCCGTAGACGACCGCCACACCGTCGGGCGCAAGCGCATGAAGTAGCGAAACCTTTTCATCGGCGACCGCTTCGACGGACCCGAGCCCTTGGGTGTGTGAGATGGTCGCCCGAGTCACGATGCCCACGTCGGGCGCGGCAATTTCGGCCAAACGCGCGATCTCCCCCGGCTCACTGGTGCCCATTTCGACGACCGCCGTGTCGACCGTCTCGTCGAGCTGGAAGAGAGTCATTGGAACGCCGATTCGATTGTTGAGGTTCCCGCGGGTCTTGAGCACTCGGCAACCCGCCGACCCAAGCGCCGCAGCGCAGAGCTCCTTGGTGGTCGTCTTGCCGACCGAGCCCGTGATGCCAACGACCTTGCCTATCCAGCTCGCGCGATGGGCCTTCGCCAGATCCCCAAGCGCGCGGAGCGTGTCATCGACCTCGACCGCACTGACGTGGGCTGGAAGCGAGGTTCCCCGCTCCACCAGGACCGCGGCGGCACCTGCGTCCATCGCTTGCACCGCGAACCGGTGCGCATCGAACTGCTCGCCGCGAAGTGCGACGAAGAGATTGCCCCGTTCGACGGTGCGCGAGTCCGTCACGACACCCGAGGCGCTCTCCCAGTCAGGGCCACTGGCATCGCCATCGGTCACGGCGAGCACCTGGTCTCGCTGAAGTTGCACCTGGTTGGCTGGGATTGGCGTCGCCATCATGCGCCTCCCGCCAGGCTAGCGATCACCTCACGGGCCTCTTCGCGATCGTCGAAGTGGTGCCGCGTCGTGCCGATCACTTGGTAGTTTTCGTGACCCTTGCCCGCCAAAAGGACGGTATCGCCTGCGCCCGCCGCTCGAATCGCAGCTGCAATCGCTTCTTCTCGCTCGAGCACCACGCAATAGCCACGGGTCGAGGCGGCAAGCTCGGCCACTTCGATGGGGATACCACCCACCTGCTTTGCGCCCGTGGCAACTTCATCGAGGATCCGTCGCGGGTCTTCGGTGCGCGGATTGTCGCTCGTCAGCACGCAGAGGTCGGCGCCCTCCACGCCGACGCGGCCCATCTCCGGCCGCTTCCCCTTGTCCCGATCACCCCCTGCGCCAAACACCGCGATCAATCGATTCGGGGTCACCGCACGCATGGTTTGCAAAACCCTTCGAAGCGCGTCCGGCGTGTGCGCGTAGTCCACGAGCACAGCGACGTCTTGCGGGTGCGCAATCCGTTCGAGTCGTCCAGGGCTTCCAGCGGCGAGTTGCCATGCCTTCGTCACCGCGTTCAAATCTAGTCCGAGCGCGTTCGCGCAACCGAGGGCGACCAAAAGGTTCTCGAGGTTGTGCTCTCCGAGCATCGGACTACGAATCTCGACCGCCCCTGCCGGCGTCTCGACGGTGGCGTGAATGCCAGCACGGGTCACCGACCAGTCGGTCGCCAGGATCTCGGCCCGACTTCCCAAGCTCCGCGAGCAGCGAATGATGGGAGTCGCGATTCGGTCTGCAAGCGCGGCTCCAAAAGGGTCATCGATGTGAATGACGGCGCGTTTGGGCCGGAGCTCGGTGAAGAGCCGCGCTTTTGCTTCGCCATACAGGTCCATGCTCTGGTGGAAGTCCAGGTGGTCGCGGGAGAGGTTGGTGAACGCAGCGACCTCGAAGTCGAGCGCGTCGACGCGACGCATCGCCAGGCCGTGACTCGACACCTCCAAAACCAGGTGCGTCGCCCCGGCGTCGAGGGCTAGCCTGGCGAATCGGGAAACGTCGTCGCCTTCGGGCGTCGTGTGTTGCGAAGGACGTTCCCCGCCAGGGGCAAGCCAACCCGTCGTGCCCACGAGCGCTGGCTTGGCTGACGCGCCTGCGAGCGCGCACTGCAGAAGGTAGGCCGTCGTCGTCTTGCCGTTGGTGCCGGTGATCCCAACGGTGTGAAGAGCGCTCGTCGGCTCCCCGTATACGAGCTCCGCTGCACGCCCAAGCCCCGCGCGAGCATCCGTCACGATGAGCTGAGGAACCTCCACCGCGACCTGCTGCTCGGCCATGACCGCGGCCGCACCACGCGCAACGGCATCGCCGACGAAGCTCAGCCCGTCATGGATCTCACCCGGAACCGCCACGAAGAGATCTCCATCCGTCACCTGACGTGAGTCGTGCTGCACGCCGTGGACCGTCTGCGTCGCCAATCCCTCGATTCGTACCCCGACACCGCGGCTTTGGAGTTGCTGCAGCGTCATGCCTTGCCTCGGCTCAGCGGACATGCAGCCTCCGGGGCACCGCCGCTGCAAGTGTTTTCGTGCGCGCTTCTGGCGCGCCCACCTCCGTCTCGAATCGCCGCCGCTCGAGCTGAATCCGAATGACAGCACCGTGCGCCACCGCCTTACCCGGCGCCGGATCCTGGTCGACGACGACACCCGAGCCGGTGACTTCGGCAACCAGGGACTCGGCATGCAGAGCGATGACGGCCTGGCGCAAGGGAAGTGACCGGACGTCAGGAACCGCGCTCTGCCCCTTTGTCACCGCTTCTTCCTCGGGCGCAGGTTCGACTTCGGCGACGACGATCTGCTTCTTTTTCTGCGCGAGCACCGCGGGCCTGCCCTCGGGGGCGACGCCCATGTGCCGCAGGGTAACCTCGGCGATCCGTCGGAACACAGGCCCGGCCACGGTCCCGCCGTAGTGCGCGATCGCCGGCTCGTCGATGACCACCGAAATCACGACGGCCGGCCGTTCGGCGGGGGCGAATCCGATGAACGACGCCAACCATTTGTCTTTGGCATAGCCACCGTGAACGTAGTCCGCTTTTTGGGCCGTGCCCGTCTTGCCGGCGACGAGATAGCCGTCTACCGCTGCTTCGATCGCGGTTCCCCCAGGCTCGGTCACCGCGGTCAGCATCTGACCCACGAGCTTGGCTACTCGCCTGGGGACCACTTGGCGCCGGACGCGGGGGGTGTTCTCTTCGATCGTGACGCCATGCCCGTCCGACAGCCGGCGCACGAGCATCGGTTGCATCAAGCGCCCTCCGTTTGCAATCGCGCTCATCGCGGCGGCGAGTTGGACATTCGTGGCGCTCATGCCCTGCCCGAATGAAACGGTGGCCGCATCGACCTCGTACCAACGCCGGTAGTGGCGAAGGATGCCGGCCGTTTCGCCCGGGACGCCAAGACCCGTGGGCTCACCAAAGCCAAAGCGTCGAAGCCCGCGGTACAGTTTCTTCTTGCCGAGGTCGAGCGCGATCTTCGCAATGCCAATGTTGCTCGAGTACGCGAGGATCTGCGTGGGAGTCAGCCACTCGTAGGGATGAGCGTCGTGAAGGACACGCCCTGCGATCCGCGTCACCCCGTTCTCGCAGTTGACCGATTGGTTGGATTTGACCGCACCGGAGGCAAGTGCCGCGGCCATGGTGAATGGTTTGATCGTGGAGCCCGGCTCGAAGCGGTCGACGACGGCGCGGTTTCGTCTATGCGCGGTCGGATGTTTCGACGGCTCGTTTGGGTTGAAGGGAGGATAGTTTGCAATCGCGAGGATCTCTCCGCTGGACGGGGCCATGACGACGACGCTCCCACCTCGTGCCTCGAACGTGCGCACGCCTAGCGCAAGCTCCCGCTCCGCGATGTGCTGGATCGCCTTGTCGATCGTGAGGACAACACTTTGCCCTTGCATCGATCGGTCGTCTTCCATGTCGTCGGCAAAGACGACGTGGCCCCTCCGGTCGCGAATCGCCTCGACCCGTCGATCCGAGCCGCGCAGCCGATCCTCGTACGCGAGCTCGACTCCTTCGATGCCTCGTCCGTCGATGTCGGCAAAGCCGAGCAGATGAGCGGCAAGATGACGGTTTGGGTAGTAGCGGCGCGCTTCTGTCGTCAGCTCGAGGCCGGGAATGTCGAGCGCGCGGATCTGAGTCGCTTCGTTGGGCGTGACTCGGCGTTCGATCCAGACGAAATAGCGGTCCGCCGACAGTCGCTTCACCAGCAGCTCTGGGTCGAGATCGAGAATCTTGGAGATTCGCCTGGCAACGGTTCGAGGATCTTGCTTCATGGCTTTGAGGCGACGGGGGTTGGCGTACACGCTGTCGACGTCGGCGCTCACCGCAAGCTCCGCGCCGTGACGGTCGTAGATCGCGCCCCGCCGCGGAGACACACGAAGCTCACGAAGGTGCTGCCCTTCTGCCATCTCGCGCAAGCGGTCGCCGCTCGCGATCTGCAGATGAAACGCGCGAACGAGAACCAGCACCGCGACGACGGCAACGCAGACGCCAAGCAAGGCGATCCGTGCTCGAAACCATCGCTGATGCCGGTTCTTCACCGCACCCTCCCCGCTGACGTGCGCTTCCGGTTCTCTTTCATCGTCACGATGCGAGTGGGTTTAGGAACCTCCATGCCTAGCGTTCCGCGCGCAATGGTCTCGATGCGTCCGCTTTGCCGAAGCGTGGCGGCTTCGATCGAAAGCAGACGGCGGTCTTGAAGGAGGTCAGCCTGGCGGCCACGCTCTTCGCTCACCTCGTAGCCGAGCCGAACTGTTTCGAACCGGATCGACAAATGCACCACGAACGCAGCCGCCGTCGCAAAGACGGCGACGCACCACAGCGGCAGAAAGCGACCTTTCATGCTCCGACCTCGACACGCCGGGCCGCGCGAAGCTTTGCGCTGCGCGATCTCGGATTGTGTTCCCGTTCTCGATCGGAAGCGATGATTGGGCGCTTGGTCAGCGGCGACAGTTGCTCGCTGTCCCGGAATGTGTGTTTTACCATTCGGTCTTCGAGCGAGTGGAAACTGATCACCGCAACCACGCCACCCATTCGCAAGAGCTGCGGAGCTTGGTCGAGTAAGGCCTCGAGCTCCCCGAGCTCGTCATTGACGGCGATGCGGAGCGCCTGAAACGTCTTCGTCGCCGGATCGATGCGCCCACGACGGCGCCCGGTTGCTCTGTGCACCGCGTGTCGTAGATCGCCGGTGGTCTCGAGCTCCCCGTCTTCGTACGCCCGCCGAAGCGAGCGCGCGATCTTGCGCGAGCGGTGCTCCTCTCCATAGCGGTAAATCACGTTGGCAAGCTCGTCGGCATCGCTGCGACCGATCAGCTCCAACGCGGTTTCGCCTTCGGTCGGGTCCATGCGCATGTCGATCGGGCCGTTCTTGGCTATGGAAAATCCACGTTCGGCACGATCGAGCTGAACGGAGCTGACGCCAAGGTCGGCGAGGACGCCATCGACTTTCTCGATCTCGAGCGACTCCAAGACGTCGGCAAGCTCGCCGATTCGCGCTTTGCGCAGAATCGCGCGATCCCCAAAGCCGGAAAGCGCTGCGCCGGCCGCTTCGAGCGCGCTCGGGTCGCGGTCGGTTCCAATCAGGCGCCCATCGGGAGAGCTGCGCTCCAAGATCGCTTTCGCGTGCCCTCCACCGCCAAGCGTCACGTCGGCGTAGACACCGCCTGGCGTCGGATCGAGCTGCTCGAGCACCTCGTCGAGCAGAACGGGAGTGTGCTCGAACGCGCTCACAGGCCGAGCTCCGCCAACCTTCTGGCGATCTCCAAACGGCGGTCCTGATCGCTGAGCACCTCCTTGCGAAGGTCTTCGAAGCTCTCTTTGGCCCAGAGCTCGATATAGCTGCCCATCCCGGCCCAGAGCGCGTCACGCTGAAGCCCTGCGTGCTTGCGGAGCGCCGCAGGGATGAGAAGTCGTCCGACCTTGTCGATCTCGCACTCGACCGCGCCCGAGACGTAGATCCGTTTGAGGGTGACCACGTCCGCGTCGAACTGCGGAAGCTCGGAGAGCCGCTTCTCGAACGCAAGCCACTCCGCCATCGGGTAGGCCACGAGGCAGCTGTCCAAACCCGTCGTGAGAACCAGCTGGGAGTCACCGTGGGCGGTCATCACCTCCCGGAACCGAGACGGCACGGAGGTACGGCCCTTGGCATCGATCGCGTGCTCGTAGCGTCCTCGGAACAACCTAACCCTCTCGTCCTAGTTACCGGCCATTTGGCACTTGATCCCACTGCTTCCCACTAAGGCCGGAAACTAAGGCCCAGGCCGCTCTGCTGTCAACTTCTTTCGGCGGCCCAAGTGGCAGAATTAAAACGGTTTTTTGGGCCGATGTAGGTCTGAAATTCGAGGCCGGAGCGATGGTGGGAACGCCCGCCCCTATTCTGCAGAACGTGCGTCGCCCAACGCGGTGTTCCTGAGCCAAGGCGTCGGGACAAAATTGGCATTATTCCAACGTATAAATGTCTATATTGTCCAGACAGCGTCGTGCTATTCTTCGCTCTCGTGGATCCAATCGACGAAGCGTGGGAACGGGTCGAGGCCGATTGGGGGAATCACGACGCGCATCGCCGCTTCGTGGGCGTTTGCGTAGCCTTGGATCGGCTCCCGGACGCGGGAAAACGCTATCGCGCAGTCCGCGACACGGATCCTGCCCGCCGCGAAGACGCCGCAAAGCAAATCGACGGCTTGATCGCACTGGCGTCCCAGCAATTGCAGGATACCCGGGTCATCCCCGCTGGGCATGAGCACAAAAGGACGCTGACATGGGTCGCGTTCTTTATCATGTTGATGTTGATGGGGGCGGGGATTTGGCTCTTGTTGCGGACGTAGATCCGTGGCGGGCGACCCGCGGTTCGAAATGCAAATCGACTTCGCCGCGAAAGAACTGACCGTGAAGCTGGTGTACTACGGGCCGGCGCTCAGTGGCAAGACGAGCAACTTGCGCGCGATTCACTGGCTCGGAACGTCGAATGCCTGCGGCGATCTCATGACGCTCGAAACGAAAAACGACCGAACGCTGTTCTTCGACATGCTGCCGATCACGGTGAGCTCCGGAAGCGGGCTCAAGGTCCGGCTGAAGCTGTTTACCGTTCCGGGACAAGTGATGCACAACGCAACCCGGCGACTCGTCTTGCAGGGTACCGACGGCGTGGCTTTCATCGCGGACTCGCAGCGAAGCGAGGCCGACGCAAACAGGGAGTCATTTCTGAACCTGAAGTGCAACCTCGAAGAGAACGCGATCGATCCAGAGCGGATCCCAATCATCATTCAGTTCAACAAACGTGATATGGCCAGTATTCGTACCGACGAAGAGCTCGAGCTGATCGCGCAGCGAAGCAGAGAGCCAATCTACAAGGCAGTCGCGACCCGCGGCTACGGCGTGATGCAAACCCTCCGCGGGTTGATTCGAGACACCTGGACGAAGCTCGAGGAAGATCACGAGCTCGAAGAGAAGTTCGGGATCAGCCCGATCCACTTCATGACCGAGGTGGAAGCAAAACTGAAACACGATCCGGGGCCACGGGGGCGATGACGCTGGACCAGACAAACGCTGCCGACATCATGATGGGGGACGTGGTTCGCCTCGAAGACGTGCTGAGCCGTGATTCGGTGACATCCGTGTGCAAGTCGTTCTTTGGCCTCTTCGGGCTTCCGGTGCGCGTCATCTCTCACGAGGGAGACCTCCTCGCCGACGTCCATCGCGACCAACCCCTGTGCAACTACCTCAATACGCTCGGCAACGGCGAACGCGAATGCGCCAGGACCGTAGGCGTCGTACGAGACTTGGAGCACGATGTGCAAACCATCGTGCATCCCTGTTTCACGGGCGCGGTGTACCGAATCGTGCCCCTCGAATACCAGGGCCGTCCAATCGGACGATTCATAGTTGGACCGTACGTGCCAGCGGAGACTACGCAACCACCCGAATCACTCCTGTCGATCGACGAGTCAATCGATGCGGCCACCGCGTGCGCGCACTTCGATACGATGCCGCGCGTACGCGAGCACGTCGCCGAGGAGATCTCGGCCCACCTAAAGGGCGTGCTCGAGCTGCTGCTGTTTTCGGGCCACCGCGCGCAGCTCGCATCGACGATGCAGGTTGCCAGCGTCCGGGAGAATTATCGCGAGCTTGCTGAAAAGAACGAGGCGCTCAAGTCCTCGTTCGAAGAGCTGAAGAAGCTCGATCAACTCAAGAGCACGTTCTTGGCGACCGTGAGTCACGAGCTTCGGAGCCCGCTCACGTCGATCATCGGCTACACCGAAATGCTCGAAAGCGGCGCTGCAGGCGCACTCAGTAATGGCCAGGCAGAGTTCCTGGGGACGATTCGAAACAAGGCCGATCAGTTGCTCGGCTTGATCAGCAGCCTGCTCGACCTCGGCCGGCTCGAGGCCAAGAGCTTGGACCTCAAGCACGAGCCGATCGACCCGCACGCCCTCTTGTCCGACCTGGCTGCGACGATTGTCCCGACCGCCAATCGGCGAAACGTTTCGCTCGACATCCAAATCGGCGACGAGACACCGAAGCTGTGGGGAGACCCGGTTCGCCTGAGTCAGATTCTGCTCAATCTCGCCGACAACGCAGTCAAGTTCAGCGACGAGGGCGGAATGGTGACCATCCGAGCCGAGCAGGGCGAAATCGACGCCGCAGGCGCGTCGGGCCTGGGCGCTGCGCTTTTCACGGCAAGCCGGCCCGCGGTGCTGTTGACCGTGCAAGACGGCGGCATGGGCATCGCGGAACACAACCTTTCCAAGATTTTCGACGCGTTTTATCAGGTCGACGCCGGGACCACGCGCGTTCACGGCGGCGCGGGCCTGGGGCTTTCGATCGTCAAACAGCTGGTCGACGGCCACGGGGGCAAGATCGAAGTGACCAGCACGCTCGGCGAGGGCACAATCTTCAGTGTGACGCTCCCCGCCGCCGACGAAGATGCGTGATGAGTTCGCCAAGATCGAATGGCTGAAGACCCGTTTTGCGCTCGACGGCGAATCGGAGAAGGTTCTGGTCGGCATCGGCGACGACGCCGCGGTGATCGACTTTGGCAGCCGACCGACCATTGTCACGGTCGACACCCAAGTTGAAGGCGTCCACTTCCGCACCGAATTGCTCTCCTGCCGCGAGCTTGGGTACCGCGCCATGGTTGCCGCCGTCAGCGACGTTTGGGCGATGGCGGGGATGCCGACCGCTTCGGTCATTGCACTCACCCTGCCCGCGGCCTTGTCCGACGAGGACTTCCGCGAGCTGATCGACGGGCTTGCCGGCGCGGCGCGCACGACCGGGGCCCGCGTCATCGGAGGGAACTTGAGCCAAGGCCCGTCGCTGTCCGTGACGACGACCGTCTTCGGGTTGCCGATCTCCGAATCGCTGACTCGGCGAGGCGCGCAGCCTGGCGATTCGATCTACGTGACCGGGACGCTGGGCTCGGCGGCGCTTGGGCTTGCTGTCCTGCAGGCCGGAAGGCTCGATCTCGAAGGCGCCGAACGTTTCGCAGAACGTTGGAAACGGCCGCCGCTCAATGGTTCAGCAGCGACGGTGCTCGCGCGCATTGCGACCGCGGCGGTCGACGTCTCCGATGGATGTCTTCAAGACCTGGAACACCTCGCCGCCGCGTCGGGGGTTGGCGCGGTCGTCCATGCAGAGGCCATCCCCACTGCGCCTGGCTACCGGGCGGCGTGCGACGCGCTTTCGGTCGACCCGAATGTGCTGGCCCTGAGCGGCGGCGAAGACTACGAGCTGCTGTTCACCGCGCGGGCCTCCTCCGAGGCTGCAGCGCTGGGTACCGAGATCGGGGAAATTGTCGAAGGCTCGGGGGCCAGAGTTGTCGACGCGTCTGGCAGCACAATCGAAATCGGCCGAAGTGGCTTTCGTCACTTCTCATAGAGCCAGGCGACGCGCCGCTCATCATCGAACTTCGCCGCCCCTCGCGCTTCCTCGGCCAACACCTCGTCCAGCGATGCGCCTCGATCGACCGCACTGCGAAACTCGGGACCGCCCGTGAGGAGATCGATCGCAGGTCGGTCCGACACGAATTCATACGCTTCCGTTCGCCAACGGCCCCCGGCAGCTCGCTGAGGGAGCGCGGCCGCAAGCATACGCAGGTAGGCCTCGTACGGTCGAAACACCCAGGAGTCGGTGACGTGCACCTGAACCCCGGTACAGGTCCGTCCGGCGTGTTTCTGAAACGTGGGGGTGAACTCGACGGGCCTCAGCGTTGCGCCGTGTAGATCGAGATCCAAGAGCGGGCCGACATCCAAGCTCGGCGCACCCCAGAGCTCGAACGGCCTCGTCGTGCCCCGCCCTTCCGAGAGCGTCGTCCCCTCGACCACGCAGCCGCCCGGATAGACGAGCGCAGTGTCGAAGGTCGGCATGTTGGGCGACGGCATCACCCAAGGAAGACCCGTATCCTTCCACTCCATCGCACGCGTCCAGCCGTCCATGGGCACGATGCGCAGCACGCTCCGGTCGATCCGCTCGCGTTCGCAAACCCAGAGCAAGAGCTCAGCGATGGTGAGGCCGTGCCGAACCGCAACCGGGTACAAGCCCACGAACGAGAGGTAGCCTTCGCGCTGCGCGGCGCCTTCGACGCGGACGCCTCCGAGGGGGTTGGGCCGATCGAGGAGTACGACCTCGATGCCAACGGTGGCGGCGACCTTCATGGTGAGCGCAGCGGTCCATACGTAGGTGTAGTAGCGAGACCCCACGTCTTGCAGATCGATGACGATCGCATCCAAGCCCCTCAGCCAATCGGGGTTCGGACTCAAGTCTTCGGCGTCGTCCCCGTACAACGAATGGACGGGCATGTCCGCCTCTTCGCGGCTCCCAACGCCGACCATGTCCTGTGCTGCACCCGCAAACCCGTGCTCAGGACCGAAGAGCGCCGAAACGCGTGCGCCCGCCCGGTGGAGGACCCAAGACGCGGAACGAAGCTTTCGGTCGACGCTTGCCGCGTGCGCCAGAAGACCTACGTTGCGGCCGGCGATCAGGCGAAGCGCGTCCGAGTCACCGTCGGCGATGCGGTCAAGGCCGGTCCGAACCCCAGTCAATGAACCTCGCCTACCGCCGGCGGCTCGGTTGCTTCACCCGCGAGGAGATACAGCAAAGCCATCCGCACGGCCACTCCGGCTTCCACCTGCTGCAGAACGACGCTGCGCGCGCCGTCGGCGAGGAGGCTTTCGATTTCGACGCCGCGGTTCATCGGGCCCGGATGCATGATGATTGCATCCGGCTTCGCTGGCCCAATGGTTTGCGGGCCGATGCCGAACGTGCGTGCGTATTCACGAAGGCTCGGCAGGAGCGCCCCTTCGAGACGTTCACGCTGGATGCGGAGCACCATGACGACATCGGCGCCCTCGAGGCCGTCCTTCAGCCGATCGAAGACACGTACGCCAAGGGAATCGACGGCCGCCGGCAACAGCGTGCGAGGGCCGACTACCCGGACATCGCAGCCGAATAGCTTCAGGAGATGTGCGTTCGATCGGGCAACGCGCGAATGCGAGATGTCTCCGACGATCGTCACGACGAGATTCTCGAGCGTGCCCTTTGCGCGCCGGATCGTAAATGCGTCGAGCAGGGCCTGCGTAGGATGCGCGTGCATTCCGTCGCCTGCGTTGATGACGCTGCAGCCGATTTTGGAGGCCACATAGCTCGGAGCGCCCGACGAGGCGTGTCGAATGACGATCACGTCGGGATGCATCGCCTGAAGCGTTCGGCAAGTGTCTTGTAGGGTCTCGCCCTTATTCACGCTCGATGCGGAGACGCTCATGTTGATGACATCCGCGCTCAAACGCTTGCCCGCGAGCTCGAAAGAAGTCCGGGTCCTCGTCGACGCTTCGTAGAAGAGGTTGATCACGGTCTTGCCGCGGAGCGTTGGAACCTTGCGGACAGGCCGGCGGGAGACCTGCAGGAACGCCTCCGCGGTGTCGAGGATGCGCTCGACGTCCGCCCTCGTGAGCCCTTCGACATCGAGAAGGCTGTGGTGCGCGAACGGCTCCATCACTCGCCCTCGGTGAGCACGACGCGATCGGGTCCGGCCGCGTCGACCCAGACGTCGAGGCGTCCGCCCGATTCCATCTCAAGGACGCGGCCGACGAAATCCGCAGCGATGGGAAGCTCGCGGCCGCCGCGGTCGCAGAGGGCCGCGAACCAGACCCGCGCTGGGCGCCCGTGATCTTGAAGACATTCGATGGCGGCCCGGACCGTACGCCCGGTGTGCAGGACGTCGTCGACCAACACCACATGACGGCCGCTCACGTCGAATGGGATGTCGCTCGGCCCAATCTTGGGATTGGGGAGCGCAGTCGCCGCGTCATCTCGGTAGAGGGAGATATCGACGGCCCCGACCGGCGGTGGTCGCCCTTCGACCTTTGCGATCTCCTCGGCGATACGCTTTGCAAGCCCAACACCGCCGCGGCGGATGCCGATCAGGATGAGATCTTCGATTCCCGAGGTCGCTTCCAGAATCGCAACAGCGATGCGTCGAATGCTTCGTTGGATAGCGCCCGCATCGAGTACGACCTTCTGGGTTCGAGCCACGTTCGGCGGAGTGTGTGAGAAAACGCCGAACGCTTCAAGCCTAGGCGAGCGAGAGGCCGCCATCGATGGTGACGAGGCTTCCCGTCTGCCAGGTTTGATCGAGGACGCTGATGATGACAGCAGCCACTTCCTGCGGCGTCCCCAGCCGGCCGAGAGGGTGGAGGGCAGCAAGGCCGGCCAGTTGGGACGCCACGCGAGCCTCGATCTCGCCTGGTTCGAGGGTTTCACCGGGCCGGAGACGGGGCGCCCGAAGCATGTCGGTCTCCACGCCTCCGGGGAGCACGGCGTTGACCCGCACGCCGGCTGGGGCGAGCTCGAGCGCCAGTCCCTTGGTCACTGCGTTGAGGGCAGCTTTTGTCGCGGCATACACGACCGTGTGCGGAGCTGCGCGCTCGGACAGAGTGCTCGAAACGTTGACGATGGAGCCGCCGGGAACACGAATATGCACCGCAAGCGCTTGAGAGAGGAGAAGCGGCGCAACGAGATTGACCCGAAGCTGCGCTTCGACGGAGTCGAGGCCGATCGCGCCCACCGGCTCGTAGCGAGCGATCCCCGCGCAGTTGACCAGGCCGTCGACGCTGCCAAAGGCATCGTTCGCACGGCTCGCCAGCTCGGAGATGCGATCGAGGTGTTCGAGGTCGGCCGCGAGGGCGCGGACGCGATTGGGCGTCGACTCTTGGAGCGCGCGAAGGAGCCGCTCGTCGCGGGCGATGGCCACGACTTTGCCTCCACGCTCCAAAATCGCGTCGACGGTCGCGCGCCCGATCCCGCGAGTCGCACCGGTGACGACCACCGTGCCCTGCGAAACCATCATTTCAACCGAGTCCTGCGATTGGACCCCAGGGGGGCTCGGCCGGAACGTCGGCCGGCTCTCCAGCTACTTCGATTTCGTCCTCCGGCATGAAGCGAGGCGAATCGACGCAGAGGATGGTCTGATAGCGATCGGTGGGGTTCGCGTAGCTGTGCGCCGCGCCTCTCGGCCAGCGGTGCACCGTCCCAGGCGCGCAGGGCTCCCCTTGGCAGAGCAGCCCTTCGCCAAGCACCATCTCGGACTCACGCATTTGCTGATGGACGTGCAGCGGAATGCCGCGGCCGGGAGCGACGTTCAGACGATAGATGCCGGCGCCCCTCGTTTCGTAGATCACGTCGACGGTGCCAAAGGGCTTTTGCTCGACCTCGAGCTTGCACCAAGACGCGCTGCGCTCGATCTCCAGCGAGGGAATTGCAAAGCTTCGAAGCGCCCCGGGCTTGCTCAGCCGAATGACGGCGGAGTCGACCTGAGCGCGTCTCTCGTCGGGCGCGGGGGGCGCGAGAACGTACCTGGCGAGCACATGCGCAGCGGTTTCGAGAAGGCGGAATCGGCAGCTTCGAAGCAGGAACACCAGCTGCGATGCGGTGGCCGCGTAGTCGATCGTGGAGCGCAGGCTTTCCTTGATGGCGGAGGTCTCGGTCTGCAGGCGCATCTCGACGTCCACGCGAAGCGGCTGCGAGGCGTTGCGCTCGTGCGGATACACCCCGACCACGCAGTCGACCATCAGCTCTTCGATGCGCAAGACATCCATGCGGCAAGGCTATCGCATTTCGAGACTTCTGCTAGAGTCCCGCAGCGCATGAGCCAGCCCAAGTCCAACGCTGTGAACGAAATTGCGGAGGTCGCCGCGTTTCGACCCGTCCCGCGCACGGGCGTGATTTACGTCACCGTGGAGGCACAGAAGCGTGGATTCAGCCTCGACGCACCCGGCTGGTGCAACCTGGGTCAAGGCCAGCCGGATACCACCGCGCTTCCGGGCGCCCCGGAGCGGATGACCCAGATCAAGGTGCGCCCGGGTGACCTCGACTACGCACCGGTCCCGGGGGTCTGGGAGCTTCGCGAAGCGGTGGCGAGCCTATACAACAAGCTATTTCGCCGCGGGATGAAGTCCCAATACTCCGCTGAGAATGTGTGCATTGCGGGCGGCGGTCGCGTGGCGGTCATGCGCGCATGTGCAGCCATCGCGCCCATTCATCTAGGGCATTTCCTTCCGGACTACACGGCCTACGAAGAGCTGCTCGACGTGTTTCGGCGATTTCTGCCGATCCCCATCTTGCTCGACCCGAAACACGCATATGAGTTCACCCGGGAAGACCTCGAAAAGGAAATCCTGGGCCGCGGGCTCAGCGCGATCCTGGCGAGCAACCCGTGCAACCCGACCGGCAAAGTCGTCGAAGGCGATGCGCTGGCAAGCTGGGTCGAGGCCGCCAGAGACTTGAACTGCGCACTTCTGCTCGACGAGTTCTATTCGCACTACGTGTGGACGGGAGAGCAATCGATCGTCAGCGCGGCACAGTATGTCGAAGACGTCGACCAGGATCCGATCGTCCTGTTCGACGGGCTCACCAAGAACTGGCGGTATCCCGGCTTTCGAGTGAGTTGGATCGTCGGCCCCAAGCGCGTCATCGAATCCGCCGCAAGCGCAGGCTCGTTCCTCGATGGCGGGGGCGTTGCGCCCATGCAGCGCGCGGCGATCGACCTGGTCCAGCAGGAACCCACGCTCGCCGAGGCGAAGGCCGTCCACAACGAGTTCAAGAAGAAACGCGACTTCCTCGTGCAGGGCCTCAAGGACATCGGAGTCAAGTTCGACCTGGAGCCGCAGGGGACCTTTTACGCCTGGGGAGACCTGAGCGGCCTGCCCCGTTCGATTCGGAACAGCGACGATTTCTTCAAAGCGGCACTCGAACGACAGGTGATCACGGTGCCCGGCCACTTCTTCGACGTGAATCCGGGCAAGCGCCGGACTGGACGGCCCTCGCGTTTCGTTCAGCACCTGCGTTTCTCGTTCGGGCCACCGATGTCGGTGCTCGAGGAAGCGCTCGAGCGGCTCCGCACGATGGTGGCCGAGGCGAAGTAGCTTCGGCCCTAACGGACGGAAATCAGAACGATATTTGCTCGGGAACCGCGGCTTTTTTCCGTTCTTCGCTCTGTGTAGGTGATTATACTACACATGACGACATTGGCGGCGGTCGCGGCGCGGATAGAGCACGAGCCACGGGAGGCAGCTCCCTTCGTGAAGTGGGTCGGGGGCAAGGGCCGATTGCTCAGCCAGCTGCGACCGCTGCTCCCCCCAGGGGTCGAGCAGATGCGTCATGTCGAGCCATTCGTCGGCGGCGGCGCGCTGTTCTTTGCACGCCGTCCAAGACGCGCTCTACTGACCGACATCAACCCCACGTTGGTTTCGACGTACGCGGCAATTCGCGACGACGTCGAAGGCGTGATCGGCGGGCTGCGCAGGCTTGCGGGTCAACACTCGAAACAACGGTATTACGAAGTGCGCGAGCGCTACAACCAAGACCGTCGTGTCTCGACGTCCAAGCGCGCGGCCATGTTCATCTATCTCAATAAGACCTGCTTCAACGGCTTGCATCGGGTCAATCGCAAAGGCGAGTTCAACGTACCAGTAGGCTCGTACAAGAACCCGCGGATCTTGAACGAAGATGCTTTGCAGGCGGCAAGCGATGCGCTCGAGGGTGCAGATCTGCGATGCGCGTCCTTCGACACGCTCCTCGAGAACGCGAAGCCCGGCGACTTCATCTACTTCGACCCGCCCTACGAGCCGGTGTCGGTGACCGCGAGCTTCACGTCCTACGCACGCGGTGGGTTTTCCCAGGAAGATCAAACGCGGCTGCGCGACGTTTACAAAGCGCTCGACCGTCGAGGCTGCAAGCTGATGCTCTCCAACAGCGACGTCCCCTTCATTCGCAACCTCTATGGCGAGTTCAAAGTCGACACCGTCGCCGCACCCCGCGCGATCAACTGCGATGCGACCAAGCGCGGCAAAGTGAGCGAAGTCGTCGTGCGGAACTACGCCTGAGGGCCGAGGCAGGCCGAGCCACGCTTACCGACGGATCGTCGGACGCCCAGCGGTTCGCTGCTCTTCCGGGGAGTACGGGCAATGACGACAGCCCGAGCCGCAGCAAGATGCGCGAGCTCGAAGTGCGGTCGCCGTCATCACGTAGAGACCGGTCTCGGGATCGAGGTAGCCTTCGTCACCGCGATCGGCGGCTTCCTCGTGAGCTCGAAGGATCTCCTGCGAAAGGGCGTCTGGCACCGCGGCACTTTGGGTCCAGCGGCCGATTCCGCAACCCCGCAAGGGCAGGAACCCGATCGTTCGTCGTCTCCTCAGCCGAGGCTGATCCTCGATGCCCGGATGAACTCCGCCGTGGCTGGATGATCGGTGTGCAGAAGCTCCTCGGGTGTCCCGGTCGCCGCGATCCGCCCCTCGTGCAAGAAGCTCAGCTGATTGGCGATGCGCACGACCGAGGCCATGTCGTGGCTGATCACGATCGAGGTCACGCCGAACATCTCCTCCGCCTCGGTGATCAGCTCATCGACCATTTCGGTCGTGATCGGGTCTAGGCCGGTGGTGGGCTCGTCGTAGATCAGAATCTCGCTTTCGAGGATCATCGCACGCGCGACGGCCACGCGCTTCTGCATGCCCCCGGAGAGTTGGGCGGGGAGCTTTTGGGCCGCCGCCGCCACCCCGAGCGCAGCCAAGCGATCCATCACGCGGTCGCGAATGTCGTTCCGGGAAAGATCGCTGTGCTCCCGGAGTGGAAACGCGACGTTGTCGAACACCGTCATCGAGTCGAAGAGCGCAGACATTTGGAAGACCATGCCGAAGGTACGTCGCATCGCCGCCAGATCGAGGCCTTCGAGCCGGGCAAAATCGATGCCGTTGACGATGAGTTGCCCGGAGTCGGGGTTTTCGAGCCGGATCAACTGCCGCATCAGGACCGTCTTTCCGGACCCCGAGGGACCGATGATCAGATTCGTTTGCCCTCGATGAATGTCGAGCGACACGCCTTTGAGCACGTGATGCTCGCCGTAGCTCTTGTGCAGATCACGTATCCGCACGTGGATCGGATCGTCCTTCATCTCCGGAGGCAGCGGAGCCCGCGTCAAGCGAATTAGGTTTCGTCGAAAGAACTTCATCAGAAGAACCCTTGTCCCAGGACGAGGCTCGTAACGAGATAGTCGAGCATGAGGATGGCGATGGCGCTCTGCACGACGGCGCGGTTGGTGGCACGCCCCACTCCGGCCGCTCCGCCCTCCGCAAAAAAGCCCTGACGGCACGCGATCAGAGTTACCGCTACGCCGAAGACCATCGCCTTGATGAGCCCCTGGGCGACGTCATCCCAGTCGACCAGCCACTTGAGTCGGTCCATGAAGACTCCGGGGTCGAGCCCGAGAAGCCCCACCGCCACGAAGTAGGCTCCCATCACGCCGACGATGTTAAAGAGCATCGTCAGGACGGGAACCATCACGAATCCGGCGACCAGCCTCGGTACGACCAAGTACTGCACCGGGTTGACCGCCATAGTGACCAGGGCGTCGATCTGGTTGGTCACGCGCATGGATCCGAGCTCGGTCGTCATCGCGCTCCCGGCCCGGCTGGTGACCATCAGCGCCGCGAACACCGGCCCCACCTCGCGGGCCAACGCCAAGCCAATCACGGCGCCGGTCTGGTTCTCGGCGCCGAAGTCGCGAAAACCATCGACGAGCAGCAAGGCGAGCACGCCGCCCACGAAAACCGCGGTCAGCGAAACGAGGAAGATCGAGCCGATGCCGATGAACTCCATCGCCCCGATGAAAAGCCGGCCGCGGTACGGTGGGCGGATTCCCCAAAACACCGACTCCCACAGCAGCTTGAAGAGCGCCCCGATCTCGACGAACGGGGACAAGAGCAGCTGCAGGAGCCAGTCGCCGGCATCACGAGCTGTCGTGCGGAGCTTCGAGGTCTTGTCCGGGGTCGCGGGTGCGCTGGGCGCGGCGTCAGGCACGAGACTTCATACCATGGTTCCTCAGCGAAACGTCAGCCATTCAAGTAGACGCGCGGAACACGCCGCGAGACGTTGGTCAGCACTTCGTAAGGAATTGTCTCCGCCGCGACGGCGAGGTCACATGCGTCGAGCACGGACCCGCCTTGCTCACCGAGCAGCAGAACCTCGTCGCCGATGGCGACACCCGAAACGCCCGAAACATCGACCGTGGTGAGGTCCATTGCGATGCTGCCTACGATGGGACAGCGAACACCACCGATCAACACCTGCCCCCGATTCGAAGCGGATCGCAGCAAGCCGTCGCCGTAGCCGACGGGGATTGTCGCCAGGCGAGTTTCCCTGGGTGCACGAAATGAGCGTCCGTACCCGACCGACTCTCCCACTTGCAGCGTCCGAACGCGAAGCACCTCCGTTCGCCAGCGAAGCGCGGGGCGAAGTGGCGCATCGATCTCGTCCGCGCCCGGATAGCCGTAGAGTGCGAGGCCGGGGCGCACCCAGTCGAAATGTGACTCGGGGTGCCGGAACAAGGCGGCGCTGTTTGCGACGTGCAGGACCGACGGCTCGTGACCAAAGCGGCGAACGAGACCTCGCGCTTGCGCGAATCCGGCGAGCTGCTCCGCGACGTACTGCGGGTCGACGTCGGCAGTCGACAGATGCGTCATCAAGCCCGCAATGCGAATCGAAGGAAAGCGACGAAGCTGACGCAGGAAGGCACTGAGCTCCCCGAGGGGCACGCCGAGCCGGCCCATGCCCGTATCGACTTTGAGGTGCACGTCGATTGGGCGGCTCCCGGACACCGACTCGAATGCACTGGCTTCGGAGATTTCGTAGAGCACGGGGGTGAGCCCGGCCGCAATGATCTCGCGGTGGGCGCCGCCGTTGATGCCGTTGAGGACCAGAATGGCGCGGTCGATGCCGGCTTCTCGAAGCTCGATACCCTCTTCAGCTAGGGCGACACCGAAACCATCCACGCCTTCGTCCTGAAGTCGCCGGGCAACCGGCACCACGCCGTGTCCATAGGCGTCCGCCTTCACGACCGCTAGGATTTTTCGCCCGGCCGCCGCACCCTGCACCACGCGAAGGTTGTGGCCTATCGCGTCGAGCAAGATCTCGGCGCGCGTTGCCCGCAAGGAAGAGTCGGCGTGCTGGACGCGCGGTCTCGATGGTTTCAAGGAATCCGGTTGCACGGTTTGGAGCTAACGGTTGGCACCGTCGGCGTCAAGCATTGGCGTCCCAACGTCCGAAGGCTAGGCTCCGGTCTGGATGACACAGGCTCACCGACGCCAAGTGGATTGGGAGATGCTCGTAGCCGGCCTCGCGGCAGTCGCGGCGGCGGTGGCTCCCGGCTGCGGGAAGCCCGCCGAAGAAACCGTGTCACCAGTCCACGTGACGCCCACCGACACAACTCACCCCGTGGGTGGGCCAGCACCCGAAGCGCTTCGTGTCCGCGTCCTTCGTCAGTACCCGCACGACAAAGACGCGTTTACCCAGGGTCTCATTTGGCATGACGGCGTCATGTACGAAAGCACCGGTCAATACGGAAAGTCATCGCTGCGCAAGGTCCGTCTCGAAGATGGCAAGGTTCTCGCACGACGCGAGCTCGATCCCGATTTCTTCGGCGAAGGGCTGGCGCGGGTCGATGACCAATTGGTCCAGCTCACCTGGCGATCCGGGCTCGCGCTGGTTTCAGACTTGGCGACGCTCGAACGGCGAACGACACTTCGCTACCGCGGTGAGGGGTGGGGTCTGTGTTTCGACGGGACGGCATTGGTGATGAGCGATGGCTCTTCGATTTTGGAATTTCGCGATCCGAAGTCCATGGAGGTGCTTCGCGAGGTCAGCGTCATGAAAGAGGGGCTTCCTGTGCCGCGACTCAACGAGCTCGAATGCGTGGACTCTGACATCTACGCCAACGTCTGGCGGAGCGACGAGATTCTCCGCATCGATTCCAAGACCGGTCGCGTCACCGCCAGCATCGATGCGAGCGACCTGCTGACGAGGTTGGAATCGCTGCGGGCCGACGTCCTCAACGGAATCGCCTACAAGGCCGATTCGAAAACATTCCTCGTCACAGGAAAGCTTTGGCCTCAGCTCTTCGAGGTCGAGCTGGTGCCCCGTTGATCTCCACCGTGAATCTCGATCCCCGGCTGCCATTGGGCGAGGCGTCTGCGCATGATTTCGATCGCCTCAGGATGTTCGTCGACGAGCACGAAGCCTCTGCCTAGGCGCGCTGCAGCTTCGCCGGTCGTCCCACTTCCCGCAAAGAAGTCCAGAACCGTGTCGCCGGGCTCGGTGTGCACCTTGATGATGCGGTCCAGCACACCCAGCGGCTTCTGCGTCGGGTAGCCTGTCTTCTCTTTGCCATTGGTCGGAACGATCGTGTGCCACCAGACGTCCGTCGGCGTCTTGCCCCTTGCGGCCTTCTCTTTGCCTACTAGCCCGGGCGCCATGTACGGAATTCGGTCCATTTCTTCGAACTGAAAGACGTAGCGCTTGGGGTCGAGCACATACCAGAGCAGCGTGTCGTGCTTGGCGGGCCACCGGCGCTTCGGCCGCCCACCAAAGTCGTACGCCCAGATAATCTCGTTGCGGAAACGATCTCGGCCGAGCAGGCGATCGAGGGCGACCTTCACGTAGTGCACTTCGCGATAGTCGAGGTGCACGAAGAGCGAACCGTCGCGGGTTAGGCAGGGCAGCGCCGCTTCGATTCGACTCATCAGGAAGGAAAGGTATTCGTCGTACTCGTCTTCGTACACGGGGCTGTCGAGCCGCTCGACCTCGTAACGGCGGCCGCCAAACCCTTCGCGCTTGCCTTGGGCTGCAGCGCGCACCTTCATTCGCTGGCGAGATTGCGTCCGCCCGGTGTTGAAGGGCGGGTCGATGTAGATCAGGCGCGCATGCTCGCGAGGGAGCGTCTGGAGTACCTGCAAATTGTCGCCATGGACGATGCGCTTCACGCGACCGAGCCTATCATCCAGAAGGAGGCGCGCCCATCTTCGAACCCGCTTGCAGCGCCTCTGCGCCCGCCCTACGCTTTCGGCCGATGCGTCTCCTGGTCAACGGTGAAGAACGGCAGGTCGAGCCGAGCACGACGGTAAAGCAGTTGCTTTCCTTTCTCGGCCTCGGGGACACCTTGGTGGCCGTCGAGCGCAACGAAGAAGTCGTCCCGCGGGCCCAGCACGAGAGCACCCATCTCAGCGACGGTGACCGAGTCGAGGTGGTTCATTTCGTAGGAGGCGGCTAGGTGTCCGAAGACATTCTGAAGATCGGTCAATTCGAGTTTCGATCGCGCTTGTTCACCGGTACCGGGAAGTACCCAAACCTCGACACGGCGAAAAAGGCGCTGGAGGCCTCTGGCTGCGAAGTCGTCACGGTCGCGGTGCGCAGGGTCGATTTGAAAGCTACCGGCGCTGACTCGATCATGACGGTGCTCCGCGAGGGCAAGTATACGCTCCTTCCCAACACCGCCGGCTGCTACACCGCCGAAGATGCGGTCCGCACTGCCCGGCTGGCGCGGGAGCTTTTGGACACTCCGCTGATCAAGCTCGAGGTCATCGGTGACGAGCGGACACTCTTCCCTGACGTGCCTGCGACACTCGAAGCTGCCAAGGCCCTGGTGCACGACGGTTTCACCGTCCTGCCCTATTTCAACGACGATCCGATTGCCGCCCTGCGCCTGGAGGAGCTCGGCTGCGCTGCGGTCATGCCATTGGCCGCGCCCATCGGCAGCGGGCTCGGCGTCCGCAATCCGTTCAACATCGAGATCATCGTCAAGCACGCGACGGTCCCCGTGATCGTCGACGCCGGCGTCGGCACCGCGTCGGACGCGGCGATCGCCATGGAGCTCGGCATCGACGGCGTGCTGATGAACACGGCGATCGCCGGCGCCAAGGACCCCGTTCGAATGGCTCGCGCGATGAAGGCGGGAGTCGAGGCCGGCCGCGATGCATTTCTTGCGGGCCGAATTCCGCGCAAGCTCTACGCAACGGCATCGAGCCCGCTCGAGGGAGTCATCGGCTCCGATCAAGACGGCCGTTCCTGAGTCCGTCGCGATGACCCAAGGCCTTCCGCGGATCTGGATCATCACGGATCCGAACCACCCCGACGGTCCGGTCGCGCCGGTGCGACGCGCCCTCGAAGGGTGCCCGCCCGCTGTGTTGGGTGTGCAGCTTCGCGCGAAGCGGGCGTCCGATCGGCAGATCGTGCAATGGGGACACGAGTTGCGCGCGATCACACGGGACACCGGCAATGCGCTGACGGTGAACCGACGGACAGATCTCGCGGAGATCATCGGGGCGGACGGCGTGCACGTGCCGGAGCTGGGCCTTCCCCCAACCGAGATTCGCCAGCATTGGCCTTCCGTTCGTATCCTTGGTGTCTCGCGTCACGATCGCCGGGGCCTTGAAGCCGCGGAGCGAGCGCGCGCGAGCTATGCCTTCTTGAGCCCCATCTTTCACGTCCCCGGCAAGACTCGCCCCATGGGCGTTCATGGTTTTCGAGCCGCGATCGCCGGTGTCGAAATGCCGACATATGCCCTGGGCGGCGTGCGGCCCGAGGATTTGACGCCCTTACTTCGCGCGGGCGCGTTCGGTGTCGCCATCCGGCGGGCGGTCTATGCGTCCGAGCAGCCCAACGAAGCCGTGCGGCTCTTCATTCGCGAGCTTGACAAGCACCTCCCGAACGGCGAATAGCCAGGTGCATGGGGGCGATTCGCAGTGGGCTTGGATGCCTTTCGTGGGTGGGCGCCATCCTCATCGTCATTGCGCTATTGCTCAAAGTGCTCCTGTTCGACATGGCCGAGGTCGGACACAACGGAATGGCGCCCACGTTGCTCCGGGGAGAGCGCGTCCTGATCAACAAACGAGCGACCCCGACACTCGGATCAATCGCGGTTTGCCAGCATCCAACCGAGGTCGGCTGGGTCGTTGCGCGGGTCGCGGCAACCGAAGGGATGACGATCAATTCGTTCGGCACCGAGCTGCTCATCGATGGGAAGCCGGTCGACTACAATGGAGGCGGCAGCGCCATGTTCTACAATGTCGACACCGACCGGACGGTGCAGGTGACCTGGGGCGACGAGTACCTTGGGGCCGGCAAGCACCGCATCTTCCTAGGCCAGAATCGTCGGCACCACGTCGAAAAGACGGAGGTCCCTGCGGGCAAGCTCTACCTCCTCGGCGACTACCGCGGCTACATGGGACAGGACAGCCGTGCCTATGGGCTTGTGGACGCGTCTAGCTGTCGAGGGACGATCGTGTTGCGGATGACCCCGGTGGAAGGGCTCGAGCCCGAGATCAGCCATGGTTATTTGGAGCTGATTCGATAGCGTCGGTTCCGCGTTGCCTGCCGGCCGGTCCGTTCTATGCTCCGCGCGCCGAGGACCACGGACCCGTCAGATGAGAGTCGCTGTCTTACAATTTCCAGGCTCCAATGCCGACTGGGACGCCCTGCACGCAGTGCGCGACGTCTTGGGTGCAGACGCCTGGTACGCTTTCCATAAACAGACGAGCCTGGGCGACGCGGACGCGGTCGTGATTCCTGGCGGTTTCTCGTACGGAGACTACCTGCGGGCCGGCGCAATCGCAGGTTTCAGCCCGATCGACAACGCGGTCCGCGAGTTCGCCGGCCGCGGAGGCCCGGTCCTCGGGATCTGCAACGGCTTTCAGATTCTGACGGAGATGGGGCTCCTTCCCGGGGCATTGACCAGGAATGCCCACCTTCGCTTCGAGTGCCGCGACATCTATCTGCGGGTTGAAAACGAAGGTCCCTTCACCGACATGGGTACCGGCAAAGTGCTCCGTCTCCCCATTGCGCACGCCGACGGCCGGTATCACACGACCGAGGAAGGTCTCGCCGAGCTCGAGCGCCACGGACAAATCGCTTTTCGCTATTGCACGCACGGCGGCGGCGAGCCCAAGGGCAGCGATGCCAATCCGAACGGCTCGGTCGGTGACATCGCCGGCCTCTACAACCGGGAGAAGAACGTGCTCGGCATGATGCCGCATCCCGAACGGGCAAGCGAAGCCATCCTCGGCAACGATGCCGGGCTCGCGCTATTCACATCGCTTCGACGTCACTTGGGGTTCGCATGAGTACACCAGCGAACTTTCCTGGAGAGCCCGATAGCTCGCCTGAGATCGCCCGCGAGTTCGGGCTTGTGTCGGAGGAGTGGGAACGTGTCCTGAGCACCCTCTCCCGCTTGCCGAGTTATGCAGAGCTCGGGGTCATCAGCGTGATGTGGTCCGAGCACTGCTCGTACAAGTCTTCTCGCGTTCATCTCGCTCGGCTGCCGACGACCGGCCCGCAAGTGGTTCAAGGGCCGGGCGAAAACGCCGGGGCGGTCGACATCGGGGATGGCTTCTGCGCGGTGTTCAAGATGGAGTCGCACAACCATCCGTCGTATATCGAACCGTACCAGGGCGCGGCGACAGGTGTCGGTGGCATCTTGCGCGACGTGTTCACGATGGGTGCGCGTCCAGTGGCGTCGCTGAACTCCCTTCGATTTGGGCGCCCCGATCATCCGAGGACTCCCCAGCTGCTCAAGGGCGTGGTCGCGGGCATCGGCGGCTACGGCAACTGCATCGGCGTCCCGACCGTGGGCGGTGAAGTGCAATTCGACACGAGCTACGACGGCAACATCCTGGTCAACGCGTTTACGGTGGGCATTGCCAAGACCGAAGACCTCTTCTTCGGAGTTGCAGAAGGCATCGGCAACCCGATCATCTACGTAGGCGCCAAGACTGGTCGCGACGGAATTCACGGCGCCACCATGGCGAGCGCCGAGTTTGGCGAGGAGACCGACAGCAAGCTCCCGACCGTGCAGGTGGGCGATCCCTTCATGGAGAAACTGCTCCTCGAAGCCTGCCTCGAAATCTTCGCGACCGATTGCTTGTCGGGCGTGCAGGACATGGGTGCGGCGGGGCTGACCTCGTCTTCGGTCGAAATGGCAGACCGTGCGGGCAATGGCATCGAGCTCGACCTCGACGCGATTCCGCGCCGGACCAAAGCATTGAGCCCTTACGAGATGCTCCTGAGCGAGTCTCAAGAACGCATGCTGATGGTCGCCAAAGCGGGACGCGAGCAAGAGGTGTTCGACATCTGTGCCAAGTGGGACCTCGATGCGTCGATCGTCGGCCGCGTGACCGACACCGGGCGCTTCGTTTGCAACGCGACTCCCGGCTACGACCCCTTCGATGGCACAGGCGAGCCCAATCCCGTCGTCGTCGTGGATCTGCCGGTCGACCTGCTCACGAACGCGGCACCCAAGTACGACCGACCTCAGCAAGGACGGGCCAAAGGGGCCACGCTGTTCACGATGGCCGGCGATGCTCCCGAAGACCTGGGCGCCGAGCTCGTGCGCCTCATCGGCTCGCCCAACATCGGAAGCCGTGCCTGGATCTGGCGTCAGTACGATCACATCGTTCGAAATGGAACCGTGATTCGTCCTGGCGACGGGGACGCCGCGGTGATTCGAGCGTTCTGCGAGGATGCCAGTGGCACCCGCGAAAAGTTCCTCGCCGTATCCGTCGACTGCAACGGCCGGCATGTGGAGCTCGACCCTTACGCGGGCGCAGCGATGGCGGTCGCCGAGTGCACGCGCAACATCGTCTGCGTCGGAGCGAAGCCGCTTGGCCTCACCGACTGCTTGAATTTTGGTAACCCCAAAGTGCCGGAGCAGATGTGGCGCTTCTCACAGGCGATCGACGGCTTGGCCGCTGCGTGCAGCGCGTTGGGCGCGCCGGTCGTGTCAGGCAACGTCAGCCTCTACAACGAGACCGATGGCAAGGCCATTCTGCCGACACCGACGGTTGCCGTGGTGGGCCAACTCGAAGACCCCGATCATCGCCTCGGACTCGGGTTTCTGTCTGAAGGCGATGTCATCGCGCACCTCGGGCGCCCTTCGCGCGGGGTCCTCGGGGGCTCGGAATGGCTCGTGCAGCACAGCGGCTCGGATACGGGCGCGCCCGTCGGGATCGACCTCGATGCAGAGGCCGAGTTGCAGCACGCGATGCTCGATCTCGCTCGCAAAAAGCTTCTCAGGAGCGCGCACGACATCAGCGACGGCGGCTTTGCGGTGGCGCTGGCCGAATCTTGCATTGCGCACGGCCACGGCGCCCGGGTCAGCCTTCCCTCGAGTGAAGACGCGCCGGCGCACGCCCTGCTCTTCAGCGAAGAGCCGACGCGAATCCTCGTCAGCCTTTCCGCGAGCAAGGTCGGTGAGGTTGGTGATGTCTGCGCGCGATACGGTGTGCCCTTCGAAAAGATCGGAACCGTCAGCGGCCAAACCGTTGCGATTGAAGGCGTGTGTGAGGTACCGGTCGAAGAGCTCGCCGAGTCCCATGCTTCGGCGTTGGACGCAATCGTCAGCTAGTCCGCCTTGCGCTCAGCGCATAGCCGATCAGGGCGGTGCCGGTCGCAATACCGATCCATGGGAGGAGGCCCGTTTGCGCTTTGAACGCGCTGTAGAGCATCCAAACCGCAGAACCGGCGTAGATCGCCGCGGCACCGAGCGCCCAGGGGCGCGGCGTTCGGAGGTCCGGCCGGTATCGCCGGGCCGAGAAGAGGCCGACCGCCACGAGGGCTGAAAAGAAGACGAGAACGCCCGCCACGTTGATGAGCAGCTCCCCGACGCTGTGCAGGTACAGAAGGGCAATCGCGAGCGCGCCCTGAAGAACGACGGCTGCGCGAGGTGGCGCTCCAGCAGTGCCGCGCAAAAACGAGGGCAGAAACCCGTCACGAGCCATCTCCGCATAGACACGCGGACCGACCAAGAGCATCGCGCTGCTGCTCGAGACCATGATCGCAGCGATGCCCAAGGACATGACGCTCGCTCCGAGCTCTCCGAGCAAGTCCCGGGCCACGAGGTGTCCGAGCGTGACTCTTGCTTCTTCGTACTCGAAGACGACCTGCGCTCGCTCCGGGCTGAGGTTCACGACCAGAATCCAGTTAACCAAGAGGTACGCGACTCCAACGAGCGCGCAGCCGATCAACATCGCGCGTGGGACGTCACGGCGCGGTGCCTGAAAGTCTTCTGCCGCGTAGGCCGCCGCATTCCATCCCGAAAACGCGTACGCGACGAAGAAGAGGCTGCTCGCAAACGAAAGTGCAAGGCTTGGTGGCTCGCTCGGCGGCGCCCAACTCGGCCACCGCGATTCACCCAAGGAAAGGCCCAGCGCCACGAAGGCGAGAATGAGCATGCCTTTGATGATCACGAGCCCGTTCTGGGTCCACTTCGAGAGCCGAAGCCCGGTGGCATGAAACACCGTCAGCGCGGCGATGAGGGCAGTCGCTCCGATGCGCGCATCGGCTGGTCCGAACACGGCGGATGCAAACGCTGCCGCGGCAAAGGCGCTCACGGCCATCGGTGCGGAGAAACCCACGAGCAACGAAGCCCAGCCGGCGAGATAGCCGAGAGCGGGGTGGAGAAGGTCGGACAGATAGCGGTACTCGCCACCTGACCGTGGAATCATCACGGCAGCCTCGGCGTAGGTGCGCGCCCCTGCCATCGCGAGTAGGCCTCCGATTCCCCAGGCTGCGAGGATCCATCCGGCGCTGAGCTCCTGCGCCATGAATCCTGCGCTCAGGAACACCCCGGCGCCGATCATGTTTGCGACCACCAGACCGACCCCGGACCACAGATCGAGGAACCCTCGGCCCGAGGCGCACGCCTGCGAATCTGAATTTTGGATTCTCACCCTGCCCCGCGTGGACGAATCCTACCTTGGCGGAGCCCAAATGCTAAGCTCCGCGGGAACGGGCTCGGAGAGAAGGACGATGAGACGTGCGTTGCTGCGGCTGGGAATCGGACATGGTGTCTTTGGCGCAGTCTCACTGATGGCTGATCACACCGGGGGGCGAAGCGTTTGACTCGGTTGGCGTGAACGACGTGGACCCCCGCGGCGATACCGACCAGGCAACAGGCATCTGCCCCGACTGCGAGGCGGTGGATCGAATCTACGACAGCCCTGAGGCCTGGGCCGAGACCACAGCGGCGCGTTTGGAGTCCTGTGGCTTCAACACGGTCGGTGCACGGTCCGAAGCTGATCTATTCGCGCCGCTGATGCCGTACACGGTTTGGCTGAATTACGGGGGCGGCCAAGCCGACTTCTTCTCCGAGGAATTCCTCGAGCGCGTCGCAACCATCGCCGAACAACGGGTCGTGCCTCTGCGCGACGATACCGGGGGGCCCTTGGTGCCAATCGACGGTTGGCTCAGCGCGTATTACGAGCTTTCGGGTCTATTGCTCATCGCGCCCGAGTTTTCGTTGCGGAGCAGGGAGAGCGACCCGCCCAACACTTGACCGCCCAACTATCTGACCTACGACACGCAGGCGGAGCGAGCGTCTGCGTACGACGAGTATGTGCAACAGTGCTTCGATGCGCCGTACATCGTAGGACAACAACTTCGGTTTCATCACCGTCAACGATGAGCCGTATGAAGATTTCCTGGGTCCCGTCACGATTACGAACGCGAAAGCACCCCATCTAGCCAACTAGAACCACCCTGCGATCCTTCGCTGGGGAGCGCAGTAATTCTCGTTGGTTACGAGGGTAGAGAGTGTCCCCTATTCGGCGGCTTCTACGGCTTGGGAGATTGGGCGCTTCTCGCCGCGGAGCTCGACGGAGACGAGCTTGGAGACGCCTGGCTGCTCCATGGTCACGCCATAGAGGACGTCGGCGAACTCCATGGTGCGCTTCGAGTGCGTGATGAGAATGAACTGCGAGCGGTCGGTCATCTGCTGAATGGCTTCGGCAAAGCGGCCGATGTTGGCTTCGTCCAGTGGCGCATCGACCTCGTCGAGCAGACAGAAGGGGCTCGGCTTGTACTGAAAGATCGCGAAAATCATTGCCACCGCAGTGAGAGCTTTCTCCCCGCCGCTCATGAGCTCGAGTGAGCCGAGGCGTTTGCCCGGCGGCTGCGCGATGATTTCGACGCCCGTTTCGAGCATGTCCTGCGGATCGGTGAGCCTAAGCTCGGCCTTGCCTCCGCGGAAGAGCATCGGGAAGATGCGCTTGAACCGCTCGTTGATTGCGGCAAAGGTCTCGCGGAACAGCGCCCTGCTCTCTCGGTTCATTTGCCGAATCGCCTTGTCGAGCTTCGTGAGCGCGTCCTCGAGGTCACGGCGCTGCCCGGTGAGGTACTCGTAACGCTGTGCGTTCTCTTCGTACTCCTCGATTGCAGTGAGGTTGATTTCGCCCATGCGATCGATGAGCCGCTGCAACTCCTCCGCGCGCGCGGTCACCTCGTCGTCAGGCACAGGCCGCGCGTGGTGGTCACCGATGACGTACGCCAGCTCGACGCGATGCTTGTCCTGAACCTGCTCTTCGAGGTGCTCGAGCGACAAGCTGATCTCGCGCTCGCGGAGGGTCAACTCGTTGAGCTCGGTGGACTGAACGTCGATGCTGGAGCGCAGCTGTTTGAGTGAAGCCTCCGCTGCGCCGAGCTGCGTCTGCGCTTGGTCGAAGCCCGCGCGTTGACGCGAAAGCTCTTGGCGGGCTAGTGCGGCCTCGTGGGCGGTCTCGCTCAGGCGACCATGGTGCAAGAGGATGCGACCCGCGGCCTGACCCTGGTCGCGATCGGCGATGGCGACGTCCTCACGCAGGCGCTCTTCACGCGCGCCGAGCTCTGCGATCGCGCGATCGAGCTGCCCGATGACCGAACGCTCGCGGTCGGCGCGCTCACGCGACTGCGTCGCCCCCACCTTGACCTCCGTCGCCTTCGCCAACTGTTCCTCGACCACGCGTCGACGTTCGGTCAGAACGCTCTCGGCAACGTGCACGGCTTCTTGGGCGTGGGTCACGTCATGCTGAGCCTCGCCCAGCTGGCGCCGGCTGTTGGCCTCGTCGACGTCGACTTGCGACAGCGCGGCGCGCCCCTCGGCCTCGGCGTTGGCGATTTCCCGGCGGCGTTCGTCGATTCTCTGAAGCTCCATCTCGACGACTCGCAGATCTCGCTCCGACCCCAGGATCTCCAATTCGGCGTCGTGGGCCTGAACCCTCGCCGAATCGATGGCAGCTTGCCCCTCGGCAATGCCGGAACGAAGCCGGCCCTGATTTGCAATCGCCTGCTCGAGGGCGCCGCCCTGTGAGGCAGCCGACTCCTCCAGCTCGCGGATCTCTCGCTTGAGCCTGAGCAGATGCGCTGCCGACTGGTCCTTGGCGCCACCGACCACGGCACCGTCGCGAAGCAAGGCCTGCCCGTCGAGGGTCACCAGCTTTCCCTGGAAACCGTCACGGTGAAGACGTGCCGCGGTCTGTAAGCCGTCGACCACCAAGACGTCGAACAGGAGGTAGCGCACCCAGGTGTCGTCGGCCTGCGAATAACTCAGCAGACTCAGCAGAGGCGCGACGATGCCCATCCCCGTGGGGAATTGAGGAACGACACGCGGAGCACTCGTCGGCGAGCGCGGCAGGAAGGTCGCCCGGCCTTTCTCTTCGCGCGCGAGGTAGTCGGCTGCGCGCAGCGCCGATTCGGTATCGTTGACCAGCAGATACTCGAGCGCTCCACCGAGCGCGGCACCCAGCGCGCGAATGTGCTCCGGCGCGCACTCCAAGCGATCGGCCACCAGGCCGATCAGCCCCGACCTGGACACATCCCCCGCGGCGCTCGTGTACCCCGTCAACACGGCTTGCGCGCCGGCACCAACACCTTCGAAGCGCTCGTGGATTTCGTTGATGGACCGCAGCCGCGAGCTGGTCACGGCGAGCGTCTCCCGGAGTGCGTCAACTTCGGAATCCGCGCGGTGCAAGGCCTCCCTGCCTGTCGAAAGCGACGCCTCGATCTCGGTTTGGCGCTCGGCGGTTTCCGACTTGCCGCTCCGAAGGCCGTGCATCCGGGCCTCGAGCTCTCCGCGCTGCTGCTTGAACTCGACCTCGCGCTCGGCGAGCGCCTGCAGCTCTTCTTGCAAGCGCTCGAGCCGGCCGCGAATCTCTTCGCGGCGCGCGTCGTAGCCTTCGAGAACCGCTTCCGCACCTGCGACCCGCGCCCGCCCTTCGGCCAGCCCAGCACGCGCGTTCCGGAGAGCCGACTCGGCCTCTTCCCCGGCGTTTTTGCGCATTTCCAGCTCTGTCTCGACTTCGGCCAGAAGTTGGCCAGCCTCGGTTTCCAGCGCCTCGAGCTCGCTCAGAGAAAGACGAACCGTCGAGGCTTCTCCGTGCAGGCCCTCGCGTTGCTCTTCGATTTGGCGGAGCTCGCGGCTCGCGAGCTCGTTGCGTTCGACCAACGCCGTTTGTCGATCTTGCTGCTGCCGGATCAAACCTTCGAGCTGGCGGACCGAGTTGTCGAGCTCGTACGCGTGAGCTTGGCCACGCTCGACCTCCGAGCCACGCTGCAGCAGCGAGACGCGCTCTGCCTCGACCGACGCCTCTTTTGCGACCAAGGCGTGGCGGCTCGCCTGCATGTCCTCGCTCGCTTTCGACAAGCACGCAGAGACCGAGCCCATCTGTCCTCTGAGCTCGAGGAAGCGATGCGACGCAACCCACAAGTCCAGGTCTCGCATTTCCTTCTTGTATCGTTTGTAGCGTTCGGCTTTCTGTGCTTGCCGCTTGAGCGAAGCGAGGCTGCGCTCGAGCTCCCCGATGATGTCCGTGACACGCAGGAGGTTCTGGCGCGTTTGATCCATCTTTCGTTCGGCGGCGCGCTTGCTCAACTTGAACTTGCTGATACCCGCAGCTTCTTCGATCATCGTGCGGCGATCCTCGGGCTTGGAGGTGACGATGAAACCGATGCGTCCCTGCTCGATGATCGAGTACGCGCGCTTTCCGACGCCTGTCCCTAGGAAAAGGTTCGTGATGTCGAGGAGACGGACCGGAGTGCGGTTGATGAGGTAGTCGCTGTTGCCCTGGCGATCGAGACGCCGGGTCACCTGAATCTCGGCGTAATCGCTGTAGTCGGCTGGAGCGAGCCCATCTCGATTGTCGAAGGTCAGTGTGACCTCGGCGAAGCCGTGCGGCCCCCGGCCCTCAGCTCCGCTGAAGATGATGTCCTCCATGTGCTTGCCACGGAGGCGGGACGGCGACTGCTCGCCCATGCACCACTTGATGGCGTCCACGATGTTGGACTTGCCGCAACCATTGGGCCCGACGACACAGGTGATGTCATGGTCGAAATGGACCGTCGTCATATCGACGAAGGATTTGAAGCCAACGATTTGGAGCTTCTTGATCTTCACGCTGCCCCCCAAAGGAGTAGTTGGACGTGGCTATCACTGAACATACGAGATTGCAACGGTTTGCGCGACCAGAAGCGAAGGTCAGCCTGTGACCCCCACTACATGTTGTGGTTGAGCCATGCAAGCCGGCCTAGGCTAGAAGGGGTGTCGGGGTTCTATTCGGTTTCGGCGGACTTGGCGGCCGCGGCGACGGAGGCTTCGGGGCCTGCCTTGACCGGAGACTTGGAGGCATGCCGCCGGTCCCGAAGCAGCTCGAGGTAGGTCTGCGCCAGGTCCATGTCCTGAGACGCAAGTCCGTCGACGAGCTCGTGAAGCCGGGTCCGCTGGACGTCGCTGGCCGCCGGTCGAGCTAGGGGTTTCGCTTTGGGCTCCACCGGCTCCTCGACTGCGATGGGTTGGACCTCCTGGGCCGTCGGAACGTGCCAGGTGGGCCGCTCGACAGAGTGAATCCCATGGGCGGTCAGCCAGGACTCCATGCAAGAGCGCAAGCGCTCGGAACGAAAGGCAAACCAGCGCTCCCGGTCCACCGGATGGCTCATCAGCGCGTCTTTGAAGCGGCGGAACGCGCCTTTCCCGTCGATGGCGATGTTGAGCCGGCGCCTCAGCTCTTCGTCTTCGACCGTCGCAATGAAACGCTCCATCCATCGATACTGCTCGCGCGAGGAGACCGGATCGATTCGAAGATACCGGGCGTCGTTCATGATGCGAGTGTGCATCGACGGGTCTGCAACACCATCGACGATGCGAATCACCTCTCCGGTATCGAAGTGCAAGTAGCTATGCACCTCGGGTGCGTTGTTTTCGAATGCGTCTTCGAGTGCCTCCCAGGCTACGGGTACCGCTAGTGCGTCATCTTCGTGTTTGTCTTGTTTGTCTTGTTTGTCTTGCCCGACATCATTCTCATTCATGTTATTCCCATCGTACTTCGCGCCCGCCGGACCGCGTCGCGCCATCGCTCCAAGTGCCCGTCTCTGTCGGCTTGGGTGACCTGAGGCTCAAAGCTACGCTCGATACGGTAAGCATCTAGAACAGAATCCAGACCGCTGAAAACACCAACGGCCATGCCAGCTAAGTAAGCAGCTCCTAAGGCAGTCGTTTCGACATTCTCCGGACGATCGATCGTCACCCCGAGCATGTCGGATTCAAATTGCATGAGTAAGTCATTGCGGGCCGCACCACCGTCGACCCTCAAACGCTTAATAGGGCGACCGGCATCTGCCTGCATGGCGTCCACCAAGTCGACGATTTGAAAAGCAATTCCCTCGAGGGTCGCGCGCGCCAGATGCGCCGCCGTCGTGTCCCTCGTAAGCCCGTAAATGAGGCCCCGTGCATGCGGGTCCCAGTATGGCGCCCCCAAACCGGCCAAAGCGGGGACGAAAACCACGTCGCCCGTTTCGTCGACCTCCAGCGCTTTGGATTCGATCTGGTCCGAAGAGGAGATCAGTCCGAGCCCATCACGCAACCACTGGACGGCGGCACCGGCAATGAAAGCGCTCCCTTCGAGCGCATACACGGTCTTGTCGCCGAGCCGCCAGGCAATCGTCGTGAGGAGTCCGTTGTCGGAGTGCACCAAGCTCGTACCGGTGTTCATCAACAGGAACGCGCCCGTGCCATACGTGCACTTCGCATCACCAATCTCAAAACAGGTCTGGCCAAACAGGGCCGCTTGTTGATCGCCCGCCATCCCAGCGATTGGAATCCCGTCCGGCAGGCCGGGGACGCCGGAGCTGTGCGCGTAGACTTCGGAGCAGCTGCGGACTTCGGGCAAGAGCGCCATCGGCACCTGGAGCACCGCGGCGAGCTCCTCGTCCCATTGGCCTTTCCCGATGTCATACATGAGCGTGCGTGACGCGTTGCTCGCGTCGGTCACATGCACCTTTCCGCCGGACAAGCGGTAGACCAGCCAGGAGTCGATCGTCCCAAAAGCCAGCTCGCCCTTTTCCGCACGGGCCCGCGCCCCATCGACGTGGTCGAGCAGCCATTCGAGCTTGGTGCCCGCCAAGTACGGATCGAGGACCAGGCCGGTTCGTTTGCGGAACATCTCCTCCTTGCCGGCGTCCTTGAGCTCCCGGCAGCGGTCGGCCGTGCGGCGGTCCTGCCAGACGATGGCCTTGTGGACCGCTTTGCCCGTGTTTCGGTCCCAAAGGACGGTCGTCTCTCGCTGGTTGGTGATGCCGATTCCCAAACAATTGGCGGCCGGAACGCCGGCGCGTGCGATCGCGTCGCGAACCGCATCACCCACGCTCTTCCAAATCTCCTCCAGGTCGTGCTCGACCCAGCCTGGACGGGGAAAATGCTGTGGGAATTCGTGGTTTGCGCGCCCTAAGACCTCCCCTTCGGGAGACAGAAGCATGGCCGTGGAACCGGTGGTTCCCTGATCGATAGACAAAAGAAAGCCCGACATCCGAGCGGCTACGGTACGAAGCCTCAGGGCCAATGTAAAGCGACTACTCGGTGCCGCGCATCATCGCCCGAAACCGAGGCCAAGAGTCCCCGAGCCGCGCCTCGAGCGCTTCCCGAAGCGCATCCACATCCTCGGTATCTGCACCCAACTCGCAGGCACGCTCCGTGCAGATCATCGCCGCCAAGATCTGGTCGCGAGCAGCCAACGAGCGGGCCAAGAGCGGCAGGGCTTCACGCTCTTCCGCACCAAGCCGAATCGCTCGCCGCAGCAAGCCGATCGACTCACCGTGTTTCTCGCTTGCCGCAGAAGCGCGACCGAGGGCGAGAAACAACGTTCCTGCCTGTCCGGATTCGCCGGCCCACTGGACGCCGAGACGCAGGACTTCGTTGGCCGCTTCGAGCTCGCCGATCTTGGCGTAGGCCGTGCCCAAAAGGTCGAGGCTCATCGACAGCCGTTGGTGGACCTCCTTCGGGAGAGTCTCCGCCTCCCCCGTGCGCATCAGCATCGCGATCGGGGTCAGCCAGGGATTGAGCATGGCGATCGTGGCGCCCCAATTGCCGTGGGCGTTGGCCGTCTCCGCCTGAGCCACGATTGCGAGGTCGATGGACGGCTGGTTTGGTTGGTCGAGCCCGAGCTCCGAACGCACCCGTTCGTCGAGCACCTCCCTGAAATCCTCGAGGCTCAAGACGTGCTCGACGTCATTGAACCGAACCTCGATCTCGGAGAGGCCAAGATCGTGTCGAAGCTCGAGCGGCGTCACGAAGAACAAACTGGCTTCGAGCAAATAACGCCCACCGATGTGCGCCTGAAGCGTCTCCACGTCGGCCTCCTCGGGAAGGCCCTGATTCTGCAGCGGGTTTAGCAATACTCGTGCAATGGTTTCGCGAAATTCAGGGAGCGGAGCTTGCCGTACCGTCGGGTCTTGACCGATGGAGAATTCGACCGTGGTCAGGTTCTGGGTGTGTGGATTGGCGGTGAGGCTCAGGATGCGTGCGCCCGCAATGAGTGCGAGGCCAAGGGTGTTGCGGCCGATGATCTGACAGGCCGCGTCGAAGTCCTTGGACTGTTTGAGCACTTCGTCGAACCAGCCGTCCGGACGCGCCGCAGCCAAGTCGTAGACTTGCGGAGGACTATCAGACATCTCAGCCCTCGCCGCTGAGTTTGCGCCGGTACCATTCGATGGTGTCGAGCAGCCCTTGTTCGAGCTCGACATGTGCACGAAAGCCGAGGAGCTCCTCCGCCTTTTTCACGTCCGGGATACGAAGCTCGACGTCGGGGAAGTCCCAGTCGACGAATTCGATGGGGGACTTGCTGTCCGTCAGGCGGACGATGAGCCGCGCGAGTTGGTAGATCGTGACAGTGCTACGAGGGTTTCCGATGTTGAAGCTCTCGCCGATGGCCTCGTCGCGCTCCATCGCAAGCTCGATGGCGTCGACGATGTCGTCGATGTAACACCAGGATCGAATCTGGTCGCCCTCGTTGTGGATGAGGATTTTCTCGTCCTGGAGGGCGCGCACCACGAAGGCATGTACCGCTCCCTCCCGGACCTGCCCGGGTCCGAAGATGTTGAAGGGGCGAATCGAAACGGTTGGCAGCTTGAACTGCTTCCAGTAGTTGTGGGCGAGATGCTCGGTTGCGAGCTTGCTGACGGCGTAGGTCCAACGGGCTTCGCCGACGGCGCCGAGGCTGGTCACGTCGGCCTCTCGGACACGAAACGCATAGGAGCCAAATACTTCGCTGGTGGAGAAATCGATGACCCGCTTGATCCCAGTGCAGTCGTTGGCCGCGCGGAGCACGTTCATCGTCCCTTCGAGCGAAATCTCCATCGTCATGACGGGGTTCTTCAAAACCGTGTCAACGCCCGCGATCGAGGCCATGTGAATCACATAGTCACAGCCGGTCACCGCACGGCGAACGGCCGTCATGTCCCGGACATCGCCGACGACGAGCTCCACGTTTGGATGGCGGTCGAGGCCCGCCTTCGATAGCGCGTTGCGGCGCAGGATATCGAGCACGCGAACGCGGTTGTCGTCCGCCAGACGTGCAGCCAGCGCGGTTCCAATGAACCCCGCACCCCCCGTAATCAGGACGTGTGCCCCCTTCAACATACTCCCTCAGCTAGCATAGACGGAAGTCGGAAGTCGAGAAACCTCAGTCCCTTTACAGGGGCCTCGCCTCGTGGGATCGTGAGCCTAGTAGGGGGAGTATGGGCATCTTCAGTCGGCTCAACCGGGTGATCAAATCCAATCTGAACGCGCTGATCGACCAGGCGGAGGACCCGGACAAGATGATCGGTCAAACGGTGACCGACATGAAATCGGCACTCAAGCGCGCTCGCAAGGACCTCATCGAGGCGCTCGGTAGCGCAAAACGGCTCGACAAAAAGGAGCGGGACCTCGAGCAAGAGGCGGTCGACTGGGAACAAAAGGCAATCCTCGCACTCGAACAGGACGACGACGATCTCGCACGAGAGGCGCTCAGGCGAAAAGCCCGCGCGGTCAGAGAAGCAAGAAACGTCCGAGCCCAAGCAGCCGCGCAGGCAACCGCGGCCGACGCGATGAAGGCCCAACTCGAGCGCATCGAAGAGAAGCTCGACGATTTCAAAGCCAGGCACAAGACGCTCGCGGCTCAGGTGCGGCAAGCGCGGACTCAGCAGCCCGACCCAGAGCTCACCAGCGGCGACCGCCTCGGCGGCGGCGCGTTCGCGGATCTCGAACGCATGGCCGACCAGATCGACCAACTGGACGCCGAAGTGGAAGCCCACGAAGTGTTGGAAGATCCAAAGCGTGAGACGATGGACGCGCGATTCCGGGCCCTGGAGTCCGAAGAAGGAGAAGACGACGTCGACGACGAGCTCGCGGCCCTCAAAGCCAAGCTCGGCGGCTAGCCGTTCACGGTCATGGAACGTTTCGTCCTCTGGCACAGAATCCTTCCGCCCGCCTTCGAAGAGGAGGAGACGACTGCGGCTGCTGGCCAGTGGGCGCGCTACGTCACCAACGAAGTGAAGAACAGCGGTGGCGAGGTGATGTCCTCTCTTGCCGGCACGGTCGTCGCCAATTTCGGCCTTCACGAGCTCAAGTCTGCGATCAATCTGGCCCTCCGCTTGCTCGCAGAAGCCGAATCGCAGCCGGTTCCCGCCGGGGGGCTCCCTATCGCATTCGGCATCGCCACCGGTGAAATTCAAAGAGCGAAGGACGACGCGGGCCAACCCACCAATAGCGGCGGCGCGATCGATCGCGCGCAGCTACTGGCCAACCAAGCGCACGCCGGGGAAGTGGTCCTGGACGTCGAGTCGCGCGAGGCCGCGTCGAGGACCTACCTGTTCGGACGCTCGGTTTCGACCAGCTCCTTCGCCTTGCAAGGCGAAGCGATCGATCGGAGTCGCCCGCTTCTCGAGCAATGCCGACGGGCAGTGGGCCTACTCGCGCCCGCTCCCGTCCCGGCGAGCATTCGGCACGCGCTCGAGCCGATGAAAAAGGCCGCCGCGGGCTCGAAGTCGGCCACCTTCTACTTGAAGGGTCCGCTCGGCGTCGGTGCACGCAACGGAATTTTCGCGCTGCGCGAGGAGCTTCGTCCTCCGGCGTTTCTCGAGATCGGCGCGGTGCCCGGAGGGCTCGAGCCGCTTGGCGGGCTTCGCCTCGCGCTCTTGAAAGCATGGCGGACACTCGAATCCGCGCGGCAGGGGCTCAAACAAACCGAGCCCGAAGTAGCCGATGCGATCAAGGCCATCGCCTGTGCGACTCCTCCGCGCCGGGAAGCGACGATTCACGCGCTCAAGGTGCTGCTCCGAGCGCTTCGGAATGAGCAGGGACTTCCGTGGATTTACGTCGATCGCGTCTCGGCGCTCGATCCGGCAACGCTCTGGGTTCTCGGCCCCGTCCTGTCGGACGAGAGCGTCTCCGCACTACTCTGCGTTCGGACGACGGAGTCGACCGTTCCGGCTGCGCTCCGCTCACTTCGGGAGGCCGTTCGCATCGAGCTTCCAGCGATCGATCCAAGTGAAGCGCTCCTGGTCGCCGCTGGTGTCCTCGGCCCGAACGCAGACACGGAAATCGCCAAACAGCTCGTGATCACGGGCGGTACGACGGTGCTCGGCATCGAGGAAGCCGCCCGCACGATGGTCGCCACTGGCGATTTGGTCCACGATGGCGAGGGGTTCGGCTGGCGGGACAAGGCTGGAGATCGGCGTCAGTACCTCGGGCCGCGTGCGCTGCTCGAAGAACGATTTGCAACGCTCGACACCTCGTCGATGCGTTACCTCGAAGTCGCGTGCACGGCGCTGCCCGCCTCGTCTGGTCACGTGATCGATGCAGCGGTCGGCCTCGATGGCGTCCCAGAGAGCACGCGGAGCCGCTGCCTCGAAGCGCTCGTCAACGACGGTCTGTTGACGCCACAAGGCAAGCCAAGCTCCGAGCTTCTACGGAGGGCCGTTCTTCAACGAATGCCGCCGGCCCGTCGTAGCGAGGTCTACCGTTTCGTTGCGGAAGCGCTTCACACGGCAGAACCCTTGGTCGGCCCTTCGATGGCGGCGACGGTCGGCGCCTATCTCTGCGAGGGCGGCGACCTCGAACGGGGTGCGCACGCCATTCTCGAGGCAGGATCTCTGGCCGCGGACCTCGGTTACACGGCCGCCGCGGTCCGGCTCGCGGCCGCCGCCGTCCAATATCAACCCGACGTCGATACGCGTTCTGCGGCCTCGGAAATCAGCAAGGCGGTCCGACTGCCGAGCGTTCCACCGCCTGATCTCGATGATGATCGGCCGACGATTCCCGTTCCCGAGGCGGCTCTCGAAAACACGGCCGAAGCGGTCGTCCAGGTCCTCAAAGACCGCGATCATCAGCAGTTCGATGCTTTGATCGAGTCTGCCATCGCAGCAGGCGGAGATCTCACCGGGGCCCATTGTCTGCGAGTCGTGTCGTACATCAGTCGCGAGGACATCCAATCAGCAACGAAAGCACTCGAGGCTGCGAGGAAGAGTCCCAATCGAAAACCGGGCGCGACGATTCGAGTTTCAATCGCGTCCGCCTGCCTGCAGCTCGCGCGCGGCCGCGGGCACGACGCGATGATCGACTCGCTCGAAGCGCTGGCCGTGGCACGGGCTCAGGAGGACGGCCCTGGAGAGGCAGCCGCCTTGAAGATGGTGTCGGCAACCTGCCTGGCAGCCGGCCTGAACAGCGATGCCGACCGGATCGCCGGAGTCGCCGGAGCGCTCGCTAGCTGACGCCCGCTCGACGGGTGGGATACGAACCGAGAACGGTCAAAAAGGTGGTGACCTCTGCGAGTTCATGAAGCGCCGCCTGGGTCGTTTCGCGATCGATGTTGCCCTCGAAGTCGACATAGAAGATGTACTCGAACGGCGTGTCCGGCTTTGGTCGTGATTCGATTTTGGTGAGGTTCAGGCCGCGATCGGCAAATATGGCGATGCAGCGAGCGAGTGCGCCCTGCTCGTGAATGGTCGAAAAGATCAACGAGGTCTTGCAGGGAACGCCCCGCTCGTAGTGCGCAGGTTCTGAAGCCACCACCACCATTCGAGTGTAGTTCTCCGGGTGATCGGCGATGTTCCTGCGCAAGACGGGCAAGCCGTGCAACGCAGCGGCTTGTTCGCTGGCGATGGCCGCCTGCGTCGGGTCCGCGTCTTGCTTTACTCTTGCCACCGACATCGCGGTGTCCGCGAAGGCTTCGACGTGACAGTCCTCGAGTGTCTCCAAGAACTCCTTGCACTGCGCCAACGCCACCGGATGAGAGTACACGCGCCGGATGTCGCTGACCGCCACGTCCGCTGCGCCGATCAGGCAGTGCGCGATGGGCTGAAACTCTTCCCCGACGAGGGAGAGCCCCATCTTCGCGAGCAGGTCGTAGCTTTCGTTGATCGAACCCGCGATCGAGTTTTCGATCGGAAGCACCGCGAAGTCGAGCTCTCCAGCCTTCAACGCCTCGAGCATCTGGCGAAAGCTGTGGTAGCCGACGCAGCGAAGCGGCTTGCCAGCGTCCACGAAATGGTGCTTCGCCGCAAGCTCACTGTACGCGCCTTCGCTGCCCTGATAGCCGACCCGCAACTCCTTTTTCGTCTGCGCCAATGCGTTCCGCCTCAGTCCCGGAAGTTCACGTATTGAAGCGGCAGGTCGAAGTCCTGCTCTTTGAGGAACGTGATCGTCGCCTGCAGGTCATCGCGCTTCTTGCCTGAGACGCGCACCGAGTCGCCCTGAATCGAGGCCTGGACTTTGAGCTTGCTGTCCTTGATGGCCTTTACGATTTCCTTGGCTTTCTCTTTGGAGACTCCCTCTTTGAGCTTGATCAGTTGCCGCCACATCTGGCCGCCTGCCTGCTGCGGCGGCTGCGGGTCGAGCGACTTCAAAGACACCTGCCGGCGAACCATCTTGCTCTCGAGCACGTCCCGGGCCGCGTCGACTCGGCCTTCGCTGTTGGACCGGATCACGATCCCCTCTTCGGTTTGCTCGATCGTGCTCTCGGTGCCCTTGAAATCGTATCGCTGAGCGATCTCTTTGCTCGCCTGGTTGCGCGCATTGTCGACTTCATGCTGCTCGATCTTGGAAACGACATCGAACGACGGCATCCTCACCTCCGAGGCAGGAACATATCACGTCGATGGCTTACGGCGAGCCGGCTTCTGCGCGTCCACCACCGCATCCCCCCGCACCAGCGGCGAGAAGAAGTTGTCTTTCTTGATGTGTTCGTCCACGCGAAACGCGAATTTGTAGCTGGGTGCCGACCGCATGTTGCAATCGGTTCGCTCGCAGAACGTGCAGGTCGTTCCAACCGGCACCGCCATCTTTTTGGGGTCTGCAAAGGGCAGGTCGTCGGCATAGGCGAAGTGCCTCGCGTTGTCTGCGTGAGTTCCGAGGCCGATGCTGTACGTCGTCCCCTTCACCAGCGACCCCTGCTGAGGTTCGCTGACGACCTTGGCAAAGCAGAAATACGTCGATCCGTCGGGAAACGCAGAGTACTGCTTGCAGATGACGCTGGGGGTGAGAAAGGCCAAGTGCACCGCCATTTTCGGGCAGGAGCCACCCTGGTGCGGAAAGCGAATGCCGTCGCCCGAGTAACGCTTGGAGATGTTGCCCGCAACATCGACCCTCAGGAAGTGCATGGGCACCCCGCGGCGACGCGGATCGGACAGATTGCACATGCGGTGGGCAACCGTCTCGTACGAGGACTCGAACAGCTGCGCGAGGAGCTCGACGTCGTACCGCGTCTTGGTCACGCCCCGATAGAACTCCGGGTAAGGAAGCAACAAGGCGCCCGCGAAGTAGTTTGCGAGGTGGATCTTGATCAGCTTTCGGGTCTCGGCATGGTGGCCCCGGTATCCCTCGAGGATCGGTTTGTGCAGCTTCTCCTCGTCGAATAGGCGGAGGGCAATCGTGTGCGCCAGCTGAAACTTCAGCCGCTGCTCGAAGAGATCATTGGAAACCGTGAGGATCCGTTCCTCTGCGTTCCAAGTCCGGATGACCGAGCTGTCGGACCGCTCGGGAATGCGAAGCAGACGCACGCCGACTTGATCGAGGAGTCCCCGCTCGAGGTCGTCGCTCGTCACACGGCGACCAAACGCGCAATCGCGCCGAAACTGCTGCGCGCGCTCCTCGAGCTGCTCGAACCAGTTGTGGTGCTGCTCGAGGAAGTCCGTAACCTCGTCATAGGGATTGTAGTCGAAGCGAACGGAGCCTTCGTCGGCCTGCTGCTCCCGTTCTGCAAGGCTGGTCATCACGTGGTCGAGCTGGCTGCGGGTGTTTTTGTAAAGATTGAAAAGAGCGGTGATCGTCGCCATCATGCGCGGCTCGGCACTCATGCTGGCGAGATCTTCCTGGCTCAGGTCGAGCGAGCGAAGCAGCGGGTCGTCGAGCAGACGCGCAAGGCCGTCGTCGACGCGGCGCTCACCCAGACTCGACATGAAGTCCTCCACCGGCACGCCGTAGAGCTCCAGCGCCTGGAAGAGCAGCGGCAGCTGAACGACACGCTTGCCCTTCTCGATGAGGCTCAAATAGGCCGGTGAGATCTTGAGGCGTCGAGCGACTTCGCTTTGCTGAAGGCCGCGCCGAAGCCGAAGCTCTCGTAGACGCTGTCCCATCGCGGCGTTCGTCTCAGCCATCAGAGCCGTTTACCGCAAATTTACAAGATCTGCTAGAGCCGAGAAGGCCTCAAAAGCCTGCTTAGAAGGGCACTTGACCCCTTTCGGGCGTATGATAGTCCAAGAGCGTTCGGGCTTGGCTGTGTGAAGCTGTAAAGCGCACCGCAACGGCCTCAGGGGCTTCGAACGCAAGCAAGGTCAAAACGAGGTAGGCTTCGGCCCCCTCGGGCGAATCGCAGAGGAAAGGACCGGCCAATGGCGGAGTACGGGAAGCGAGAGCGCGACAAACCGTGGATCATGCGGACCTACTCGGGCCACAGCACGGCTACCGCGTCGAACGAGCTCTACCGAACCAACCTCGCGAAAGGCCAGACGGGGCTCAGTGTGGCCTTCGATTTGCCCACCCAGACCGGCTATGACGCGGACGACCCGCTCGCTCGAGGCGAAGTCGGCAAGGTCGGCGTTCCGGTTTCACACATCGGTGACATGCGCGCTCTATTCGACGGGCTGCCGCTCGACCAGATGAACACGTCGATGACGATCAACGCGACCGCCGTCTGGCTGCTGTCGCTCTACATCGCGACGGCCGAGGACCAGGGCGTCGACCACCACGTCCTGCGCGGAACCACCCAAAACGACATCATCAAAGAGTACCTATCGCGCGGCACGCACATCTTTCCACCCGCCGCTTCGATGCGCTTGATCACCGATCTGATCACCTACACCGTCGACGAGGTTCCCAAGTGGAACCCGATCAACATCTGCAGCTACCACTTGCAGGAAGCCGGGGCGACACCGACGCAGGAGCTCGCGTATGCGCTGGTCACGGCGATTGGCGTGCTCGATGCGGTGAAAGCCACGGGCCGGGTGCCCGAAAACGAGTTCGGCAAGGTCGTCGGGCGCATGAGCTTCTTCGTCAATGCAGGCATTCGCTTCGTCGAAGAGCTCTGCAAAATGCGCGCGTTCGTCGAGCTCTGGGACCGGGTCACCCGGGAGCGCTACGGGGTCACCGATGCCAAGCAGCGGCGATTTCGATATGGGGTTCAGGTCAATTCTCTCGGCCTGACCGAGCAGCAACCCGAGAACAACGTCATACGGATCGTGCTCGAAATGCTGGCGGTCACCCTGAGCAAGGACGCCAGGGCTCGCGCGATTCAACTGCCTGCCTGGAACGAGGCTCTTGGGCTTCCACGGCCCTGGGATCAGCAGTGGTCCCTTCGCGCACAGCAAATTCTCGCCTATGAAACCGACCTGCTCGAGTACGACGATCTGTTCGACGGCAGCCCGGTGGTCCGGGCGAAAACGCAACAGCTCGTCGACTCGGCCTGGGCCGAGGTGCAGGAGGTCTTGAAACGAGGCGGAGCCGTCGAAGCAGTCGAGACGGGTTACATCAAACAAAAGCTGGTCGAGTCCAACGCGGCGCGCCTTCGCGCGATCGAGGCCGGCGAGCAGATCGTCGTCGGCGTCAACAAGTACATCGAGGGCGCTGCCTCTCCGCTGACCGAGAATCTCGATGATGCGATTCTCACCGTCGACCCCGAGGTCGATGCCAGCCAACGCGCTGCGCTCGCCCGCTGGAAGGAAACGCGGGACAGCGCAGCCACCGACGCGGCGCTCGCAGAGATCGAGCGCGTCGCGAGGACGGACGAGAACCTGATGGCAGCGTCGATCGCCGCCGCGCATGCGGGCGTGACGACTGGCGAATGGGCCAACGCGCTTCGCCAAGTCTGGGGCGAGTATCGCGCCCCCACGGGTGTTGCCGGCGCCACGGTGAAGGCCTCCCGATCGGGCGCCGCCGCAGAAACGATCGGCCGTCTCCGAAAACGGCTCGATGCGCTCGAGGAACGAATGGGACGGCGCGCGAAGCTGCTGGTTGGTAAGCCGGGTCTCGACGGGCATTCGAACGGCGCCGAGCAAATCGCCATCAAGGCCCGCGACGTTGGCTTTGACGTGGTGTACGAGGGAATTCGCGTCTCTCCCGAGCAAATCGTGGCATCGGCGCTCGAAGAAGGCGTGCATCTCATCGGCTTGAGCATCCTGAGCGGCTCCCATCTCGCCCTGGTTCCTGAGGTCGTTCAGCGGCTTCGCGACGCAGGGCTAGGAGATATTCCCGTGGTCGCCGGCGGCATCATTCCCGAGGCGGACGCCGACCGGCTTCGTGCCGAAGGGGTTGCGGCCGTCTACACGCCAAAAGACTTCGAGCTCGACAACATCATGAGCGACCTGATCGACATGGTGGACCGCCAGCATGCCGCCGAGTGACCCAAACGAGGACGCGCAGCATGTGATGTCGTCGGACAAGGCGGCCGTCTCGCGCGCCTTGAACCTCGTCGAAGATCGGAGGCTCGAGTCACAAGCGCGAGTGGCGGCGCTCTTGGCCGCGCTCAAGGACGCGCCCAAGGCGGCCGACGGGCATCGAGTCGGGCTCACGGGTCCGCCCGGCGTCGGCAAGAGCACGCTGACTTCGGTACTCGCTCGATCCGTGCGGCGGCGCGGTCTCACCGTGGGAGTCGTGGCCGTCGACCCTTCGAGCATACGGTCGGGCGGTTCGCTCCTTGGCGACCGCGCCCGCATGAGCTTCGACCCGACGGATGCCGGTCTTTTCGTGCGTTCACTCGCGACCGCAGGCGAAGTCGGCGGTCTTGCGTACGCGGTCAATTCTGCGGTGCGTGTCCTAGCCGCCGCGTATGACATGGTGGTCATCGAAACGACCGGCGTCGGTCAGTCCGAGGTCGACGTAGTCGACGTCGCGGATACGGTCGTGCTCGTGATCCAGCCCGGGAGCGGCGACGTCCTTCAGTTCTTGAAGGCCGGAATCATGGAAATCCCGGACATCCTGGTCGTCAACAAGGCGGATCAGGAGGAGCTCGCCCGACGCGCGGTAGCGGATTTGCAGGGCGCGATCCAAACCGCCCAGGCTGTCGGGGCCGCGGGCGGACAGGACGCCGACTGGCAGACCCCGATCGTCGCCACCAGCGCGACCCAGGGCACCGGAATCGACGCGCTGATCGCCGCGCTCGAACAGCATCGGAAGCACATCCAATCATCCCTCGCGGCGCGGCGCCGGCAGGGGGAGGTGCGCTGGGTCCTCGACCTTTTCAGCCGTAAACATGGCGAGCACGGCGTTTCGACCCTAGGTGGACCAGACCGGTTGGAAGCCCTCGCCAAACGAGAGCTCGATGGCGGTCAAACGCCCTTGGCCCTTTGCGAACAACTGAGCCGAGGCTATGTAGCAGCGCTCGGCAAGACCCCATGAGGAAGACATGAGCGAACGTCCTGACATCGTACCCGTTGGCCAAATCCCAGAGCTAGGCGTCATCCCGGAAAAGATGCATGCCTATGCGATTCGCCCCGAACGTTTCGGCGAGCCCAAGCAATCGTTCCAGGCCGAAGCACTGCCTGTATGGGAGCTCGGTCCCGGTGAGGTTTTGGTTCAGGTCATGGCTGCCGGCGTCAACTTCAACGGCATCTGGGCGGGGCTCGGCCAGCCGGTCGACGTCCTCAAGGGCCACGGCCTCGACTTCCACATCGCCGGCTCCGATGCGTCCGGCGTCGTATGGGCAGTCGGCCCCGGTGTCGACGACCACAAGGTCGGCGACGAGGTGGTGCTCCATTGCAACCATCTGCTGTACCCGGGCACCAACGATCTCCAGAAGATTTGGGGCTACGAGACGCCGGACGGCTCGTTTGCGCAGTTCACCAAGGTGCAGGGACAACAGGTGCTTCCAAAGCCCCCCCAGCTCAACTGGGAAGAGGCCGCGAGCTATGGCCTCACCTATTACACGGCACACCGAATGCTCATCGACCGCGCCAAGATCGAGCCAGGCGAGGACGTGCTGATCTGGGGTGCCGGCGGCGGGCTGGGTGTGTTCGCGGTGCAGCTCTGTGCGGTCGCAGGCGCGCGCGCCATCGCAGTCGTGTCGAGCGACGACAAGGCCGAGCTCTGCATGCAGCTCGGCGCGCACGGCGTGATCAACCGTAGGGAGTTCCCGGGCGTTCAGTACAAAGACAACATGACGCCGGAGGAACACAAAGCGCATAGCGCGGACCTCAAGGGCTTCGGCAAGCGTATCTGGGAGATTCTCGGCGAGCGCAAGGGGCCCGACGTGGTCTTCGAACATGTTGGGAAGGCCACCTTCCCCGCCAGTGTGTTTCTCGCAGCGAAGTTCGGCCGCATCGTGATCTGCGGCGCGACCACCGGCTACAACCTCAACTTCGACGTGCGTCACCTCTGGATGCGCCAAAAGCAGATCATCGGTTCGCATTTCGCGGATGCCGACTCCGCGGGTCGGGCCAATCGCCTCATGATTCAGGGCAAGATCAAGCCGGTCATGACGCGCCTGTTTGCCTGGGACGAGATTCCCGCAGCGCACCAGCTCATGTACGAGAACAAGCTTCACGGAACCGTTTCGTGCCTCGTCGGCGCGCCCCGGCCCGGGCTCAAGAACCTCGAAGAAACCCGCGCCGCGATCGCGAACGGTTAGGAGCAGCTCATGCAGAAAGTCATCGAAGCCATCGAGGCCGTCTATCAACGCGCGCACGACCACGTCAAAGCGCTCGTCTCCGAAGGCGATCGAATCAGCGCCAAGAAGCTGAACGCGAATCAACTGGCCGCGCACGCCGTCGCCTATCTGGCCACCGAGCTCGAAGCCTGTCGTCAATTGGCCGCCTGGGCCGACCGTGTCGGAGGCGAATACGAGGCCAAGGTCGCATGCGCGTACATCGGCGAGGTTGCGCGCTCGATCGTCGGCGGCGTCGATCTCGGGGCCTGCGAGAACATCAGCCTCGGCGAGGTCGGAATCAGCGAGGGCGATTTGCGTGAAAGCTTGCTTCGGCCCGAAGTCACCGCCTTTTCGCAAGAGCACGCGAGCGGCCAGGTCTATCTGGAGCTTGCTGCGCACGCGCGGGACCACGGCTTCCCCAATCGCGGCTTTGGCGACGAGATGCTCGACGAGATCCGCTCGCAGTTCTCGAAGTTCGTGGATGCCGAGGTCATCCCAAAGGCACAGGACATCCACCGCAACGATGTCTTGATCCCGATGGACATCCTCGATCAAATGAGCGAGCTCGGCGTTTTCGGACTGACCATCCCCGAGGAGTACGGCGGCCTCGGGATGACCAAAGTCGCGATGTGCGTCGTCACCGAGGAGCTCTCGCGTGGCTACATCGGCGTAGGCTCCCTCGGGACACGTGCCGAAATCGCTGCCGAGCTCATCCTCGGCGGCGGAACCGAAGAGCAAAAACAGAAGTGGCTGCCGAAGATCTCCGCTGGTGAGGTGCTCTCCACCGCGGTCTTCACGGAGCCGAATACCGGCTCGGACCTCGCTCACCTCGGAACACGCGCGGTCAAGCAGGCCGACGGAAGCTACGTCGTCAACGGTGCGAAAACCTGGATCACGCACGCCGTTCGTGCCGACCTGATGACCCTGCTCGCGCGAACGAACTCCGATGAACCCGGGTACAAGGGGCTCTCGATGTTCCTCGCAGAGAAGACGCGTTTGACAGGCGAAGACGGCGAGCCCGAGTTCGTCGACGAGGGACTCACCGGCACCGAAATCAAAGTGCTTGGATACCGCGGCATGAAGGAATACGAGCTGAGCTTCGAAGGCTTCCAGATCCCGGCCGACTCTTTGCTCGGCGGCGAGGAGGGCGCGGGCTTCAAGCAGCTCATGAAGACGTTCGAGAGCGCCCGCATTCAAACGGCCGCACGCGGCGTCGGGCTCGCCCAAGCGGCGCTCGAAGACGCAATTCTGTACGCGACCGAGCGCGAGCAGTTCGGCGGGCCCATCTTCCAGTTCCCGCGCGTCGCTCGCAAAATTGGCCGCATGGTCTGTCGCGTCGAAGCCGGCCGCCAGCTCACGTACTTCAGCGCACGCGAGAAGGACCAAGAGAAGCGCTGCGACCTCGAAGCAGGCATGGCCAAGCTCTTGGCAACCCGCTGTGCGTGGGAGTCTGCCGACGCCAACGTCCAAATTCACGGCGGAAACGGCTACGCTGAGGAATACACCGCCTCCCGGCTTCTGGTCGATTCCAGAGTGCTCAGCATCTTCGAGGGCGCTAACGAGATTCAGGCGCACGTTGTCGCGCGACGGCTTCTCGAAAGCTGACGCGCGCTGCCCGAGCGGCCATACTGGCCCGACATGAGGCCTGATCGCGTTGGCGAGAGGCGAAGGCTCGTACGCATCGCCTTTGCCATGGTGCTCGCTGTGCAGGTCTTGTTGGCCGTGTGGGGCGTCGCCGATCAATGGACGCGGGGCCACAACGGTTGGAACGGGGCCGCGTATCAAAACGCCGCGCGGAACACCTTGCGCTGGAACGTCCTTTTCCCGCTCCAATACGACACGGCCAACCGGCCGCCCGACCCTGAGCGGCTCTACACGCACGCGCCACTCGCCCTGCACCTCAACAACGTTGCAAGCGTGAGGCTACTCGGCGACCGCGAGCTTTCGATCCGACTCGTCGCGGGTTTCTGGAGCGTGGCCGCGCTCTGCATGCTCTTCATGGTCGTGAGGCGCCTCTGGGACGACGCGCACGCCCTTGCCGCCTCGGCAATCTACGTCGCGCTGCCGATCAACGCGATCTACACCAACATGGCGAATCACTCGGCTGGTCTGATTTTCTGGAGCCTGCTCGCACTTTATCTCTACGTCCGCGCCAGCCGTGCCCCACCCTGGCGGTCTTTGGACTTCGCGCTCTTTCTCGCCAGCTTCGGCATCGCAGCAACCTGGGACTGGCCGGCGTACTACATCGCCTTCGCCATCGCGCTGCACTGGGCTTGGGCGCTCTACGGTCCGCAAAGCGCGGAGCGCGCGAGCGGGTCCGGAAGGCAGCTCGTCGTGTATTGCGCCTGGGTGCTGCTCCTCTTCGTAGGACACTTCGTCTTGGTGGAGATCGTCGCTGGAAATCTCGACGAGCTCCAAGGCGCATTCAACTCCCGGCGAGCCCTGTCCTGGACTCGGTTTCGAACGCATTTGCTGGTCGTACCGGAGTTGATGTTCACAGCGCCGGTGCTCGGACTTTGTCTCGCCTGGGTCGCGTTCTGGATTGGCCGCGTCGTTCGCCGGACGGCAAAGCCGCGCGATTTGCTCCCCGTCGCGTTCTTCTTCGCCGGTATGGTTCACTACTGGACCTTCCGCTGGAGCGCGATCGTTCATTCCTACTGGGCCTGGCCGATGCTTCCGGCCGTCGCCATCGCAGTCACGACCTCGCTCTTCGAGACGGCACGCTGGATACGCGGGCGCGCAGGGCGCTTGGCCGGCGTGAGCGTTCTGCTCCTTTTGGTTCCCTTGGCGATGCGGGACGTTCAACTCGTCCCCACGGGCCGGTACGTAGGCGGCTCGATGTGGTTCTTCACTCCGGTGCGAGGCACGATCGATCAGTACGACTCGGGACGACCCGAGCTCCGCTTCGCAAGGCGCGTCAAGGCTTGGACCGATCGCAGCACCGGCGTCCAACTCCATACGAGCCTCAAGCAGTTTCGGCTCGAGCCTCGTTTTGACATCACCCTCGACCGCGTCACCCACCGCTGGTCACGGAACCCACGCCCAGAGATTTCCAATGAACGGGGAGCGACCGGCTGGGTCTTCGTCGCCGCGGTCGACGCCTTCTCCGAAGAGGAACGGGCAGCGTTCGCTTCGCGGCATCCGTATCGGCAGTACGGCGACTACTTCATGTTGGACCTGCGACGCGAGGCTCGCGACATCGAGGTTTGGGGCCTGACGCCGGTTCACTTCAGTCCCCGATGGCGCCTCTTGCACAGCGCGTTCGAACCGCCCATGAGAGCGACGCGAATGATCGGGCTCGAGCAGTCCCTCGATCAAAAGGTGGCAGAGCTCGATGCCCCCTAAACAGTTCGACTCGATTCTGATGCTCTGGTCGGGGGCCTACCTCGGCGCAGCCTTCTTCCTGGTGGCGGGACTACTCCCGCATGGCACGGTTTCGATCGGCTTGCTCGCGCAGCTGTCATGGCTTGCGCTCGTCGGCTCGATACCGACCACCCTCGCCTTGGCCGCGGCGTCACGGGTGGCTGGCGCGACGCGACCCACAATCGCGGCGTCGACCCTCGTGTTGGTCGCACTGACGATCGCGGTGGGCTGGGAGCACATCGACTTTCTGCTCTCCGGACCACGGTGGCTCGATCATCCTCGCCGCTTACTCCTCCAGGTCGCAATGCTATTCCTGCTCGGCTCGCTCGCCGGAGCCGGTTGGCTTTGGCTGATTCTCGGCCTCCGACTTCGAAAGGGTTCATCGGAGGCGATTTGGATCGCGCTCAGCATCGTTGCCGTCGGGCTGCTTACCGCCGCGATCGTGCGCTACCGAGCCTACGATTACTCGATGGCCCAGCTCGTCTTTCCGGCCGGGCTCCTGAGCGGCGCGATTCTTTACCTCATCATTCGAAATTCGCCGCGGCGATTCATTGCCGCGGGCTTGGCAGCGCTCTGCCTTCTTTTCGGCGCCGGCTCGCGCTTCGCGCCTGCGCTCGTGGCGACCGGTCAGCGGGAGGTGATCGCCCAAAGCCGAGCCGGTGCTCTGGCGACCCTGTACGTGCTCCCCCACGTGAGCCGAGAGACGAGCATTTGGAGCAGCGGAACGGGTTGCCCGAAGCCCAAACCCAGAGTCGAGACCTCGCCAATGGGCATACTGCCAGCCGGGCGACGCAATGTAATCCTGATCACCGTCGACGCTCTGCGAAAAGACATCGTGGGCCTGGAGCGGGGTGGACGCCCAGTCACTCCGCAGCTGTCGCGACTGGCGGCCAAGGGGGTTTCTTTCGCCAGCGCCACCTCGACGTATCCGGCGACCCTGTTTGCCGTGGGCAGCGCGTTTACGGGGTTGAGCCCGGCAGAGCTCTACCTCTCTCCGTCCCTGCCGGAATCGATATTCACGCGCTCCCGCGCCCACATCGACCAGCAGATCGCCGTGCTCCCGGATGTGACCTGGTTTCGTCTTCCGATCGTGCAGCAGTTTCTCGCGCCTGGTGTCGAAATCGAGCTCGCGACCACCGACGCGGACGCGACCGATGCCCTCGTCGCTCGCCTCCGCCAGGCACGCGAGAACGGTGCTTCGGTGATGGCCTGGGTCCACTATTACGCCCCGCACGACCCTTACGAGCCACAGGCCGCGTTTCCCTTCGGAGACGGAAAGAAGAACGCATACCTCAGCGAGGTCGCCTACTTCGATCGGGAGCTCGGCCGGTTGATGAGCTACTTGGAACGCGACCGCTGGCTCGATGACAGTCTCGTGATCTTCTTTTCAGATCACGGCGAAGCCTTGGGCGAGAAATCCTACTGGGGACATCACGTGTACTTGGACGGCTGGATGGTCGACGTCCCGTTGGTCCTCTGGCACTCGGCCTTCGCGCCCGCCGAGCCCCGCGTCGGTGTCAGTCTCGCTGATGTCGCGCCGAGCGTCCTGCATTTTCTAGGGCTTCCCCTGCCGTCGGACATCGCCGCGCAGAGCCTCTTCACGCTCGACCCGAACCTTCCCAATCGCGCGACCTTCTCTGAGGCCTTTCCAGTCCGCGGCCGCGAGCTTTTCGATAGCTTTCGCCTTCCTGCGCTCGACGACGCGACCATTCGAGCGCGACTTCAAAGCATTCGCGTGTCCAGCAAAGGCTACGAGCCCAAGGGCGCGATCAGCCTCGACGGGTATCGGCTCATTCGTCATCGCGGCGCGGGCACGGCATTCTTTTTCGACCACGAAACCAATCCGGGGGAGGACCCTGGCCTTCGATCGTCCAACCCGGACGCCCGCCAGCTCCTCGAAACCGAGCTCGATCGCTGGGAGGAAGCGCAGCTGAGACGGATCCAGTGCCGACTGCAACTCAGCGGGAATCGCCTCGAGACACCTCGTCCTCAATGACGACCGCATCATCGGAAGTCGCGTCGCCCGCGATCATCGAGAGCCGGGCGTCGTGGAAACGGATCGTCGCTGCATCACCTGAAACCGTCTGCGCGTAGAGCTGCACCACGAGTTGGCTGGCGTCGCGGGGAACGCCGATCTCGTAACTCAAACGCCAGCGCTCGCCGCCTCGAAGCGCAAAGGCCTTTCGCTCGAACTTCACATAGCCTCCCAAAAATACGTCTTGATTGAGCTCGATGACCGATTGCTCGCCTAGGACTTCGAGATCCAAATCGACCCGCAAGATCGTGCCGCCGGGAACCCGGAGATACTGGCCGCCCATCAGCAGCTTCTTTCCATCCGCGGCTGGCACCGACACCCGCTCTGCGACGAGGAGGTCGAGCCCATCGGCCTCTGTCATGTCGGCACCGCCCGAGCGGGAGAGACGAGCCACCTCGGTGAGCAGCTGCCGCGCACGCTCTGGCGCCGGCTCGCGCTCGCGATTCGGACTGAACGGCAAACCCGCCAGCGGGAGCGAGCGCGAACAATTCTGAAATGATTCGCTGCATACCACCACGCTGCCGGAGGGCTCGAACATCATCACACTCCGGGCATAGGTGTTCCCAGAAAAAACCGGACGCGGTGATTCGTAGTCCCGGAACCAGCTCCGCCCGATGAAACCCTCTGCCTCGTGCTCCAAGCCGAGGAGGTCGGTGACCGAAAGCGCGGTGTCGACGTGCGCGTAGAGCGTATCGACGCGTTTCGCCATTGGCTCGGGAAGCATGACGACGGCGAAGGACCAACTCTGGGAGAGCAGCCGCTGCGTGGCGGTCGCGGCCTGCGCGAGCCCGGTCGATTCATCCGAGGTGATGACCACGACGGTGTCGTTCAGTACCCCGCGTCGGTCGAGCTCTCCAAGGAAATCCGCAAGCGCATCGTCGGCCCAACGAAATGCCCGCTCTCGCCGGGTCCGAGCGCCTTCGGCTGCCGCGCTGTCGGGAATGGTAAACGGGTGGTGCGTGCCGACTGTCAAGAGCGTCGCGAAGAACGGCCGCTCCGCGTCATGAAGTTGGAGCACGCGCCTGAGTGACTGCTCGAAGAACGCCTTGTCGTCGACGCCCCAGTCGGTGCGCGCATAGCTCCGCTCGAACCAAGGGTCGCCGATGAGCTCTTCGAAGCCGGCCTTTTTCATGAACTGGTCCTTGAGCATGAAACCAAGGGGCGCAGATTGAATGTAGGCCGTCGCGTATCCCTGCTCGCGCAAGACCTCTGGAAGGCAGCGGCGCGCCGAGGCGTAGACCTGCTCGCTCATCTTGGACTGGTCGCTGAGAAGCTTCGGGTAGTCCCCGCATAGGATTCCGTACTCGCCGCGGTTGGTCTGGCGTTGGTGCGAAACCACGTGCGTAAGCAAAACATGCCGACGAGCGAGCGCGTCGAGCTTGGGCATCTCGACGGTGCTCCGAACGCCTTCGGCGGCTGCGACCGAAGGCAGGTGCGCGCCTGACGCAGCTTCGATCAGAATGAGGAGTACGTTTGGCCGAGTGGTCAGCGGCCCGACCCAGCGCTCGCCGTCGAGATCGCCGCGGAACACGTCTCGCACCTCGGCCCTGATCGCCACTCGGTAAGGGCGCATCGAGGACGGGAAAAACCCGAGATTGGCCTGAATCGCATGGCGTTCGCGCCACTCGTCGTGCGCATACGAAGTCGGGATGGCCACTTGCCCGAAAACGGAAGCTGCGAACCCCAGGCCCCACCATCGCCACCAAAGGGAGGCGGGAAGGCGCGCCCAAACCGCCCCAAGGACGGCGAGGACCGTAATCGACAGGACCAGCAGCGGGTGGCGTGCGTGCCGGACCGAGCCGCCGAGAAACGTCGAATCACCGAGGAAGCCCACGTGACTGAGCGCGTATAGAGAATCGAAAACCGAAATGAACTCGTACATCGCGAAGCTCGAGAAAATGAACGCGACGACGAGCGCCATAGCGAGGACGCGCCCCCAGAGACGCTGGGTCCCCAGCAGGAGCCCCACGAGTCCAACCAGCAGCAAACCGACCGAAGCGTCGGCCAGAGCGCCGCGCAGGTCGATCGGCGCCAAGGCCAGGCGCTTCTCGTAGAGGAGCAGGGCGCGGGTGAGCCAAGGGGTGGCAACGCACAGCGCCACGATCAGCCCCCAGCCCAGCTTTCCCCTCCGATCGTCTTGCTTGGCTTCGATGACGGGAAGTTATGGGCTATGCAAGCGTGATGGTAAAGGGTTTCGCGCCGGCCACGGAACGCAATCGGA
>Ga0224508_10000040_pt1 | contig 153642 bp, 91 predicted proteins | sample SF_Jan12_sed_USG_4_FD_170157 | JGI IMG/M metagenome (GOLD analysis project Ga0224508, IMG submission 170157) | Sediment microbial communities from San Francisco Bay, California, United States - SF_Jan12_sed_USGS_21 | ecosystem: Environmental > Aquatic > Marine > Sediment | place: USA... | reverse complement strand
CGACACCGGCGATCTGTTCTGCGATCCGGGTTGCGGCGGCTACGACACCTCATCTTGCCGTGATTGGCAGTGCGGGAACAACATCTGCGAGTTGAGCGCCGGCGAGGACTGCGTCTCCTGCGAGGCCGACTGCAACGGCGTCCAGGGGGGCAACCCGAATGGTCGCTACTGCTGCGGCGACGGCGACGGCGACACCCCGGTCAATTGTTCCGACCCTCGCTGCACCGCAAGCGGAAATACCTGCGATCCCTGACCAAAAAGGGGACAGATTTATTTTCTGTATAATTGGGGACAGATTTATTTTTCGTGAGAAAAAATAAATCTGTCCCCTTTTTAGGAGCTGCCCCATGCGTCGACGATTCCTGGCTACCGTTCTGTTTGCATCCTTGCTTGGCGCAGTCGCGATGGCCAAGGACAACGACCCCTATCTGTGGCTCGAGGAGGTCGAGGGTGAGAAGGCCCTGGCCTGGGCCGTGGAGCAGAGCGCGGCGACGGTCGCCGAGTTCGAGGCGGTGCCCGAGTTCGAGGATATTCACGAGCAGCTCCTCGAGATCTTCAATTCGCAAGATCGGATTCCCGGACCGTCGATCAGGGGCGCGTGGGTCTACAACTACTGGCAAGACAGCGATCACGTCCGTGGCATCTGGCGTCGCACGTTCCTCGACGAGTACCTCAAGGAGTCGCCCGCCTGGGAGATCGTTCTCGATCTTGACGCTCTGGCGGAAGCCGAGGAAGAGAACTGGGTCTGGAAGGGCTCCAACTGCCTGTCGCCGGAATACCGCCATTGCATGCTGACGCTCTCCCGCGGCGGTGGCGATGCGTCGGTGCGTCGTGAATTCGACACCGTTGCCAAACAGTTTGTGGATGACGGGTTCGTCGTCCCCGAGGCCAAGGCCAACGTCAGCTGGAAGGACAAGGACACGCTGTGGCTCGGAACCGACTTCGGCGAAGGCACGCTGACCCGATCCGGCTATCCCCGTTTCACCAAGGAGTGGAAGCGGGGCACCGCCATGGAATCGGCCACCACGGTCTTCGAGGGTTCCGTGGATGACGTCTCGGTCAGCGCCTACAGCATGCACACGCCGGAAGGTCGTTTTGATTTCGTCAGCCAGACACCGGCGTTTTTTCGCGGGACGACGTTCTTCCGCATGGACGAGCGACTGATCAAGGTCGACATCCCCGAGGACGCCTACCTGCAGGGTATCTTCAAGGATCAACTACTGATCGCGCTGCGTTCGGATTGGACGGTCGGGGGTACGACCTATCCCGGCGACGCGCTGCTTGCCATCGATCTCGATGACTTCCTCGCGGGCAAACGCGACTTCGAGACCTTGTTCGTGCCGCAGGAGCGTGTATCTCTGGGTCGTGTGAGCAGCACGAAGAATCATCTGTTGCTTACGACGCTCGATAACGTTCGCGGTCGACTTTACCGACTGACACCCGGCGAGAACGGATGGGAGAGCAAGGAGATCTCGCTGCCGGGTCTCGGTACCATCCGTCTGGGGAGCAGTGGGGATGTCGACGACAACTTCTTCTTCACCTACACCGACTTCATGACTCCTTCCAGTCTCTACCTCGTTCGTGACGGTGGGGAACCTCAGGCGATCAAATCATCGCCGGAGTGGTTCGACACCGACGGCATGTCGGTGGAACAGCTCGAAGCGGCGTCCGTCGATGGTACGAAGATCCCGTACTTCGTCTTCAAGCCCAAGGGGTTCAAGGCCGACGGCAGTCACCCGACACTGCTCTACGGTTACGGCGGCTTCGAGATCTCCCAGGTGCCGCGCTACTCCAGCACGACCGGCACGTCCTGGGTCTCCCGCGGTGGCGTCTACGTGGTGGCCAATATCCGCGGCGGCGGCGAGTTCGGCCCCAAGTGGCACACGGCAGCGGTGAAAGAGAAACACCAGACCAACTTCGACGACTTCGCGGCGGTTGCGGAAGATCTCATCAAGCGAAAGATCACCTCGGCCGATCACCTGGGCATCATGGGTGGGTCCCAGGGTGGACTCCTCGTCGGCGGCACCTTCGTCCAACGACCGGAGCTGTTCAAGGCGGTGGTCTGTCTCGTCCCGCTTCTGGACATGAAGCGCTACAACAAGCTACTGGCCGGGAACAGCTGGATGGCCGAGTACGGCAACCCCGACACCGACGACTGGAATTACATCAAGACGTGGTCGCCGTACCACAACCTCGACAAGAAGACGGACTACCCGCAGGTCTTCTTCGCGACGTCGACCCGCGACGACCGGGTGCATCCCGCTCACGCGCGGAAGATGGTGGCGCGGATGCTGGCGATGGGGAAGCCTGTCTACTACTACGAGAACACCGAGGGTGGACATGCGGCGGCGGCCAATCTCAATCAGCGGGCCTACATGTCGGCGCTGAACTTCGCCTACCTGTGGAAGATGTTGCGCTAAAAGGGGACACGCTAAAAGGGGACAGATTTATTTTTCGCAGAGAAAAATAAATCTGTCCCCTTTGTTCTCCGCTTGAGTTGTTGCGATTGAAGACCGGCCCGGAAACCAACACGGGGGGAAGCTCATGAGCACCGCGACGATCGTCGACCTTGAGATGGAGGTGCGCATCGCGGCGCCCGTCGACAAGGTCTGGCAGGCACTGACCGACGACATCGGCGCCTGGTGGCCAAACGAGTTCTACACCGGTGGCGACTCCGAGACCCGCACCTACACCCTCGAGGCCCGACCCGGAGGTCGGATGTTCGAGCAGTGGAAGAACGGCGGTGGGACGCTGTGGGGCACGGTGGTGTCGCTGGACCCCGGGAAGATGCTGCAGGTGCTGGGCTCCAGCTTCCCCAACTGGGGCGGTCCGACTTTCGGCTTCGGCACCTGGACCCTCGAGTCCGCCGGCGACGATACGGTCCTGCGCTTCAGCGAAAGCACCATGGGGCGTGTGTCGGACCAGACGAAGGAAAGCAAGGCCAAGGGTTGGGACTTCCTGTTCGAGAAGGCGATGAAGAGCCACCTCGAGGGTCGACCGATTCCGGCGTGGGAAGACTAGGTCGACCGGGCAGTGGATCCGGTGAGTGTCTTGAATGTAAGCAGGCTCATGGCTCCCGGTTCCTCATCAAGACCACTGCGGTGATGGCGATAAGAAAAAGGACGGATTGCATGAAGAACAATGTATCGACGGAAGGGCGTAGCAGTTGCAGGAGTTGGCTCACGACGACGGTGCCGACGAACCACGCGATCCGTCGGGGACGTCCCGACGCAAACGGGACAAGCAAGATAAACGCGATCAGGTAGTACGACGCCAGATCGGTCAACACCATCAACGGCAGGATCCCGGCGGCGACGGTCTCCCACTCGGCGCGCCGAGTTCGCAACACGAACCACGCGAACAACCCAACCAACGCGGCAGCGACGATGAAATAGACCGGCCGACGCGCGGCGAACGTATCGTGACGACCCTTTTCCCAGCGCGCGAAGTCGTCGAGTCTTCCTGTCAGCACCTTCGACTGGGTATTCGACGGGCTCCAAGACAGTGCGGCTCGAAGGCCGACATGGTTCCCCAACGGGGACGCGGAGTGCTTGCGCAGGTTGTCGGAGAACCCCGACCAGTTCTTTAGACCACCGTCGGACAACGCACCGAACGACACCCCCACGACGACTGCCAATAGCCCACCGACCACCAGGCCGGTGATTGACTTCGTCAGCTTACGTCGACGCAAGAGGTCCCGTCCTGCGATCAAGAGCGGTCCGGCAACCAGTACCGATGGAAACGCCCGTAGCAACGTCGAGACACCCAGTGCGAATCCGGCAAATCGGAACCGCGATCGATGCAACAGGCAGATGGACAACACGGCGAAGAGTATCCAGGGCGTGCGGCCGAAGGCGCCCCCCGTCCAGTCGTACTGCCACGGGAACCCGATCCCCCAGACCAAGGCTGCCAAAGCCGTGGTCTGCAACCCGAACGCCCACGCGATCGCTCCGAACATGAGCACATAGAATGCGAAATCCAGAGCCGCGAGCCACCCGAGTTGTTGGCTCATCGATCCGCGCTCGACGACCAGACGACCGGCGGCGGTCCACACCGGCGTCGCGTTGTAGCCGTGGTCGCGAAAGATCGAACTCCACGAACCGGGATAGTCCTTGCTTCGATAGAACTCGACGTCCGCGGTGAACTCTTTCCATCGCTCGGGACTGAACGCCTGATGACATCGCTCGGACGCCGCCAGTGCACGGGTCGCCGACTCAAGGACGTTGGTCTCGAGATTTCGGATCATCCGACGCTCGACGAAGCTCCGGCGTCCCGATTCGGCCTCTGCGACCTCCGAACAATGGTAGAGACCGGTGTAACGGTTCTCGGGGAAGTACTTGGCCCCCATGACGTAGTGGTAGGTGTCGTGAAGATGCACGACGTTCGGGCCGTGAAACGTGCCGAAGTTGATCCAGGCCAACCCACCACTGATCGCGATCGCCACCAGCAGCGCACGCTCGTACGGTAACGGGGAAAGGGATCGCTTGCTTCGGTGTGCGACGACCAGCAGGATCAGGCCACCGACGACGCCAAGGCCGCTCTTCCAGAGTGCCAGGCGTCGCTTGCGGTCGGCGGACCATGCGCCGTCCCGCACCGTGCCCTCGCGGCGTTCGAATGCCGGCGGCCATGGGGTCGGCGTCCCGCAGTAGGCCGCGATCTCACCGATGCTGAAGTCGCCGTCCCCCGCCCCCGGCTCCACGCGAAGGAATCGAAGCGTGAAATCGAATCCGGTGGCGTACCGCATCTGCATGCCGGCCGGACCGACGGCGGGAATCTCTTCCAGCGGCTGCCACTGCCGCCCGTCCGTCGATCCGCTCAGTCGGTAACTGTCATTGGCATCCGCTTGCAGGAAGATCGAGTGGACCGGGATCGTCTGCGGTAACTCGAAGACCACGTATCCCATCGATGTGAACAGCGTGTTTCGATCGCTTAGCCAGTGTCCACCCTCGGGCCCCAGGACTCCGTCCGTCAACCGCTCGGTGTGATAGGCGTCGTACGCCTCCTTGATCGTCGCCTGCCCGAGCACGTTGCCAGCGGGGCAATCGGTCTGAGAGTACGTCGGTTGGCAGCCAAACGCGACCCAAACCAACAGCACTAAACCGTTGCGGATTCGCTTGCTCGCAGGATCTACGCGGGTCATGGCGGGAGGTTAGCACGGAGGCCTGGACACACCGCGTTAGAATCTCGGTCAGGCACGACGGGAGGGCTTCGAGGCCGACGGCTCGCCCGGTTAGTCCGTGCGCTTCAACTCGATCAATACGACGTCGACGTTCTCGCGTAGTCTATCGAAGACGATTCGGCTTCCGTCCGGCGTAACATCGAAAGACATCATCGTGTCCGTACCGCCGAGTTCGGTCAGTCGTCGACTCCTGAGCGTGGTCAGGTCGAGAAGCCAGAAGTCCTGGGCAGACCCCTGGCCCTGCATGTAGACAAGGCCCGTACCATCCGGAAGAAAGCGTGCACGCTGTCCCCAACGAAACAAATCGATCTCGGGAAATCTCACTGGCTCCCCATCGGGACGGACGGCCAGGAGCGGCGTGACAACGTTGACCTGCGCGCCGGTGTAGGCGATGAGATTCCCTTCCGGTGACCAGACGGGATTCAGCGCCTCCCCATCGACGATGCGCTCGGCGGCGCCACCCCCCACAGGAATCTTGAACAAACCCTCCACGCCTGCTTCGTACCCGCCGGTTACGATCCATTTTCCATCGGGTGACCACGCGGCAGCACCTCGCGCGTCAATGGTCTCGGACAGCAGTCGCAAGCGGGTGCCGTCGGCTCCAAGCGTGTGAAGCCGCCATCGTTCCTCGTTACGAAGGAGTAGAACGACCGTCTCGCCATCCGGTGACACCGCAGCCGGCTCGAGCAGCGCCGTCTTGCTGCCCCTCCAGATCTCCGAGGGTTTACCGCCGGAGTAGCGCCATAACCCGTCGCCACTTCCCCGCGACGACAGATAGAACATCGACGAGCCACCGAAGCGCGGCGAGAGTGCGCGGGGCGTCTGCAAGTCGGTGATCGGCTGCGCGTCACCCTCGGTCGCGGGGCGTTCCTGGATCGGCACACTCCAGAGCGTCGACCGTGCATCCTGAACGGTGACTACCAGGCGGCGTCCGTTGGCGCTGGCCGATATCGACGCGTACTGCTCCAGCCCGATACTTGCGCGTCGAGAGACTCCCGTCCGAACATCCAGCGCCCACAACCAGGGTCCCGCACCGTCGGTATCCCGCGCGCTGTAGAGCACGGTGTTTGCGTCGATCGGCGTTGGAGACCGTACGTCCAGTTTGCCGTGGGTTACCTGCTCTAGATCTTCGCCGTTCACACGCACTCGCCAGAGGTCCATCTCGAGGGTTGCCGGGCGTCCGCGAGCCATGTAGATCCACAGCCCGTCGGCGGACCAGACCGGGTAGTGTTGGTGGGTTCCCGCAGGTGGACTGAGGATCTTGCGGCTGTTGGTCTCGTTGCTATCGGCGATGTAGAGCGGGTCTCCTGCGACGCGCTCGTGGTAGACAATCTGAGTGCCGTCGGGAGACCACGCCACGGTGACCGATTCCTCGCTCAGGAAATTGCGGACCGATCCCCCGAGCAGAGGCATCATGCGCACCCTCCGCAACGGACCGCCGCCGAGCCAGATCTCCGAACCGTCGCTGTTGAACCCGACGCTGCGCACCGCTGCGCGGGCATCGTCCATTGTGAAATCGTCCGAATTGAGCTTGCGAAAATCGCCGGCGCCGATCTGACCCACGTAGAGCTGGAACGGCCCGTCGCGATCCGAAACGAACGTGACAAACCTGCCATCCGGTGAGATCGCGGCGTCGTACTCCGCTCCGGGGAAATCCGTGACCCTGGTAAACCGCGCGCCGGCCAGCGGATTCGCGTCCTCGGCTTCGGCCTTGTCGGCCGTCGGCCACAGCGCGGCCGTGAGTGCGGTCGTCGCGGCGATTGCCAGCACGGCGATGGCGATCCAGTAGCCGCGGGAAGAACGGACGACAGAAGGTAAATCCGGGTCCGTCGCCTCCAGCTCGATGCGAGCGTCGGCGATGTGGTGCAGTCGATGACGCGGATCCTTGGATAGGCAGCGTTGCAACAACCGTCGCAGGGCCGGCGTCGTCCCCTCCGGCAACCGCGTCCAATCCGGCTCCGTGTGCAGGATGGCCCCGATCGAATCGGACACGGTCTTGCCGCCAAATAGCACCTGTTGAGTCAGGCACTCCCACAACACACACCCGAACGACCAGATGTCGCTTCGTTCGTCCACGTCCTGCCCGCGGGCTTGCTCCGGGCTCATGTAACCCGCCGTGCCCAGCAACATCCCGGCCACCGATCCCACCGAGGTCATCGTCGGGGAGAGCGATGGGTCGCCGCTCTCCGCCTCCAGGGTCTTGGCCAGACCGAAGTCCAGAATCTTGACCGTGCCATCGGGCGTGACCCGAATGTTGGCAGGCTTGAGGTCGCGATGAACCACGCCACGCCCGTGGGCCGCCTCGAGCGCCCTGGCGACCTGTCCCGCAATGCCGATGACTTCCTCTATGGAGAGCCTTCCCCGGCTGATTCGCTGTGCAAGATCTTCTCCGGGAACGAGCTCCATCGCCAGGAACCTCGTGTCGTCCGAACGATGCACCCCGAAGACGGTGGCCAGGTTAGGATGATTCAACGACGCCAACAGTTTGGCCTCTCGTTCGAAGCGGGCCAGTCGCTCGGCGTTCCCCGCAAATGCGGCGGGCAGGACCTTGATCGCGACCTCGCGATCGAGGGTCGTGTCCAACGCTTTCCAGACGACACCCATGCCGCCCTCGCCGATCTTCTCGGTAAGGCGGTAGTGCAATAGGGTTTGTCCGGGTTCGATCGTCACCGCCGTCTCCATCGTCAAACACAGCGCTGCACAGACCGATTCTATCCTCTAGGATCCACCGCATGTGGAAAAGACAAGAGCGAGGCCTCACGAGTCCCCAGCTGAGCCCTCTGACCCGGCGAGGGGCGGGCGGTCCGGGGGACTGCCGAGACGGAACACAAGTTTGAGTACAGCCAACGTTGGATTCCGAATGAGATCGAGCGAGCGAAACTGCGGACCACGCTGACCTATCGGGTCGTCCCGCGGCTGGCGCTGGGTGTCGAGTACAACCCGTTATCGGACGAAGACAAGGTCGGCCCACTGCTCAACTTCGTAGCGGTCGAGGAGACCGAGAAACGACCGGCGCTACGTCATCGGCGGTCTGAGAGCCGATTTCGACAAGGGGTTCTCGTCGACCCTTTTATGGGATGGGGTCAACCTTCACCCGACCGTCGACTACCGCCACAAACGACGCGTGTTCACCTTCTTACCGGCATCGATGGAACACCCCGGCGTCGCGTACAGCATCGCTTTCTAGGCGGGCACAACAAGGGTCAGAGCTGTTTTTCATCTGCCGCCCCGGCTAACGCGACCGTGTCGCCCCGTCGCACCGTTGATGCCGGCGCTGCCGTTCCTCTCACGGTCGGCTGGAGTCAGCCGTCAGATCGCCCGCGTGATCCTTCGCGGCCACGGCGCCGACTCGACGACGGTGACGGAGCGGGTCGCCCGGATTCGCTCGTTGCGCGCGTAGCCGACCGGGATCGTCTGCGGTAACTCGAAGACCACGTATCCCATCGACGTGAACAGCGTGTTTCGATCGCTTAGCCAGTGTCCACCCTCGGGACCCAGGACTCCGTCCGTCAACCGCTCCGTGTGATAGGCGTCGTACGCCTCCTTGATCGTCGCCTGCCCGAGCACGTTTCCAGCGGGGCGATCGGTCTGAGAGAACGTCGGTTGGCAGCCGAGCACCACCCACGCCAGCAGCGAGAGGACGAAGCGAATCCGCGGGTTCATGGGCGGAGATTACCACGGCGGGCTGGACACTCCGGAGCAGAATCACTGCCGGTGCGCCGGTCGCGGTGTGGACGGATTTGGTTCTAAAATAGGGTCTAAAATAAATCTGTCCCCTTTTTGTCCAGGAGATGACTTCTCATCATGATGAAACAGGTTCCATGTCCAAAATGCGGCTGGTCTTTTCAGGAAGAGGAGCAGCGCGGCATCCGCTACGGGCGCTGCAAGACCTGCGACGGACTGTGGTTTGACTCCCTTGCGCTCGACGCCCTGTTCGCCGAGTTTTCCACGATCCAACACGAGGGCAGCATCGAGGAGTTCATGAGTCCCGCGTTTGGCGAAGCTAGCGCCCTTGTGTGTGGGATCTGCGACACGGCGATGATGCGCGGAACTCAGGACAAGATCGCGATCGACTGGTGCGGCGGTTGCAGTGCCGTGTTCCTGGATCACGGAGAGTTGGAGAAACTCCTCTCCTGGCGGAAGGATCGAGGCGCTGCGGAACGGCGACGTTTCGGCCGTGCCGCCCTCGAAGAGCTTGTCGATATCTTCATTTCCTTCGAGCCGTGGCTCTCCTACTTGGCCCGCAATAGGGTCGAACTACCGGACCCACCGACCGACTAGGAAAACGGGTGAGAGGAAACCCTATCAGGCAGGGCCCATCGTCAAGACAACGTTCCCCTTCTTGCGGCCCGATTCCACGTAGTGATGAGCCTCGACGGCCTGTTCCAGGGGGAAGGATCGGTCGATGATCGACCGGAGTTTGCCGGATTCGATGAGCTCTCGCAGGTGGTTCAATTCGTCGACCGTCTCCGGTGCGAACTGCACGATCACGTCCTTGTCACTCGTCATCGATATCCACGGCGCGCGGAACATCTGAAAGAGACCCGCCGGGTTGGTCAATAGATATCTTCCACCGCTGTTGAGGGTTCGAATCCCTCGAGACAGCGAGCTCTTGGCCACCACATTGAAGATCACGTCGTAGGTCTCGCCGTTATCCGTGTAGTCTTCTTGCGTGTAGTCGATGACATGATCCGCCCCGAGCTCGCGCAACATGTCCAGCTTCTCCGTGCTATCGACGCCGGTCACCGTCGCTCCCATCAGCTTGGCCAGCTGCACGGCGAAGGTCCCGAAAGCTCCGCCTGCTCCGTTGATGAGGACCTTCTCACCTTTCCTGATTTTCGCTTTCTGGAGGTAGTGCCACGCGTTGAGCCCACCGAGGGGCACGGCTGAGGCCTCCTTGTGGGTCATGTTGGTGGGTTTCGTCGCGATCGTGAAGCGGCTAGGTAGGCAGACGTACTCGGCGTATGCACCGAAGCGAACGCCGGAAGCGGCAAACACCTGGTCGCCTACCTGAAACTGTTCAACGTCTGAGCCGACGGCTTCGATTTCTCCGGAGAAATACGCGCCGAGGATCTGCTTGCGCGGCTTCGTGAGTCCGAAGAACAAGCGGATGATGAACCAGATCACGTTCGGAATTTCGGACCGACGCATCTCGCAATCGCCGGTATTGACGGTTGTGGCAGCGATCCGGATGAGGACCTCTTTCGCCCCCGGAGTCGGCTTCACAACCTCCCTGAGTGTGAGGACCTCGGGGGGCCCGTACTCTGTGTGAACGACGGCTTTCATGGCTCGATCTTGTCCCGATGGTGATGGATTTGAGTGTAACAAATCAGTTTGGCGAGAAACGCCCCGTAAGGGCCGCAACACGCCTGAAGAAGATCGTTGCCGATAGGTCCATGTCCACCCTGGCCTGGAGTTGTTGTGCCGTCGCGACGGTGTCGATCCCGTCATCAGACTCGACACAGGTCGGCGTGCCAAAGTCCGTGCTGTCGGTGGATCGAAGAACGTCGTACAGCGGCGTGCCCCAACCGGCGGCGGCGCGATGCTGGCTCTCGGACGCGGAGGCCCACGCCAGGAACGCCCTGAGGATCTGGCAAACGGCGGACTTCGTCGAACCCCGACTCATCCAACGCGCCAAGGCCCTCGCCCGATAGAAAAGAGGAAAAGGGGACAGATTTATTTTCCGCTCCGCGGGAAAATAAATCTGTCCCCTTTTCCTGCCCCCTTTTCCGTCTCCCGTAGGGGTTTTTCTTTCAATTTCGGCGGGTTTTCCTGATGGGCCGCCGTTAGGCGGTGTCGTACAAAGTAGGGGTCTGCGGAGTCCGCTCTGCCCGGGGCGACGTTCGTGCGACGGCCCAAACCGAGGAGAGATCGACATGCGTGGCTGGCCCTGGATCGCAACCCTTCTTGTCCTGTCGATGCCATGGATTCCGACTGCAGCGGACGACAGCGACTGCGCGACGGACGGCACCGAAAAGCCCTATTCCAGGCTGGAACCGTCCGTTCCGGGCAGTGGGCGACATGCGCTGAAACTGGCAGAGGCTCCGATCCGCCGTCCCGGCGAGGCGACCGTCGAATCCCTGGCGAAAGTGCCCGCCTCCGATCTGACCTGGGGCCGTTGGCTCCCGGGCTACCGACCGATCACCGCCCTGGCCCACGAACAGCTGGAGCTCTGGAAAGCCCGCCAGGTGGCCGGATCGGTGCAGATCCCCAACGCCTCCAACAGCAACTACGGGAATAACCTTATTAACGGCACTCGCGTTCCCCGGCCGCCGATTGAGGAGATCGAGTACATCGTCCGGGAGACGACCTACCCGATCTCGACCATCGATCTGCGGGACCTGGACCTCGACATCAACGCACGGACCACGCCGCCGAAAGCCGACGAGTCCCACAACGAGCCGGCCTCCGAGTACCACCCGCTGTCCGGTATGACCCTGAATGACTACATCACCCTCAAGCAGTTGGCCGAGAGCTCTCCGGCTACGCCCGACGCACAGCTAGCGACGGTGAATACGAGCCACGCGCCGGTCAGCGACGGTGTGTCGTTCGACGCCATTCCCTCAAACTTCACCAGTGTCCCGCCGGACCCGATCATGACCGCGGGCCCCAGTCACCTGGTAGCCATCGTGAACACGCGGTACCGGGTCTGGGACAAGACCGGTACACCGCTGATCGCGGAGATCGACCTGGACACGTTTTTCAGCGGCGTCCCGAATTGCGACGGCGTATTCGACGTCTACGTCGACTACGACGAGGCCAACGACCGCTTCGTGATGGGCGGGATGACCGTCGTGGAGACGGCAGGAACGACGACGTACCTGTGTCTTGCCGCATCCGCAACTAACGATCCGACCGGTGCCTGGCACCGCGCGGGGTTCCGCGCCGATGCCAACTCGACGACCGAGTGGGTCGATTTTCCCCACATGGGTATCGGGCTGGACGAGATCTACATCTCCGGCAACATGTTCAATGACGGTGCCAACTCGTTCAACCACACTCGCGTCTTCGCCGTCGATCGCGACGCACTCTACGCCGGCAATCCGATCGCCGTCGCCGAGGCCAGTCTCGGCACGATCTTCTTCACCGCCCAACCCGTCAAGATCCGCGGCTTCACCTCCGGCGGCTGGCCGGCTCCCGGAACGCCCCATCACTTCGTCTCTCACGACGCCGGGGGGAATACACGCATCTGGCGCTGGGACAACCCCTTCTCCCAGGCCCCGACCGTTTACGGAGACGTGGCTGAGGCCGCGTTCAACGGCGTTCCACCCCAGGCCACCGAGCTCGGTGGCGGTGCGCCCAACGACACGGGATCGGCAAAGTGGCTCGACGCCGAATATCGCGACGGCCGCCTGTGGACCACACGCAATGTCGCCTGCGACCTCGGCGGTGGCAGTTCCGAGAGCTGCCTCGACTGGATCCAGATCGATGTCTCTGGACCCTCGCCGGTCCTGGAGCAGCAGCAGATCGGCGGCGCCTACGGTACCGCGGACGAGTATCGCTACTTCCCGGATCTTGCCGTCGACCGCAACAACAACATCGCGATCGGTTACACCAAGTCCGGTGACGCCTCCTACGCAGGAGTGTGGGTCACCGGGCGAGAATTCGGCGATGCCGCCGGGACGCTGCAAGCCGAAACCCTCCAGCGGGCCGGGCTCGGCAATTACACCGACGGCTCGGGTTGTGGCGGCAGCTGCGACCGCTGGGGTGACTACACCGGCATGGCGGTGGATCCGGACGGCTGTACGTTCTGGTACCTCGGACAGTACTCCGATGGTGGCAACTTCAACTGGGGCACCCACATCGGCAACTTCCGGTTCCCATCCTGTAGCGTCGACTCGACGCTACAGGTCTCAAAGGGAACGGTGTCCTGTAACGATTCACTGGACATCACGGTGACCGATTCGACGGCGATGGATGCGGCCACGGTGTCGGCCCAGACCACGATGACGACGACGGGTGGTGATTCCGAGACCGTCCCGGCCGTGAACTGGGTGGGATCGGATTGCGCCGGCCCCGACTGCACGACCTGGATGACCACCCTCATCGTGTCGGACGCCGCCGGCGCGGTCGACGACGGCACGCTCAACGTGAGCGACGGCGAGACGATCACGGCGACCTACCTCGATCCCCATGGCGGCCATGACGACCAGGCCCGCAACGTCGCGGCGACGTGCAGCACCCGTCTCGACGACGGCGGCTACCTGACCGATGGCGGCTGCGAGGGAGGCGAAGGAACGGAACTCTATCGCGAGTACCTCGATGGCGGTGAGTACATCGCCTACACGTTTGGGGTCTTTAACCCCTTGACTGCTGACCCACTCACAGACCTCGATGCGACGCTATCGATCACCGGCCCCGCCGCGAGCAAGGTGACGATTTTCAACCCCAACGTCTATATCGGATCACTGGAGCCGGGCGAACTCAGCGGACCGGTGTTCAATCTTTACATCGACCCAAGCATCGATGCAGGCGGATTGCGGCTGACCGAGAATGATTTCAACCTGACTGTGACGTCGATTGCCGACGGGTTCACTGCGCCGCAGGTTCTGACTCAGGTCCAGGTGCTACAGGGTGACGACAACATCGTACGCGAATCTGAGTGCTGGAACTTCGAAGGCGGAGCTGCCGGGTTCGTTAACGACCGCTACGTAAACAACTATACCTGCATGTTCTCCGATGGTTGCGCCGTGACGACATTCGTCAACACCATCGAGGCTCCCTGGATACACGGCAGCGGTTGCGGAAGCGAGACTCGCACCGATCACCCGTCGATGTCGTGCGACGTCGGTGGAACCGACGCGATGATGAGCAACCCAGACTCCGGTGTCTGCGGAACGTTCAATACGACCAATGACACGATCACAGACGACGTGCTTTACTCGCCAATCTTCTCTCCGGCGAACACCGGGAACGCCGGCAACGGACAACCGTGGTTCTTCGACTGGCAGTACGCCGAATGGTTCTATCGCTCGGACATGATTTCCGGAACCGATACGGCGATGGTGATGGGCATGTTCTGGGACGACGACTACCTGGGCGTCGCCACGCCGGCGGTCAACGAGGTCGACAGCCTGTACTCGTTCTTCTTCGGCTACTTCGCCTACGCCAACACAGGTTGGGAGAGTGCGACACCATGGGATTCTGCTGAACCTCCGCAGAACCTGGACGGCACTGGCTTCGGTGGTGCGCCAAAACTAGCAGAGTCCGGTCTTCAGTGGCGTTGGGCCGTCGAGGTGTACGACGCCGACTACGGAACGGACCCCGAAGCGACGCCGTCGACTGCAGGTCTCTCTCTCGATGATATGCAGTTCGTCTACGACCAGTATCACGCCGAGGAACAGCTCGGAACCTGCGCCACACCCGCGGCGGTCGTGAGTTTCGATCAGTATTCTTATCTGCAGTGCCCGGGCGACGATCTCGGAATCAATGTGATGGCCCCGGCAGCAGGCGGATCGGTTCGCGTCACCGTACGTTCGCTTGGAACCGGCGACAGCGAGACCATCGTGCTGGTCGGGCCCGGCCCGTACTTCTCGACGACGTTACCCTACTCGACGGGCGACGGGGCGAACGAGAATGACGGCACCCTGCTCGTCATTCCGTCCGACGTCTTCTCGCTGACCCATCTCGACGATCCTTCCGCCGAGGTCGCGCTTGCCGGCCTGGTCTGCTCCGGCGGCGACGTCGTCAGCGAGGGCGTGGTCGCCTTGACCGACAACGGTGACAGCGACGACTTTGCCGACCGCAACGAGACGGTCGATGTCTCACTGCGAATTAGAAACAACACCAGTCAAGATCTGGTGAATGCCAGCGTAACGATCGCGACCGACGATCCTAACGTGGACTGCGTGATCAAGGACAGCGCCTCGTTCGGTACCGTCCTGGCAAACGGTGGCACCGCGACGAACAACCTCGTCAGCGATCCGTTTACCTTCAAGATCGCCGATCAGGCCGAGTGTGCCGATCCCACGGCGCCACCCACCGCGACGTTTCAGGTGTTGATCTCGGCCGACGGCTTCGCCGGAGCCAGCCAACCTCAGGAGTTCACGCTGATTCTGGATCTCAACGATCTTCCCGGCACGATCACGTTTTCGGAGAACTTCAGCGCCGACCCGGCGGGCTTCCACCACGAGGTCGGCCCCGGCGACAAAGATCGCACCTCGACCGACATCGGTGGCCTGACCTGCAGCCCCTACGTGGACGAGTTCTTCTGGGATGCGTCCGGTGGCAATCCCGGAGGCGGCTACTTCCTGTGGCAGGATCCGGCGGACTCGTTCCCCAACGGAACCTACAGCGATCTCAACGACTCGATTTTGTATTCGCCGGTGTTCAAGGTGGGCGCTACGTCCACGACCCTCAGCTTCGATCACGAATACCTGTTCGCGTGGACCGGCACGTTCCGGCTCGACGGAGTCGTTGTGGACTACCAGGTCAACGGCGGAAGTTGGCAGAAACTCTCGACGCTTCCCTACGACGGATCGCTGATCTGGAATCTGTACTGCAACCCGTTGTGCAACGGCACCGAGTTCGGCTTCCCCTGTGAAACGGAACGACCGGAAGAAGGCGAAGACGTCTTTAACCAGTTTGACCAGGGTGTCGTCAACTGGACCAGCGTCGGCGGCGCGATCACCGGGCTCACCCCCGGCGACCTGGTTCGTGTCCGGTGGCGATTCGGCTCGATGAACTCCGCCGTCTACGGGATCAGCACCGATGGCGGTTACGGGCTGGACAACGTCAGCCTGACCAACATCGTCGAGCTTGAATGTGACAGTGCCGTGAACGCGGACACTGGATGTGGCGTGGTCTTCGACTCCGCGGGCAACCTGGTTGAGGTCTGCGGCGACGGCGATCTTCTTGTCGAACCGACCGAAACGTGGTCGGTCGATGTGACTCTGCGCAACTCGAGTGTCTCCAGCGCCGTCAACACGACCGCCGACCTGGCGACGGGAGTCGCCACGCCGCTGGCGGCGTCGATCTCTAGTCCAGGGGCGAATTTCGGAACGATCTCGGCGGCAGGGGCGACGGCGACGGCGAGCTACCAGTTCGGCGTCGATGCCGGTGCGGTGTGCATCGACGACATCGTCTTCGATGTCGAGAACATCACCGACAACGCGACCAGTCATCCCGACAAGCGTGCGGCGTTCAGCGTGGCCGTCGGCGGGCCGGGCGTTCCGGAACCCGCCACCCAGGTGACGGACCCGATCGTGGCAAGTGACGAAAGTTCGGTGACGGATCTGTCGCCGTCGATGACGACGGCCGCACCTGCGAACGACGTCAGCCTGACGTTCAACCAGAACTACACCAATTTGACACCGCAGGAAGTCGCCACCCAGGACACGGATCCGCTGATCGCGGAAAACTCGTCGGTGCTTTCAACGCTGAGCACGCTCATCACGGATCCCAACGATGCGGTCTCCGTCGACCTGGACTGGACCTCGTTGACACACGAGAAGGTCACGCAGTGCACCCGTGTCTACATCCGAACGCCGCAGGGATTCAACCTTACGCTGAAGGACTTCGACGAGGTCGCCGCGAACCCTTACGACCTGCTTGCGATCTACGGCAACCCGAACGGCGGGCCCGGCCAGTATCAGATCGGGCTCGAAGAAGAGGCCAGTGGCCCTTGCAAGATGGACGCGCAGATCTCCGGCACGACGCTCACTATCGTGGAACCGACGACCGCCGGTAGCTGGACCGCCAACGCGCAGATCAGCCTCTGGGACGGCAGCGGCTACACTGTCGTGAAACCGTTCGGCGCCGCCGACGCGCAGCCCTACGACGTGACCTCGATCTACAATGCGGCCGGCCCGGGAGCATACAAGTTGCGAGTACGTGAGGCCGGTGGCGGTGGTGTCGCCCAGCTCGCTAACGCTGTTCTGACAGCAACTGGGATCGAATGTGATCTCGGTTGCTCGACATTTGTCCCGCCGGCGCCCCCTGTCGCCGATGACATCGTTGGGATAGGTCTGCGACTGACGAAAGGCGTGGCGCCTGACGAGATCGACTTCACTTTCGACAGCGCGACGTGTTCTGCCGATCACGCCGTGGTGCTTTACGGGAATATCGGAGACTACAGCGGTTACCTGGGTGCGGTCGATTCAGGCTGCGACGCCGGGTCCGGTCCCGCAGCCACCGTGACCCACGTTGGCGACGACGTGTGGTTCATCATGCACTGGGTCAACCAGGATGGGGCGGCCGGCAGCGCCGGTTCGAGCAGTGCGGGATCGCGGAGTTGGAATGCCGTGGGTCTGTGCGGCGTGGCCTCGGACGACACATCCGATGGAGTCTGCGACTAAGATAGGTGGATGGCTTTTCGTGCTTGCATAGGACTACTCCTCCTGCTGTTGGGTGCTCCCCCAGCGCAAGGCGAGGGCCATCCACCGAACGTCGTACTTATTACGCTCGATACCACGCGCGCTGATCACCTGGGGTGTTACGGCGCGGAGGGCGTCAAGACGCCCAACCTCGATACTCTGGCAAGAAACGGTGTGCGCTTCGAACGGGCGCAGTCCCCCGCTCCCCTGACGGTCCCCGCTCACGCCAGCCTGATGAGTGGCCTCGTACCACGCCGACACGGGGCCCGGGACAACGCCCTTCATCTTCTGCCCTCCGACGTTCCACTCCTGGCGGAGTCGCTCTCAAGAGCCGGCTACGACACGGCGGCCTTCGTCTCATCGGTTGTCCTCGACCGACGAGTCGGTCTGGCGCGCGGGTTCCGGATTTACGACGACCGGGTACGCGTCGGGCGACGCGAGGCGTTCAACTACGAGGAGCGTGCGGCGTCTCAGACCAACGCCGCCGTCTTTGAACATCTACCGAAACTCAAACCACCGTTCTTCCTGTGGGTCCACTATTTCGATCCGCACCTGCCCTATGTTCCGCCACCGCCGTATGACGCACAGTTCAGGGGTCGCCCGTACGACGGTGAGATCGCGTTCATGGACGCCGCGATCGGCCGCTTGCTGGGAGAACTTCCAGGCTCGTTGGTGGTGATCGCCGGGGATCACGGCGAGAGTCTCGGCGAGCACGGCGAGGCGTCCCACGGTGTGTTCCTTTATCAGAGTACCCAGCGCGTCCCGTTGATCGTCAACGGCCCCGGGATCCCGGTAGGCCGTGTCGTGGGCGAACGGGTCGGGCTGGTCGACGTGATGCCGACGCTGCTGGATCTGCTGAAGATCGAAACTCCGAAGGAGGTCGACGGAAAGAGTCTGGTGCCACTGCTACGGAACAAGAAGTGGAAGGACCCGGGCTATGAGATGGAGACGCTGTTCCCCGCACTTGCGTATGATTGGGCACCGCTGCGCGGACTCGTTCGTGGGGACCTCGTGACCATCGATGCGCCGCGCCCGGAGGTTTACGATCTTTCCACGGACCCGGCTCAAGAGAAGAACCTCGGGACCGTGCGGCCGAGAGCGCGGCGGATGCTGGAGTCGCTGCGACGGGAAGGTGCCACGAAGACCGAGGCGAAGCAGGACTCCCTCTCCGCGGAGCGAAGGATGAGGCTTGCCTCCTTGGGCTATGCGTCCGGAGCATCGGGTGACGCGTCGCTCGACCCGAAGGACGGGATCGTGCTGCTTGGTGTCCTCGAAAAGTCCCGGGAGGCGATCCAGCGGCGTCGCCCTCAGGACGCGATCGAGCCTCTTCGTGGCGTGCTTGAAGAGAACCCGGGGAACCTACAGGCGCGACTGGCTCTGGTGTCGGCGTTGTTGGGCGCGGGCCAACCGGCCGCCGCTGTCTCCGCCGCGCGGGATGCCCTGACGAGGCACGCGGACGACGATCTCGTGCATTTCAACCTGGCCAACGCGCTGGCAGCGGAATCCGCCCATCGTCCCGAGGCTCTAGGCGAGGCGGGCGAACACTACGAGACCACGTTGCGGCTGAACCCGCGGCGCGCGGACGCCTACCTGAACTTCGCGTCGCTGCTTGTCTCCACGAACCGCCACGAGGCGGCGCGAAGCGTACTGGAAAGAGCCGGCGATGCCGGCGTGGCGGACCCCGACATCTCCGCCGAACGCGGCGTCCTCGAACTCATGCGTGGACGCAAGGAGGCGGCGATCGCGCACTTCAAGGAGGCGCTCCGCCTGAACCCCTTCGCCGCGGACGTCACCGAGGCCCTCAGACGACTCAAGGCGACTCCTGGTGACACACATTGACCGAGCGCACCTGGAAGTAAGACAGGTCGGGTGTGCGCGACGTACCACCCGGGACGGTCAACGACGACACGTTGGTACGGCCCGTCAAGTCCACGTCGCCCGAGAAGTTGGCGTTCGCGGAGTGCAACACGTGATAGCCGAAGACGGCACCCGCGCTGCTCCAATCGAACTGCAGTTCCTGCGCGGATCGATCCACCGTCAAGTTGTCCACGGCGACGGAGGGCGTCGGCTCGGCGCAGATAAGCTCGCTGCAACCGAATGCGCCTGCCGAGGACACGTGCAGCGTCCAGTTGTTGAAGGTCCCATTACCACCGCCGAACTGCGTGTTCTGAACCGACAGAGTCCAGGTACCGCTTAGCGACTCGCCATTAAAGTCCGCCATCGTGCCGGGACCATCGGGCGAGGTCAGCAGGTCGTACGTCGTGTTGATCCCGCCGCTACCAGGAGACTCATCGTGGAGCCGAACGGTCGTCCCCTCCGGCGAGCTGAGTTCGACGATCAGATCACCCGGGATCGTGTGGGTGATCGCGACCGAGACGTCAAGGTCACCGATGACCGTGTCCTCGGTGATCTCCATCGTGGAGAGGATCGGCGACGTGTTGAAACGTGACATCGTCTCGTTGGCCGACTCGAAGAACTCCCGATCGACTTCGCCCAATGTGAAATCGAAGCGTGTCGATCGCGTCGACGCCCCGTCGGCGTTCATCTCGAGCTCGAGATCGATCGTATCGCCGCAAGCGATGCCATCGTTGAACAACGTCACCTCAAAGTACGGTGCGTTCGACTCGAGTTCGGTGTCGACCGCGATATCGGCCCAGTCGGCAACCGGTTCGATCACGCGTCCCTGCGAGGCGTCGACGACGCGCAAGCGGCCATGGACATTGACCGCGCCGACAAGGCCTCCATTGAACAGGGTCACGGGAAGCTCGATCGTTTCACCGGGATCCATCACGCCGTTACCGTTCGTGTGGACACCGGCCTCGATCAGCCGATGTGCGTTCATCTGGAGTCGTGGCCCGATGGGACTGGCCTCGCAGTTCGAAACCGGGCTGTGACAGACCGGGTTACTGCCGACCGCCGCGACGCGGTAGTAGCGGGTCACGTCGGGATCGCCGACCGAATCGACCCAACTCGTCGTCGGCGCCGCAACGACCGCGGCGGCCACCTGCTGCCGCTGACAACCGAGATCCCCGCGGTAGACGATGTACTCCTGCGCGCCCGCGACCGGGGTCCAGCTTACGCTCGTACCACCCGGTAACGTCGTCAGGTTTGTCACGGGCGTCGTGAACGCCGGGCACGAGGACGTGCTCTGGTTCTCCGGATCTCCAGGAGCTCCACAGGCGATGTTGTGCCGGGCGAACGCGGCGTAGATCTCCGCTGCGTGGGGCGTCCCGTTGGAAAGGTCGGCGTCATCGTCGTCGGCCACCCGCAGTTGCTGGTACCAGGTGCCGGCGCCGCAGCTATCCGAGGCCGGAAGGGCACAGTTATAGATATCGCCGCCGGAACCCACGCGACTGGAGTACCAGAGCCGCTCGGCCAGCTGCCAGGCGCTGTCCGGATCGATGCCCGATGCCGGTAGATCGCGCACGGCCAGATCCCACATCGCCTCGTCAATCGGATAGGACTCGCAGTGCACCGAGCCTCCGCAGGGCGATTGCGAGGAGCCGCCGGGGTTACAGTTGTCCTGCACAAAGCCCTGTGGCGTTGCCGGGGTGTTCGCGGTCCGCATCGCCCAGTCGTGATCTCGGAACCCCGTACAGCTCAGGCAGGTGTCCCCATAGCCGGTGCACGGGGAACCATCGAGGAATAGTCCTGTGGCGAAACAAGACTGTCGCGAGGCGAACATCGCGACCATGTCGCCGTAGGATTCCGACGTGCTGTCCCAGCTGCCACCGTCGTTTTGATCGTAGCCGTGGCCCCACTCATGGGTCACGACACTCTGGATCTCTCCACTGTTGGCGCAGGTCGCACTCTGCCGATAGACGTAGATCCCACCGCCACCGTAAGAGGCGTTGCAGGTGCCGTTCCAGTTGCTGTTGAGAGTGACGCGGCCCTGTAACCACGAATTGCCCGGGTTGTAAAATCGGGCGACTTCGGCAACGCGATTGGCGTGATAGTAGGCAGTGCGCGCGGCCGACGTATTCCCCGGAGAGCCAAAGGGATCGATATCGCAGTTCTCGCCTTGCTTGACTCCGAGCTGCACAGAACCGTCGCACCCGGCCGTCTCGAGAAGCGAACCACAGTTGTCATTGAGCTCGACGTACTGCCCTACCAGGGTCGTGTCGAACGAGGCAGCCGAGTCGAAACATGCGAAGTTCCCGTAGCTATCCGTATAGCCGTTGGGACCACCGGACTCGGTCCAGTCCGCGAACGGCATCGGAAAGTCATCGAGCTCGCAACCACCGGCGGCACAATCGCCGTCAGGTTGCTCCGGGATCACTCCCCCTCGAACACCGGCGTAATGGGCGTCGTCGTAGAACGCGTCGACTCGCGCGGTGTGGGCATCGACCTCGCCGACCCACTCCGCCGGCCCGTTGGGGTCGCGGTACCGCAGTCGCCAGATCAGCCGATGGGACAAGCCGTCTTCCTCGACCGCGACAAGTGTCAGCTCCGGATCCCCGTCGGGTACGAGTTCGGCTGTGCGGCCATCGAGGTAGGTCCCGAGAGCCCGTGACGCGGTCTGGGGGTCGATCTGCGGGATGCCGCGAACCTTCGGACGTTTCCAGTTGGTGGACCCGAACATCACCAGGCGACTATTGTGAACCACGAAGTCCAGCCGCGCGTTCTCCACGCGAACGCCATCAACCTCGAGACGAAACACCAGCTTCCACTGATCCTTACGCATCTGCGAACTGGCCTCATCGTCACGCACCATCGGCACGCTCCAGCCTCGCTCCGCCAGAAACCCACGAGCCTTCGACTCCAATCTGTCGAGCGTGATCGTCTCGTCGGTAAACCACTGGATGCCACGACCGGAGGCCAGCGTCGGCATCCCGGTCCGCGGGTCGACGTAGGTCTTCCAGTCGGCGACCCGCTCTTCCGTCTGAACTGGCGCAATGGCGATCCTGCCTCCGGCTCGAACACGTGAGTAGGCGTCCAGTGGACTCTCCTGACGCACTCCGGCCGCGTAGCCTGCCGGGACCGACAACGTCAGAACGAGTGCGATTACGGGGAGGCGCATGTTCATTCGGGACCTCCCGCATTCTCCGCCGTGACGAGATAAAAGTGAACACCTGGCAGCGTCGTCCCGTCGATGTCGTACCCCACGGTCGTTATCGACGACGCGGTCTCGATGAACGTTCCGTTCGCCGTCGACGATCTTTCGATGCGATACAACGTCGCCGCGTCGTGCCCGCCATCCACGGGCGAGGCCTGCCAACTCAACTCGACATGTGCCCCCACTCGGGATGCCAGCAGTGTGTTTCCGACGGCATTCGGCGCTAGTGCGGCCGGCGGTGTGTAGTCGATGCAATCGACCCAGACACCGGAAACGTGCACCTCATCGACGGCGCCCTCGACGGTAGAGTCGCTGCCACCATCCGTCACCCGGAACCGGACCTGCATGGTTTCGCTCGGCGCGAGCAACGGCATCAGGTCGACATTCGTCGTACCCCAATCGCCCGTGGGCGTGACCAGGTGCTCCAGCGTGACCCAGTTGCTGCCGTCGTTGGACGCCTCGGCGAAGAACGAGTCCCCGCCACCGGCGTTGTCGTAGTACCAGCGATCGAACGATGCGCTCAACTCCAGGATGAACGGTGCACCGAAGACGGGCGACGTCAGCGTCGCCGTGCCGTCATCCACATCGTTATTATCCTGCTTGTTGGGACCACTGAGGAAGCCGTTGCCGGTGACCCAGCAGGTGTCGCCAGGGTTCGTCGTCGTGTCGTCCTCGGGCTGTACATAGACCGAGGCGTTGTCGTCCTCGACGACGCCGATCGGATCTTCGCGGACAAACTGGCCCCTGGATGTGGATCCCGGGTCGGACGTCCAGCCGGATGACGACTCGAAGTCTGCATCGAGGAAGGTCGAGGCGGTTTCTTTTCCGACGCGAACGCTGAAACCGCTGTGACGCACAGATCCACTACCGTAACGAAACTCCAGGTCGAACTCGACGATCGCACTACACGCGCTGGGTTCGATCGTGACGCGAAAGTGAGGGGCGTCGGTCAGTGCCGTGCCTCGAGCGGGCAATGCCGGGAACGTCGCCCGCTGGTTGTGGACGATCACACCCGGGGTGGACGACGTCAGGATCGCCTCGAGATCGGAGATCACGGAGTCGGTGCGACTCTCGGCCGTGATCTGAATCTCGATGGTCTCGCCGGGGTCCAGCAGGCCGTCGCCGTTCCCTGCACTCGTGTCGTCGAACGTATGGCCGAAATAGACGACACTCGACTCGACTGCCAGCACCGCTTCATAGGCCTGAAGCAAGCCGGTACCGTAGACGTTGTTCTTTCCTGCGGTGCCGCGGTGTTCGGCGGTCGTCATCAACGCCGCCGCCAGTTCCGCCGGAGTGGCCTCCGGATTGGCTTCCAGCATCAGCGCCAGTGCGCCCGAGACATGCGGTGTAGCGGAGGACGTCCCGCTAAATCCGCAGTAACTCCCACCCGGGCAGATCGAGGTCGTTCCGTTACCGTAGGCTGAAAGATCCGGCCGGATCAGCCCCATCGAAGCGCCGTTCTGGTACGGGTAGTCAAACAACAACGGCGTCAACGAGTGTGGGTAGCCGGTCCAGGTATAGGCAACGATATCCTCCCACGCCGACGGTCCCAGTGAGGACGACGAGGCGATCGTGTCATTGGTCCAGCTGATGTTGCCGACGGCGATCACCGAGGACAGGGCGCCGACCAACGTCTGGTCGGGGTGATGCCACGGTGGAGGGCTGTTAGCGGGAGCGCCGATCTGGTACGGGACGAGTCGCGTTGCGCTGCCGCCATCGTTACCACCCGCGTTGACGTGGATCACACCGGCGGCATACTCGGTTTCCGTCTGTCGTCGCCAACCCTCGTAGTCCGGCATATCGCTCTCGTCGTAGGGCCAGATAAACGACTCGGTGATGATATCGGCCCCCATTGCAACGGCGTAGTCGCTGGCCTCCCAGCCCATCGAGTCCGGCACGAAGCAGCTGGAGCCGAAGCCGAGGACCATCAGCTCGGCATCGGGCGCCATACCCGTCACCGTCCCGTTGGCGCCGTCACCGGCGACCTGACCGGCGACCTGGGTGCCGTGGTTTCCGGCACGTGGATCGTTGTCATCTTCGCAGAAATCCCAGCCCCAGGTGTCGTCGACAAAACCGTTCATGTCGTCGTCGATGGCGTTGCCCGGGATCTCACCGAGGTTGGTCCAGATGTGATCCGCGATGTCCGGGTGATCCGGAAAGACACCGGTATCGAGCACCGCGACGATCGCTCCCCTGCCCGTGTAGCCCAGCAGATCCCAGACGTCCTTCGCTCCCATCGCGACGACTTCGCCGCGAACGGTGGCATCGGGATTTGGCCCCGAGGCATCCCCACCGGTGGGTCCGGTCAGGGCAGGCTTGCCATCTGCGGGACGACCGCTGCCGGCGTCGTGCTGGATTCGGCGGATACCCGGTACGGAGGTCAGCAAGTCGATGACCTCCGGCTTGGCTTCGAACGCGAGTCCGTTGACGCCCCACAGGACTCGAACATCTCGAACCCCCGAGGGAGAAGCGGAAAGCAGCTTGCGCACCGGCGCCTGGCTGCGGGTGGCAAGCGCACGCATATCAGTCACAACCCGGGTCCGCCGATCGCTGCGACTCAGCCCGCGGATCGCGTCCAGTCGCCCCGCCGTGTCCGGGAACTCCTCCATCATCACGACGACCGGCAGGAAGTCATCCGGGCCGGCGTGGATCAGCGCCTGCTGCAGGTTGGAGTCGATCGTCGTGGCGCTCGCGTCCGTTGCAAGAAGAATGAGAAACGCCGCGAGCCACCTCACTCGCTTCCCCCGGAGTTCTCGGCTGTCACAAGGTAGAAATAGATTCCCGGCGCGACGGTCGCGTCGATGTCATGCCAGACGGTCGTCGTCGTCGACCCGGCCGAGTCGAAGGTTCCGTTGGCCACGGTCGCTCGATCAATCCGATAGAGCGTGGCGGCATCGTGTCCGCCGTCGGTCGGTGGAGTCTGCCAGCTCAACGTCACGTGCGTCCCTACACCGTTCGCCGTTAGCGTGTCGCCGACGGGGTTAGGCGATTGCAACACGACCGGTGTGTAGTCCTGGCAGTTGACCCACATCCCATCGACGTGCACCTCATCGACGGCACCCTCGACGGTGGAGTCGCTGCCACCGTCAGTGACACGGAATCGCAGCTGCATCGTTTCGCTGGGCGTCACGAGCAGCAGAAGATCCGCCACCTGGTTACCCCAGCCGCCGCTCGAGACGACCAGCTGCTCCACCGTGGTCCAGTTCGATCCGTCGTTGGTGATCTCGGCAAAGAACGAGTCGCCACCACCTGCGTTGTCGTAGTACCAGCGGTCGTAGGACAGATCGAGCGCAAGAATGTGTGGCGCGCCGAACACCGGTGACGTCAGCGTCGTCGTCCCGTCGTCCACATCGTTGTTATCCTGATTCTTGGGTCCGTTGAGCTCACCGTTACCGGTGACCCAGCAGGTGTCCCCCGCACCGGGCGTCGTGTCGTCTTCGGGGTTCCCCAGCGTGCTGGTCCCGTCGAGAAACACACCGATCGGATCTTCGCGGACGAACGCCCCGCGGCTGGTCGTACCGGGATCCGCGCTCCAGCCCGCAGCCGACTCGAAGTCTGCGTCCAGCAATGCGATGGGTTCTTCGTCGCCGATTCGCTGGCTGAATGATCCTCGACGAACCGAATCGCCGTAACGCAGCTCCAGATCGAACGTCACGATCGTCGCGCACGCCGTCGGATCCAGGCTGACCCAGAAATGCGGCGCATCGGTGAGCACCGTCGCTGCCGGGGTCAGGCTTGGGAAAGTAGATCGTTGGTTGTGGATCGTCACACCGGGCGTACGGGTCGTCAGGATCGCCTCGAGGTCGTCTAGCGTCACGTCGGTTCGACTCTCGACGGTCACCTGGATCTGCACGGTCTCCCCGGGGTCGAGCGCCAGGTCGCCATTGCCCGCGATGGAATCGTCAAACGTGTGGGACACGTAGACCACACCGGATTCGACGCTCTGTACCGCCGCCAGTGTCTGGACAAGTCCGCTGCCGTAGAGGTTGTTCTTGCCCGGTGTGCCGCGATGCTCCGCGGTGGTCATCAGGGCCTCCGCCAGCTCCGCCGGCGTGGCCTCGGGGTTGGCCTGCAACATCAACGCGACTGCTCCGGAGACGTGCGGCGCCGCCGATGACGTGCCGCTGAACCCACAATACGAAGAACCCGGGCAAGTCGTGGTCGTCCCGTTGCCGTACGCCGACACGTCGGGCTTGATCAATCCCATCTGGGCGCCGTTCATGTACGGGTAGTCCTGAAACTCGAGTGGCATCGTGTGTGGGTAGTCCGGGTCGGTGTTGGCGATGATGTCTTCCCACGCCGCCGGACCGATGGATGACGAGGGCGCGATGAGGTCGTTGCTGAAACTGATGTTGCCCACGGCGATCACCGACGAGACGCCTCCGACGATCGTCTGGTCGGGATGCGACCAGGGCGCCGGCGAGCCCGATGGAGCCGAGATGTTGTACGGGATCGGTCGCTCAGACAGGATCGTCCCGCCGTTGCCCGCGGAGTTGACGTGCAGCACACCCGCCGCCAGCTCCGTGTCGGTCTGACGACGAAATGCCTCGTAGTCGGGCTGATCGGTCCACCACCAGCTGTACGACTGTGTGATGACGTGGGCGCCCTGGGCGATCGCGTAGTCGCTGGCCTCCCATCCGATCGACGGGATGTCGCAATCAATCCCGAGCGACATCAACTCTGCGTCGGGCGCCATGCCGGTGACCTGGCCGTTGGTTCCGTCACCGGCGACCTGTCCGGCCACCTGTGTTCCGTGCTGCCCGCCGGACGGGTCGTTGTTGTCGAGGCAGAACTCCCAGCCCCAGGTGTCGTCGACATAGCCGTTACCGTCGTCGTCGATCGCGTTGTTGGCGACCTCACCCAGGTTGGTCCAGATGTGATCCGCCAGGTCCGGATGCGTGCGATCGATCCCGGTGTCCACGACCGCGACGATGACTCCGTTGCCGGTGTAGCCCAGCATGTTCCAGACGTCCTGCGCCCCCATCGCAATAACGTCGGGGCGTACCGTGGCGGTCGGGTTTGGACCGGAAGCGTCGCCGCCGGTCGGGCCCTCGACATGATCGGGGTCGGACCCTGGATGCGGACGGCCGTAGTCGAGGATCACTGAGTGAACGCCCGGAATAAGCGCGAGTTGCTCGATCTCCGCCGCAGTTGCCTCGAACGCCAGACCGTTGATGCCCCACAGCACGCGCACGCGGCGCGGTGCGTCGGCGTCCAGAGCCAAGATTCTGGCGCGCAAGGTCGCCTGGGTTTGCTCTGCAGTCGTCTTCAACGTCGATACGACATGCTTTCGGCGGTCGCGCCGGTTCATCTTGCGAACCTGATCGAGCAGAAGTCGCTGCTCGGGGTAGGCCTCCATCAGGACGACGACACGGAGGGATTCATCGGGCGCCGCAGAGTCCATGGCGCGAGCCAATCGAGGCGTGATCTCACCTGCGTTCGCGCTCGCACAGAGCAAACTCACGCAGAGCAACATCCCACAGAACCACGTTCTTGCCGTGAGCATCAGTCGCAGACACCCGAGAGGTCCTGAGGGAGATCGCACGCGGTCCCGCTCAGATGTTCGGGCCGTTCGAAGCCGGCGCCGTCCAATCCGTAGGTTCCCTCGACGAAACCGGTGGTTCCGACGATCAGGAAGAACGCGCTAGAGAGCCCCGGATTGAAGGATGTGACTCCAAGGTTTCCGCGGAAGCAGGCCGCGCCGGAGTACGCGTAACTCGAGACGCTGGCCAGGTCGCCGTAGTAGATCGTCTGGTCCGTCGCGTCGCATGCCGCGTTGAAGGTCACGTCGATCTCTCCGGTGGTCTGGTTGTAGGCCGCCTGCATCGAGGCTTCCCCCGGTGCGCCTGCAACGGACGGCGTCAACGTGGCCATCTGATTTGCCGTCAGGCCTGTCGCCGTCGTGGCCGTGCCGTTCGCCCAGTCGACAGTCACGTCCACACTGGTATCCGTTCCGAGACCGAAGTGCGCTATCGGCTGACTGCGTCCGAGGTAGCTGGCTCCGCCGTTGATCCAGAAGTACTGCGTGGCCGAATTCGTGACGGCGGTGACCTTCGCGCCATAACCGTCGGGGCACAGCGACGGATCTCCACTGGTGTCCAGTGCGATCTGGATCCAATTGATGTCGGTGCCGCTCAGATCGTTACGGAACAGGGTAACGGGCTCGTTGAACGCCGTAATCACGACATCCATGTCGCCGTCCTTGTCATAGTCGATCGTCAGAACCGAGCGGCCCTGCCCCGTGTGATCGAATCCGGAGCCGCCCTGGACCTCGGTGAACGTCAGGTTGCCGTTGTTGCGAAAGAGGAAGGCGGGAATATTCTCGTATTGGTTATTCCAACCGTTGGTCTCGACCAGGTCGATGAAGCCGTCGTGATCGAAATCGACGGCCTCGGTACCCCAACCCCAGCCACCCAGTTTGGCCCCGGCGGACTCGGGCAAGTCTGTAAATACGTCGTTGCCCTGGTTGACGTAGAGGAAATTCCCCAGACGCGCACCCGCGGCGTAGATCGAGGTGACGTACCAGTCCGGCAAACCGTCGCGGTTGAAGTCGGCGACCGTCGTCCCCATACCGTTCTCGTCGAGCCCGGTTCCCGACGCGGCGGTTCCGTCAGTGAAGGTGCCGTCCGTGTCGTTGATGTAGTAATGGCTGGTTTCGAAATCGGCGGCGATCAGCAGTTCCGGGTAGCGGTCGCCGTTCATGTCCACAAATCGTGGCGAAAAACCATGGAACAGTTGATCGATCCCGGCGGCAGTGGTCTCATCGGTGAACGTCTCGTCACCGTTATTGCGGAACAGCTTGTTGCCGTTCATGCCATCCCAGGTACAGACGAACAGGTCGAGATCACCATCAAGGTCGTAGTCACCAAACGCAGAGCCCGTGGCGTTGAAGTCGGTTGGCGAAGAGAGATTCACACCAGCGGTCGATGCGATGTCGGTGAAGGTCCCATTGCCGTTGTTGCGATACAGGCGATGCATGCCAACGGCGTTCGGCCCGCTCACGGGGCCCGCGCTTGTGACGAACAGATCGGGCCAACCATCCGAGTTAAAGTCGCCGGCGGTTGTTCCCAGACCGCGATGCATCGCGTCCACGCCCCAGGTCGCGGCATGGTCGGTGAAGGTTCCGTTGCCGTTGTTGAGGAACAGCGCGTCTGCCGTGTTGCCGCCACCGATAAGGAACAGATCGGGCCAGCCATCGCGGTTGAAGTCGGCGACGGAGCCACCGGCGAACATCCCGGCGGCGCTCATATCCATATACATGCTCGGACTGTGGTCGAGTCCGGCGGCGACGGTCTGGTCGCTGAACTGGATCTGTGCCGCAGCGGCCAAGCCTGTGGCCAGCACGGCCATCAATGCGATGACGGTCAGGGAACGCATGTTCCCGCCAGGTCCTGGCTGAGATCGCAACCCGGCGTACCGGCGTAGTCCGGTCGCTCCGCACCTAACCGGTCCTGGCCGTAGGAGCCCTCGACCGTACCGTTGTGGCCGACCACCATGAAGAACGCGTTGGCCATGCCTGGATCAAACGTCGCGGTCCCGGACGCCCCGACAAAGCACGACGCGCCGGAGTAGACGTAACTCGAGACGGATGCCAGGTCGCCATAGACAATCGTGTGGTTGGAGGCGTCGCAAGCCGACGTGAACTCGACGTCGATCTCGCCCGATCCTGGGTTGTACACCGCGCGCATCCGCTGGCCCGGTACGCCCGACGCCTCACCGGGGGCTCCACCCCCGGCCGCCGGTGTAGCGGTAAGAATCTGGTTGACTGCGACCCCCGGCATCGACGTTGTTGTGCCGTCGGACCATTCGATATCGATATCCACCGTGGTCGCGGCCCCCAGCCCGAAGTGCGCCACGGCCTGGCTACGGCCGAGATAGCTGGCGCCACCGTTCAGCCAGAAGGACTGTGTCACGCCTCCGGTGGTCGCGGTGATCTTCGCACCGTATCCGTCGGGTGCGAGGCCAGCGTCGGCGCTGGTGTCCAACGCCAATTCGATCCAGTTGGCGTCGACGCCGCTGATGTCGTTACGAAATAGCTGCACCGGCTCGGCGTGGGACGTCACCACGACATCCATGTCGCCGTCGCGATCGTAATCCAGCGTCAACACCGATCGACCCGCACCCAGATGACTGAATCCGGATCCGTTCTGGACCTCGGTGAACGTCAAGTCGCCGTTGTTGCGGTACAGGTACGAGGTCTCGCCCGTCCACTCGGTGGTCTCCCACCAGCCGTTGGTCTCGATGAGGTCGACCCAACCGTCGTGGTCGAAATCGATCGCCTCGGTGCCCCAACCCCAGCCGCCGTCCCGCGCGCCGGACGTCTCGGGAAGGATTGAGTAGGTGTCGCTGCCCTGATTGACGTACAGGTAGTTCCCGTCCTGGAACGAACCATCGCGCCAGATCGAGGTGACGTACCAGTCGGGTAGTCCATCGCGATTGAAATCGGCGACCGTGGTTCCCATCCCGTTGTCGTCCTCGCCGGTACCCGACGGCCCGGTCGCGTTCGTGAACGTGCCGTCGCCGTCGTTCACGAAGTAACGACTGGTGCGATAGTCGGCGGCGACGATCAGCTCGGGGTAGCGATCCCCATTCATATCCACAAAGCGTGGCGAGAAGCCGTCGAAGTTATTGGCGATCTCGGCGGCCACGGTGACGTCGGTGAACGTGCCGTTCCCTTGATTCTGGAACAACCGGTTCTGTTCGCAGGGATTGATGTGGCAACTCATGGCCTCCCAGCCGCAGACGAACAGGTCGAGGTCGCCGTCAAGGTCGTAGTCGCCAAACGCTGCGCCGGTCGCTGTGGCGTAAAGACTCGACGACTCGTTGACGCCGGCGGCAACACCTCGCTCGGTGAACGTGCCGTTGCCGTTGTTCTCGTAGAGTCGATGCTGACCTAGCCTGTCGGCCCCGCCCAGGTCACCGCCACTGGTGACATAGAGATCGGGCCAGCCATCGTTGTTGTAGTCGCCGACGGTCGAGCCGCGGCCTCGGTGGACGAAATCGACGCCCCACGCGATCGCCTCGTTGGTGAACGTCCCGTCGCCGTCGTTGATGAACAACGCGTCGGCCACCATGCCGCCACCGAGCAGGAACAGATCGGGCCAGCCGTCACGATTGAAGTCCCCGACGGAGCCGCCGTGATACATCTCCTTCGAGTCCATATCCAACGGCGAGCCCGGCGAGTAGATGAGTTGGGCTGAGACCGTTTGGTCGCTGAACGCCACCGACGCGGCGAACGAGGGGCCGCACACCGTCACTAGAATGGCAACAGCGATAAACCACCGGCGAATCATTAGTCGCTTTCCCAACGGCAGCTATTGACCGAACGGGCAACGTAATAGTGCACACCGGATAGGTTCTGCGCGCCGCCGTCGATAAGCGATGTCGAACCACCGGTCGCGCCGATATGGACTGCCGTGGCCATCTGATTGTCATGGGCCCGCCAGACGTTGTAGTTGGAAGCCCCACCGACACCGGACCAGCTGACCTGAACGTCAGACGCACCGGACTTGTTCACCGTCAACGTGTCGCCGACCGGCGGCGGCACGGCTTCACCGCAGCTGACGGGGTTGCAATCCCATGGGATGTCGGCCGTGAAGGTCAACGTCCAGTCTTCGATCGTGCCGTCCGGCACACCGCAACAGCCGCTGTCGTCGATCACCTTGATGCGCCAGGTGCCCATCGGGCTCTTCCCTGCGAAGGTCTCCATCGTTCCCACCGACGGCTGAGTCGTGTCGTCGTAGGTGGTGTGGATGCCGTTGCCCGGCTCGTAATCATGGAGGATGGCGAGCGAGTTGTCGGGGTGGTACATCACGACGCGCACCTGGGTCAGGTCCTCGTGATCCAGATTGAGTGTGACACTCACATCGGTCGGAATGAAGTCGTCCGGGACATTGAGGTAGGACCAGACACCGGCCGGAGAGCTTTTCGGGACGATGACCGGAGTGTCGGTCGAGGGTCGATCGCCGTCGTAAAGACCCACATCCATCGTAAACCCGCTGCCGACGTTGAATCCGTTGCCGCTGATGGCCATGTTGGCGCCGATCCAATCACCACAACTGGCGCTCGGGTCCAGAGTGACCTCGTAGTGAGGGGCAATGGACGTCTGTTGTTGGTTGACCAGGACGTTGGAGTACGAGGCGTTGGCCTGGTAGACCTTGACGGGGCCGACGCCGTACAGCTCGCCGGTGACTGACGTGGCGTCGGAGTCGCCGGAATTGCGGAGGGTGATCGGAAGGATCGCCGTCTCGCCGGGATCCAGGATACCGTCGCCGTTGCCGTTGGCTCCGCTGTCATCCACGACATGACTCTTGTAACTCGGTCGCGGACCGGAGCTGACCGAGACCGCGCCACTGACCACCAGCGCGTAGGGCTGCGGCCCCGACGGAACGGCATGAGGGGAGACCTGAATCGAGTAGATCCCCGGCGTCGGGACATCGATCTTCACCTGCTCGACGTTGTTCAGACGGTCCACGCCGAACAGGGGCCAGGACTGGTTGTCCTTGAACGAGTTGCCCCAGAAGCCACCGCTGTCCCCGTCGACACGGAGGTCGAGATCGTTGACCAGATGGGTCGACGCGGCCGGAGTGGATGGAAAGTCGGTCCAGGCAAGGGTGACATACAGCGGCTCGGACGCGTCCAGCACCTCGAGTAGGTACGTCGCCGGCGGATCGGCCGGGCTAGCGAACCCGGTCGTATTCTCGTCGATGTAGAGACCGCGTCCCTCACCACCGAAATGCATCGAGTTGTCCAGCAGCATGCGGCCCCAGCCCATCTCCGGGCCGGTCAGCTCGATTTCACGACCCTCGGCATCGAACTCGATCGGGACGCCGGAGTTCATGATCATCGCCTTGACCAGCGCGGCTGTCGGATTGAAACCGTCGGGCGCGTTTTTCGTGCCGCTGGGGTACCAACCCTCGAGGAAGTACTGGCGAATCAACATCGCGCCCGCACCGGCGGCGGGGCTGGCGTGGGAGGTTCCGGTAGAACTCCGGACTCCGCAGTTGTTGGTCGTCACGTCGTTGTCGTTCTCGCAGGACTGGATGCTGGCGCCGGGCGACAGGATATCGGGCTTGATCCGACCGTCATCGGTGGGTCCCCAGGCCGAGATGTCCGAGAGGTAGATTGCGCTGACGCCGTTGTAGGTGCCCCCAACCGCCATACCGTTCTTGCTGGTTGCGGGGCTACCCATCGTCTCAACGCCACCGAGCGCGAAGTTGCCGATTCCGATCACGATGAGAAAGTCGGGGTTGTTCCAGATGAATTCGTCGACGTCCTCGGCGGTGTCGGTGTAGACGTTCCGGACGGAGGCGTTCTCGTTGTCTCCCCAGGAGTTGTTGTGTACCCGCGCACCCTGGTCGTAGGCCTGCTGGAAGATCGGAACCAGATCGGTCACCGGACAACCGATGCCCGGCAGGTCCCCGCAATCGTCTGCCGCGTACCCCGCATCTTGAATGACCACCTTCGCACCGGGCGCCAGGCCGTCTCCCGCGTCGTGGGCGATGGGCGTCGCGAGATCGTCGCCAACCATCGTGCCCGCAACGTGGGATCCATGCCCTTGCGTATCCCAGTGGGTCGGATCGGCGGGATTCTCGCCGGGATCCAGGAAGTTGACGGCGATAATCTTCCGTTGCGCCATATCGACGGTGGTCCCCAGGCCCGTGTTGGTCGGCGGAAGACCGAGCACACCGTCACGGTAGTAACAGGCGTCCGCGTCGACGCCTGTATCCAACACGGCACCGATCTGACCCTCACCGTGGATGCCACGATCGTGGATCGGTGTGAGCATGCCGCCATCGAGACCGGACTGATCGACCCAGACGACGTCGTCGTTCAGCAGCGTGCGACGATAGCGCCGACCCACCCAGAACACGTCGTCTCGCTCCGCCAGCGTGCCGGTCCAGGACGCGACCTCGGACGCACTAAGCGACATGACGATACGATCGAAACGCGACCCACTACCGACCCCCTTGACGTCCAGACCGGCGGCGCTCAGTTCATCGGCAACAGCGGTGGCGTCGGCGTCGGCAAACAGGTGCAACAGAACGATGATCTCATTCGCTCCCTTGACCGGTTGAGCATCGACGATCTCCGGAGAAATCTTGTGTTCGGGCAGATACGGTGTGGCCCAGTCCACACCGGAAACCGCGGTCAGGTCAACGCTGCGATTGTTGGGGATCGTGACCAGGTACGCCTGGCTCGAAAGTGGCACTTCGATTTTCACACCGGCCGAGGACAATCCACCGCGCTCGAACATCCCGGTCGGCTGCTTGTAGCGGACGACCCATCGAAGTGAGTCGGCGGATTCGGATACTCGCGGATCCCCGACGGCAAGCGGTTTGACATCACCGGAACGCAACCGGACGACGTCGTCCCCCGCGCCGACAACGGTCGTCAGCAACAATCCGGCGAGGGCGGCCACAAACACTTGTTTCAACATCGGGTTTCCTCTTCGGTCCATTAAGGCAGGCTGCAGACTCCCGAAAGATTCTGGGGAAGCTGACAGGCCGCGGTGGTGTCCTGCGGACGCTCGGCGCCGAGAGTATCCCGGCCATAGGAGCCTTCGACGACTCCATTGTTTCCGACAATCATGAAGAAAGCGCTGCTCAGACCGGCAGGATCGAACGAGGTGGTCCCGCTGTTCCCGCGCCAACAAGAGGCGCCGGAGTAGGCGTAGGTCGATACGTTGGCGAGGTCGCCGTAGTAGATCGTGTGATTCGAGGCATCGCACGCCGGGCTGAAGGCTACGTCAATCAATCCGGTTGCGTCGTTCTTACTGGCGACCATCAGTTCCTCGGGCGCTCCGCCTTCGGAAGGCTCTCCGGGTGCCGGGCCGCCGGTCTGGGGCGCCAGGGTCACGATCTGATTGGCCGCCACGCCGGTCGCGGTGGTCGTCGTGCCGTCGGACCATTCGGCCGTGATGTCGACCGATGTCGCAGCGCCGATACCGAAATGCGACGCCATCTGACTGCGTCCGAGATAGGTCGCTCCGCCGTTGGGCCAGGCGTACTGCGTCACGCCGCCAGCGGTGATGGTGATCTTGGAACCGTAGCCGTCGGGAGCAAGCGTCGTCGACGCGTCGGTGTCGAGCAGGACCTCGATGGCGTTGGTGTCGGCGCCGGAGATGTCGTTACGGAACAGGGCGACGGGCTCATCCCAGCCGGTCAACACGATATCCATGTCGGCGTCGCGGTCGTAATCGATCAACAGCAGGCCGCGACCCTGGCTGACGTGCTCGAACCCCGTACCCGCGCCCTGAACTTCGGTGAACGTCAGGTTGCCGTTATTGCGCCACATATAGGAGTTCTCGGTCAACCACTCGGTCGGCATCCAGCCGTTGGTCTCGACGATATCGGTCCAGCCGTCGTGGTCGATATCGATCGCCTCGGCACCCCAACCCCAGCCGCCGTCGCGAGCACCGTCCTCCTCAGGGACGAACGTGTAGGTGTCGTTGCCCTGGTTGATGAAGAGGTAGTTGCCATCCTGGTCCGTCGCCGGGTTGTAGATCGACGTGACGTACCAGTCGGGCAGACCGTCGCGGTTAAAGTCACCGATGGCGCTGCCCATCCCGTTCTTCTCTAGACCGACGCCGGACTGCGTCGTGTAATGGGTGAACGTGCCGTCCTGATCGTTGACGTAGTACTTGCTGGTTCCGTAGTCTGCGGCGATGATCAATTCTGGGTAACGGTCGCCATTCATATCCACGAAGCGTGGCGAGAACGCGTAGTGGTGATGTCCCAACCCGGTAGACCCGGTGACATCGGTGAACGTCTCGTTTCCATTGTTGAGGTACAGATGGTTGGCGTCAGTACCTTCCCAGCCGGAGACATAGAGGTCGAGATCGCCGTCAAGGTCATAGTCCCCGAATGTGGAGCCGGTGGCGGTCAGTAGAGCGAACGAGCTCCGGTTCACGCCCGCGGAGACCGCGATGTCCGTGAACGAGCCGTCGCCGTTGTTGCGGTACAGCATGTGTTGACCGACGCGGTCGCCATCCAGCATGTCCCCACCGCTGGTGATGTAGATGTCGTCCCAACCGTCGTTGTTGAAGTCACCGACCGTCGTGCCACGACCCCGATGGATCTTGGCCACGCCCCACGCCGCGGCGTGGTTGGTGAAGGTTCCGTCGCCGTTGTTGAGGTACAACGCATCGGCGGTCGACGTATCCCCACCGCCAAGCAGAAACAGGTCAGGCCAACCATCCTTGTTGAAGTCGCCGACCGAACCGCCGCAGTACATCTGACGCTGCGTCATGTCGAACGGCAGCGCCGTCGTGTGGCCGAGACCGGCCGATGTGGTCTGATCGCTGAACGAGGTCTGGGCCAGAACCGGCGCACAGAGCAGCGAGCAAGCTAGCAGAATCCGGACGTATCGCTTTACCACCACTCCGCCTCCGCATCGCAGGCCGTGCCGTAGCGCGGCATCCCGCCGAGATCGCTGCCGAGCGTCGAAACACCACACTCATTGCGGGCGCCGACGAGATAGAACAGCACCTGCCCGACCTCTCCCACGAAGGGATCCTCGGGCGCGTAGGTGTTGATGCTCCCCGCCGAGGAGCAGGTCGCGTTGAGGAAATCCGTCGGGTCGACGCTTCGTAGAATGTCGTAACGTGAGCGACTGCCGCCGACGGGCTCGCTCCAGGAAAATCCGATCGCACCCTTGCTTAGCATCAGGTCGGTGATCGGCTGCGGCTTACCCCAGGCGTTGGCGTCGCCGGCCACACAGTCGTTCTCGTTGGTCACGCCGTCGCCGTCACCATCGACAGCCCCCAGCCCGGCACACCAGGTGAGGAAGGCGTCGAGGACCAGCGGTTTGTCGGCAGTTCCCAGGGACTCGATTCCGAATCCGAGGAAACTGGTACGGTACCAGCCACCGTCCTTGTTGATGCCGGCATCGCCGAGATCTCCCGAGAAGGCCAGCTCGGCAGTGCCGTCGGGTGTGATCGAGTCGCGATAGTCCGGAGTGGCGTTCGCCAGGCCCATGGGACCCAGACCGGTGTAGGCGGCGCCCTGCCCCGTGATCGAGGTCATGCCCACATCCTCGCCGATGGACGCCACACCCAGCCGTTGCTGCATGAAGTCGGTGACGCTACTGAACATCGACAGGTGGTAGTCGATGCTGCTGATCAACAGGCAGCCGCCGTGATCGAGCCATTCGGGGAGGTCTCGCTCGGACGCGTCGTTGGGGCCGGCGTAGACCTCCTCGGAACCGGAGTACCAGATGATCGTGTCGTAGGGCGCCAGGATATCGAGGTCCGGCTCGATTCCGATGTGCACGGCCCAGACGTCCCAGATGTCGTAGGTCACACCCAGGCCATCGAGAACCGAACTGTACTCGTTCTGTTCGTTGGGGATGTCGTAATCGTCGTCAACCAGAAGCACATCGGGAACGTCGAGGGTCGTGAACGAGAAAGTACCGGACACGGAGCCATACCCACAGGCGTTGGTTCCCCGCACACGCCAATGGTAGGTGGCCAGCTGTTTCAGGTGATGAGGCACGGTATGGGAGGGCGACAACGTGATGGCGCTGTAGACGATGTCCAGAAAATCGGGGGCCGTGGCGATCTCGACGAAGTAGCGATCGGTCCAACTTGTCGCGCCCCACTCGAGTGTCGGGCGGGTCGAAACATCGATCGCCAGATCGACAGGCGACGTCAGCGTGGCCGGTGTCGGGAACGTGGTGTGGACGCTCAGGTTCAACGAGACTGTTCGTGTCAGAGATGACGAGTCGCCCTGGATATCCAGTGTGTAGTCGCCGTCGACGGCGGTACCCGCATCGAGTGTGAACACGGGAGTGGCCGGTGGATTGACCGGGTTGGTGCTGAAACCGGCGATCGCTCCGGCCGGAACTCCGCTGACCATCAGCGTGACGGGATCGCCAAACCCTGCCAGTTGGGAAACTTCGACATCCAATTCGCCGGGCTGCCCGGCGCAGACCTTGAACGGCGCAGGAGCGACGGACAACGCGAAGTCCGGGACCAACGCACAGTTGTAACAAACGACGGCGAAGTCCTGATCGGTGCGATCGCCGAAATGGGGCACGCCGTTGGAGTTGATGTCGGTGCCCTTGACGCGGATCGTGGCGTTTCCCGCCACGGTGGTCAACGCGACGCCCTCTGCGTTATTCATCCCGTCGGCCGTGCCACCGGTGGTGGACAGCCCGTCCATGCCGAAATCGTTCCCCAGGTAGGTCTGTCCCCCGGCGTCGAACTCCAGGTCGAGATTGTTGTTCCAGGCCGGGGTGTTACCACCGAGGCCGTGCCCCGGCGCGTCGGTCCAGACCAACATCACGCGCATGGGTTGTGCCGGGTTGGCCTGGGTCACCACCCGGGTCCACTCCTGGCCGGTGAAATCGAAAACGGTGGTCTGATCGAAGTACAACACCGGATCCGCAGGGTCGACGACCGCCGCCAGGTTCATCCGCCCCCAGCCCTGTTTGGGGCCGGGACGATGGCCCATCGGATTCAGGTCGACATCCAGCCCGCCTTCGAGATCGTGGGCCACGGGCATGAACGCCGCCTTGACCAGCGCCGGGCTGGGGTCGGCACCGGTCAGACCTCGGAAGTACTCGATGAACAGAGCGACTGCACCGGAGACGTGGGCCGTCGCCATCGACGTTCCGCAACGGAAACCGAATTCGGCGCCTCCACCCATGTCCATGAGCGTCGAGTCGATATAGCAGCCGGGGGCCACCATGTGCGGGATCGTGCGGCCGTCCAGTGCGGGCCCGTGCGCGGAAGTAAAGCCCAGGTCATTGATGTTGGCCGCGGGCGCGCCGTTACCGTCCGCAGAGGCCTCGGTTGCGCCGATCGTAAAAACGTTCTTGGCATCGTCAGGAGCGCCTTGAGTCGAAACGCCCCCTGCGCCGTTATCGATCGCCTGGAGATAGATCAGCGGCTGACTACCTGCCGTATCGGGATCGGCGTCACGGACGCCGGCATCGACCAGCAACGAATCGAGGTTGTAGCCCAGCGCGTTGATCGACGAGCCCCAGGAGTTGTTGGAGAGCACGGCGCCGTTGGTCGTCGACTGGGTCATCAGCCTGAGCATCCCTCCCGGCAACCGGTACTGGTCTCGCCAGTACTGCTCGAACAGCTTGGCCGCCGGTGCGGTACCAAGACCCCGCAGAAAGCCGGCGTTGTTCAACTCACCCGTCGTGTTGTCCCCGACGATCGTTCCGGCGATGTGGGTACCGTGATCACTACGGAAGGTCGAGCAGGTGTCGCCGACACAGGGCAGCATGTTGTTGGCCAGGTCGGGGTGAGCCTCGTCTGCGCCCTCGTCGACCAGCGCGACCACGACGCCGCTGCCATCGAGTCCCACGGTCGTCAGCCACGCCTCATAACCCGGCAGTGCAAGGTTCGCCATGTCGACGTTGCCTGCGGAGATCTGACTTGCGACCTCGGCCCGCGAGCCGCCGTCGTCGGTCGGGAGCTGGATCGAATAGACACCAGGGATCGTCGCGGCGGTGTTCAGGCGATCGCCGGGGATCGTGACCCCGACGAGTTCAAATTCTTCATTGATCGTCATCCGTTCCGTCAACGCACCACCCAGCGCACCGAGAACGCGAACGACGGCGTCGGCGTTGCCGCCGCGATAGATCAGCACCCGGGCATCGACGGGATCGTCGGGCAGCCCGCGCCACTTGGGCAAGACACGGAAGCCCGGCGCGAAGTCTCCCGTCCATCGTACCGGCCCGGACAGGTCGAGTCCCTGGCGAGCGGTTCGGTGGCCCCAGACGATGTAGGTGTACGGGTGGATGTACTGCACGACCTCGAGACCGTTGGCGTCGAGATCGGCTAGGGTTTGCGGAGAGATCGGTCCGTCGAACTGGACGAGGTGCAAATCCTCGGCGTTGTTCGCCGACGGAGAACGGCTCCAAGATTCCGGCAGCGCGGCCGGATTGGCCAGCGGGTCGAACTGGACACCGCCCAACTGCAGGACGAAATCCCCGACGGGCTTATCGGCGGCCATCGCCAGCGGCAGGCAGGTCAGGCAGACCAGCACCGCCACCCCTTTTAAGCCGTTTTTTGCCGCTCGAAACATCCGCTGAGCCCTGCCCCTGAATCGAATAAACGCGGCGGACCATCTCGGGCCCGCCGCGTCATCATCCGTCGTGATCGACGATGTTGATCGTCGAGCTACAGACTACCGACCGTTACGCACACGCTCGGCGAGCTGTCGGACCCGCTCCATGCGCTCCTCGACCGACAGTCGAGGAACCTCGGAGGTCGCCGGAGTGGCTTTCCACTGCTGAGTCGCGCCGTCATAGCTGTTACCGCCGACGGCCAGGTTGTTCAGCGCCGTCGCGCGGGGATTCGTAAGAGCGTTCTCATCCGAACCGATGGCGGTCATCGCACCACGCAGAAGCCGATCGGCGGCACGGGAGCGACCGTCGCCCTGTGAGAACTCGCAGGTCGAGAGATCGTCGCCGTGGGCCAGGTGGTCCGGCAGCGAGTCCCAGTCGATGTTGACCGTGCGTGCATTGCCGTCGGGCTTGTGGCAGACGCTGACCTTACCAAGGTCGACCTTCCAGGCTTCGACCCAACCGTCAGGGTTGGTGCCGTGACCGACGATGACGGTGCCATCGTCGCTGATGTCGTTGGCGCTGGTGAGGAACCAGAAGAACAGGTCGTCGAGACCCTGGCCCAGCAGCATGACCTGCAGGTCGAGCGTGCCGAGCTCCGGCGTCCACAACGTCGGGTACGGAGGCGAGCCGAAGAAGCCGCTACCGCCGTAGGAACCGACGACGCGCTGGCCGTCACCGCTCAGGCCGCGGGGGTTCCAGGCGTCGAAGAACGGGTCGCCCGGGAACGGCGGGGGGTCCATCTTGGTCACGCTGCCGCCGGGGCCGATGATCGCCGCGGTCGCGGTGAATTCGCCAGGGCCTGCGTAGGAGGTCAAGATGCTCATGCCGTCGTCCGACACGTCCCAACCTTCGGGGCAGAACTCGTCGCCGCCCGCTCCGAGCGGGTTGGGGCAGATGAACGACTGCACGCCGTCGACCCACTTCATCGCTTCGCGTTGGTTGGTCTGACCCCAACCGACGACGACGCTGCCATCAGCGTTGAGGCCGTTGCCACGGGTCGAGTCGTCGTTGACCGAGTTGTCCAGCGCGTACGCCGTACCGCCGGCACGATCCCACAGGAACGCGGTCGCGCCGTCGCAACCGTTGCCGTTACCGTTGCGATCGATCCAGCTGAGGCCGGTGGCCCACTGGCCGTCGTCGCTCATGGCGTAGACGCTCTGGCCGGAATTTCCGCAGAGGGAGAAGCCGTCGATCAGCGGAACGATCGGGTCGTAGCCCGCGTTGGGGAACGGGACGTTGTCCCAGATCCCGGCGGAGCCACCGAGCGAGCCCGGGGTCATGAGGATCTCGTAGCTGTCGGAGATCGCCGGCGAACCGCCGGAGATGCTTTCGGCAATGATGTACTCACTGCCGAACTGGCCGACCTGGCCCTCGCTCCATTTGGCAACACCACAGCCGAGAAAGCCGAGGCAGACCAACGCGACCTCGCCGTCGCTGGAGACGCCGAGCGCCTGGCTCAACGGGAAAGTCGCTCCGGGCTCAGGGCCCATCGGCGTAAATGTGACCTGCCGCGGATCGGCGAAGGCCGGACTGACGACGGCGGCGGCAAGCAACAGCACCGCTGCCGTAAACAAGACTTTTCTCATGGATCCCTCCTTGTGGATCTTGGGTTCTAACGGTCCGCCGTTTTCCGGCTACTGCCGCAGTCCCCCCCCTGAATTTCAGAAAACCTCAACAATCAAAACGCTGATCTGTACTCTCCTCCCAATTAAGGAGGCCTAGAGTGTTCCGTGAAGCGGGTTCAGCAGCAATCAGGATGTTCCTTACATCCGGATTAAGATTCCCCCACACCCAACTCATGGTTGCGGCTTTTGTGGTTTTTCTGGTTTTTCCTGTTTGTTGGACCGCGTCCCGTCGCTCCGGCTCTCGGCGGCCCAGCCAGCCAGCTCCCGAACCAGCGGCAGCAGCGTCGTGGCGATATGACCCTTGCCGATGACCGCGTCGGCTCCGGCCGCGGCCGATTCGTGACGGACCGTATCGGACTCGTGGAACGTCATCAGGACGATCACAGGCGCCCCGTTGTCGGCTCGTATTCGGCGACACGCCTCGAAGCCGCTCATGCCAGCCATCGTGACGTCCATCAGAACGATCTGTGGACGTAGAGCCGCGACCTGTTCGATCGCCGCGCCTCCGGAATGCTCGATCCCGACGATCTGGATATCGCTCTCGCGAACCAGCCAGGCCTGGAGACCCTCGACAAAATCGACGTTGTCCCCGACGACGAGCATGCGGATCGCCTGCACGAAACTCTCCTGTCCGGGCGAGTGGCTCTCACCCTGGGAGACAGAAGTATCCGCAAAGAACAGACTTTTTACAGTCGGGGCTTTCCTTACTACGGCAAGAAGAATCCCCTAGCGCGCCGATTCGGTGTGGAAAACCCGGACAGCCCTGATCGTCCGGTCACCCCTCGGGGGTGACGAGGCCGGCGCGGATCGCGAAACGGACGAGGCCGGCGACGTCATGGATGTCGAGCCGGTCCATCAAACGTGAACGATGTGTCTCGACCGTCTTGACGCCGAGGTCGAGCATGCCGGCGATCTCCTTGGTCGAATTTCCCTCCGCGATCAGCTGAAGGATCTCGCATTGCCGTCGGGTGAGGCCCTCGAGTGGACCGGCTTCCTCGCCGCTGAGAAAACCGTCGACGACGAAGCGCGACACCTTCGGCGTGAGGTAGGTCTCCCCACGCGTCACCGCGCTGAGGGCCAGCGGCAATTCCGAGACCGCCGCGCCCTTGAGCAGATAGCCGTGAACGCCGGCCCGCAAGGCCTGATTGACGTAGTTCGCGTCGGCGTGCATCGAGAGGATGATGATCTTCGTCTTGGGCGATTCGTGGGGAACACGCTTGGCCAGCTCCAACCCGTTCAGTCCGGGCATGCCGATGTCGAGCAGTGCCACGTCCGGTCGTCGCTTGGCGATCAACTCGAGCGCCTCCCGACCGTCGTCGGCCTCGGCGACGACTTCGACGCCCGGGATCGACTCCAGCAACGAGCGGATCCCCGCGCGCACCAATGTGTGGTCGTCCGCCAGTAATACGCGAAGGCTCATGAGTTGCCTCTCATCGACATGCGACCTCGAATTACGGTGCCACTACCAGGACTGGACTCGATGTTCAATTCCCCACCGAGATTCTGTACGCGCTCGTGCATGCCGAATAAACCGAGAGCGTCTCCGGCGGGGCCTGCGAGCGTACGGTCAACATCGAATCCCTTGCCGTCGTCGGCGACGCTGAGAACAAGTTGGCCGTTGTCGCCGCGGACACGCACGCTCACCTTGTTGGCCTCCGCGTGACGGATCACGTTGGTCACGGCTTCCTGGACGAGCCGGAAGGCCGTGATCTCGACCTCGGCCGGGAGCGGTTTGACCGGACCGTCCTCGACGACGTCGATCGAAATCCCGGCGCGCTTGGCCTCGGTCTCGATATACGCGCGCAGCGCGGGGACGAGGCCCAGCTCGTCGAGAAGCGGTGGGCGCAGATCGAGCGAGAGATCCCGGACCTGGTCGACGAGTCGGTCGGCGAGCGCGATCGTGTCGGTAACGCGCTCATCGGCTTCTGCCGGGTTCTTACGAACGAGGTGCAAATTGATGATCACCGCAGTCAACGCCGGACCGAGCTCGTCGTGCAACTCCCGCGCGATGTGTCGTCGTTCCTCTTCCTTGGCGGCCTCCACCCGGCGAGTCAGGTGACGTAGGCGGTCGTAGGTGCGGGCCAGCTCGTCACGGGCCTTCTCGCGTTGGTCGTGAAGACGGATCAACTCGAGGTTCCTGCGCTTGACGGCGTTGACGCGGACTCGATGCGCAGTCACGACGACACCGACAACGACGAGCAACATCAATGAACGGAACCACCACGTCATCCAGAACGGCGGGATGACCTCGATGTGCAGTGTCGGGTTCGCCATACTCCACACTCCGAGATGGTTCCGTCCTCGGATTGCGAGTTCGTGGATCCCGGGGTCGAGGTCGGTGAACGTAATCTCCCGTCGCGACTCGAGTTCGACCCACTCCGCGTCCGAATCGCCGAGGCGATATGCAAACCCGTGACGATGCTCGGTGCTGAAGTCGAGTACCGCGAACTCCATCGACAACCACTTGCCCCAGGGAATCTCGAGTCGGTCGAGTTCCCAGACCGGGCGATCGATGGGCAGTTTTCCCTGCGCAGTTCGGATACCGGTGATCACGGTGGGAGACGGCGTGGGTTCGGGGAATGGGATGCTGGACGGCACGGCGACCAGTCCCTTGACGCTGCCGAAGTAAAGCGTGTTGCGATCGCGGGTGACGGCACCGGGCTCGAATTCCCCGGAGGGCAGTCCGTCGGCGACGACGAGGTTCGAGAACGCACGCACGTGCGGGTCCAGGCGGGCCAGGCCGCGCTTGGTGCTGACCCACAAACTACCGCGTGCGTCCTCGACGATGCCCATCACATCGTCGTCGAGCAATCCGTCGGCCTCGGTGAAACGCTCGAAGCTTACGCGGTCGTCGCGCAAACGGTTGAGCCCGCCGCCACCCGTGCCGACCCACAGATTGCCTGTCGAATCCTCGTAGATTGAGCTGACGGAGTGGTGGCTCAACGAGTCCTCGTCGTCGCGATCCGGCACGTAGCGCGTCACGGTCCTGGTTTCCGTGTCAATGCGGTTCAATCCCGCCGAGCGCGTTCCGACCCACAACGCGCCATCGCGGTCCTGGAGTATCGAGGTGACGTAGTCGTCGCTGAGACTCGCGGGATCGGCGGGATCGTGTAGATAGCGCTCGACAACGCGGCCCGACTCGTCGAGACACTGAAGGCCGCCCTCTCCGGTACCCGCCCAGACCTTGCCGTCGGCATCGAGCAGTAGTGCCTTCACATAACCCGGACCGAGACTGCCCGAGTCCTGTGGGTCGTGCCTGAAATCGGTCGTGAGTCCGGACGACAAATCGAGTCGCACGAGGCCGGCGTTGGTGGCGACCCAGACCTGTCCGCGAACATCGCGAACGACCTGATAGATGATTCGGCCGGTGCCGTCGTCGCCACCGCTCAGGAACTTTCGGTCCGTCCCGCTGTCGGGATCGCGTCGCACCAGATCGCCGCTGCTCGTGCCGATCCACAGGCCACCGTCGTCGTCATGCGTCAACGCGGTGACGTCTCGCGACGCCAGAGCTGGGGGCATTCGCGCCTTGTCCGCGGTGCCGGAAACCAGCAGTGACGCCGGCGTCAGGCGACTGAGCCCGCCGCCCCACGTACCGATCCACAACGCGTCGGACGAATCACGCAGCAGCGCCGAGACGATGTCGTTGCCGAGTCCCTGCGCCGTGGACGGATCGTGACGATAGGCTCGAACCTCGCCGCTCGATGCGTCGATGCGGTTGAGCCCTCCACCCTGGGTTCCGACCCAGAGCGTCCCCGGGTTACCGATTGCCAGCGACGTGGACAGCGTGTCGCTGAGTCGCGTCCGCTGAGACGGACCCACACCGAAACGACGGAAGGTGCCGGTCTCGCGTTCGAAGAGGTTGACGCCGTCCATCGAGGCGACCCACAGGGCTCCGGACGGATCTTCCTCGACGACCAGCGGGCTGTCGGAGCTGATGCTGTAGGGATCGTCGGGGTCATGCCGATAGACCGAGAACAGCCCGGTCTCGGGATCGCGGACGTTAAGGCCGCCGCCAATCGTGCTGACCCACAAACGGCCATCGGTGTCGGGGTACAGCCAGAAGACGTAGTCGTGGCTCAACCCACCAGGAACACCGGGCACATGGCGGATCCGTTCGAACGTCCGGGACGTTTGGTCGAAGCGGTTAAGGCCGACCTGCGTGCCGACCCACAACTCGCCGGCGACGTCTTCGACGACGGCGTAAACGCTGTCGTGACTGAGCGATCCCGAATCGGCGGAGTCGTGGCGGAAGTGCTCGAACTCCCAGCTCACGCGGTCGAGACGGTTCAACCCACCGGTGTTGGTCCCGACCCACAGATTATTCCGACTGTCTTCGTATATGATCCGAATGCTGTTGTCCGAGATCGATGTTGGATCGGAGGTGTCGTGCTCGAAGACCTCGAAGGTGTATCCGTCGTAACGGATCAGACCGTCTCGCGACCCGATCCAGATGAACCCGGCGCGGTCCTCGTAGATCGTCGTGATCACCTCGGGGGGCGGCCCGCTGACAGTGCCCACGCGTTCGAAATGAAGTCCCTCGGCGGTGACGAGCCCGACCCCCAGCAGGATCGACAGCAGCAAGATGGCGTGTCGCACGGGTCTCTTCATCACCTTAATATACTGCGCAGTCTGGCCCTGCTCGGGTTGACCGTGGTTTTGGCCTGCTCGGGCCCGTCTCCCACCGAGGAAACCAGGCCGGAATCCTGGATTCTCCTGGCCGAACCGTTCGATGTCCGCGGGCAGAGTGAAGGTGCCGACATCGTCGGTGCCGCCCTGTCCAGGTCGATCGCCAGTGGTCTTGAGGGGGTACGCAACTTCGACGCGACCGTAAGCAACGGTGACGCCGCCAGGGCAACCCACCGGCTGTCAGGGACGCTGGAACGCGAATCCGACGCCGGGCGTCTGCAAGTCGAGCTGCGTGATTCCTCGGGCGCAGTGATCTGGGAGTCCGGACCGCGTGAAGTCGGGACCGATTTTTCCGGAATGGCATCGGCGTTGGCGCAGGAGATCGCCGAGGGGATCGGTCTCGTCTACCCCAGCCGCTACCCCTACATCGACGACTTCGCCCCGGGCGAACGGATGGCCGCGTCACCCCTGTTTGTCGGGCTTGTCGAAGCCGGAAGTGTTGGCCGCACAGTCGAGGAGAACGCCGAGCTCGTCGGGACATTCAGCGACGACCCGGCCGCGCACGTCTTCCACGCCTGGGCCTTGATGCTGGCGTGGGACTCTGCACCCAACGAGAACACATTGGCTCAACTGCGCGAACGGCTGATTGAACTCGACCACGTCGACCCCGCAAGCCCTTACGATGACATGATCCGAGCCTACATCTATCGCTCGTCGGGCGAGCCGGGTCAGGCGCGGGTTGTCTACTCATGGGTGCTGGACGGAACCGAGCTTACGCCCGCCGCGCGAGCGTGGGCCTTGCGACAACGCGCGCTGGCAAGTCTTCAGGTGGGCGACGCCGAGTCTGCCCGGCGCGACGCGCAGAACGCTGTTGACCTGGATCCGTCGGGAGCGGGGAACCACATCGCACTCAGCAAGGCGCATGAGGCGGCAGGGACGCTCGATGAAGCCGCCGGCGCCGCTCGTCATGCGTTGGCACTGGCGAGCCACTGGAGACATCACCAACGACTTGGACTGGCCTACTTGCGTGCGGGCCGTTTTGCGCCGGCGATCGATGCGATGCGGGCGGCGTGCGACCTCGGCCAGAGTCAGGAGGCCTGTGCCAACCTCTCCGTCACCCTGGGTCTGGCCGGAAACAGTACCGACGCTCGCGTCGCGGCGGAGTACGCGGAGTCGCTCTCCGGGACGGCCTGGGGAGCGTACAACCTGGCGTGCTACCACGCGCGCGCCGGCGAGGCGGCGGCAGCCCTGAGCAAGCTACGCCGCGCAGTCGAGTTGGGCTATGCGGACGCGCTCGTCACCACCGACCCGGACCTCGACTCGCTTCGGAGCCTTCAGGAGTTTCAGGACGTCGCGATGGCGATCGAAGAGCGGATCACCAGCCGTCGGCGTCAGTCCAGTTCGATCTTCCCCTGGCAGTCGTAACTCCCTAGGGTCCCTCGACCCCGCACGAGTTGGTCGCCCGCACCTGGAAGAACGTCAGCGCAGGCGTCGAGCTGACACCGTCGGTGAAAGTCCACGTCGTCGCTCCTGCCGTCGACCCGGCAACGGAGATGCCCGCGCCAAACGTGCGATCCGCGGTTTGCTGCAGGTTGTAGCCCGCCGCCATCGCCACACCGTTCCAGGAAAAGTCCAGGTCGTTGCCCATGCGACCGACGGTCAAGCCAGTGGGTGCCTCGGTCAGCGGCGGCGCCGCACAGGTCGCCTCTTCGCAGTCGAACGCACCGGCCGAGGTGACGTACAGAGTCCAGTTCTGAAGCTGTCCCCCGGTCGAAACGGCGCCGAGATCCTCGATCGACAGTTCCCATGTTCCTGCCGACGACTCGCCCACGAAGTCGGCCATCGTGCCCGGCCCGTCCGGGGAACGATCCTGGTCGTATCGGGTGAACAGTCCGAAGTCCGATGTGCCCGCCGTCTGATCGTGGAGACGCACCGTCGTGCCCTCGGGCGAGGTCAATTCCACGACAACTTCCTCGGCTTCATCGTGAGTGATCCCGAGACGCACGTCGAGTTCATCGATGACCTCGTCGTCCGCGACGACGAGCTGTGAAACCACCGGCATCGCCGTCTGATCCGGGATGGGCTGAGACACGTCTTGCAGGTACTCGCGGTCCTTCACACCGAGTGTGACGCCGAATCGTTTACGGGCCGCGACGGAATTCGCGGCCGATACCTCGACGAACCAATTCACCGTGTCGCCGCAATTCACGGTGTCTGCAACCTCGACCTCGAAATGAGGCGCGTCGGACTCGACCACACCGGACGGTCCGATGTCGGACCAGGTCGCGCTGCCGTCGAGCACCGTCCCCTGCGCCGGGTCTGCGAAGGTCAGCGTGCCGACCGTTCCCGTGGAACTGTCGAGCCCGGAGTTGAACGCGGTCACCGGAAGCGTGACCGTCTCTCCGGGATCCGGAATGCCGTTGATCGTGCCGGTCTCGACGATCTGAAAGTCCAGCGGTTGGGTCCGGGCACTCAGGGGCGTCGATTCGCAGTTGGACACCGGACTGTGGCACGCAGGTGAACTACCGAGGGCCTCGATGCGGTAGTGGCGAGGCAGGCTGGGGTCCGCCTCGGTATCGACAAACATCGTCGCCGTGCCGGCCAGCGACGCGATCGGCACCTGTGATAGGTCGCAGCCCCGCTCGTTGCGATAGACCCGAATCTCACCGGCGTTGGCCACACCAGGCCAACTCAACTCCGTACCCGGACCGGTTTCGACCAGCGATAACACCGGAGTTGCCAACGACGGGCATCCCGACGTGCTCTGGTTGTCGGCATCGTCCACGTTGCCACAAGAGAGATTGTGGCGATCGAATGCGGCCCAGATCGCGGCCGCGTGGGGCGTGCCGTTGGCCAGGTCGCCATCGTCGTCGTCCGCGACCATCATCCTCTGCATCCAGCTATACGCGAAACAGGAATGGGACAGCCAGTGGCGGAAGCAGTCGTAGATGTTGCCGCCAGCGCCGAGCCGCGTCGAGTACCAGAGCCGTTCGGCGAGCTGCCATGCGGTGGCCTGATCCATCCCGGTGGCGGGAAGATCACGTGTCGCAAGATCGAAGATCGACTCACCGATGGGATAGGCCTCGCAATGTGCCTCGCGTCCGCACGGCCCGCCGGGTCCGCTGGGGCAGGAGGTCACCGTGAAGTTCGTCGGTGTCGTTGGGGTGTTGTTGAGGCGTGCGGCCCAATCGTGATCACGGACACCGGTGCAGGTGAGACAGGTATCGCCATAGCCGGTACAGGTCCTTCCGTCGTTGTACCAACCACGACTCATGCACGACGCGCGATTGTAGAAAATCGCCACCACATCCGAATACGCCTCAGACGGGACATCCTCGCCGCCTCCGTCATTGTGATCGTAGCCGTGGCCCCACTCGTGGACCAGTACGCCGGACAACTCGCCGGTATTGGCGCAGCCGTTGCCTTCGCCGAGCATGCGTATCTCGGGGTCGGTCCAGAACGCATTGCAGGATCCGGGCTGGTTGACCTCGACCGGGAGCGGGGCGGAGAGCCACGGACTGGTCGCGTCGTAGAAACGCGCGGTCTCGAAGATCCGGTTCATGTGGAAGTACGAGGTGCGAGCCGCAGCGTTGTTGCCCGGTGAAGCGCCCGGGTCTGTGTCGCAGTTGGTGCCGTACTTGAGCCCCAGATCGACGCCATCCGAGCAGACGGCGGTTTCGCTCATCGCCCCGCACTCGTCCACGATAGTGACCTGGGGGCCGGAGAGATTGGTCTCGAAGTTCTGCATCCCATCGATGCAGACCAAGTTGCCGAACGCGTCGGCGAACTGCTCGGTCTGCCCGGTCTCGGTGAAGCCGGCGAGCGGCATCGGAAAACCTCCGACCTCGCATCCGCCCGTAGCACAATCCTGGTCGGCGGAAACCGGAAACACGCCGCCCTTGATCTGGGCGCTGTGGGAGCCGTCGTAGAACGTGCGGACGACACCGTCGTGGGCATCGACCTCGCCGACCCACAACGCCGCCTCGTCGGCCTCGCGAAACTGGAAACGCCAGACAAGCGAATGATCGAGACCGTCGCCACGCTTACCGGTCCAGGCCGTCGATTCGAGACCCGACGCTCCGGCTTCGATCGCCAACAGGACCAGCTCCGGCTTGCCGACCTGCTCGAACGTTGTTGTCTGTGCGTGAACATGAGTGTCGAGGATCGTACGCGCCGCGTCGACAGGGATCGTCGGTGTCGCGGATATCTTGACGTTGCCCCAGTGGGCGGCGCCGAACAGCACCAACCGACCACGCTTGACGTGCATGTCGAAGCGCGCGTTCTCGACGCGGATCCCGTCGATCCGCTGGCGAAAGATCAGCTGCCAATGATCGGCGGAGATGCGGCCACTGGCCTCGGGGTCGAGTTCCAGGATCGACGACCAGTCACCGAGGGTCGCTCGGTTCTGACTCAGAAACGCTCGGACACCCGTCTCGACCGTGGCCAGATCATCGGGTGTGTGACCGTCCGGGAACAAAGGTAAGCCGGCCCCCTTGACCAGCGTCGGCATACCGGTACGTTCGTCGACCAGGATCTTCCATGCGCCGCCGTGGTTGCTACGGAACGACTGCCACGCGAGTCGCAATGGATCATCGGCACGCAGCTGTTCGACGGACTTGAGTTCGACTCCGATCGAACCGCCGATGCGTTGACGCACGCGATCGTCGAAACGGCCTGTCGCCGCGGGCGATTGCTGACCGGCGGCGACCGGATCGATCAGCAGCAGGCTGAATAGAACGGCGGCGAGTAGGCGTCTCATCACGGTCCCTCGTTCCCACAGGTGTCAATCGCGTTGACCAGGTAGTACCAGGTCTGTCCATCGGCCATCACGTCGATGTCATCGAATAGCGTCGGGGCGATCTCTGCGTGCAATTGGAAGTTCGCATCGGGTTGGTTCGAGCGGTAGACGCGGTAGGCCGACCCGCCGGCAGTCGGGGACCAATCGAGCCGCGCATGGGTGCCGCCAATCGTGTCCACGAACAACGTGTCCCCCACATCGGTAGGCGCCACCTGGGAGGTGTCGTTGCGTACAGCGGCATACACGGTGTTGGCATCGACGACACCGGTGTTTGCCGGCCCGGTCGAGCAGGTCTCGTCGTTCTCGGCGAGGACGAGATAGAACAGGTCGGTGTCGCTGGGCGCCGTGGAATCGGTCCACGGACTTCCGCTGATTCCGGATGCGATCAGGTTGCCCGGACCCGGCGTGAAACCGGGGCCGGTATCGCGATAGATCGCGTAGGTCCCGTCGGACCCGGTGCCCCAACCGTGGGCCGAGGACCAGGTCAGCGTTACACCGGAGTCGGCACAGGGATCGTCGTCCGTTGCGGCGATTAACCCGGAGAAACTGGGACTACCGGCACAACCGCCACATGCCCCGATCGACGGCTGCGCACTGTCGCGGAACGTCAGATCATCGATGTTCCAACCCGACGCGAACGATCCCGCAAGATGAGAGCGCTCTCGGAAACGGACCTGCAGGTTGGCGTTGCCGTCGGCCACGGATGAAATGTTGAAGTTCATGTCGACCCAATCGGAGTCCTGAACACCAGAGACCGGCGTCCCGTAGACCTGGACCCAACTACCGCTCGAATTCCTGATATCGATGTAGGCGAAGCTGCCCTGGACAACGTTAAGACGACGGCGGAACTTGATCTCCGTATCGGTGAACAACGTCCCGTCGATCGAAGGGCTTGCCGCCGACTCGTTCGACTCCGGTTCGTAGTCGCCGGGCTCGGTCCCCAGACCGCTCAGGTCGTGGCCCAGCACCTGCGATCCCGAAAACGCCGCGCCCGGATCGCCCGGGGCTGTTCCGAGACCCTGCGGAACGTCGATCTCCCACTCACCGTTAAGGGTCCAGCCCAGATCGGTCTCGAAGTCGTCGATGTGATAGACCCCCGGCACGCCCTGGATATTGAACTCGTGGATCGGGCTGACGGTTGTGTTCCCGTAGACATCGGTCGCCGAGACGCGGAAGAAGACACGCTCGCATTCCGCGAACGTGCCCACACTCACGTTGTGATTGGTCCCGGAACCACCGCTGGCGGTCATCGAACCGAGCGCCGCCGTCGTGCCCCATTCGACAATCCCGGTGGCGTTCTCGGACACGGTGTAGGTCACGCTCGCGCCCGAATCCGTCACGTTCGAAACGGTGATCGGCGCAATGATCGGCCCCGCACAGTCGGCTACGGTGGTGTAAACACTGAGGCGAGGTGATCCCATGCCGTCGTCGGGGTCGACGTACTTCCCGGTAATCCAGTCCCCGTGCGCCAGTTGCAGGATGCCGTCAGCGACGGGCGCTCCCGTTCCGGTCGGGATAAAGCCGGTGAACACGCCGGTCGCCGTGCCGTCCTCGGTCAGGATCACCGGCTCGGCCACCAGTTCCGTCGTCGAACCGACGTAGACCTCGACCATCTCGGCCATTCCGGGATCGAGGTCAAGATCGGAATCGGTGAGGCGGATCGGCACCGAGCCATTGCAACTCACGAAGTCCGCCTCAAGCACGATCGTCCCCTCACGGCACGAGTGCAGTTGTCCTTCCGTTCGCGTCATTGTCGTAAACAGGAAGTAATTCCCACCGTTGTCGTTCGAAGCTGTATTGCCGACCGGATCCTCGCTGCCCACCAAGTAGAAATAGGACGTGCACTCGGCCAGTCCGGTGAGACGGAGGTTGTGGACGGTGACGTGCCCGGCGCGCGTCTCCGTCTGGGTCGGTGGCACGGAGTTGCCCCAGGTCACCGAACTGTTGGACGCCTCGTCTGTCGTCCACGAGATCGTCGCCTCGGTGTCCGTCAGGTCGGAGACCCAGACACTCGAGATCTGCGGGGCTGCGCAATCCACGATCACGCTGCTCTGGACCACGACGTTCGTCCCGCCGGCGCCATCGTCGGCGTCGATGTATTCCAGGATCACGGTATCCCCATCGACGACGGAGATATCCCCGTCCACAACGGCTGCCGTCGCGACGACGTCGACCTGACCGGTGTAGATTCCGGATCCGGAATCGGTCTCCGCCAACGTCACGGTCTCGGGAGTCGTTTCCGTGCTCGACGACACGGCGACGTCGACCGACGCGCCGATATTGCCGTCGCGCACCGTCAGTTCGATCATGTCTGTACAGGCCACATCGCTCGGTCGGTTGTCGAGGAGCCCCTGCCCGGAGGTGTAGATCGCACGTCCGCCGGTCACAACGAGAGCAAACGCGACGTCGTCCTCGGCGGTGTCTAGATGCGCGTCCTGATTGACCTCGACGGCCTCGATCTCGATCATCCAGGTGCCGGAGGTCGGGTTGGCGACAAAGACGTTCTCCACGGTGTTGAGCGTGTCCGGCGATCCACCGGAGGTCGAGACGACCCCGTCCGCAAGCCCGGCGTTGCCGTGGTACAGCGTCGCCGACGGCGAGGTCACACGTAGATCGACGTCGTTGATCCTGTGCATCGCGGCCGAGGTCGTTCCCGGAGGGTCGGGATAGATCATCGTAATCTTGAGGTCGGTCTCACCGGGTTCGACATCGATGAAGTAGGTCATCGTGTCGTTCAATTCGAGCAGGTCGGTCTCGTCCACGATGAAACTGTTCGCGGCCCGTTCGTAGGCTACCCGAGCGCTGGGTCTGCCCCAACCCTGCTTGAAGCGTCCGAGATCGGATCCAGCCCCGGCAAAGGTGTACTGCTGGGCGTTGTTGATCAACAGCGCTTTCAATGTGGACGCATGCGGTTGCTTGTCGAAGGCGGAGACTCCTGCTGGATTCGTGCCCCAGACGTTATCGGCCCACATCTCGACGATCAGACCCAGCACCCCTGCAGACTCCGGCGTCGCCCCGGACGTTCCACCGAAACTGGGCGTGTATCCGCTACCGGTGGTGGTCGTGTAGATGAAGTCGTACCAGTAGCTGACGTCCGGTTTGATTCGTCCATCTGCCGCCGGACCGATCGAGGCACCGAAGCCCCAGCTATCGTCCGCGGTGCTCAGGGTGTCGAAGTGCTTGATTCCGCCAACGCTGATCACGTTCTTGGCCCAGGCCTCCGGACGGCTGCTCTGGTTCCCGTTGTTCGACTGCGAGTTGAGGATCGCGAAATCCAATCGCCAGATGATGTCGTCCATCTCTTGCGAGACGCTTGTGTAAGCCTGCGTCAACCCACCCCCCCAGGAGTTGGTCTGAAAGGACGCGAAGTACGGCGCCTGTGTGAGTTCCTGGGTGTGCAGGAAGCGGTCGGCGAACTCGCCCTGGTCGGCAAAGATCCCCTGCCCGCAGGGCATGTGACCCAGTGCCTTGCCATCGCCGTCGCCGTCGGTGTCCCCGTTGCCGAAGACGATCCCGTAGGTCGAGGTCCCATGACTGTCGACGCTGCTGATCCCGTGCAACAGGACACCATCGAAATCGGGGTGATCGGCCTGGATGCCTAGATCCATGACCTCGCCGGCGACTCCCGTGCCGCAATACCCGAAGTTGTCGTGGATCCAGTCGGTACCGGCGTCCTCTCGCACCAGGTCCATATCGACACCGGGCGGCGTCCAGCGATCGATCCACATCACATCGTCGTGAGCGGCCAAGGCGAATGTGGCGGCGCTATCGGCCCATAACTCGACGACGTGACCGCTTGACCAGTAATCCGCGACGCGCGCACCCATTCCGGCTGCCGCTGCGAGAACCCGTTGCTTCGCGGCGGGCCCCCACTCGAAGACGAGCACGCGAATGCGCGTCTCGCCGAACCCGGCACTCTCCGTCAAATCGTGACGCAATTCTGGATCGATGCGGTAGGAGGGATGGTACGGCTGAACGCTCTCGACAAACTCCAGCTCTCGAATCCGTTCCAGGCGCGAAGGGTCGGCCCGGACGATGTGCGCGTTGTGCGGGAAGTAGTTTAGAACCTCGACGCCGGACGCTTCGAGAGCAGCGCGCCACTCGGGCAGACTGACGGTGCGGAACTGGACGAGGTGAAGCAGCTCCGTCGGGGCCGATGTCAGGCCCGGGGCAACGGTCGCGTCGCGGAGTTGCAGGCCGACCTGGATCGGGCGGGCGCGGGACCAGGTGACACCGCCGTCCCGGCTGTACGTCCCCCATCGTTGAGCGTGCTCCACCCAGATCACGAAGCGACCCGTCCTGGAGGGATCTCCGCCGGACGAAAGCGACACGACGGGTTCTCCCGTTCGATGCAGCTCCTTCCCATCGAAGAGGACGACGTGGTCGGACCCTTGCTGAGAGATCTTCGCCGGCTGGGCCGAGGCCGTGCCGACCACGAGGAGCGTCACGATAGCCTGGATGGTTCGCGTTAATAATGATGGTCGACGTTTCATCGGTTAGCGCACCTCTGACGAGGAACCGGGACGGTCCTGTCGCGATAACCCTTGTTGTACGTGAAAACGTCGATCGGCCGTGTCGGGGAATTCCCTAGTATTCGGACAAAGCCGCCCTACCCACGGGTCTTGTGACGGCCGCGACTTCGGTGTCGCGGTTGTCGCCATCAAAGACGCCGGACAAAACCCCGGACCGAAGCGTGGCTTCGGCCCAGGGCCGCCAGATCCCGGTAGGCCAGAATCCAGCGTCCAGCACCGAGAATGATCCAAGAAAACGCGCCGAGTCTCAACCTATTTTGTCCTCTAATTCCGTCTCATACGGGTAAATACACTTGAGTTATTAGCAATTTAAGGGCATTATTGGCTTGTGTTTGTAAGTTTTGAAGTTTACGTTTGACATGTAAGGGTCCCGGACTAGGATCCAGCGTCCAGCAACCGTAAGAAACTAGCCCAGGCCTCTTCGATATCGCTCTTAGTGAGGAGGTTCGATGGGCAAAGCTCCGAGCGGTCCTGGCATCGGCGAGATCACATCCGCCAGACGGCACTTTTCCGACGCCGATGAGAAACTCGGCGACGCCCTGCAACGTTGCCTGGTTGATCTGACGGGCACCCGGACGGATGCGCTCGAGGCATTTGTCAGACAGCAGGACGCGTTCCACGCCTACTCCGGCGAGGTCCTCACTCGTATCGGCTCGTCACTGGATCCGACGACGCCACACGAGTCACCGAAACGCGACAAGGTGCGGCGTGCGGATCCTGGTCGCTGACGACGTTACGCTCAGCCGAACCGTCGTGAGCGAAATCCTGATGGAGGCCGGGCACCAGGTCATCGAGGCCGCCGACGGCGACTCGGCCCGCGCGATCCTCGACGCGGAAGACCCACCCCAACTCGTCATCCTCGATTGGGTGATGCCTGGTCTCGACGGACCCGCACTCTGCCGCCTACTGCGATCCGATCCGGATCGCGCGTACGTCTACGTCATCATGCTGACCGCGAAGGGCGGCATAAGCGACCTCGAGACTGCCATGGCTTCAGGGGCAGACGACTACCTGGTCAAACCGGTCGATCCGCGGGAACTTCGTGCCCGTGTCGGGCGAGCGACCGACATGCTCGCACGACTTGACGAGCTTCGCGCGACCCGAGAGGCACTTCGAGCTCAGAGCATACGGGACCCGTTAACCGGTTTGTTGAATCGAGGGGAGATCGTCAAGTCGTTGGAGCGAGAGTTATCGTTTGCGAAACGGCAGGGCATCGCGGTGAGCGCTCTCGTCCTTGACATCGATCACTTCAAGAAGGTCAACGACTCATACGGCCACCTCAGCGGAGACAAAGTCCTTTGCGACGTCGCTGAACTGCTTCGGGGTGCGACGCGCACGTACGATATACTCGGTCGCTATGGTGGCGAAGAGTTTCTCGTCGTCTTGCCGGGATGCGGCGTTGACACAGTCGTCGTGGCGGCGGAACGCTATCGCACACAGATTGAAGAGCACACGTTGGAACTACGCAACGAGATCGTCTCTGTCACCGTCAGCATCGGAGTCGCTTCCAGCGATCCCACAGCCCACGTGTCGGCGAGCGAGCTCTTCGAGGCAGCGGACGAGGCTCTTTACGCGGCGAAGCGAAATGGACGGAATCGCGTGGAAGTGGCGCAGTCTGTCTTCGCGACGAGCATCGACAACAAAGGACGTGAATTGTGACATCCCCTGTGCAAGACGGCCAGAATTATCGGGTCGTTAAACGAAAGATCGGCGTACGGATTCTTCTCACGGACAAACGTGTCATCGACGGCGAGTTCTATGCCGCCGAAGAACATCTCAATGGCCAGCCCGGAACAGTCCTGGATCGACTCCGCGATCCACGCGAGAAATATCTCCCACTGGCGGCTGACGACAGGCACGTCATGCTGAGCAAGGCCCAGATCGTCACCGTGCGATTGAAGGAGGATGACGTCGGGCGACCGCAAGCGCTCTCCGTTTCCGAGTTTCGAATCCTGATCGACATGACGATCGGTCCGCGATTGGAAGCCAGTTTCTTCGCGTTGTCGCGACCGGCTCGCGCACGTGTACTTGATCACCTGAACTATGCAAAAGAGGCGTTCTTTCCGATCTTTCAGGATGACTGTGCGATTCTCGTGAATGCCAACCATGTCGTAGCGGTGGCCGAGCAAACCGAGGTCTAGCGGAGTTTTTCGAGTTGCTCTGCCGTATCGATGGCGTCGGGGTGTTCCGGTCCGAACGCAGCGACGGTGATATCAAGCGATCGCTGGAGCATGCGGACTCCTTCCTCTCGTTGGCCCTGCTGACCCAGGATTTTCCCCAGCGTGTACAGAGGATCCGCGAGGCGTGTATGGTCCGGGGCCAGGGTCCGCTCATTGATCGCAATCACCTGCCGAAGTAGGACGACGGCCTCCTCGGTCTTCCCCTCGTCCCGCTTGAGCAACGCCGTGTTGTTGAGAATCACCGCATAGTCCGGACTCTCCGGCCCCACAGACTCCAGCGCGATCAATCGCGCCGTCTCGTAGGCGTCGGCCGCATCGTCGAATCGTTTGAGTCCCAGGTAGGTCAGACCGAGGTTGTCCCAGGTCCAGGCCAGCAGAGGATGATTCTCCGGAAGCGACGCTTCTCGAATACGGATCGCTTCGAGGTACTGGGCGACGGCCTCCTCCGAACGACCCATTCTTCGATAGACGAGCCCAAGATTGTTGTGAGCGTACGCCCGTTGTGGGTGGTCCGGTTCGTAGAGTTTCCGCTCGACCGCCTGGATTTCCAGGAACAGCCTCTCGGCATCTTCGTAGCGCCCCTGGCGGCGGTGCAACTCGGCCATAGTGTTCAGGGCCTTTATCCAGTCCGGATGATCCTCGCCGACGAGCTCCTTCTGAATCTCCATCACCTGCGACATCGCATGTTCGGCCTCGGGCAACTCGCTCCTCGCAAGATGGACGTTGCCAAGGACGTACCAGGAGTGCGCCGTCTCCTTCGAAAGTGGGCCGAATAGCGCCTGACGCATGTCGAACATCGTCTGCGCATGATCAAGCGCCTCGTCGTAGCGACCCTGATGCCAGCGAATCGAACACATGATCTCGTAGGCGGTTGCGGTCTCGTCTCTCGCATCCGCTCTGGATTCCAACAACGAGAGCGCCTGCGAAAGGAGCGCTTCACTCTCGTCGAAGTTCGCGAGATTGTAGTGCGACTGTGCGACGGCGAGGAGTGCCGTGCCGACGTTGACATCGTCGGTGGAGTCGCCGACTCGATGGATTTCCAGGACCTCCCGGTTCAAGCCGAGCGCATCATCGTAGAGTCCGAGGCTGCCGTAGACCCGTCCGAGCGTGTGGAGGATCGTCGCGCGCTGGTCTGGTTGATCCTTCAGTTCGGTCTTGATTCGATCTCTTGCTTGATCCAGCAACTGCCTGGCCGTGGTGCTGTTGCCGAGGGACTCACTTGGAGCAGAGACCTCGAATACGCCGATCAGAAACTCCGACACCGACGCCGCTTCGGTCTCGGCACCGAGCGCGCGATTCAGGTGTCGTTGCGAGGTGCTGTAGAGGATGCTCATCCAGATACTGAAACCGAGCAGCGTCAAGAGAAACAACGAAACCACGGCGGTCGCCGTCTTGTTGCGGGCGATGAACCGACGCAGGCTGTAGAGCTTGCTTGGCGGCTGGGCCAGCAGCGGATCGCCGCTAAGATGCCGATGAATATCTGCGGACAGCTCGGCGGGTGACTCGTAACGACGCGCAGGATCTTTCTCCAACGCCTTCATCGTGATGACATCCAGGTCGCCGGAGAGTCGTCGCCGGAGCGTCGCCGGATTGGATTGTCGAACGTCCGCGGCTCCACTCGCGCGGGCCCCCATGGAGCTTATCCGTGTGCTGGGCTTCGACGGTTGCTCTTCGCGGATGCGTCGACGGATCTCGTCGAACCCCGCGCGGCGCAGCTCTGCGGGCTCAAAGGGCAGCGCGCCTGTCAGCAACTCGTAGAGGAGGATGCCGAGAGAGTAGACATCGGTGCGAGTGTCAACATCTAGAGGCGAGAGATCCGCCTGCTCCGGACTCATGTATTCCGGTGTACCGACCAGGACGCCGAGATCCGTAAACAACGATCGTTCCGTGAGACGTTGCTCGATCGCCTTCGCGATTCCGAAGTCGATGATCTTGGGTACCGGTCGTCCCTCTTCTTCCGCAACCAGAACGTTCGTGGGTTTGATATCGCGATGGATAATTCCCTTGCGATGGGCGTGTTGGACGCCGTCACACACCTGGGTCAGCAGCTCGAGTCGCTCCACCGTAGATAGACGGTTCTGGTCGCAATACTCGTTGATCGGAATGCCATCGATGTACTCCATGATGAAGTAAGGGCGGCCGTCGGCCGTCTCACCCGCATCGTGGACGTTCGCAATGGCGGCGTGATCCATGACCGCCAACGCCTGTCGTTCCACCGCGAATCTCGCAACGACCTGTTCCGTTTCCATTCCACGTTTGATGACCTTGAGTGCGACGGATCGTTGAAGGGGAGCTTCCTGCTCTGCCAGGTAGACGAGCCCCATACCGCCTTCGCCGAGCTTGCGAACGATTCGGTACGGTCCCACCCAGGCACCGATGGCGATGGAGTCTGAAGACGAGTTCGTTTCGACGACGGGCGTTTCGTCGCCTTGATTCTGCAACGCCAGTTCCATCAGGCACGCGGGGCAATTTCCATCGTCCGGTCGAGAGGGATCGAGCGCCGTCTGGCAGTTTGGGCAATACCGAGTCTTTGTCACGATTCTCCTCCGCGGCGGGACAAACGGCGGTCACGTGCGTTACTTACCGGTTTTGAGCGGCCGCGTAACAGATGTTTCGACTTTATCCTATTATTCCGTTTGTACGAATCACGGAAGGCGTTCTTCACCATGGGCAACCACAACCTCCAGGCGATCGGCTGGAAACCGTTCTTCCAGCAGCAAGTCTCCCTGGAGGCGCTGGAGACCGGGATCGTGGCCCGTGTCTCCGCCCATCACAGCAGCGAGGTCTTGATGCTCGGCGAGGCCGGCGAGTTCCGTCTTCACGTGCAGCTCGCAGAATCTGCCGGGTCGATCGTCGTCGGTGACTGGCTGGTCCTCGACGCCGGGGATCACCGTGCGAGCCAACGACTGGAACGTCTGACGTTGCTGACTCGCAAGGCCGCGGGCGAAGAGGTCAAGTCTCAGGACATCGCTGCCAACCTCGACACGATCTTCATCGTGAGTTCATGCAACGAAGAGTTCAATCTGTCTCGTATCGAGCGGTATCTGGCTCTGGCAATGCAGGCCGGTGTGGACCCTGTCGTGGTCCTGACGAAGGCCGACCTCTGTGACGACACCGATGCCTTCCGGAGTCAGGCCGAGCAATTGCAAGTCGGGCTCCCGGTTGTGACCATCGATGCGCGGCAACCGGAGCAGGCAGACCCGTTGAAGAGCTGGTGCGGGCCCGGTCAGACGGTGGCATTGTTGGGGTCTTCGGGCGTGGGCAAGTCCACGCTGGCGAACGCGCTGGGCGTCGGCGGCCTGGACACCGGTGAGATTCGCGAGAACGACGCGAAAGGGCGACATACGACGACCGCGCGTTCGCTACATCTGTTGCCCAGCGGTGGCGTCCTGATGGACACGCCCGGAGTCAGAGAGCTTCAGCTACCGGACTGCGAAGACGGAATTCAGGACGTGTTCGAGGACGTCGTTGAATTGGCCGGTAACTGTCGCTTCAACGATTGCAGCCACGAGGGCGATGCCGGTTGCGCCGTCGCCGCCGCGATCGAATCGGGAGCGCTGGACGAACGGCGCTATGCCAGTTTCAAGAAACTCGGTGCCGAGCAGGCGCGCAACGCAACTTCATTGGCGGAACGGCGTCGACGCGAGCGCGGCACCGGACGCTTATACAAGTCGATCATCAAGCACAAACGTCGCCAGCGCGACGACTGAAAAAGGGGACAGATTTATTTTTCCGTTCGGAAAAATAAATCTGTCCCCTTTTACCTGTCCCCTTTTACCAACCGTGGCCGCTTCAGGGTCGGTGGAGCTGCGGGACGTTCCACCGCTGCGTTGGGCGCCAGTGGATCGCCACAGGTCGTCGTCGGACAACCGATAACGCCTGCGGACGTCGTCTGGCTACATATCGACTCGCTACCGTCATCGCAGAACACGAGTCCGGTGATCTCCGCAGCCCGAACATGAGCGTCCGAGAACAGCTGGACCAGGAGGTTGCCGTGCAAGACCCCGCTACGCAGTCGAAGGGTCCCGCCGTCGAGCGCAGAGACATCGCCGAACACATCAGGGGTCAGCGCTGCAGAAGCCCGCGAGTCTCGAGCTGACGTCAGCGCGTACTGGGTGGTGTCGGTGTCCGAACCCAGCGTCACACCTCCCACCAGGCTGACGCTGCTCCGATCGACGACGCTGACATGGACCTGTCCGTTGTTCCGAAAGGCCGTGTCGAAGACGGACCCATCTGAACGATTACTCACACCCAGCCCCGCGACAACGTTGTCTTCGATCGTCGAGTCGCTCATTGCGAAGCGGCTGTCGTGGATCTGAATCCCGACATCGTTCCCGCTCACGGTGGACTGCTGCAGATTCAACGTCACCCCGTCGTCGGTGAAGATCCCTCCGGCGTGACCGGACACCTCGGATTCCAGCAGGCGCACCGTCGCCGACTGGTCGGCCCAGATGCCGAGTCCGGCGGCTCCTTCGATCTTCGTGTCGTAGACAAACAACTCCGCGTTCGCGCCGTGCACACGCACACCCAGGATTCCGCTGATGATCAGACCTCGCAGGCTGACCTGCGCGTCGTCGACCTCGATCACCGGTAGAAATTCTGGATTCTCCCCTCGCTCGCGAATGCCGGCCCCGGGGCTACCGGCTCTCAGCGTGACGCCGTCGTGGGCGATCCGAAACGAGCCTTCACACATGCCGTGCAAGCGGATGTCAAGTCCACCGAGTTTCCGGGAACGTCGGAGGGCCCGCCGGAGTGCGTAGGGTTCGGTGCAGTCCACATCGATGCTGCGTGAAATCACGACGGCGTCGCCCGGTGAGGCGAAGAACGCCGCGGAGAGCAAGAGTCCGGCGAACGCGAGCATGACGAATCCTCCCGTGTGTTGGGTAAGATTATACGGTCAATTGTGGGGCGGGGGGTCTTCAGCCCAGAGCCTTGATCCAGTCGACCTCGAGGCGGAACGGACCTTCCACCTTGTCAGCGATCAAGAAACCCAACTGACGGATCGTGCCCGGTTCGATGGACGGGCAATCTGGCAGGGTGCGCCCGCGAAACGTGGCTAAGAATTCGCTGTATGGGGCTTCGATCGTCATCCAGTCGTTCGCGTTTGTCTTGAAATTCCACCGGTAGGCGACTCCGTCGAAGGCATCAGACGTCCGGATGCGCAACTGGTATTCGCGACCGTCTCCGCGGAATCTCGCGGCGAGCCGTGACGTACCAGCGGTCGGCATCGCCTCGGGCAGACTTCGCACGGACGCAAAACCGCCGTTGTTCGCCAGCGAAATCTGGCCCTCGAAGACGGCCGTACTGTTTTCGGTGAGAGAGATCCGACTGCGGGACAGCCCACCCATCACGCCATCGTTCACGATCATCCAGCGATCGGGGCCTTCATCCCCTTCGAACGCGAACAGTACCCGTTCGGTCATTTTCGGCTTCTCCCGATGCGGATCCGTCGAACCGGATGCCGTCATTAGGCTCATCAGATCTGAAGAGCGCGTGCAGAGCGACGATGGAGAACCTCTCGCCCGTCACTCTAGCCCGGCCCTGGCCAACCCTTCGATCAACTGGTCGGTGAACGATTCCGTGAACGCGTGGCGCTCGAGCAGTTCCCGCCGGACATCTTCAATATCCAGCCCCTCGAACCCCGTCTTCTTGTTCAACTCGCTCCAGCGGTAGCGGAGCTCCTTGACTGCGGGCGCGGCCTCGTCAATGCGACCCAGCTGTCCCAGCGTGGCGGCGAGGAACAGGGCCTCACGGAAATCCGTCTCGTTGGCGACCACACCACCCATTGAATAAACGAGCGCCTCTTCGTAGCGGCCGTGGACGTAGTCGTCTACGAAGAGGGGGAAGTCGGCGTACTCCGGCGGATGCGGGTTGAGCTCTATCGCCCTCTCGGCCATCGGCACCGCCGTATCGAACTCTCCTCGGATGGAGAGGTAGTTGGACAACAGGTGCATCACGATGGGGTTGTGGGGGTTGAGCTCCGCCGCGCGACGCATCTCGGCGATGCCGCGTTCGTCGTCGCCGGAGAAGAGGAGCGCAAGACCGAGGTACGCGTGTGCCAACTGGTTGCTGTCGTTGAGGGAGGTCGCACGTTCCCCCACCTCCACGGCGCGGACGAGCGAGTCGTATTCGCCCGCGGGTTCATTCCAGCGATGATGGAACTGGTCGGCGTAAAGATAGGCCAACATGGCCAGACCATCCACGTAGTCGGGTTCTCTCTCAATCACCCGCTCTAGACAATCGCGGGCCGCCAGGTGTGTTTCGGCATCATGAACCTGCAGGTAATCGTAGGCGCGGAACACGCAGTCGTGACTGTCGAGTCTCGCCGGTGGCTTGCTCCGCGAGGCAGGCAACTCGGCGCGTGTCAGGGCGCCATAGGATCCAGCGATCTCGTTGACGACTTGTTCGGTCAGCGTGTCCTGAAGCTCGAACAGGTCCCGGGCACTGCGATCGGCGTTAAAAGTCTCGCCCCAGACCGAACGCCCGTCACGCCCGTCGGAGAGTCCCACGTTGACGCGGATGCGATCCGACGACGATTGCACGGTGCCCTGCAAGACGTAGCGCACGCCGATCTCGCGGCCGATCCGGAGAGAGTCCGCGTTTTTTCCTTCGCACGGCCCCGCTCGGCAGGGAATCACGGCCAGCTCGCCGTAGCGGGAAAGCGCCGTGATGATTTCGCCGGTTAGACCCTCGCTGAAGTAGCGTTGCTCCGGATCATCGCTCTCGTTGGCGAAGGGCAGTACGGCGATCCGCAGCCAGAAGACCACCGGGCCGGTGTCGACCGAGCGGTCGGGAAGTCCTGCCTTGCGTAACCCGTCGATGAGCTGATCCGCTAGCGTGTCTGCCATCGCCCAACGCTCGATCAACTCGCCACGCATCTCCTCCAGGTCGAGGCCATCACAGCCGATCTGCTCACACGCCTTGCGCCAGAGAGTCCGTAACCGCGCCAGACTCGATGCCGCCTCCTCGGTCCGACCGAGTTGTCCCAGCGTCGCGGCCCGGACCAACGGTTCAATGAACTGATCGCGCCCGATGAGTTCGTCCTCGGTGAGTTTCAGCGCCTGCTCGTAGCGACCGTCGACGTAGTGATCCAGAAACATCGGGTAGTCGAAGAATGGAGGCGGGTATGGATTGAGCGCCTTCGCTCGTTGCGCCAGGAGCACGGCCTGATCCAACTCGGCCTGATGGGACAGCCACCAGGAGAGCATGCCAAGCACAATGGGGTTGTGCGGGTTGAGCTTCACGGCGCGACGCATCTCGGCCAGGCCTCTCGTTTTGTCCCCCGAGTAGAGCGCCGCCATTCCGAGGAATGTGTGCGCTAGCTGACTCCTGTCGTCGAGATTGACCGCGCGCTCGGCCATCTGCAACGCGCGTGCGCGCGAGTCGTACTCGCCATCGGGCTCGTTCCAGCGGTGATGAAACTCCTCGCTGTAGAAGAACGCCAACCACGCCAGGCCGTCCACGTAGTCCGGCTCGGCCTCGACGATCCGTACCAGGCAATCACGCGCCGCCAGGTGGCCCTCCGCGTCGTGGGAGCGTGCGTTCTGCATGTAGTCGTAGGCGCGGAACACGCAGTCGTGACTTCCCAGACTCTCGGGAGCCTGACGTCGGGATCGAGGCAGTTCGGCGCGGGCCAGGGCTCCGTGGGATCCGGCGATCTCCTTGACGACCTGCCGAGTCAGCTCGTCCTGAAGCTCGAACAGATCCTGAGCAGTTCGATCGGCGCTGAACGTCTCGGCCCAGACCGCCCGCCCGTCGTCGCCATCGAAGAGCTGCACGTTCACACGGGTGCTCTCGGGCGAAGACTGCACAGTCCCCTGCAACACGTAGCGTGCCAGGATCTCCTTACCGATCTTGCGAGGGTCTACGTCCCGTCCTTCGCACGGTCCCGAGCGACACGGCAATACCGCCAGCTCGTTGTAACGGGACAGCTCGGTGATGATCGCGCCGGTCAATCCCTCGCTGAAGTAAAGCTGCTCCGGATCCCCGCCGGCATCAACCAGCGGCAGCACGGCGACCGTCAGGCCGGAGACGGGGGACCCCATGTCCAGTTGGGTCTCGGCGCCGTCCCGATTTTTCACCAGCCAGACACCCGCGACGATCAGCGACAGTACGACCACGGAGACGAGTGCCAGGCGTCCGCGTCGCGATGCGGGGCGAGCCGCGTTCGCCGCGGGAGGGATCGAGAGGCTCGAATCTCTCCGCAACCTTCTTAGATCCGTGACCAGGCCGGCGGCGCTCTGATAGCGCAGCGCCGGGTCCTTCTCCAGCGCCTTGTTGACGATCCGTTCGAGTTCGGGCGGCACCTGATCGTTGAGTTCGACCGGTGCCGTCGGCGCCCGGTTGAGGATCCCGTCGAACACCGCCGCCGACGTCGCTCCGGAGAACGCGCGACGGCCAGTGATCATCTCGTACAACACGACGCCCAGCGAGAACACGTCGGTACGCGCGTCGAGCGGTTTTCCCAACGCTTGCTCGGGTGACATGTAGGAGATAGTGCCCATGACGGAGCCGGGAGTCGTCGTATCGAGAGACGTCCGGGTCGCGTCGTCGGGACCGGCGTCCCTCTCCGCGTCGGTCGTCAGCTTCGCCAAGCCGAAATCCAGCACCTTGCACTGCCCGCGTTCGGTCACGAAGATGTTCGCCGGTTTGATGTCGCGATGCACGATGCCCTTGGCGTGGGCCGCATCCAGCGCGTCCGCGATCTGCGTCACCAGTTCGATCGCGGTCTCCACTTCAAGCGGCACGCTGCCGATGCGCTGGTCCAGGCCACTACCCTCCAGCAACTCCATCACGATGAAGCGCCGTTCTTCCCACTCCCCGATGTCGTAGATCGCGCAGATGTTCGAGTGGTTCAGGGCCGACGCCGCACGGGCCTCGCGTAGGTGTCGGTCAACGGCATCGGTGTTGCGGGCGCCCGCCTCGGGCACGAACTTCAGGGCGACGTTGCGATGGAGACGCGTGTCCTCGGCCTTCCAGACCACACCCATCCCACCCTCGCCGATCTTCTCAATCAGGCGGTAGTGGAGCAGCTGTTGTCCAGCCTCGATGGCCACGGACACACCTCCATGTGTACGGTTCGCCGATCATACGCCATCGCACGGTATCCTGGGTTCGAAGGAGATCCGAGAGTGCAACAGGAAGACGTTCATCCGACGCGAACGCCGACCGGGTTCGTCCGCAAGGCGCTAAGGCGTGCCGCGCTCGTCGCGCTGCTGGGCGCGATTGTGCTGTTCCTGTGGGTTGCGCTCCGTACACCGTCGTTGACCCGTGACTGGGATGAGGATGTTCGGGTGCTTGCGGGGGTCGAGCGATCTGATGGTGGAACGGTCCTGCTGAAGAATGTTCGCGATTGGAGCTATACGCGGGACTCGGTCGTGGGCAAGTCGTACATCGACGCCTCCTACAACCCCGAGCGCATTGTCGATCTCTGGTTGTACGAACAGAAGCTCGACGACGTCGGCCTGGTGGCCCACACGTTCGTGGTCTTCGAGTTCGACGAGAGTCATGGACCTGACCGCTTCCTGGGACTCTCCGTCGAGACACGGCGCGAGGTCGGCGAGAAGTACTCGCTGATCGGTGGGATCGTACGATCCTTCGAGGTGACCCACATCTGGGCGACGGAGAACGATCTGGTGACGCGCCGCGTGAACTTCCTGGACTATCCCCTCACCCGCCACCGGCTGACACTTCCGGCCGAGGTTCGCACACGAATATTTTATAAGTTCGTCGAGGAGACGGAAGAGCTGGCCGCGACGCCACGCTGGTACAGCACGATGACGAACAACTGCACCAGCTCGCTGATCCGTTACGTAAACCAGAGCGAACCGGGCGCCCTCCCGCGGCACTACAGCTATGTGTTGACGGGGACCGTCGACGCCTACCTGAAGAGACTGGGCTACCTGGACACGGAGCACTCGCAAGCCATCACACGCGACACCCTCATCACCATCGGCATTAGATAGAAAAGGGGACAGATTTATTTTCCGATCGTCCGATCGGAAAATAAATCTGTCCCCTTTTACTGCGGGAAGTCGACTCGTTCGTGGAACTCGAAGTCCATGCGACGGATGACCTCGGCGCGCGGCATCATGTCAGCCGAATCGATCTCTGCGGCACCCTCGGGCGTGTCGAATACCAACAGGCTGTTCCCGTAATAGCCGAGCAGCTGCGCGTTACTCAACGCCGCGGCGCTGTTGCCGTAGTAGACGGTGACTCCCCCCTCCGCCAGGTCGGGGTGGTGAACGGTCAGGTAGACCGCCTGCCGTGGTCCGGAATACTCCACGCCGTCAATCGTGAAGCCGCTCTCTGAGAAGCTCACCGGACTGTGGGTCCGTGCCAGCAGGTCACGCACGACCGGATGACGGGCGGCCGCACCGACGATCAGCAGACTGGACCCGATCAAATCGTCCGCTTTGATCTCCGTCGCAGTCCGTTCCCGAACCTCGTGTCCCTTTTCCGGATGATCGTCGTCGCCGAGCACCGCTCGCCGTGTAGCGTCGATCACGACCTGATAACCCTCAAACAGTTCCGTCTCTGGAACGACGATGAGCAGGTTGTCGGAACGCTTCGTCACGCTGGAGGTCGGCATGATCTCGTCGGGCTTGAGGCGGCGGAACAGGTGATAGTCCGGATCCAACTCGATCGATGTCAACCCGTTTGGTTCGCAAGCGACGTCGATCGTATCGACCGGCTGGTCGATGCGTACCACGATGTCCTCGCTACGCTCGCCGTAGTGCAGACGCAGTGGCACACCGAGCTCGAAATGCGTCGACCCCTGGGAAATGGTGACGGACACGTGATCGCTACCGGGAGCGTAGTCGGCATCGGTCAACTCGAGTAACGGCGCCCCACCGCTGCGAACCCACTGAGTGAAGAAGCCATCCAGCTCGACGCCGGCTGCCTGTTCGAAGGCCTCCCGCAGGTGCTCCCACGTCGTGTATTTGCCCATGCGCTCTGCGGTCAACAGCCGTAGCCCGGCGAACATGGCCTCATGGCCGATCTTGCGCTCCAGCATGTGAAAGACCGACGCCGCTTTCTGGTAACCGATGCCACGACCCGCGCCCTCGTCCATTCCGAACGTCCCCAGCGGTAAGTCGTCATCCGGATCGATCGCGCTAAGAAAATTCGACTGGTTACGCAGCTGTTTGCGTGCCCCCTTGAGGTCACCCTCGAGTATGTGGCCGTAGTAATTGCCCATGTAACTGGCCAGCCCCTCGCACCAGTTGCCGTCACGGGGGTCGACGAAGATGCCGTTGCCATACCAGTTGTGGAGTAGTTCGTGATCCAGGTAGCCGTGACGCCGATACTGTTTGTACTCGCTGAGCTGACTGCCTGCGATCTGTGTGCAGGTCGGAAAGGCGAACCCCGAACTGAAGAACGCCTCCAGCACGGTGAATTCGCTGAACGGGTATGGCCCGATCAGTTCCTGGTAGCGATCCAGATACTCGGCCGACGCGTCGAGGATGTCCTGGGCCACCGCGCTCTTTCCCGGAGCCAACACGGCGTGCAGTTGTACGTCCCCATGCAACCGGCTACTTCGCTCGAGCGGCCCCCCGAGCAAGACCAGGCCTTCCAGTGGAAACGGACTGCTCCAACGCAACGCATCATCCTGCGGATCCTCGTCACGCTCGAGCCCCGCGACCAGTTCGAACTCATCCAGAGGCTGAACAGCGAGTCGGAAGTCGGCCAGCGACAACGCCGGATCGGATCCCTCAGTGAACTCGACTCGGGGGTACCAATAACCGCCTGGCGCCAGGTACAGCCCCTCTGCGGCGACATGCGCAGAGACGCCGTAGTTGTGGACTTCGCCAGCTTTCTCGCCGGCGGCGACATCCTCATTCAAGGACCCGCGATAGCCGAGAGTCACCCGCAGTCGATCGGTCGAATCTTTCAGAATCAGACGGTGTCTTGTGGGTTCGATTGCCGAGCCGGCGACCGACCGCCCTCGTCGTTTTCTGTGTGCAAGCAGTGTCGCCCCCTGCGTCTCGATGGATTGCACTGCCAGATCCGGGTGGAGCAACAGTTCGACTCGGCTTCGCTTGCGAGCCGGACTTACTTCCGGCAGTTCGAATTCGATCGACACCGTCGCCGAGAGGTCATGGATCTGTGGCTCGAGACGGAGGTCCACGTCGTAGCTGACGGGACGTACGTTCAGGCGGGAGGGAACACAGCCCAGCAGGACCAGACCCGCCAGCAATAGACCCACGAGACTCTGTCTTCCGTGCATCATGTCACGATGGATGATAGTCCATTAGGTGAGGTCCGCGGTCCGGTAGTAGTCGGCCAGCTTGTGCCGAAGGGCCCACTGCGAAAGCAGGAGCGCCGAGACGAGGACGGTCAGCTCCACGATCGGTGAGACGAAGATCAGCGGCGATAGATAGACGCAGATGACAACCAGAACGACAAAGCCCACCACTCCGAAGGCCACGCCGACGATCATGTTCTCGGCGCGACGCCGCGAAGCTGCCTGGAGTTTCAGACGCCCCCAATGCCCCAGTGGTATCAGGACCAGCGTCACCAGCAGGGCTCGGAAATAGAACGGCATGAAGTCGAATCGCAGTGTGTATCCGACCCACAGACCGGTCAGGTGTCCAAGCGCGTACAGACCCACACCCACGACCAACAGATAGAACCCCAGATCGACAAGCCCGCCACGATAGGCGACCTGCGCACGCTGCAACCGCGACACCGGATGGTGCAATGCGTCCACGAGTCCGATCCCCTTGAACAGGGCCCGCACGATGCCCAGCGCCGCGATGACGATCACGATCATCAGATAGGGCCCACCCTTCTCGCCGATCGGGCCCTGGTGCGGGGAACGGAACAGCGCGTCGTAGAGCGTTCGCCCGAGAGCCTCGCCGAACGCCATCTCGCCCCGATCGATCCAGGCGAAGAGCACCACGAGCAGGCCGAAGCCCCACAGACGACTGATCCCCCTGATAACCGCTCTCCACCCCAGCGCGCCATGGGTCTCGTGGAACGCGGCTCGAACCCAACCCCATGGCCCGCTGCCCAGGTAGCCGGTGCGCCAGCCAAGACGCTTCGAGCGGTCCGCGACTCTCTGCTGACGCTCGTAGCGGTCCGACTGTGCGATCGAGAAACGACCCGGAAGAGGCTTGGAGAGCCGGAAAGGTTTTCGGCGGAACGTGGATCGTGCAAACAGCCTGTGGGTACAGGCGGCACCGATCGCGATGGAGACCAGCCCCGCGAACCACGGATGTTCGGCGGCGGACGCTGCGAGGTCCCGTGACCGGATGACGACGAGAACCGCCAGGGTGGTGTTGATCGCGGTGATCCAGTTGGACAACGGGTCCCGTAGGATTCCACCCGCGCAATAGGCCGCCAGGCCGATGACGAGCATCAACGGTAGGTTCTGCGGCGTGGAAATCAGCCGTGAGATCACACCCACGACAACGACGGTCACGACGATTCCTGTCGTGAGGTACCCGGTCGCGATCCGGGAGCGGACGCCGGGAAGATGATGGGCGAAGCTGGTGTGCTGAAACTCCTGGATCACCAGACCGACGATCCAACCTGCGGCGGCCGTGAACCACAACACGGCAATGAAAAAGACATCGATGTACCGTCCCACCGGGGACTCCGCGTGGGCCGCCCCGCCGAGGATGATCCCGCCGACCACCAACGAGTAGACAGCCAACCAGAACACCGAGGCGCGACCGAGCAACAACAGGAACGGCCTGAGGGTTGTCATGCTGCCCCCTCTCCGACGAGGATCGGGAACATCTCCTCCAGGTTGAGCGGTCGCGCGGTGACCTCGACGCCGTGAGTCGCGCGAAACGTTTCCAGATTCGCGTCCGCCTGCCGGACCCGCAACAGAGCCTGGCTGCCGCTGATCTCCTGTGAGTGCACGAACGGTTCGGTGAAGTGGGTCGGGAGATCTCCGTTTCTGGAGACGATGCGCCATTCGGCGTAGCGTTCCTTCAGTTCGTCGAGGCCTGCGTCCGTGACGACGCGTCCGTTGTCGAGGCAGACCACCCAGTCGACGATCTTCTCCACATCCCGCAGGACGTGACTGGAGACGAGGATCGTCGCCTGATCCTCGCGCAAGACCTCGAGCAGGAACTCGAGCAGCTTGGCACGCACGATCGGATCGAGATCGCTGACCGGTTCGTCGAGGATGAGCAGCTGCGGGTGGTGACAGACCGCCAGGATGATGGCCAGCTTCTGCAGGTTGCCGGTGGAGAGTTTGCCGACCGGTTTCTCCGTGTCGAGCTCGAGCTCTGAAAGGAGTCGCTTCTCGCGCTCTTGATCCCAGTCCGGGTAAAAACACGAGACGTAGCGAACGTGCTGCTCGACGGTCATCCAGTCCAGCAATCCGATCTCCTGAGGGACGTAACCGATCTGGGTCAGCGCGTCGTGTCCGAGCTTGTCGCTGGACTGATCCAACGTCTTGACGGTTCCCTCGTTGGGAAGTTGAAGCCCCATCAGGTGCTGGATCAGCGTTGTCTTGCCGCTGCCGTTTTTTCCCAGCAACCCTACAATCGATGGACGACCCAGCTTCAGGTTGATGTGATCGAGCGCCGTCACGTCGTCGAACTGCTTGGTCAGACCGCTTGCTTCAAACACATATTCCATGACTCACCTCTCGTCATCCTGTTGGTCCTCGAGCAACCGGCGGAACACCGTCACCGCCGTGTCCGGGTCGAGGCTTAACTGTCGGGTCTTGGTCACCACCGGGCGCAGCGCGTGCTCGAGTTGATCGACGCGCGTTTCGCGGACGGCCTTGCCCTGTCGCTCCGGTACGACATGGGGGCGTCCGGGGCGTCGTTCCAGCACGCCGGCTTCTTCCAGAAGACCGAACGCCTTGCTGATGGTCATCGGATTGACACCCAGTTTGGCGGAGAGGGCGCGTGTAGACGGCACCGCCTCGCCGGGTTTCAGCAGACCGCTGGCCACGTGAAAACGGATCTGCTCGACCAGCTGCCGGTAGACCGGAATTCCGCTGTGTGGGTCGACGACCAGGATCATCTGGCATGGCCTCTAGGTGTATGAGACAATTAATACACTTCCCATCGTAGGAGTTTTCACTGTATATGTCAAGTAATACACCTGAACCGCTCAAATCACGAAAATTCCTTTGTTTGTGGCTGCTTTTGATCAGCGCGCTGGCCTGCGCCGCCCCCGATGGGGTTGGTGAGGTCCAGGAGCCGCCCCCGGCCGACGGCTACGGGGCCTGGGCCGCGGAGGATCCGGGCGACTGGCCACGAATCGCCATGGTCAATCGAATCCGCTATTCGGATTCGGACCACCCCATGGCCGGGTCCGCGTTCCTGGTGCAGAACGGCGATGAGATCGTCGCCGTCACCGCCAAGCACGTGCTGCGTTACTTCAAGTCGGAGGCGATGGACTCGGCTTCGTTCCGTGGGACCCTCGTGAGTTGGGAGATGTTCCTCAAGGATGCGCCGACCGAGGCCACGGTCATCGGCGCACTGATCAACGAGGATGCGGACGAGTCCCTGGACAACATCCGCACCGCGCGGGACTGGCTACTCTTCACCGTCCGGAACCCCTCTGACAATGTGACGCCGCTACGACTTCGAACCACACCACTGGTCGCCGGCGAACCGGTCGCGGTCGTCGGCTGGCGTTACACCGATGAAGGTCCGCAGCACGTCTATCGAGGCAAGTACGTTCGATCCGAGAAGGGTTCCGTTCTGATTGACGTCCGGGAGCTCACCGACAACACGATGCCCGGCCTGAGCGGTGCCCCCGTCATCGACGCCCGCGGTTATGTCATCGGGATGATGTCGTCCAAGTCCGGCAAGCTTCAGCGACTGGCGTCGGTCGACTATGCGAAACGCGTGCTGGAGCAGGACGCGCGTCCGGAACCCGTTGCCGTCCTCGAGGAGTGAATTCGACAGGAGTGCCCCTGAAAAGGGGACAGATTTATTTTTCCGATCGAGGGATCGGAAAAATAAATCTGTCCCCTTTTTGGATCAGGCCAGGTCGAAGCGATCCAGGTTCATCACTTTTTCCCACGCGGCCACGAAGTCGCGCACGAAGGGCTGCTGCGAATCGTCACACGCGTAGGCCTCCGCGATGGCACGGAGCTGAGAGTTGGAACCGAAGACGAGATCCACGGCGGTGCCGGTCCACTTCAGATCGTTAGACTCGCGATCGCGTCCCTCAAAAACATGCTCACACTTGGGGGACACGTCCCACTGGGTGTTCATGTCGAGCAGGTTCACGAAGAAGTCGTTGGTCAGCGTCTCGGGGCGTTGGGTGAAGACACCTTCCTGGGACCGACCGGTGTTTGCGTTCAGCGCACGCATGCCGCCGACGAGCACCGTCATCTCCGGAGCCGTCAGGTTCAGCATCTGCGCCCGATCCAGCAACAACTCCGGCGCCGTTCCCCGGAGTCCTTTTCCGAAGTAGTTGCGGAATCCGTCTGCTCTGGGTTCGAGCACGGCAACCGAGTCCACGTCGGTCTGCTCTTGCGACGCATCCGTGCGTCCCGGCGAGAAGCCAACCTGCACGTCGTTTCCGGCGGCCTTTGCCGCCTGTTCAACCGCCGCGCATCCGCCAAGGACGATCACGTCGGCCAGCGAAACCCGCTTGCCACCGGACTGCGCGTCGTTGAACTCAGACTGGATCTTCTCAAGTGCCGGTAGGATCTCGCGCAGCTCGGCCGGACTGTTGACGTCCCAGTCCTTCTGCGGTGCGAGCCGGATACGCGCACCGTTGGCGCCACCGCGGTTGTCGGTGCCGCGGAACGTCACCGCCGACGCCCAGGCGGTCGAGACCAGCTGCGCCACCGGCAGCCCCGAGTCGAGGATCTTGCCCTTGAGGGCGGCGATGTCCTTCTCTCCGATCAATTTATGGGTGACCTCGGGGACGGGGTCTTGCCACAGCTGCGGCTCTGCAGGAACCATGGAGCCGAGGCAGCGCGAGCGCGGCCCGATGTCGCGGTGCGTCAGCTTGTACCAGGCTTTCGCGAAGGCGTCGGCAAACTGGTCCGGGTTCTTGTGGAAGCGTTTGGAGATCGGCGCGTAGGCCGGGTCCATCCGCAGCGCGAGGTCCGTCGTGAACATGATCGGGGCGTGCTTCTTCTTCGGGTCGTGAGCATCCGGCACCGTCTTCGATGCCGCCGGATCGGTCGGTACCCACTGCTGTGCGCCGGCCGGACTCTTCACGATATCCCAGTCGTAACCGAAGAGGTTTTCAAAGTAGTTGTTGTCCCACTTCGCCGGCTCGGTGGTCCATGCGCCTTCCAACCCGCTGGTAATCGTATCGGCACCCTTGCCACTGCCATAGCTGTTCTTCCAGCCGAAGCCCTGCTCCTCGATGCTTGCGCCTTCCGGTTCGGGACCGACGTGTTCACCCGGATCGGCCGCACCGTGGGCCTTGCCGAACGTGTGTCCGCCCGCAATCAGCGCAACCGTCTCTTCATCGTTCATCGCCATGCGAGCGAAGGTCTCTCTAATGTCCTTGGCCGCTGCGAGTGCACTGGGAGTGCCGTTCGGCCCCTCCGGGTTCACATAGATCAGACCCATCTGAACGGCGCCGAGAGGATTCTCCAGTTCTCGATCGCCGGTGTAGCGTTCGTCGGCGAGCCACTCCCCCTCGGACCCCCAGTAGATGTCCTCTTCCGGCTCCCAGACATCCTCGCGACCGCCGGCGAAACCGAGGGTCTTGAATCCCATCGACTCGAGGGCGCAATTCCCGACGAACACCATCAGGTCGGCCCACGATAGTTTGCGGCCGTACTTCTGCTTGACCGGCCAGAGCAGTCGACGCGCCTTGTCGAGGCTTACGTTGTCGGGCCAGCTGTTGAGCGGCGCAAATCGGATGGTACCGGAGGCGGCACCGCCACGGCCGTCTTGAATGCGATAGGTCCCCGCGCTGTGCCAGGCTAGGCGAATGAAGAGCGGCCCGTAGTGACCGTAGTCGGCGGGCCACCAGTTCTGCGACGTGGTCATCACCTTTTCGATATCATTCTTAAGGGCGTCAAGGTCGAGGGTCTTGAACTCCTCGGCGTAACTGAACGTCTCACCCATGGGGTCGGACTGAGGAGGGTTCTGGTTGAGGGTTTTCAGGTTCAGTTGATTCGGCCACCACTGTTGGTTTCGCGAGCTGCCGGTCGCCATCTGCCTGTTCGATCCGCCCATCACGGGGCACTTGGATTCATCGCTCATGGTCTTCTCTCCAATAGGGTCCGCTACGCGCGCCCGGCGGCGCGCCGTGGGTCGCTAATGACTGTTCGGGACAGCTCTACAGTAGCGAAAAGACCCCTGAGTTGGAAAGACCGATTGGGTCTTTTCGGGGTAGTTTTTGCCGAAAAGGAGCCGCCTAACCGAGCGCCCACCCGTGGAGCAGCCAGGCGATGGCAACCAGCCCATAGAAGGTCGCGAAAAGCCCCACGGCGATGACTGGCGCGACTCGACGATCCGACTCCCCCGCTACCGGACAGGAGCCGCCGCGCAGGAACATCGCGTAGGCGATACCCGCCAGGAGCGCCCCAGCGATCACATCGATGACGTAGTGCTGCTTGACCAGGACCGCGGAGAGCCCGACCAGGGAGGCGGCGAGCAGCGCGGCGATCCCGACCCGGCGGTTGACCCTGAGCAAGACCAGTGCGGACACGTACGAGTGCGCGACGTGAAGTGACGGGAAGCAGTTGTGCGGCGGGTCGACCGCGTAGATGAGGCCGAGACTCCAGGCGCCGAATCCCGTGCCGTTAATCTCGACCGGACGCGAGGCCGTGGTCGGGTAGACCACAAAGAAGATGTAGGAGACGATCCATACCAGCAAGTAGGCAAACACGGCGCGACGCAGCAGAGCATCCTGGCGCACGACGAGGACAGGCAAGAAGATGAGGAACCAGTACAGCGGTCCGTAGGCCAGCATCCACATCGGCTGCACGGGGAGGATTCGGTCCAGGGCCAACTCGGGCACGTAGAACGTGCGACCGGTGAGGAACTCCGGGATGAAGATATAGAACGGGACCAGGCAGACCAGCAGCATCATGGGGAGCGGGACCCGATAGCGCCGGGTCAACATCTCTTTGACCATCGCCCACGTGACGGACCGCGACTGAGGGGCAGTCACGCGCGAGCTAGTCCGGGTCGCCGGTGATGTGGAGCGGTCGCTTCTTCCTCGTGTCAATCTGCAATGAGAGGACATCCGGACGGCTGTAGTGGCCGCAACTGTCGACGACCATCTTGGCCTTGGCGATGTCGTCGAAGTTCAGGTCGGCGTAGAGAATCGTCTCTTCGTCCGGCGGTGCTTCCGCCAGGACCTTCCCGCGTGGATCGACGATCATCGAACGGCCACCGCCAGCCTGAAACTTGGAGACACTCCCCCCGCTGCCAAGCGCCTTGAGGATGTCGTCGGTCAGGATGGAGGTCGCGGTCACGCCGAAACTCTGTCCCTCGAATCCGTAGTGTCGGGTGGACGCATCGATGATATCGAGCAGACCGCCCATGCCACCGGGCCACATGGAGATGTGAATGACCTCGTGTTGCGCCTGCATGGCATAGCAGAACAACGCGTTGCCGTGTTCGTAGCAGATCAGCGCCCCCAGGATCCCCAATCGACTTGGGAATGTCCGCAGGTCCGAGCCGTCTCCCCGCCCCCAGACCATCCGCTCGTGGTTGGTCGGCACCAACTTGCGTCGGACTCCGAGGATCTCTCCGGTCTCGTCGATCAACAGCTGAGAGTTGTAAAGGGTTCCACCGTCGAGTTCGTTGATCCCCATCGCGACGATACAGCCGGCGTCCCGAGCGGCCTTGCACAGCTGTTCCGTTGCAGGCGACGGAATCTGCACGGCGTTCTCGCGAAGCCGCATCAGGAAGGGCGTGGTCTCGGTCGGATCATGGGTGATCACGAAGTACGGGTAACCGGGGAGAAACGTCTCCGGGAACACGATCAGCTCCGCGCCCTGTTTGCCCGCCGTCGCAATGGTGTCGCACGCCTTGGCGACGGATGCTTCGAGGTCCAGGTAGACAGGGGCTACCTGGGCCGCTGCGACTTTCGCTATCTTCTTCACGTCGAATGCTCCACTAGGTCGGCAGACAGCCACACTATCGCAACTTCGGTCGAGACAGAAAAGGGGACAGATTTATTTTTCCGATCAGGCGATCGGAAAAATAAATCTGTCCCCTTTTCTTGTGGATCTAGCCCCGAACCACATCCCCGTGCAGCGAGGCGAACATGCACATCATTTCCTGGATCTCGTCTGCGCCGACGCCGGCCGCTTCCATCGCCGCCTGCACGTCACCACCCGCCGCCAGGAAATGCTCGTCGGTGAGATTCATGTGCGCATGGGCATCGACCATGTTCATGCCGTGGTACTCCACGTCGCCACCAGACGCCTGCGAGAGGAAGTCCGTGACCTGCGAGATCAGGCGAGCGTCGTCGACGCCTTCCATCAGGTGCATGATCGGCTCGTTTACACGATGTCGCGCAACCACGTCGGTCACGACGGTGAAGATGGCGTCGCGTCCGCCGAGACGGTCATAGAGGCTTGCCTCAGTCTGGCGTACCGCCATCGCGTCCGCCGCGGCGGCGCAGTCGGCCTGCATCTGCAACACGGCCGGATCGACGACCACCGTCTCGACCACGTCAGTGGCGTGGTCAACCATCTCCTCGGCGACGGCCTCTTCTTGCGCGGGGTCCCCGCCACAGCCTACGAGCGCCACTAAAACCAACAAACCAATCCAGCGAAAATCTTGTTTCATGTTCCCCATCCATTGATTCCGATAGATTTCATCGGATTTGAAAAAGCTGGCTACTCACAACTCGCCCATCCTAGCGGACATTTCTGCGGAAGAGGAGGGCGTCGGAGTTGTCCAGCCCGGTGAACGCCGTGGGTCGGGACTCTCCCGTACGTTTCCGGTATCTTACTTGCCCATGGCCGACTAAGCTCTACTAACGCCGTGCGCTGCAAAACCTGAGAGATCCACTTCATTTTCGAGAGGATTGATCGAAATGTCAGAGACAAAACGCGGGACGCCCCCCGTGGAGCGCGCGTGGCAGAAGGCGGTCGCTAAACATCGCAAACCGGTCATGCGAAGCAGTGTCTGGCAACTCGTCAACAGCCTGGCCCCGTACCTGGCTCTCTGGGGTCTCATGATCTGGACGCTGAACATCTCTTACTGGATCACCCTCGCGATCGGCGTCGTTGCCTCCGGGTTCCTGGTTCGCATCTTTATCATCTTTCACGATTGTGGCCACGGCTCGTTCTTCAAATCGAGACGCGCAAATCGCGTGACCGAATTCATCACGGGTGTACTGACGTTCACGCCGTACCGCCAGTGGCGGCACGACCATGCTCTGCACCACGCAAACGCCGGCGATCTGGATCGTCGCGGCCCGGGCGATATCTGGACGCTGACGGTCCGGGAGTACCTCGGGGCTCCACTCTGGAAACGTCTGTCGTACCGCGTCGTGCGCAATCCTTTCGTGTTGCTCGTGGTCGCACCGCTGTTCGTCTTCGTGGTCCAGTACAGATTTCCGTCTCGTGCCGGGGGTAAGCGAGAGCGTATTGGCGTCTTCTGGACCGACTGCGCGATGCTGGCGATCGTCGCCCTGATGAGTTTGACCATCGGGTTCAAGGCCTACGTCCTGATTCAACTCCCCGTGATCATGTTAGCGGGGACCGCGGGAGTCTGGCTGTTCTACGTGCAGCACCAGTTCGAGGACGTCCAGTGGAAGAGAGGTCAGGAATGGGACTATGAAGAAGCGGCCTTTAGCGGCAGCTCTTACTACGAATTACCACGGATCTTGCAGTGGTTCACCGGGAATATCGGATTCCACCACATCCATCACCTGAGCCCGGCCATTCCCAACTACCGCCTGGAGAGGTGCCACCGAGAGAATCCGATGTTTCAGAAAGTCCCAACTGTCACGCTGTGGTCAAGCCTGAAGTCGTTGTCGATTCACCTTTGGGATGAAAAGGGACAAGAGCTAATTGGTTTCGGTCAACTCAAGGCCATCCGCCGCGACCCGCAGCGTCACAGTCTCTCGACAAGTTCGAAGAGGTCTCCGTAGTCCGTATCCTTCGTGTACACGAGTCGCTGCGAGTCGGGAGACCACGTTCGACCTCGCCTGAACCACATCAAGGAACGTTACAAGACCATGCCCAGTTTCGAGTGTCAGGTGTGCGGCGAGACGTTCAACGTGCCCCAGGCCGCAATGGATAAGTACCCGGGCTGGACGCCCAAGTTTTGTCGCGAGCACTCGCCCCGCAAGACAGCGGCGAGCGCAGATACTGCGACGGCCCCGAAGCGTTCAAGAAGCGCGAGCCGTGAAGAGAATCTTCCCGTCGCGGAGGTCCTCGCCAAATATACCGACGGGCCGACGACCGGCGTCTTTACCGATGGTGGTTCGCACCCCAACCCGGGGCCGGGCGGCTGGGGGATGGTCTGGGTTGCGGACGGAGAGATCCTCGAGCAGGCCCACGGCCACGACCCACAGACGACGAACAATCGCATGGAACTGACCGCGCTGATCGCCGCGTTCAAGGCCCTACCGGAAGATGCGGAGACGGTGATCTATACCGACAGCCGATTATGCGTAGACACGATCACCAAGTGGGCGCCCGGCTGGGAGCGCAAGGGTTGGAAGCGCAAGGGTGATCCGCTGAAGAACCTCGACCTCGTTAAGGAGTTGCTTGCCCTCTACCGCAAGCACCCGGACTGTAAGCTTGAGTGGATTGCCGCGCACACCGGCTACCGCTGGAACGAGTATGCGGACAGTCTGGCCAGCGCATGGCGGCGTGACGAGCTCTGACCTTATTCGCAGGCCGGCGAGACCCGTTCGCTCCCCTGCCCGTCGTCACCCCATCCACCGTGGGCGCAGCTGTTCCTGCCACGCACCAGGTAGGCCCTGCCGGTCCCCGGAGCGAGAGGTGCGCCGTCGACGAACGTCGCAACCGAGCTGCCGCAGACCAGTTCATCATCGATGACGCCGCTTGATGCCAGGTCGGCCAGGGTCGACATGGCCACGTCATACGTCGTGCCCGTTCCGGACGAGCCACCCAGATCGGTCCAGGCCAACTCCGCGTCATCCCCGGGAAGCCGCTCGACATGCAAACTCGACACGACGCCGGGTGGGGCGAACGCTCCCGGGTCTGCCAGGGCGCAATCGGTGTTGTTGTCGACACCGTCACCGTCGCCATCGGCGGGACCCAGCTGCGTAAGATCGAACGAATAGATCGAGCGACCGTGGGTCGCGGCAAACAGTTCCATGGACGTCTGGTTGATCTCGAGATCCAGCACCGCCGAGACAGGCATGGCGTCCCCTAGCAACGACCAACTCTCTCCCGCATCGTCGCTGAGGTGCACCCCCAGATCGTTGCCGACGAACACGCGCCCACGCCACGTATCATCGGCCAGGACGGTGTTCATGGGCAACGCGGGTAGACCGCCGTCACTGATGTCGGTCCACGTCGCACCCAGGTCCTCGGTGCGTCGCACGTAGGGCATCGTGTCGCCCATTCGAAATCCCGCAACGGTCAGGTAGGCGGCGTTGGGATCGACGGGATCCGCTGCGATGCCCGTCGCCCAGTACGACACGCCCGGCGGGTTGGCGGCGTTCCATGTGACGCCGGCGTCGTCTGAGACCCAGACGTTGCCGTCGTCGACGCCGGCCCACAGGATCTGCGAATCTTGCGGCGAGACGGCGAGGGCCGTGATCACGCCCCGGGCCCAGGTCGTCGGCGATCCGCCGCCTAGCGGGTTGCTGATCGGCGCCCACGAGAGACCCGCGTCCACCGAGCGATAGACACGTTCGCGTCCCATGTAGAGGGTCGATGAATTGGCGGGGTCGAAGACCATCGGGACGACGGTCGCTCGATCCTCGGCCGGGTCGACCCCGGTCATGGCGATCGTCCAGATGCTCCCACCATTCGTCGAGCGCTGGATCTCGCCGCCCAACCACTGGCCGTACATCAGGTTCGAATCCTGCGGATCGATCAGGCAGGTGTAGGCGTCTCCCGGAATGACCATCGTCCACGAGAGCCCGTCGTCGGTGGTCCTCAACATGCCGTTGTCCTGGGTCCCACCCATCAGGTTCGTGGGGTCCTGCTGATCGGTGCAGATGTCGTAGAACTGGGTGTTCGGTGTGTTGGATCGCGTCACGCTACCCGTATCGACTTCGCCGTAACCACCGTCGTTGGCGACCAGCAACTTGGTTCCCTGGGGGATCAGGTCGTGGTGGTCGGCGTGGTAGGTCGTCCGTTGATTAAACGTGACGCCCGCGTTGAACGATTCCCAGAGGAATACGTCGAGCAGGTAAACGAACTTCCAGTTCGCAGGGTCGACACGGATCTGTCCGAAGTACCAGACGCTACCGCCCGGGAACGGTGTCGCAGTTTGGTTCCAGTTGTCGCCGCCGTCGTCGGTTCGCCAGACACCCAGCAACCCGAAGCCGCTGCTGCCGATGACCGCGTAGACGTGCTGCGGCGCGTTCTGGGCAACCGCCAGACCGATCCGGCCCAGGGAGCCTGCGGGCAGCCCGGCCGTCAGTTGCGTCCACGTCGTGCCGCCGTCGAGAGAGCGGTAGATTCCGCTGTCGGGCCCGCCCAGGGTCAAGCCGCCCCCCCACGAGCGCTGCCAGATCGCGGCATAGATCCGATCGGGGTCGCCGGGATCGATCTGCACGTCCACGGCGCCGGCTCCGTTCGAGACATGCAGCACGCGACTCCAGGTCGCGCCGCCGTCGAGCGAGCGATAGACACCCCGATGTTGATCTGCGGTCCAGAGGCTACCGCCGCCGGCGACGAACACGCGTTGGGGATCCACGGGGTCGACCGCGATGCGGCCGATGCGCCGGACCTCGGCAAGACCGACGTAGTTCCACGTCGCCCCGCCATCGGTGGTCTTGAAGACGCCCTCGCCTTCGTAGTTGTAGATCGAGCCGATCTCCTCGCCGGTTCCCACGTAGACGGTGTCGGGAGTGGAGGGGTCCACGGCCACGGCGCCGATCGAGAAAACCGCCTGATCGTCGAAGACCGGCGTCCACGTGCCTCCGCCATTGGTCGATAAGAAGACACCCCCTGCGGCGCTGCCGGCCCAGATCCGCTGGTTGTTCAGCGGATCGATCGCCAGCGCGGAGAGACGCCCCGGGACGTTGCTCGGCCCGAACAGCGACCAGCTGCCGGAGGTTCGCTGACTCCGGTGAAGCTTCTCGAGCGCGGCGGTGCGCAGACCCGGGGGTGGGTTGTCCGGTCCAGACCAGAGCGCGGACGGTGTGGGCACACGGGACTTCTCGAGCGGGATGGACTGTGGGGTTTTTCCGGTAGGTGTCACGGTCGTCGGTTCGACGTGAGATCGTGCGCAGCCCAGCAGGAAGCTCGTTAGACCCAGGAGGAACAGACCGCAGCAGAGGGTCGGTCGATGCATGGATCCCTCAAGACGGGTGAGATGACGCTAGCGGGGTGTCAGCCCAACATTAATATACGCGGGTTCCCATCTCGCTGCTGGAGGGCGGCTGAACCCGAAACGGGACTCGAGATCGAAAACGGATCCGTCCATACCGTCAGGCAACTTACGTTCTCGAAACCCCGTAGAGGACCGAATCTGCAGGAATATGGCGAATATTGGAATCTCCGACCGAACCGACGACGGCACGTATCGTGCAATTTGCTTCGTAGGGATCTTGTCGTTTCGATCGAAGAGGATTGCCGATGCGCCGTTCGGCTAACAGTTGGCTTGTCGTCGCGATCGTCGCGTTGAGTGTCTGCTTGGGCTTTGGGCCGCATTGCCTGGCGGAGAAATCGTCGCGAGCGGAGTTGCGGCGGAATACTCTGCTGACAGGCACGATACGCGTTGTCCAGGAAGATGATTTCGCTGCGGACCGCACCTTGAAGGTGCATTACCTCGACGAGTCTTCGACCGGAAAGACCTATCGTCTGGATTTTTCAGGCGGGGACGAGCCTCGCCTGGCCACCGGTGACGCGGTCGCGATTCGAGGCGCCATCCATCGCGACTGGGTTGCTGTCGATATGCGCGACTCCAGAAGCGTCACGATGAGCACGACCAACACTTCCTTCAGCATGACAGGCTCCAGGTCTGTCCTGATCATGATGGTTGATTTTCAAGACGCCGTGGTCAGTTGTAGCGACGGCGACGTCGCGGACACGATGTTCGACGGAACGCAGTCTGTAGACGGTCTATTTCAGGAAACCTCCTTTGGCTCCGTTTCGTTCGAACGAGACTTCGATGGCGACTCCAATCCGGACATCGTGCGTGTGACGATCAGCGCTCTGACGACGGATGCCTGCAACTCAACCGGCTGGGCCAACGACGCAGATGCCGAGGCCTTTCTGCTCGGTTTCAACCCGGCCGACTACCAGCACAAGATCTACGTCTTGCCGAACGCGTCACCCTGTGGTTGGGCCGGTCGCGGCACGGTTGCCTGCTCGAGTGGCTGCCGGGTTTGGGTTCGGTATTGTTCGTTCCCGGATATCTACGCTCACGAGCTTGGACACAATCTTGGGATGAGTCACAGTTCGACGGATCTTGACAACGATGGTGTGATCGACTGCACCTACTGCGACACCTCGGACATCATGGGTTACAGCGGAGCGGGTTGGCGCCAGGTCAACGCGCCCCACAAGACGGAAATGGGATGGTTGCCCGGAGGGCAGATCGTCGACCTGACACCCGCCGCCGCGGCGACCCACGTACTCTCTCCTCTCGAGACGGATCCGCTGGCGGCTGCCTATCCACAGACGTACAGGATCGTGCATCCCGTGGCCGACAACTATTTCATCTCGTACCGACGGCCTCTGGGCTACGACGCAACGTTAAATTCGGCGTATTCCGAGAAGACCAACATCCACGTTTCCAGGAACGATGGAAGCGGGCTTTCACGCTTCATCGTCGCGCTGGCCGATGGCGAATCGTTTGTCGACGGGTACGGACTCAGCGTGACACAGGTGTCTCACGACACTCTTTCCGCGACGTTACTCATCGAGGACACCGGTCAAGCCTGTAACGACCAGGATTCCGATGGCTATGGCTCACCGGGAAGCTCGGCCTGCAGTGCTGGCGCCGCACTCGATTGCGATGACCAGGATGCCACCATCAACCCGGCTGCGACGGAAATCTGCGATGGCGTCGACAATGATTGCGATGGATCGACGGATGTTGGAGCTGCGGACGCCACAACGTGGTTTGCCGATGCCGATGACGATGGTTACGGCGACAGTGGCAACCCGCTGGCGGCGTGTGTCCAACCTGGCGGGTACGTGATCGATGCCAACGATTGCGACGACACCTGGTGGATGGTCAGCCCCGCGCGATATGAGTGCCACAACGGCGTCGATGACGATTGCGACGGGCAGGTTGATGAAGGGACGATCGGCGAGAGCGGCGGCGTCTACTGGGCGATTCCTTGCCCCGTGACCCGGGAATCCTCCCTGCAGTAATCGGAACCGATCCCTCAGTCCGGAGACATGCCGCGGGCCCTGTGCTCTTGCGGACTAACGCCTCGCACTCGTTTGAATGCTGCGCTGAGCGCGAACGGGCTGCTGTAGCCGACCTTCTCGGCCACGGTCCCGACGGTCGCGTCCGGCTCACACAACAGGTCCGCGGCCAGCGCAAGACGCCATTCGGTGAGGAACTTCATCGGTGACTCACCCACCACATCCTGAAATCGTCGGGCCAGCGCCGCACGGGAGACACCTGTCTCCTCCGCGAGCTTGGCCACCGTCCACGGATGTGCCGGATCCCGATGCAGGATCGTCAACGCTTTTCCGACGATCGGGTCTGCCTGGGAGCGGTACCATTTTGGCGCCTCCGCCTCGGGTCGAGTGAACCAGGCGCGCAGCACGGCGATCAGCAAGAGGTCGATCAACCGATCGAGCACGGCCGCCTGTCCCGGCTGGTCCTTGGCCATCTCTTCGCAGAGTAGTGAAACCAGCGGCGAGTCCCATTGATCGTTAGACAACGACAGCACCGGTGGTAGTGCACGCTGCAACCGATCGCTGATATCGCCTTTGGACTCGTAGGCGCCGACGAGCATCAGCGTGGAACCTTCGGGGTCGTTACCCCAGGTTCTCACACCTAGCATCATCTCTTCCTCTACCGACTCGCCTTCCGGATTGCAGCAACGTTGGCCGGGGTGGATCACGACGGTCGTCGGCGTGGCCGGATCGTCCGCCACGTTGTAGTGATCCGGTGCGCGGGTCACTGCAACATCCCCCGCATCGAGCCTGACGGGGTCGCCGTCGTCGGGAACGACCCACGCATGACCCTTCACCATCGCCAGTACGGTCAGCGGAGACTCCGCAAGTATCCGCAACGACCACGGTGAAGCCATCACCGTCCGGAGTGCAAACGCACCATGGGCGCGAGGTCCGTCAAGAAGTCCGCCGAAGGTATCCATGACCCCATTTTATCGGGTTTGGACGATCGCGTATGGGATTGAGCATCGGAGCCATGTTCAACGGATCGCGGGTCTTCCACACTACCTCCATGACCGACGTCACTTCATCGAAACGAACCGGAAGGAGGCCCGAGATGGCAAACAATCAGGATTCAGTAGGCAACGAGACCATTCTGGTGATCGGAGCCAGCGGAAAGACGGGGCGACTCGTCACAGAACGACTGATCCGCGCCGGACGGCGGGTTCGACCCGCGTCTCGCTCCAGCGAGACTCGATTTGACTGGAACGACGAAGCCAGTTGGCTTCCCGCCCTGACCGGTGTGAAGGCCGCGTACATCACCTACCACCCCGATCTCGCCTTCCCCGGTGCCGCCGAGACCGTCGGTAACTTCGCCGACCTGGCCGTCGCCAACGGTGTGCGACGACTGGTTTTGCTTTCGGGGCGTGGCGAAGAGGGAGCCCGCCAGGCGGAGATGCGAGTGCAACAGTCAGGTGCCGACTGGACTCTCGTACGTTGCGCGTTCTTCAACCAGAACTTCAGCGAAAACTTCGTCGATGCGATCAGGGCGGGCGTTCTGGCCATGCCCGGTGGTGACACGGAAGAGCCGTTCCTCGATGCCGAGGACATCGCCGATGTCGTGACCGCCGCACTGACCGACGAGCGACATATCGGGCAGCTTTACGAATTGACGGGACCGCGACTGCTCACATTGGCTGACGTGGCTACCGAGTTGGGCGACGCGCTGGGTCGCGAAGTGCGTTACGTACCGGTGACGGCCGAGGACTTCGCCGCCGAGTTGGTGGCCCACGGGATGCCGGAGCCTCACGCTGTGCCGGTCGCGGATCTGATCGCCGAGGTGCTCGACGGCCGCAATTCCCACCTCAGCGACGGAGTCCAACGTGCACTTGGCCGCCCGCCCCGTGACTTCGCCGACTACGCTCGCGACAACGCCGAGGTTTGGTAGAAAAGGGGACAGATTTATTTTCCTGTCCTGTCGGAACATTGACAAATATGAAAAATAGATCTGTCCCCTTTTGTTCGACACTCGCGGAGACTCTGCTGTTCACTCGGTAGAAGGACTCAGGACGTTCAAGATCTCAGGCAAATAGCGAATCACGATCGAAAAATGTCCCTCGCCTGGATGGAAGTTCGTCTTCGCGTCCGGAATTCGCGCCGCGACCCAGTGGGCCAGGGAAGACGGCACGACCCGGTCGGCGTCACCGTGCCACAAGGAAACCTCGGCCTGGATCGCCGCAAACTCGAGTCCCCAGTCGTTGCCGTAGATCAACGCATCCGCCGAGGCACCGGCACCCCCCTGCCGAAACCCCTCACGAAATTCTCGCTCGAGGACCGGGCGGATCTCCGGATCGGTAAGCGTCGCTCGATCCGCTTCGCCGGCGTGTCGAATCAGGTTCGCAACCGCCGGACGAAAGAAATGCCTTAGCAACGGACCGACGATGGCCAGGACTGGTCGAACCAACCACGGCGTGCGGGAGGCCAGCGTAAGACCGAAACGGGTGTGTCCCATCATGCCGTCGTCTCGATGCATTGCTTCGATGGGACCGAGCCCACAGACGAGGCCGACCCGATCCACGCGATCGGGGAGTGCCGCGGCACAGGCCAACGCGAACGGCGCGCCTCCCGAGACGCCCACCAGGTTGAATCGCGGGCACTCCAACTGGTCGGCCGCCTGGGCGATGTCGTCGGGCCAGTCTGCCAACCGTCGCCCACGCTGCGGAGTCGATGCCCCCCAACCGGGGCGGTCGAAGGCGATCAGACGGACGCGGTGTTGCGTCGCCGCCGCCTGGCCCAGTTCTCCACCCAGTCGCGACCCCGGGAAGCCGTGGGAGTAGATAACGGGTGTCCCGCCGGGGTCGCCAAACTCGGCGGCGGCGAGCGTTCGTCCGTCTGTCAGATTGATTCGGTGCTCGATCATCCGGCCGTACTCTGGGGAGATCGCATCTCCCCATCCATTCAGGGATTGTAGGAGCCATCGTGCGTACCGTCGCAATTTATTGCCTGGTTGTCATCATCATGTTTCGATGGCCGTGAGGGATGTGAGACCCGGACCGTCATTTTCCGACCAGCGCCGTCGACCAGTTCTGGATCAGTCGTGCCCCCGACTCACCCGGAGCGGTCGGCGGAAGCTCGTTGCACAGAATCCGCTGTCCATTATCCGTAACCACGAGGGCAGAGCCTTCACCGGACCTGGAGATCAGTCCGAAGAGCCGTCGCGGTGTGCCGAAGGCGAGCCCCGCGCCCGACGTCACCGGAAGCGCCAGGACCGAATTGCCTCTCCTGTAGAACAGCTCACGGCCGTCATCGCCCCACACCGGCGTAAAGGCGCCGCGTGTTCCCCCGTCGTTTGAGACCACCCAGCGTCCCTCAGATTCCGGAAACGCCTGCACGTAGACTTCGTCAGCACCCGACTCGTTGGACGAGTACGCGACCCAGCGGCCGTCGGGAGAGAGGCGTGCCTCACGCTGGGTGAACTTCCCCGTCAGGTACGGCCTCGCCTCCATCGTTTGCGTGTCGAAGAGCCAGACATCCTGTTCGTCGTCATCGGCACGTCGCACATAGTCGAAGAGAATCGATTTCCCATCACGCGACCAGTCCGTCAAGATGATGCTCGTGTCGACGCTGTAGACCAGCTGAGCCTCGCCTTGCCCCGAGGTCGGCCGGATCCAGATCTCGCCCTCGGATTTCTGCGAGGATCGGTATGCCAGTCGACTGTCATCCGGAGACCACAACGGGAATCGATCGATGGCGGTGTCGTAGCTGAACCGCGTCCGCGAATCGCGCTCGAGGTCGTAAATCCAGATATCGGTCGTATCCTGTCCGATGGCGATCGCCAGCCGACTGCCGTCGTGAGAGAGTGTCGCGTCCCAGTAGCCATCGGCCTCGTCGATCGACTCCAGCACGTTGCCGTCATGGTCGCGCCACTGCAGTACGGTATCGGCCGACCCTGCCCCGCGCTGGTGGATGAGCAAGTTCTCGGAGACGCCGAACTGCGCGCCACCCCAGGAAATGGCTCCCCCGGTCACATCCGTCGCAACCGGTGCGGGATCTCCGGTGAGCGTGAGCGTAGACGGGTCGAAGCGGTGGGCCATCAGCGTCGATCCGACCCGGTAGAGCAGGTGGCCGCCGGCGTAGAGCGCACGGGACTCACTCTTCAGCAGAAACCGCGTCTCCTCCGAATCGAGGGATCCAACGTAGATTCCACTGTGTTCGCTGGTAACGGGGTTTGATGTACTGACGACATAGAACAGGAAATGCCGACCATCCGGGAGGAGTTCCGGCCAGCGGTGCCCGATGTCAAAACGATCCTTGTCCAGCGTCGTTAACGGTTCCGGTGTACCGCCGCCGGCTGCGACCTTCATCAACCCCTCGTTCCACTCTCGCTGAAAAATGATCGTGCCCGACTCGCTCCAGGTCCCACCACGGCCGTCGTTGGTCCCGTCACAGATCGGGATGACCGGTCCCCCACCAACCTCGATCTTGTTCAGCTTGCCGCCGGCGAAGAAACCGATCCAGCGTCCGTCGGGGGACCAGAACGGATACGCATCGACGTCGGCGTCAATCAGTCGACGGGACTCCGCCGAGGCCAGATCACGGACCCAGATACCGACCGATCCCGACGCGACCTCTTCGTTGTCCGATCTCGGGTGAGCCACGAACGCGACATGACGACCATCTTGGCTGACGGCGAAGGGCGCCCCTGGGGCGAAGTCCCAGCCCAGGGGAGGCACCAGAGTGGATTGGACTCTGGGGAGCTGGGGCGTTTCCGTGGGCCAGAACCCCACGACCGCCAGCGCCGCTAGCGAAACAAGGGCCAGCGTCATCCAGGCGAAGCGTCCCTTGCCCGCTTGAGTGGGTGTTACCGCGCTGTCTTCGGGTCGCGCTTCGTCGGCGCCACCGCTCAGCAGATCGTCCAGCAGGATGCGGGCCTCGCCGATGTCGCGAAGGCGACGGGTCGGGTCCCGCTCGAGACAGCGTCGGATGAGCTGTTCAACCCGGACCGGTGTCTGCTTCGGGAGGTCTGCGAGATCGACGTCTGCGCGGAGTACGGCCGCCAACGTGTGGGAGACGGTCTCGCCATCGAACAGACGCTTGCCGGTCAGCAACTCGTGCAACAGGACACCGAAGGACCAGATGTCACAACGGCGATCGACCGGCTGGCCGGCGGCCTGCTCGGGACTCATGTACGAAGCCGTGCCAAGAATCATTCCGGCCTGCGTTCCGGCGGAAGTCATCGTCGGAGAAAGCGACGGGTCGCCTGAGGCGGTGGCAGCATCGGCCGCCTTGGCCAGGCCGAAGTCGAGGACCTTGGACTGGCCCTCCGTCGTCAACTTGACGTTGGCGGGTTTGAGGTCGCGGTGAATCACTCCGTTTTCGTGGGCAGCTTCGAGACCGGTGGCGATCTCGCGGGCCGTGCGAAGGGCCTGTTCGACGGGAAGCGGTCCGTTGATCAGGCTCTCTGATAGATCCTCCCCGGCGACCAGTTCCATCGCGAGGAAGTGAGTTTCGGCTCGACCGTCGGTTGCCTCGGCCTTGTGGATGCCGAAGATGCCCGCGATGTTGGGGTGATTGAGGGAGGCCAGCAGGCGCGCTTCGCGATCGAATCGGGCCAGCCGCTCAGCATCGGCGGCGAAGTCTGGGGGGAGTACCTTGATCGCGACGTCGCGGTCGAGTGTGGTGTCGGTGGCTTTCCAGACGACACCCATCCCGCCCTCGCCGAGTTTCTCGGTGAGACGGTAGTGGAGTAGTTGCTGTCCAGGTTCGATGGTCACCCTGACGCTCCCCGATCTTGAACGAAGGACAGAGTCTACCCTGTTGGAGCCACGATGTGGTGGACCCCCCCAGGACTCGACACCGATGGGGCGACCTTCGAACCGAAACGTCGATCAGGTCGACCGCGGAGTCTCGCGGTACTTGACCACGATGAGTTTCTCCACCGCCAGGTCCCGCACGGTCGCGCCGATTCCGCCGACGCCCAATCCTGACGACCCTCGCCCACCGAAGGGCATCCAATCGACGCGGAACGCGGAGTTGTCGTTGATCATCACCGCCGAAGATTCGAGTTCCCGTGCCGCCTGCAGCGCCCGGTCGACATCCTGCGTGAAGATGGCCGCCTGGAACGCCCAGCGCACGTCGTTGGCACGCCGGATCGCTTCGCCCAGCGTGTCGAAGGCGTTGACGGCGACGACCGGGCCGAAGATCTCCTCGGTCATCACCTTCGTTCCGGCCGGGGGCCCGTCAAGGACGGTCGGCTGGTAGCACTGGTGATCCAACGGCTCGCCGCCCGCGATGACACCGGCTCCCCCGGCCGCCGCCTCTCTTACCCATTCGTGCACGCGCTCGACCTCGGCTTGCCGAATCAGAGGGCCGACCTCGGTCTTGTCCTTCGTGGGATCTCCGACCACAAGGCTCCGCACGCCCGTTGTCAGACGTTCCAGAAATTCCTCCCGGCGGGACCGGTGCACGAACACGCGCTGGACGCTCACGCAGACCTGCCCCGCGTGGTAGTAGCCGCCCTTGATCAGTGACGGCAGGGTGCGCTCGAGGTCGGCCGTCTCGTCCACGATCACGGGCGACGCGCCGCCGTGCTCCAGCGCGCAACGAACGCCGGGCGCCAGTTGTGATCGCAAGTACCAGCCGACGCGGGCACTACCAATGAAGCTGAAGAACGCGATCCGGTCACTGGTGACCAGGAGTTCGGCGACTTCGTTGGAGCAGGGAACGGCCATGCCCAGCTCCGGAGGAAGGCCCGCCTCGCGGAGAAGCTCCATGAACACCATGCAGGTCACCGGCGTGTCGGGCGCCGGCTTGATCAGGACCGGGCAGCCCGCCGCCACGGCGGGAGCGACCTGATGCGAGATGAGATTGAGGGGATGGTTGAACGCGCTAACCGCCGCCACGACACCGATCGGCTCCCGCGTAGTGAATGACAGTCGCCCCATGGCGGCCGAAGCGCCCTGCATCGGCACCTCCCGGCCGTGGATTCGCACCGCTTCGTCGCCGGCAATCCGAACGCTGTTGATCGCTCGTGTCACCTCGATCCGTGCATCCGTCAGGGGCTTGCCGCCTTCCCGCGCGATTAGCAGGGACAGCTCTTCGTGCCTCCCGTGCAACAGCTCCGCCAGGCGAGACAGGATCGCCTGTCGCTCGTGTGCGGGGAGGCCGGCGCGATTCTTTCGGAAGGCCGCAACCGCGGCGTCGATCGCGCGGGTCATTCCCGCCGCGTCGAGTTCTTCGACTTCGGCCACCACCTCGCCGGAGTAAGGCGAATGCACCTTCGTGCTGAGGCCCGTGCCTGCATGATCGGGTATGCGAAGCGAGTACTGTTTGTGCGGCATCGATCCCTCACGGCAAATCGGACCGGCGTCACTTCTCTACGTCAAGGTTTGCCTTCTAGAATGAGGTTGAACGGTGTTTCAGTGGCCCGACGAAATTGGCGAAAACCACCGTCACGCGCGACGGACCCCAGTCGTTTCTCGCCGGCCTGTGCGCCGAGAGCCAAGCCGACTTCCTGGCTGATCGACGCCGGGGTGCAAATCATCGTCGAGAAAGCGTAGAACATCCGGCCGATCGGGTTTAGGTTTTCCTTCAGGTTGTCGTGAGCGAATGGCTCGACCAGCATCAACGTCCCGTCCTTCTTCAACGCCTGGTGTGTGTGCGCCATCGCACCCACGGGGTCACCCATGTCGTGGAGGCAGTCGAAGTATGCGACGAGATCATAGTCGTTGCCCGGAAAGTTCTTGGCCGTAGCGACCTCGAAGCGAACGTTGTCAAGTCCGGCGTCCTTTGCGAGCTTGTTCGAACACTCGATTGACGGCTCATGGAAGTCGAAACCGATGAACGTTGACTTCGGGAACGCCTCGGCCATCACCAGCGTCGATGCACCGTGTCCGCAGCCGATGTCCGCCACCCGGGCACCACTTTTCAGTTTTTCGGTCACACCCTCGAGAGCGGGCAGCCACTCTTCGACGAGACTGGCCTTGTAGCCAGGGCGGAAGAACTTCTCCGTTCCACAGAAAAGACACGCGTTGTGCTCGCCCCACGACACACCCTCGCCAGACTGAAACGCGTGGGTGATCTTCGGTTCGTCGATGAACATCGAGCTGATCGCATAGTAGCCACCGATCATGCAGGTCGGACTGTCAGCGTCCGCGAACACTGCGGCCTGCTCGCGGCTCAAACTGAATCGTCCCGTCGCTTCGTCGAAGTCAATGTATCCCGAACCGGCTTGCGCGGAGCACCACTCGCGCACGTAGCGTTCGGTGGTTCCGGTGCGGTTAGCCAGGTCTTCGGTGCTCATCGGGCCGTGCTGGTCGAGTGCCTTGTAGAGACCGAGTCGGTCACCAAGCAGAACCAACGGCGCTACCGAAGCAGCCCCCATATCGCCCACCATCTGCTGCAATAGCGCGTTCATCTTGTCTTCGTTCACACTCATCTCTGTACTCCTACGTGCCTCGGGCGATCTATCCCTGTTATCTGTTGGGAACCGTGCGTGCCAGCCGAGTCTACCATTGTCGATGTCTCCAGCAGTTGATGCGGCTCAAACCCGACGGGGTGGGTCGTCACGTTAGTCGTGTCCGTGCGTCGGCCGAAGGGGACAGCCGTTCGGGGCTACTGACGCAGGAGCCGGATCGAGTAGACTGGGCATGCCCCCTCGGCACGGGTTCACGGGAGGCCGACATGCGCATACGATTCTGGGGTTGCCGCGGTTCGATCCCCCGGTCGCGACCGGACATGGTCCGCTATGGCGGGAACACATCGTGCGTCGAGGTGCGCAGCGACGGCGGCACGCTGGTCGTGCTGGACTTCGGTTCCGGCGCCCAGGATCTGGGTCAGGACCTGCTCGCCACGGGTTCCGCGGGCAAGGGACACGCGTTCATCACGCATACCCACTGGGACCACATCCAGGGCTTCCCGTTTTTCACGCCGCTGTTCATTCCCGGAAACTCGTGGGACATCTACGGACCGCGGGGTCTCGGCGGATCGCTGCGCGAGACGCTGTCGGGACAGATGCAGTACCAGTACTTTCCGGTCACTCTCGAGCAGATGGCCGCCGAGGTGACGTACCACGATCTGGTCGAAGGAGCGGTGGAGGTCGAGGACTTCGTCGTTCAGACGCAGTACCTGAACCATCCCGCACTCACGCTCGGTTACCGGCTCCGGGCAAACGGTTGCACATTCGTCTATGCCACCGATCACGAGCCCTTCGATCGACGCCTGGCCGTCGAGGGTTACCGTCCCGGAAACGTCGCTGACGACCGGCACGTCAACTTCGTTGCCGACGCCGACCTGCTCGTGCACGATGCGCAGTACACGATCGACGAGTACCCCTCGAGAAAGGGTTGGGGGCATAGCACGATCGAGTTCGTCGTCGACGCGGCCATGGCCGGACGGGTTCGACGACTCGCGCTGTTCCACCACGACCCGATGCGCGACGACGACGCGCTCGACCGCCTGGTCGATGAGGCCGGGGAGCGCGTGCACCGTGCGGGGTCGACGCTGGAGGTCTTTGCAGCTGCGGACCGCCAGATCGTCGAACTGGAGCCCGGTAAGGCGGAGGCGGCGGAATTGGCGAAGGACGATCCATCCGCGAGTTACGCCCCCGCGCTGGAGGACGAACCCATTCTGCTCGCGCTGAGCAGTGCGTCGGCTGCCGTCTCCTTCTCCGAGACGCTGCGCGAGGACGGGCTCCGGGTTACGATCGGCGGCGACAACGAAACGGTTCAGACGAAGGTTCAGGCCGAGCATCCTTCGTTGCTGATCGTCGAGCGACACCTTCCGGACGGCGACGCTCTGGACACCTGCCGTGCCATCCGGCGGATGGGAGACTGGGGCTGCGATGTCCCGTTCATCGTCGTCGCCTCGTCCAGCGACCACGTCGACCGGTCGGCGGGCCAGCGGGCCGGCGTAACGGACTGGCTCGTCGAACCGTACACCGCGGCCTACGCTCGCACACGCATCCGCGCCGGTCTTCTTCGTGCCGCTTGCCGCTGGCAGTGCGCGCCCGCGCCCGAGGAAGAATCGACACGCCTTGCCGCGCTACACGCGTCCGGCGTCCTCGACACGCCACCCGAGGAACGCTTCGATCGCATCACCCGCATTGCAGCGCAGTTGTTCAATGTCCCGGTCGCGCTGGTCAGCCTTGTCGACGAGAACCGGCAGTGGTTCAAGTCTCGCGTCGGCCTTGATGCCGACGAGACGCCACGGGATCAGGCGTTTTGTGCGCACGCCATCCACCGGGATGACGTGATGCTCGTACCGGATGCGCTGCAGGACGATCGTTTCGCCGACAACCCGCTCGTCGTCGACGAACCACACGTTCGCTTCTATGCCGGCTGCCCGATTGCGCTGGGTGACGGAAGCCGTGTCGGTACCTTGTGCCTGATCGACCACCGCGCACGGAACCTCGACGACGCGCAGATTCGCATGCTGCGCGATCTCGGAGGGATGGTCGAACGCGAGATCGCGGAGAGTACCTCGGCGGGAGGGGTCCCGCGAGAGGATAGTTGATGAAGCGTCTAGTGATCTGTCTTGATGGGACATGGAACAACGCGGCAAAAGAAAAAGAGCGTAACGATGGATCGCGTGTCTATCGGCCAACCAATGTGCTCAAACTCGCACGAGCCACTCACGCAACCGATGCAAATGGAATTGCCCAGATCACCTACTACGATGCAGGTGTCGGAGCCATGAATCGCGCCCCAAACTTCAGAACCAGAATTATTCGATTTGCGGATAACAAACTCGGCGGTGGATGGGGTGCGGGTTTCGAAGTGAATATTGAGGAGGCCTACACATTCATCGCCAACAACTACGAACCCGATGACCAGTTGTTTGTCTTCGGGTTCAGTCGGGGAGCAGCGCAGGCGCGGAGTCTATGCAACTTCATCGAATGGTGCGGTGGAATTCCTTCGAAGAATGACGTTTACTACGTGCCCAAACTTTTCGGTCAGTACCTGAAAGCGCGAGGCGCAGGTAGCGGGCAGTCACTCATCGCGAAGGTCAACACCCAGAGAGTGGATGCCGGGAAAAAGCCGATTGACCCGTTTCGAATTGCAACCATCGAGTTTCTCGGGGTCTGGGATACCGTCCTGGCACTTGGCTCCCGGATACTGGCTCGCGGGGGATCGACACGGAGAATTAACCGATATCACACACCGCCGACCCCTCCAGCAATCGCAAATAGAGTACGGCACGCACTCGCGATCGACGAGCGAAGACACGACTTCCAACCGGAACTATGGAACGGCCAGGAGCCGACACTAAAGTTCGAGCAGCGCTGGTTTCCCGGTGTTCACTCGAACGTCGGCGGCGGGTTGATCGACGACAGCTTGGCGAACTCCGCTCTGCGGTGGATCTGCGATGAGGCGATCGCGGCAGGCCTGTCAATGAACGCAGAATACTTGCGCTATCTCGCGGACAGGCCTCAGTACGATCGGCAACTTACTGCGGAAATTCTAGAACTGGTGAAGAGTCGCCGCGGTAACGGATAGCCGACGCTTGGCAAGTGGACCTGATCCCAGCCCCGGTCGACTTGACAATCGGGCCAAATCGGAGCGTAATACCCCTATCATGATCGTTCGCGATCATCCCGAGAATCCGCGATCGGGGGACGTCGACCGGGTCCCGACCACCGGACAGGTCGTACTCCGCATCGTGATCATCATCTCCGTCGCCGAGATGTTGATCATGGGGTTCCTCGGCCGCATCCAACTCGAGTTGGATCACGCATCCATCGTCTTCCTCGACGGCGCCATGTTGATTGCGCTATCCACGCTCCCGATCTACTTGTGGGTCATCAAGCCGTTCGTCCGAGCCCACGAACGCAGTTCCCGTCACATCACTCACCTGGCCTATCACGATACGCTGACCGCCCTCCCCAACCGGCGCTTGCTATACGAACATCTCGGCCGCGCGATTGCGGCGTGCCAGCGACACGGCATCTACGGGGCTCTGCTGCTGGTGGACCTGGATGGCTTCAAAGCGGTGAACGACGATCACGGTCATGATGCGGGGGACGTCCTGCTGGCCGAGATCGGTCGCCGACTGGCCGCCGGAAAGCGCAGGGAAGATATCGTCGGCAGGCTGGGCGGCGACGAGTTCCTCTTACTGGTGCAACACCTGGACGCGGATCAGCAGGCCGCGAAATCCAGGGCCGAGACCATCGCACGCAACGTCCAGCAAGCACTGGCCGTTCCCGTAAGATATCGAGAGGAGACGGTGCGCGTGGGGTCCAGCATCGGAATAAGTTTGCTGGGGCCCGAGCGGCAGACGCCGTCCGCCGTGGTTCGGGAGGCTGACGAGGCGATGTACCGCGCCAAGCGAGCCGGGGGCGGCGACGTGATCCTTCACGTCCCGAAGGTCGCCGCCGTATCCTGACAGACGCAACTTTTATGTTGCGCTTCATGTTTCGTTCTTTCAATAATTTGCGTGTCCCCTGCGGATATCATCGTAAGTTGCGGTCAAGCTCGGCAACCACTTCACAGCCTTTCGGACGACAGGAGACACCCGATGCGACGTCGATCAAATCCAGCCCGACCTTCGATTCCCGTCCTCGCCTGTTTGGGACTGTGCGGGCTATTGGCCGTAATCACGAACTCGGCCGCCGACGTACCGGGCGGAACGAACATCGACTTCGCAAGCAAGGCGCTGGTCGGGCCGACCTTTGTCGTCGCCTACAATCCGACGACGCAACACCTGTACGTGGGAAGCCAGCGGGTCGTCAGCGTCTATAACGCGATCAACCCTGCCAGCCTCAGCCTGCTGGGACGCGTCGCGATTCCGCCGTCGACCTACGACGGCGCGATCTTCTCGATGGACTATCCCGGCGGTGATCACGTCATCGTCTCGGTCAGGTCCGATGGGTTGTATTCGATCGACGTCACCGATCCGACTTCGCCGCTGATCGCGGACTCGCTGGCGGTTGGGGGATCGTACATGGACATAGACGGCACCGTGGCCTTCATCGCGGTGAGCCCCCGGACGGTCACCCTCGTCGATGTCAGCGATCCGGAGAATCTTGCGCTGACGGGAAGCTGGACGAAGCCCGGTGGCGAGGGGTTGAACGGCCCCCTGGTGGCCGCCAATGGCCACGCCTACATGATGGCCCAGGACGGGCTGTTCGCTCCTGTCGGCGTGTGGGTCATCGATGGAACGAATCCGTCCGCGCCGACCCAGGTGAACAACCTGCTGTCGGGTTGGGGTGACGTACACGGCATCGGCGGCGACGACAGTCGGCTCTACCTCGCCTCGGGCGGGCTGCGTCTGGAGATTCTCGACCTCAGCACTCCCGCATCGCCGACATTGCTCGGCAGCGATACGCCGGTGATCAGCGGACTGGGCTCGATCTTTCCCGACGGCACGACCGGCTACGCCCCCGTCGGGGACACACTGGCGATCATCGACACCAGCGACCCGAACGACCACGTGCTGCTCGGGTCGACGTCGGACTTCCCGTCCTACGGCGTCGCCGGTGACGTGGCTCTCGGTCCGGCGGGGTTCATCTTCATGGCGGCGGGGGACGGCGGCTTCCAGGTCGTCGACGTGTCGCCCGCGTCGACGCCGTCGGTCGCCGGGTCGTACCCCACCCCCGGTGAAATCTCCGAGGTGACCGTCTCTGGCGCGATCGCCTACTACCTCAGCACCGGCATCGGCATCTTCGCCGTGGACAACACCAACGTCGATCGGTCCGAGATCGTCTCCGTGATCGAGACCTCGGCAAGTACCGTGCATGCCGACGGCGACCGCCTGTACTACGCCGACTCCGCCTTCCGGGTCTCCGACATCACCGATCCGACCAGCCCGACTGAACTGGGAAACCTCACGGTATCGGGAGGGATCCTGGCGATCGACACCGCCGCAGGGCGGGCCTATCTGGCCAAGGGCCTGAGCGGCCTCTCGATCGTGGATGTCAGCGACCCCGCTGCGATGTCCGAGGTAGGAAGCGCGCCGGCGAGCGATGTGGCCGTTGATGTAAAGGTCCTGGGTTCGCACGCCTACGTGGCCAACCGCAGCGACGGTCTGGCCATCTACGACGTCACCAACCCGGCGAGTCCCGCTCTGGTGGGATCGCTGGACACGCCGGACTCCGCCGTCGCGCTGGACGTGGTGGGGCGTTACGCTTACGTGGCCACCGAGTTCTCGGGCCTGCTGCAGATCATCGACGTTCTGGACCCGACCAATCCGATCCTCGTCGGCCAGTACACGACGCCCGGCGCCGGTTTCGCCGGCCGACCCCTGGACGTCGTCGTGGCCGGCGACCTGGCCTACATCGCATCCAATGGCGACGGCTTGCGGGTCGTCGACGTCTTCTCGCCCGTGGCTCCGGTAGAGGTCGCGTCGTACGTCACGGAGGATAATTTTCTCGCCGTCGCGTACCAGCTGGGCTACGCCACGACCGGCGAGCGAGACGGTGGCGCTTCGATCCTGCACTACGTCGGTGGGTGCTTCGACCCCTTCGAGCCCAACGACGACTTCGCCAGCGCGTTTCCCATTTCGGATGCCGCGGTCTACTCGCCGAAGATCTGCGACCAGAACGACCTGGACCACTTCTCGATCGTACCGGTCCCCGGCGACACCCTGGACATCACGATGCAGCCGCCGCCGGGCAGAGACTACAACCTGTTCCTCTACGACGCGCAGGAGACCCTGATCGACGCGTCGGTCACCTCCGGCGACTCCGCGGAAAACATCGTCCAACTCGTCCCGGATGCGGGGCCCTACACCGTTCAGGTCGCCGGCGCAGCCGGGCAGTTCGACTCGTCGTTGTTCTACACGCTGTTCTACTTCCGGCAGGCCTGCGAGCCGCCCGCCCAGGAGGTCTACGTCTACACCAGCGACTTCGACGAGAACTCGAACGTCGTGCTGTTCGTCCAGGACCCGAATCAAGCGGGGACCGTCACCGGCTACAACCTGTACCGCGCGCCCCACCCGATCGGTCCGTACGACCTTATCGGTGAGAATCTAGACGACTTCGACCAGGGCGAGCCGAACATCCAGCTCGTCGACGTCGACTCCGCGTCCTGCGGCTCGCTGTGCTACTACAAGGTCACGGCGGTCAACGGCACCTGCGGCGCCGAGGGCCCCGGCGCGCCCGAACCGCTCGACCTGTGCCCGAGCGTGACGCCGTGCAACGGCGAGTCCTGCGTGAGCAGCGGACCTTCCATCGGCTCGTCAGACACCGGCCTGACGGCGTGCCTGGACAGCCCGGGATCGGCTCTGATTTGCGGGAACCAGACGACCGTACACGTCGCGACGTACGGCTGCGTGGACGCACCTTGTTGCTTCACGGTGCCCGCGTGTCCGTGCTTTATCGGCGGTTGCGCGGACGGCACCTACCTCGAGTGCCAGTGAGGGCGGTGCCTGGTCTGCGCCGGCGATCTTGACGTTTCGAGCGTTTTTGAAACGCTGCCCGTAGTGTCCAAGAACTCGGCCGACCGGCACTGCGGAATCGACGAGTGACAGCAAAAGCACTCTACGCTCTTGATGCCGATTCGGCACGCTCATCCGGTTCGATCAGCCGAAGTCTCTTGCGCCCGAGTTGCTCCTTCAGGACGCGGTTCTCTTCTCGAAGATAGTCGAGTGGAGTCTATTGCATCTCAACGTTTTTGACTGCCGCGTTGACGACGAAGACCCGTGAGTTGTTGCCCGTCGCATCGACCGGCACCATGAAGAAGCCCGACTTGTCCGCGTGGTAACCCATCGTGTACCCGGACATCGTCTCGCCGTCATAGAACGTTACAGTGGCCTTGCGCCCGTGCCCCTTGACATCCTCGAAGCTGTAGACGTTGTCGTGGTGTGGGTCGCCATCGTACGTCCGGACGAAGAACAGGGCCTTCAGTTCCTCGGTCTGAATCTCGACAGCTGAACTCTCGCCGTCAGGGTGGATGTGGAATCGTGCTTTGGTCGGTGCAAAATCCTGGGTCGTTCCCTTGACCCTCCTGCCGTCGCGGAAACGAGCAACAACCATGTTTCCCACGGCGGATGCCGGTTTGGTTGGGGCGGGAGTACCGGTTGGGGTGGTCATGATCGTACCCTCCAAGTGAAGACGCCGCGTTCAGCGGCGGCATATGCCCAATGTGGTGCCTCGCTTCGCAGCACGCAAGTTGGCCGGACCTTCAGGGTCGGCGCCCGGATCGGCCCCAGCCCGTTGCTGATTCGCCAGGGTTTTGATTCGGGTCTGGCCGATGAAGTGGACAGGAGGAAGAGATCGACGCCGGAGGCGCGGCGAAGCCAACCTGGGACCAGCGGATTATGAGTCCGATTCAGCGGTTCGTCGTTGCTGGAGTTTTGCGGTGTCCCTTTGTTCGCGGCGTCCTCGGTGTCCGCTGAAGTGCAGGCTTTCCGTACCCGATGTCACTCTCCGGGCACCTTACGCGTTACGATTGCCCCGACATGAGCATCGTCGGGAATCGCATCCAGCACTATCGCATCATCGAGTCGCTCGGTGCCGGCGGCATGGGCGAGGTTTACATCGCCCGCGACGAGACGCTGCAGCGGGATGTCGCCCTCAAGGCGATCCATCCCGAGCGGCAGATGCATGCCGACGCCCGGCAACGTTTGCTTGGCGAGGCCCGGGCGCTATCGAAGCTCGAGCACCCGTCGATCTGCCGGATCTACGACTACGTCGAGGACGGCGCCATCCACTACCTGGTTCTGGAGTTGATCCGTGGCCGCCCGCTGAACGTCGTGCTCCGGGACGACGTTGCCGACAAGACGAAGTTGCAATGGGCGGCGGAGATCGCCGACGCACTGGTGGCTGCACACGGGGCGGGAATCGTCCACCGTGACCTCAAGCCGTCGAACGTGATGATCGACACGACCGGATGCGCTCGGGTGCTTGACTTCGGTCTGGCCCATGCGGTCGACCCAGGCGTCGCCGTGACAGATGAGCCGGAACCGGTCGCCGCCAAGACGCCGGTCGACAACGACGCGACCGTGACGTCGATGGGGACGCCTGGCCAACACACCGAGGGTACTCCGCTGTACATGAGTCCGGAACAAGCGCGCGGCGAGGCCACGGGCACCCCAAGCGACATGTTTTCGTTCGGCCTGTTGTTGCACGAGATGTTTTGCGGCGAGCGGGCCTACCCGCTGACGACCCACGCAGACTTCCACCGGCTGGTGACCACCGGAGACTCTGCGAGGACGAATACCGACGACGGCGATTTGACGAAGCTGATCGAGCGGTTGAAGACACCGGCGCAAAGCGGCCGACCGACCGCCATCGAGACATTCGAACGGCTGGGCTGGATCCGCGGCAAACCGGCGCGACGGTTGCGACGATTCGTTGCCGCTGCTGTGACCCTCGTCGTCTTTGTGGGCGGCATCAAGTACACGCTGGACGTCCGCCGGGAAAGGGACAAGGCCGAGTTCCATCGCGGCCAGGCCGACGAACTTATCGAGTTCATGATCGGCGACCTGAGGGAGAAGTTGGAGGCGGTCGGCAGACTGGACGTCCTGTCGTCGGTCGGCGATGAGGCACTCGAATACTTCGCAGCCATCGACACCGATGCGCTGTTACCCGCCGACCGCGAGCGTTACGCACGGACCCTGTCGCAACTCGGTTCCGTTCAGGTCGCCGGCGGCGACCTGGACGGGGCGCTGTCGGCCTACTCCGAATCGGTTCGCATCTACCAGTCGCTGGTTGTCACCGACCCGACGAATGCGCCGTGGAAGATTAAGCTCGGCGGCGCTCACTTCGGTGTCGGCAGTGTCCACTGGGAGCGGGACGAACTGGATCCGGCACGCGAAGCTTTCGAGGAGTATCTGGCACTGGCGACCGCTGTTCATCAGCTGGACCCGACGGATCCGACCAATCGCCTCGAACTCGGCTACGCGCTGACGAACGTTGCCGCGGTCAACGAGGCCGTCGACCGCAGCGACGATGCGATGAATCAACTCGAACGGGCGATCGAGATCAAGCGCTCGCTCGTCGAGTCCGATGCCGCCAATCGTGACTATGCGGAGAGCCTCGCCAACACGTTGACCTGGCTGACTTTCTTGCAGCAAGATCGCGGACAGCTTCCGCAGGCGTTGGCGCTTCAAAACGAAACTCTTGCTTTGCGACGCCGTTTCGTGTCACCGGACGATGCACAGACACGGCGATCGTTGTCCGTGACGCTCGGAAACGTCGCACGTATCAACGTCTGGATGGGTCGAATGGAGGCGGCCCGCGATGCATACCGGGAAGACCTACAAATCTCCAGAGCGCTACACGACCTCGATCCGGAAAACGGAGAGTGGACTCGTGGCCTTGTCATCGCCTTGCAGCACTACGCCGAGTTCGTCGCGGAGGATTCTCCGGAGGATAGGACTCGACTCCTAAATGATGCCAACGCACTCGCGGACCGGTTGGTGGCGGCCGAACCGACGAACGTCACCTGGATTAGCGATCGGCTGGCAACCCGTCGATTGCTTGCGAGTGCCGCCTTCGAATCCGGTAACGCGCAGGCTGCCCAACGTTGGCTCGCCGAACACCAGGATGACGAGGCACTCGAACCGGGAACGCCGCTGGCTACCGAACTTGCCTTGGCTCTCGTACTGCGTGCAAAGATTCTCGACAATGCGAATGAGGTCGTAGGGGCACGAGCGGCTCTCGAACGTGCACTCGCTCTCTATGATGACGATGGTTCGTTTGCGTCGCTGCGCGGGAGTTTCTGGGTTCTGGACGCTTTGGATCGCCGTGACGAGGCACGAACGTGTTTGACTCGTCTCGCACAACTCGGTTACGCTCACCGGGCACTTACGGTCTTATTCGAAAAATATGGAGTGGCAGCGCCATCTCATGAAGAGGCGGCGGCGCGACCCTAGGGCCTTGGAGGGCGTAGCATGGGAACCAAGAAGAACACGGATGTTTACATCAACCTCGTCAGTAACGAAGCCGTACTGCAGACGGCAGCCGGCGTCGCCATCGGCAAGGTCACGCTCGATTTTGAGGACACGTTGACGGTGCACGCCGGCACCGGCTTCAGCGGGACCCCCGCCCTGTACAGCGTCGAAGTTTTCAACTGGGTTAGCGGGGCAAAGACGACGAGTGTCGGTTCGTGGACCGGCACGACCACCAACGTCGGCGTACTCAACCTGGCGACCGTCGGCAGCACGGTCGTGATCACCGACAACGACAGCGGTGCCGCGGACAAGGACTACGGCTACTCCGTCACCGCATCCGCGACGAAGAACGGCAATACGACCTACCACTGCGCCGACCCCGAATTGATGGCCAAAAAGAAGAAGACCAGCAGCCGCACGATGGCCGCACGGGATGCATCGACCCGGCCGCCGGAAGCAGGCGCCTAAAACACAAAGGAGAACCAGATGCCAACGACCAACACGGATGTCTATCTCTCACAGGTTAACGTCACCAGAGCGGCACTGGTTAAGCTCGACGGGACTGCGATCGGGGACTTGACGCTCGAGTACGAGGACACGCTGACGATGAAACCCGGCGACTCCAGCGAAGGGAACACGGTCGCTCTGTACGGGATCTACATCCTCAACACCCCAAACTATCTTGACAGCGAAAACGAGATCATCTCAACGGCCCTCGTAGGATCGTGGAGCGGCAGCACTGCTTCCGTCAATATCGGCGTGCTCACCCTGGCGCCTCAAACCGACGGGACTGTCCTGATCACCGACAACGATGCCATCGACCCGAATCAGCCGAACCAACCGGCGGAGGTCGAGTACTGGTATGCGGCTGCGGCGCTGATCACCGATGCCAACGGAGCCGAATCCTATCTGTTCGCCGACCCCGAACTGATGGCCAAGAAACAGCGGACCGGTGGCGGCCGCACGATGGCGGCCCGCAAGGCGACTCGTCGCCCTCCCGAGGCCGACGCCTAGACGATCGGAGCGGAAGCTTCACCGGCGGTCAATCTCCGCAACGTCGGTTCGTTTAAGAACCGCCCGAAACCGCGGCTGGCCGTGACGCTCGAGGTAGTAGGTCAACTCGCTCCCGTCCGCCGACAGCGACAGGAACCACTCGTTAGTTTGAGCCTCGGGGATCAACTTGGCCGTGTGTTCGTCCGCCGGGAACGACTGCGACAGCTCAGTGCCCGCGCTGGCGGAAGTTCCTCCGTACATCGTGACGTCATCCGGCGTCCCGTCTGCGTGTCGATGGTCGTGCTTGAGTTCAAGCCCATCCTCGACGCGAGTCAGGATCCAGGTGCGAGAGGTGTCCTCGCCGACCCGGAACGGGATACGGATGACCTTCTCACCGCAGGTCTCGACCACCGCGACCAACTTCTTGTCCCGGAACGCCTCGCCGGGATCTTCCGGGAACGTCGATCGGCCCTCGAATCGAGCTCCGCAAAGCGCCTGGATCTGCTCGTAGAACGCCGTCTGCGGGTTCTCGACCTCGCCGGCAGCCAGATTTGTCATCAAGAGAAGCGCTAACAGCACAGTCAGTCCTCCACGCGAGTTTAGAGCCTTTGCACTGTAACCAACTGAGCTAGGGGCCCGGCAGACGTGCCGATTCCCGGCCAGTCTAGGCTGAGTTTAGCATCGCGCCGAGTCCTCGTGCGCGGGCAAGTCCAATGGCCATATCCCGGACAACATGACCGATCATCCGACACTCCGACCGATCTCGTGACCACGACACGAAGCCGCGTCCCGATCTCCAAAATGCAGTAAGGCCGGGAATCTCTGACATTACGTGAGGAAATGCGTTTGATCGCGTTCTGGAACGCTTCCTGCAATGCATAGAGGCGAAGTGAAAACTTCGTCCATCCGTCGTGAGCCGGGAGATCGAACATGAGAACTCTCAAAACAACCCTGTTTTTCCTCTTCGTCGCGCTGATCGCGTTGCTACTCGTCGACGCGCCGTCGGAGAAAGACACATCGACGATCTCGACGCAGTCGCTGATCGTTCAGGGCAGCCAAGCGGCCGAACAGGTCCGCGCGGTCGGCGGAGAAATCACGCACGAGCTGGGCATCATCAACGCCGTGGTCGCAGACTTGACTCCGAGCCAGAGAGCTCGTCTGCAATCGTCGAATCCGACCCAACGAATCTACGAGAATCAAGCGGTGGAATCGGCCGGCAAACCTGACAAAGGCGGCTCCACAGATTCGGGCGGACCCGACAAGGATAGCCCGGTCGACACGATCTTTCCGACACAGGTGGGCGCCGATCTTCTTCACTCCGAGGGAATCACCGGCAGCGGCGTAACGATCGCGGTCGTGGATAGCGGCCACTGGCCCTTCAAGGATCTGGACGTGGACACGACGGGCGCGATGCGGCTGCTCGAGGCGCACGTGTCGACGGGCCAAAAAGGAAAGAACGCCTGGGAAGACCACAACGGACACGGGACTCACGTGGCCAGTATTGCCGTCAGCAGCGGCGTCAATTCCGACGGGAAGTTCAACGGGGTGGCCCCGGACGCCAACCTGATCATGGTCAAGGCATTCGACAAGGACGGCATGGGAAGCTACGCGTCCGTCATCGATGGTCTCGACTACATTCTCGCCAACAAAGACACCCACAACATTCGCGTGGCGAACCTCTCGTTCAGTGCCACGCCCTCGTCGTTCTATCGCGACGATCCCCTAGCCCAGGCGGTCATGCGCCTGTGGCAGGAAGGCATCGTGGTCGTGGCGTCCGCGGGCAACACTGGACCCGATCCGATGACGATCGGCGTTCCCGGCAACGTCCCGTACATCATCACGGTCGGCGCGATGTCAGACAACTACACCGCAACCGATCCGAGCGACGACTTGCTGACCAGCTTCTCGGCGACCGGGCCGACCCACTCCGGTTTCATCAAGCCCGATCTCGTGGCCCCGGGTGGTCACATTCTCGGCCTGATGGAGCGCGGCTGGTCCACCATCGCGATGGCGCATCCGGAATTCCACGACACCAAGAGTCACTACCAGATGTCGGGAACCTCGCAGGCCACGGCGATCGTCAGCGGTATTGCGGCGTTGCTGTTGCAGAGCGAGCCGACGTTGACCCCGGACGAGGTTAAATACCGGCTGATGGCCAACGCCCACCGCGCCGAGGACTCTGCGGGAGGTCTGGGCTATAGCGTTTTGCAGCAGGGCGCCGGAATGGTCAATTCCTACGACGCGGTGCACTCCGCGGCGCAGGGCTTCGCCAACGGCGGGCTCGACATCGCCCGTGATCTCGACGGATCCGAGTCTTACGCGGGTCCGGTCCGGGAGAGACCTGACGGAAGTTTCTACATCTACGGTCTGCCGGCGGAATACGACTGGGACGGCGGCTACAGCAGCACCAACGCGGTGCTGTGGAGCGACGCGATTCTATGGAGCGACGCGATTCTGTGGAGCGACGCCATCCTCTGGAGCGACGCGGTGCTGTGGAGTGACGCCGTGCTGTGGAGCGACGCCGTGCTGTGGAGCGACGCTGTACTGTGGAGTGACGCCATTCTCTGGAGTGACGCACTCACCGAGGCGGCCGCCGTCAACGTCTGGGTCGATCAGGAATAGAACTCTGTTACCCGACTCTGGACAAGAGAAGCAAGGTAATAGGCCATGGCAAGTGCAATCCCAACAGGAACGACCGCCGGTACCGTGGTAGAGGGTAAGGGGCTACGAGCTTTTACCCTACTCGTCGTCGTCGCCTCGCTGGGCGTCGCAACGGCGCTGCCCGCGGTGGGTTTGTTCGACCACCCCGGCACCCTGGCGGCCTTGCTGGTCCTGGCCGCAGTCGCGGGATCGCGAACGGTGCAGAGGGGGTAGAGGACGCCGAGAATCGCCCCGGGTGCATCCAGCGAAGCCCTGGCTTCATCGGCTCCATGCTGAAGGCCCGACTCGGCCTCGTTGCTGCACCCCATAGCCAGTGCACCAAGATCGACAGTAGACAGAATCGCAAGTTCGTCCATGAAGTAGCGGAACAATCGACTGACCTCTTCGGCCTAACCGATTCTACCCTGCTGAAATCATTGGTGCCGGAGCCGAGATTCGAACTCGGAAGGAGCAAGTTCCGGGGGATTTTAAGTACTCTCGAGAAGGGCGGCGAACCAATCTTTATTTGATTCGTTGCCCTTTCCCTTTTACGAGGAGTACGAGGAGTGCTCTACAGTCCGAGGGTTATGGACACCCAGGTGGACACCTGAGTCGGCGGAGTTTCGCTATCTAGCCGTTTGCTCACCGAGGTCCGCACACTCAGACCTTAGGCCGAGTACATCGCGTGGGTGCTGGAGTTTTGCGGACTGTCACCCGCTCCCGCTTTAGACGCCACCGCTTTTGGGCCATGCGTTTTGGCGACGATGACAGGACGACTGGAACTATTTGTAATTCTTTGCGGAGAATAAGAGCTCCAATCTCCGCATTTGAGGCGGATTTAACTTGCCAAAGGCGACAAGACAAACTAATCTACGCATATATTGCGGAGGCTAAGTCTTGTATCTGTGGGAAAGGCCAGGCTGGCCATTACTTACATGGGACGAGAGCATCTTGTCCGAGCCGCTGGCGGCTGTCGCACGCCGACAAGGTCTCCTGCTGGGGAGGATGGAGGCCCTCGGCTTCGACCTACGCGACGAAGCTCATCTTAAGACCTTGACGGAGGACGTGGTCAAGTCGAGCGAAATCGAAGGCGAACTACTGGATCGTGACCAGGTCCGCTCCTCCATCGCACGGCGACTGGGAATGGACGTCGGCGGGCTCGTCCCCGCCGACCGCGAGGTCGAGGGCATCGTCGAGATGATGCTGGACGCAACCGGGAAGTTCCAGGAGCCGCTGACCGAAGAGCGCCTCTTCGCGTGGCACGCCTCCCTCTTCCCTTCCGGTCGGAGTGGCATGCGCAAGATCCTTGTCGGTAGTTGGCGCAATGATCGCACCGGACCCATGCAGGTGGTTTCCGGGCCGGCCGGCCGCGAAACGGTTCACTACGAAGCGCCCCCCGCCGAGCGGCTTCCAGACGAGATGGCGAAGTTCCTGAACTGGGTTGAAACTCCCGGCGACGTCGACCCGCTTCTCACGGCAGGGCTCGCGCATCTTTGGTTCGTGACGATCCATCCGTTTGACGACGGCAACGGACGAATAGCTCGTGCCATTGCCGACATGGTGCTATCTCGCTCGGAATCGAGCCGTCGCCGCTTCTACAGCATGTCGGAACAGATCCGTCGCGAACGGAAGAACTACTACGCGACGCTCGAGTCAACGCAGAAAGGCGACGTGGACGTCACTCATTGGCAGAGATGGTTTCTTGGTTGCTTATCGCGAGCGATCGAAGGCGCGCACGACACTCTGGGTTCTGTTCTGGCGAAGGCACGCTTCTGGGAACGCTTCGCTACAGAGCCGCTGAACGAACGCCAGATCGCGATCCTGAACAGATTGCTGGATGGCATCGAAGGCAAACTCACGACGTCCAAATGGGCGAAGATGGCGAAGTGCTCACAGGACACCGCATACCGTGACATCCTCGATCTAGTCCGGCGCGGCGCGCTGAGAAAGGACGCTGGAGGCGGACGCAGCACCAGTTACTCACTCACATGGGGTGAGCCAGACTCAGGTTGATCGACGCGGAATTTCGTTGGTGCCGGAGACAGGACTCGAACCTGAACTCCTTCCCGGCTGGGTGATCTTTCGGTAGAACTGGAACCGCTCCGCAGCACTGCGAGACGACCGATTAGTTAAGCTGACCCCTTAACTCCGACGCCGGCTTTCCGTTGATGTAAAGTTCCACCGGTACGGCCCGGCCGTCCAGGATTCGAACCTCCAGGTACGCCTCCCTCGCGCCTCTGCCTCTCCGGCGCATCGCAGCCTCCGCCTCCGGAGCCACGTTCTCATCCATGTAGAACCGATCGAACGGGAGATCGATGTGGATTTCGCCGTTAGCGAGAGACCGCCAGGCGTATTTCCCGATTTTGAGATGGGGAGAATCCTCCGGCGGATCTGCGAAGGCGCCGGCTACCTGTGCAAATCCGTCCTCTCCTGTTTCGAAGGTAACGAACAGTTCATCGATCCCATGATCCAGATCAGGGATCCCGTCCGCCTGCATTTCGGAGAACCGCAGGGCTACGAACCGTCCACGCAGCAGGTCCACCGGGTCCACCGGCATGCATTCGAAGCGATAAGCTTCGCCGTTCCGGAGGACGGTTTCGTGCCGGGCCAGGAGCCACCCCGGAACCGCCAGCTGGGCGATGACGGCGATGGCGAAAAGAGCGATCATCAGATTACGTGTGTTCATGACGCCACCTCCTTACGGGAGCGCTGATACAACCAACCGTTCACCGCCAGGAACCCGGCGCCTACCACCATGAAGGCGACGCCGCGAACCAGGAACGTCAGGTCAATATCCATGAACCTCGCGAGGAACACCGCCAGCAGCAGCACCAGGCCACCGTTGACCGTACCCAGCTTGTGGTGCTGGAAGCCGTGAATGCACAGGGTCAACCCGACGGCCAGCACCGCCAGGTTGGCCAGAACCGCCATGATCGACGGCGTGTTGGTGAACCGACCCGCCAACAAGCCGATCAGAGCCAGCGCCGGTGTCAGCAGCAGGGCAGCCTGGTGGTAGCGTTGATCCCGGATCAGGCGGTAGCCGCCGAACAGGGCTAGCGCGCACAAGGCGATGCCGATCAGGAACACCGTGAGCACATCGGAAGTTTCGGTTCCGCCCATATCATCGCCCCACATCTCCCGGAACGTGAACAGGAACAGCATCACCGTGAGGCCGATGGCTCCGATGCTGCGGAACGGTGCCCGCCACCATGCGCCGCTTTCCCCATCGATCTCAAGAGACACGCCGAACAGAAACAGCAGGCCGAACAGTCCACTGAGCACCAGCCTCCACGGATCTCCAGACTCGACACCGATCCGGATCGCTCCCAGTGCCAGGGCGAGACCGGCGGTCCAGTTCAACAGCAGCGTCCGCCCTTCATCCCGGTGACTGCGGAACTGTTGCACCATGAACGGCACCGCCAGTGCGGCCAGCGCCAGGTACGCCAGGCCATAGACCAGGTCATCCCGGATCTCCATCTTTGCGAACAGCCACCATGTCGATCCGACCCAGACCAGCGCCGCCGTCATGCGGGAGAGCAGGGCATAGACCAGAGGCGCCATCAGCAGCACCCAGGCCAGCAGGATCTGATCGATCTCCCAGACGATCTGATAGGTCTGGGCGATCAGGGCGATGGAAGCGACCACCGCCCCGGACAGGAACACCGCCGCCCCTTCGGTCCATGCCGCCGAGTCCCGTTTCTTCAGCACGGCGAAGCCGGCAAACAACTGGGCCATGATCAGCAGGGCGAACGCCAGAGCAGCCTTGGTCGGCCGGGTAAGCGCCTCCCAGTTATGGGCGAACAGTAAGATGATGCCGCCGCCAAGGAGCATGGAGCCCAGGGTGCCGAGAAGCACCATCGCCCCGGTTTTCCACGGCGAGCGGGGCGGGGGGCCGTAATGCTGCTTCAGCCGGTCGGCGGCGGCGGGATCCAGAATCCCGCCCTGGACCAGTTTGGGCAACTCTTCATGAAGCCAGCGAACCGGGTGCATGGTCATATCGGTTCCTCCGATCGGTCAGAAGAGCAATCCGCTTGCCATACGATTGTGCCCTAAAACAGAGACAGATCTATTTACCAGGTGCGAACCAGCCTGCGCACTCGCGCATTTCGGGGAGGGTTCCCGATGGGTGTTTCCTTTGGCCCGTTTGGAAGCCTGAGGGGGCTGCACATCATGCCGAACTGTGTCTCATTCCATGCCCTCCGGGCCCGTGCTGTCCAAGTCCTCGGCCGAGCCTCAATCGTTGGTATTCTAGCCCACTCATCATCGCGTCGATCGCTGTCGATCAGTTCTCGATCTGGCTACGATCAGCGAATGTCGACGGTGTGGAGTGCACCACAACGACTTCGAATGGTGGGCCCAGCAGGACTCGACGCCAAAGGCGCGGCGAAGCCAACCTGCGACCAGCGGATCATGAGGGCAAAACATCAGGGCGGCGTTTCAAGCTCTTTAAAGACGTTGCCCTGTTGTTTTGTCCAGGGTTTCCACCAGTGTCCAGGGCTTCCATGGCGTTGCGTAGAGTTTGAGTAGAGTCGCCCGCCATCCTTACATCCTCTCTCTTCGAGTTAACATAACCGCGCTGATAGGCGGAGGCGACTGATGGGCCTGATAAGACGGCATCCGATCTTGCTGGCTCTTGCGGTTGCCGCCGTGCTCTCGATCCAACTCGTGCCGCAGAGTACCTTCTTCGGCGACGACTACATCCAGCTCGGCATCCTGGAGGAAACCACGGAGGGCATCCACGCGACGCCGTTCGATCTCTACGGCTTCATGGACGGTTCGACCGAAAGTGTCAGGAAGAGCATGGAGACCGGACCGATTCCGTGGTTCGTGCACCCGCAGTTCAAGGTCAACTTCTTCCGGCCGGTCAGTTCGGCCTTGCTGGCGCTCGACCATGCGACTTTCGGCCTTCGTTCCTGGGGTTACAGGATCCAGGCGATCCTGTGGTACCTGCTGATCGTCGGGGTCTACGGCATCTGGTTGCGACTCGTGATGCCCGCGGTCGGTAGCGGCAGCGACGTGGAGCGGCCGCGGGGGGCTTTCGGCTCAGCGGCCCTGCTGGCGCTCTTCATCTTCGCCGTCTCCGATCCTCACTGGGTCAATGTCGCCTGGACTGCGGGCCGCTGGGTGCTGGTGACAACCGCGCTGACCCTGACGGGTTGCGTCGCGCACTTCCGCTGGCGGCACGAGGGATGGCGACCGGGCCTTTTTCTCTCGCTCATCCTGTTCGTCCTCGGGTTCCTGGCAGGCGAGCTCGCCCTCGCGATCCTCGCGTATCCGGTCGCTTTCGAGATCGTCGCACCGAAGGCGAAGATCGGGGAGCGGGTCCGAGGCCTCGCCCCCCTCGCGATGGTCACCGGCGCGTACCTCGTCGTCTACAAGGTGCTCGGGCGCGGCGCGTACGGCGGCGCGGAATACCCCGACCCCTCTTCCGACCCACTCGGGTACGTCGCGGAACTGCCGGGCAAGATGTTGGCGATGTTCGGAGAGGTTTTCCTTTGGATACCGGCCGGATGGTGGAACTCCGACCCCCTGCGGGTGTACAGCCTGGCCGCGGGTGCCGGTGGTCTGGTCCTGATGGCCCTGCTCTTGGTGCCCATCTTTCGAAATGGGACGAACGAGATTCGGGTTCTTCTCGGCCGTCTCGCGCTCGGCACCGTCGGCTCAATGCTGCCATTGGCAGCGGGCACGCCCGGAGGGCGTAACCTGATCGTTCCGACCATCGGCGCCGCACTCGTCACGGGGATCACCCTCCATTACTGGTGGACGGAGCCGCGGTCGAGGGGCGCCGCGCTTCGCTGGTTCGCGACCCTTGTCTGTTTGTTCATCGGGTTCATCCATCTGGCCCTGGCCCCCTACCGCTGGGTCACCGGCCCGATCGAATTCCGCCAGAATTCGGAACGGCTCGCCGACCTCGTTCGCTCGACGCCGTTCGTCGACGAAGGAGTACCCGACCAGAGAACCGTCTTCCTCACCGTCCACTTCGAAGTCTGCTGGAACGGACACTTCCTGCGCCGGCTCGAGCGATTACCGATGCCCGAGCGTTGGTGGATGCTTTCGGCGGCGGACGCCGAACACCATTACCATCGGACGGGACCCGACCGCCTTGTTCTCGAGACGGTCGGCGGCGAGATGATGGCCACACGTTTTGAGTCAATGATACGCAGCCGCGAGGCGCCCATTCCGGTGGGTTACGAGGTCGACCTCGACGGTATGCGCGTTCGCGTACTCGAGGTTGGCCGGTTCGGGCCGACGCGGGTCGAGTTCACCTTCGACCGCTCACTCGATGACCGTTCGATGGTTCTGATGGCCGTCCGCGACGGCCGCCTTCAACGGGTGGAGTCGCCGCCGGTCGGAACGACGCTTCGATTACCGAGCTCGTGGTGATCGTGACGTTTGAAGCTCTGCCTCATGTGCTCGTAGATCGACGCGTGCTCGGCGAGGTCTGGATCCGAGGGGGCGGATCCCGTGTAGCTGATCTCGTAGATCGTCCGGCCACGGACAAACGCCACGACGATTCGCGTCGTGTTCAATACCGTCGCAGAGGTTGAGATCTCGATGTGCACCGTCGGCCCCAAACGAGCTGCCACTCATGAACACCGATACGAAAAGAAGATAAGACTGCCATCGACAAACAGCTTCCCCACATTTGCGCTGGATTCCCACCAAGCTATGTATAGGGCGACGGTCGACGCTTGCACGAGAGGCGAAGATGGACCCGTCGGACGTCGTTTTCCGGTGGAAGTGTGAGTTTGCGTAGAGTTGGGCACCGCCTTAGCGCCACACCTGACCGGAAGCTCGCCACCTCGGATTGTCCGATACGTCCCCGGTTACCCGCCAGCCAGCGCTCGCACCGTGCCGACAAAACCCTCGCCCATCCGTGCCATGGCGTCGAGATCCAACGTCGCCGGCTCATCGGTGCTGCGGTGATAGTTGGGATTCCGGAACTCCGACGTATCGGAGATCGCCAGCGCCGGATACCCGCGCCACAGGAACGACGCGTGGTCCCCACGATTGATCTGTCCCGAATCCGTCGCCACGCCGATCGTCGGGAACCGGCATTGCTCTTGATACAACGCCACGACCCGGTCCAGAACCCGCCGGTGCGCCTTGTCGGTGGCGAACACCACGAAGTTGCCGCGCGACGGGAACAGCGCCCGGAGGATCCTCGGGTATTTCTGGCTTCCCTTGTCGTGCTTGTAATATCCAACGGAATCCACGTTGAGCATGAGGACGATGTCGTCACCGCGTTCACGGCTGCGGTCGGCGTGAACACGACTGCCCATCTGCATGCCGCCGGTGAACGGGTCCTCCTCGTTGACGAAGAACACGATCCGCACCGTGCGTTCCATCGGCGTCTCGACTAGCCGCGCGGCCATCGCCAACAGCAGGGCAACACCCGAGGCGTTGTCGTCCGCTCCCGGCGAGCCGATCACCGTGTCGTAGTGCGCGCCGACCAGCACGACCTCGTCCGGACGCGTCGTGCCCGGCAGGATCGCCACCACGTTGGCCACGATCGTCCCCGCCACGTCGATCTCGTCGCGTTCCGGCTCGAGCCCCGCGTCGCGCAGCCGCTCCACGATCCACCGCTCGGCCTCGAGCACCGCGGCGATCGATTGGCCGGCGTGCCGCGGGCCTATGCCGGCGGCCAGCGCGTCTACGTCCCGGGCCAAGTCGTCGCGAAGGCTCGCTTGCGATCGGCTGAGCGCCCCTGCCGGTGATTCATGGCGGGTGACCGAAGAGCGGTGGATGCAGGCCGTGGATAGTAGACAGACGGCGACGAGGGTGAGGACGTGTTGTCGGTTGGCCATCCCTGAGTTTAACTCGTCGAGAGGTGGATTGTTGTATGGCGTAGAAGCCAACCAGGGACTAGCGGATTATGAGGGCAAAACATCAGGGCGGCGTAACACTCGCCGGGCAGGTTCGGGCCCGGGTCAGTGACCTATTGTAGAGGCAGTCCAATAAATGGACCCCACGAGATCCAAATTTAGCCGGTACACTGGATGGGACCATGCACGCTGAACCAGGTCAGACATTCTTGCACTACCGCCTGATCGAAAAGATCGGCGAAGGCGGCATGGGCGCCGTGTGGAAAGCCACCGACACCAACCTCGATCGCGAGGTGGCGATTAAGATCCTCGCCTCCGACGTCGAAGAAAATCCCGCTCGTTTGTCCATGTTCGAGACCGAAGCCAAGGCGGTCGCGGCCCTCAGCCACCCCAACATTGTCACGATCCACTCCATCGAAGAGGCCGCGGGCCTGCGATTCATCACCATGGAGTTGGTCCGTGGGACCACGCTGAACGAAGTTATCCCGTCGAACGGATTGCCGTTGAAGCGATTCTATCGACTGGCCATTCCCATCAGCGACGCCATCAGTGCCGCCCACGAGCGTGGCGTAATTCATGGCGACCTGAAGCCGAACAATTTGATTCTGGGCGAAAACGACACGATCAAAATCCTCGACTTCGGTCTGGCGCGTTTCAAACAACCGACGTCCGCCAAAGACCCGAGCGAACTCACAACCGCTCCCCTTGGCCTCGAGGGCCGCTTCGCCGGAACGATGGCCTACATGTCACCGGAGCAGATCGAGGGCAAGCCCGTCGATCACCGCTCAGATATTTTTACTCTAGGCATCCTTTTCTATGAGATGGCGACGGGACAGCTTCCGTTCCGTGGTGAGAGTTTCGCCGAGTTGCTCGCTTCCATCTTGAAAGACGCCCCGGCACCGTTGACCGTTCTCAAGGGCGACCTGCCGCGTCACCTGGACCGGGTCATTCGACGCTGCCTGGAGAAGGCCCCCTCGCGGAGGGTGCAGACGGCCCTGGACCTGCGCAACGAATTCCAGTTACTGCAGCGCGAAACGGATCCGTGCGGTATCGAATCCTCCCCCTCAGTGGCGGTGCTCCCCTTCGCCGACCTCAGCCCGGAAAAAGACCAGGAGTACTTCTGCGACGGTATTGCCGAGGAGATCATTAATGCTCTGATGCGAATCGAGAATCTCCAGGTCGCTTCGAGAACTTCGAGCTTTCGATTCAAGCGCACCGAAATGAGTAGTCGTGAACTGGGAGATCGGCTCGGCGTACGCAACCTGCTCGAGGGCAGCGTCAGGAAAGCCGGCGATAAGATTCGCATTTCGGTTGAACTGGTCAATGCGGCCGATGGCTATCAGAGATGGGCTGAGCACTACGATCGCGAGTTGAGGGACATCTTCGCGATTCAGGATGAGATCGCCCAACGCACGGTCGAGGCGCTGGAGGTCACCTTGAGTCCCAAAGAGCGCCGCGCCATTCGGCAGGTCGCCACGACTAACGTCCAGGCGTACGACTACTACCTTCGAGGGCGAGATTTCTTCTTCCAGTACCGCACGCGTGGCATCGAGTTCGCTCTGCAAATGTTCTCGAAGGCCATCGAGCTGGACCCGTCCTACGCGCTGGCTTACGCCGGGATCGCGGACTGTTGCTCGTATCTCTATATGAACGTCGAGCGGATCGACGCGAACCGTATGCAGGCCGACGCGGCCAGCCGCAAGGCTCTGGCACTCGATCCCGAACTGGCCGAGGCGCACACCGCCCGTGGGGTCTCGCTGTCGTTGGATGGGCGGCACGATGCGGCCGAGCAGTCGTTCGAAACCGCCATCCGACTCAATCCAAAGTTGTTTGACGCCCATTACTTCTATGCCCGTGACTGCTATACGAATGGAAGTACGGAAAAGGCAATCCGCCTCTACGAGCAGGCCTCCGCCCTCCGCCCCGACGATTACCAGTCCCTACTGCTCGTCGGACAGATCTACGCGGATCTCGGCCACGAAGAGAACTCGCGAGCGGCTCGCCTACGGGGCGTCAACGCCGCGGAGGAGCGCCTGGACCTCAACCCAGACGATGTCCGCGCACTCTACCTAGGGGCCAACGGCCTGGTGGCGCTGGGACAAACCGATAAAGGGCTCGCCTGGGCCAAGCGCGCGATGGAGATCGAACCTAACGAGCCGATGCTGCTCTACAACCTGGCCTGCATCTACTCCCTCGCAGGTAAGCGCGACACGGCAGTTAATTGCCTGGAGACGGCCATCGCTGGCGGCTTTGCGCATCGGCCGTGGTTGGAGAAGGACAGCAACCTCGACGCGCTGCGCGACGACGCTCGCTTTCAGGCCATGATCGAAAAGATCGCCTAGTCTTGAATGGGGACGTGTACGAAAACGGGGCTTCGGGGACAGGAACGCCCAAAGCGCACATGTCGCCGCACGATGACACGATCCCTGAGAACTGGCCCACGGAGTTAGGTTAGTTTCGGCACTCCATGGCCCGTCTGGCAATCAACCACGGAGTCCCGGCGTCGACCGTGCAGCAGATGGGTAACTGGAAGTCGCGGGTCATGGTTCAGCGCTACGCGCACCTCGCCGACGAAGAACTTTGCAAGGCTGCAGCCAAAGTCGCCAATCTGGTCGACATCCGCAACGCCAAGAAACCGGTGCAGAAAAAGAAGAAAGCCGGCAAGACCGGCTCGAACTAATTCGAGGCTGCGTAGACCTCGCCTGGAAGCTCTCATGATTGCAGCTTGGTCAGCAACGACAAGTAGAACAACTGCAATCACTTAGGTTGGTGGGCCCACCAGGACTCGACGCCGCAGGCGCGGCGAAGCCAACCAGGGACCCGCGGATTATGAGTCCGCTCGCGGCGTTTGTGGTTGCTAGGGTTGCTCGAAAAGCCTTTATTAATGATGTCCGTGGTGTCCGTTGAGGTCCAGGTTTTCCGTCCTCAATGTCACTTCTTGGACACCTTTATTAGCCTTCACCAGCGTCCAAGGTTTCCATGGCGTTGCGTAGAGTTGCGCGGCATCTCTATCACCTCTCGACGATCTCGTAGGAACCAAGCTGATCTTTTTAAGCCGTCACTCGCAGGCGTACTGCAGATTCTGCACCGCCGGGCAGGTGACCGAACTCACGTCCTCCGCTCGCTCGAACCCATCGCTCGACTTGCCGTAGGAGCCCTCCTCTGCGCCATTGTTGGCAACTACGACGAAGAAGATCGTCGCCGGGGTTCCGTTGGAAAGCCAGTCGTAGGTTCCGGAGGCACCGAGTGAACATTCCTGTCCGCTCCAGTTGTGAGCTTCCAGATTCGGGCGATTCAGTTCGGAGTATTGAATCGTGTGATCCACGGCCGAACATGTGGAGCCGAAACTGATCGAAAGCATCCCGGTTCCAGTGTCATAGTTGGTGACCAGAAGCGAGTTACCGCTGCCGGCTTCCCCGGGGACCGGAAGCGTGCAATCCGCCGGGCAGTTACCGGCTGTCTCGATATCTTCACATGTGCTGTCTCCGCAACAGTAGGCCAGGACAGGATCCACCTCGCACGTGTTCCCATCACCGGTGCAACGTCCATCGGTGCAGGTGACCGGGCCTTCGCCGGCAATGCCGTCACCGCAACAGTATCGCGCCGAAGGATTGCCGCTCTGTGCGTTGTTGCAGTCCGCCGGGCAACTGACGCAAGTCTCGCCGTCGGCAACCTCGCAGATGTTGTTGCCGCAAACCGGATAGCTGCCGCTGATGCAATCGTTCGGGCAGTTGGCGCAGGTCTCACCCGGCTCGCAACTTCCGTCGTTGTCGCAGACGATACAGGCGTCCCCCACGTCGTCGCATGTCGTCCACGGGCAGGGGACCGGTCCCGGCTGGCAGCTGTAATCCGGACCGCATTGTTCCACACCATTGCAATACAGTCCGTCATCGCAGTCGAGATCGGCGACACAGTCGACACACGAATTGGTCGCCTCGAGGCAGATACTGCCGGCGCAGGGGTCGCCGCTGGATTCGCAGACGCCGAACGCATTACAGGTTTCGAGGCCGTTGCAGAACAGAGCGTCGTCGCATTCGTTGTCCGCCAAACATTGGCAAGCGGGGCAGGGGCCGCCGCAGTCGATTCGGATCTCGCCCGGTCCCAACACGCCGTCGAAGCAAGCGGCGCCGCCGCATGAGCTCGTGCCGGAGTGATCAATCTCAAAGAAGTCCGGTGACAGGCCGGTGCCGGCGGAGAGGCCGACGATGCCGTCGGCTGCGGTGACGTCGAGGTAACTGATGGCGATCACGCTGTTGAAGAAGAGCTCGATCTGGAAGTCGTTGGTAGTGGTCTCGCTGTATTCCGGGACCCCTTCCCAGGTCACGACAACGCGGTCGGCCAGCTGCTTCCAGCTGACCGTTCCCAGTGAGGCCGGGTTGAGATCGTCGAACAACGCAGAGATTCGCGGCGTGTCGAAGTGCTCACCGAGTGTCTCGGTGTAGTCGCTGTCGCCAACCCCGAATGTGATGTAACCGTTACTTCCGACAAAGAACGAACCGTAGCTCGTGCCGTAGATCGAAACCGTGGCACCACCGGTCAGGTCGATCTGAGCAGAGGAGTCGTCGGTAAGGGTGATTGCCGTTCCGCCCGTCGGGTCTGTGGGGAACGAGGCGATCGGATCGTTGCACTCCGAATAGAAGTCTGCCGAACCGTTGGGCATGAACACGAACCGCAGGAAGTCGGTATCGTTGTCGCCCACGAACTCTTCGGTGAAGAAGTTCGGAACCTCGGGTGTTGTGAATGAGTAGCAGGCGCCGCTGTTGTCGTCAGTGGCGATGTTCCCCGCTTCATCCTGGGCTTCGACCGTAAAGTTGTAGGTCGTGTTGAACTGCAGCGGTGAAACCGTGACGTCGTGTTGCGTCTGCAAGGTCGAGCTCATCGCCGTGTTCTCGGGGACGCCGCAGACCTGTCCGTACGGGATGCTTACTTGAGCGTCCTCGTCCACGTCGACGGTTACCACAGCACTGGAAGGATTGACCTCAGATACCGTCACGCCGAGGATCAATGGATCCTGGCAATCAATAACCGAATTGTCCTTGATCGTGACGTTGAAATTTCCGTCGCCGTCATCCGCGTCGAGGTAGTTCGCGGTGATCGCGTCGCCGTCCGTGACGGAGAGCAGGCCGTCGCCATTGGCAGGCGGAAGCGTACTGGTCGGGATCGACCCGGTGTAGCGTCCGACGCCGGGCATGATCTGTGTCAGTGTGACCGTCTCGTCCATGGTTTCTGTGGCCGATGAGACGAGGATGTCGAAAGTTGCCGGGTCTCCCGGAATATTATCGTCTCGCAGCGATATCCCGATCGTATCGGAACAACCGTACTCGTCCCGATCGAACAGGGCCGCTCCTGCCGGTTGGTAGAGGCAGATCGCATGGTCAATGCCATCGACGAACATGGCTCCGCTATTGACCGGGTCAGCCGCCAGCGGGTCAAGCCAATCGGCCAGTCGCGAGGCCGGAGTGCCACCGCCGACCCAGGATGCGTCAATCTTGCCGTATTCGTCATACGTATCGCTGCTACAGGAGGCGGTTCCGCCGTGTAACTGGCCGATGATGCGATGGTTCTGGTCCATAAGCGGTGACCCCGACGAGGCGGGCTCCGTGGTGCCGACCTCATAGGCCAGATGGGCGGGATCCGGGTTACTGTCGTCGATGCGCCAGTGGTTTGGCCCCCAGTTGCTGCCGTCGACCGGCGGGTCGAAATCGTGGGCGATCTTTCGCACGTCGCCCCGGGGATAACTGATGACCGTGCTGGCCGATGCGGGGTTGGGATCCCGACTCCATCCGACGAAGAACGCGTTGTACGACTCGGGGGCGTCTGGTCCATCTCGATCAGGGTGAAGTCGCTGGACGAGAAGCTACCCAGCAACGTGCCACCGGTGAGGGTCTCGGTCGTGATGTTGCCGGGATCCGTCGTGCAGCCGCACGTGGGGCATTCGTAGTTGAAGCCGATTGTTGTGCTAGGACCGTTCTCGCCGCAGTGGGCCGCGGTGAGCATGTAGGTCCGGCAGTCGCCGGCCGTGGTGTTAATCAGTGCGCCGGAACAGTTTCCGGAGCCACCGACCAGGACCATCACCGCGCCGCGCTTCTCGTCCTGCCAGTCGTCTGCTTCTGGACTGCAGGTCGTGTCGATGTTGCAAGAACCGGAATCTCCGAACGCGCGCATCGGATCCTGGTCCATCCCGATATTGCCCCAGGGTTTGTAGCCGTGGGAGACGGTGCCGAGATGAATCGACGGTGTGAGATCGGCCAGTCTTTTGGGCCAGTAGATCTCGACGATCAGTTTGCCGCCGGCGATCGGAGGGAACCAGAGTTCACCGTGCTTGCGGATGTCCGCCGACCCATAGGGTCCCATCACCGTTCCTTGAGTCGAGTTGTAGACGGTCATCAGGCCGCCCGATTGAATTCGGAACTGGTCGAATCCGAGCACGGTCCAGAGTGCGTCCTCGGTCGTAACGCGTAGGCGCCAGAGCCGGTCGCCCCCCGGTAGCTCTTCCCAGGTTCCGCTGTTGGCGGTCGTCAGGTCTACCTGCATCGGGTATCCCACTCGCCAGGGAATTTCAGGGTCGTCTCTATTCTCGTTGTCCTCGCTCAGTAGTTCGTTGACGTCGACGGGGGGCGCTAGCCACTGGTTGACCGTGTCCAGCGGCCGGATCTGTGATCGGTCGCCGGTCCAGGCCAGTTCACCGGCGTCGGTCGCAGCGATGACCGGTAAGCTGAGAAGAAAGCTGAAAAAGCAGGTCAGCCCCAGAATGATGCGTACGTTCGATTGGATCTGGAGCCTGAACATATCGGTGCCTCCCCCCCGGTGGTCATCGTTGATACTGGCGATTACGCTGTCGAACCTCAACTTTTTTAATATACGGTGATTGAGGCCTGTTCGATTGAATTACTCGCCGAAATGGCCCTTCAAACCCTCACCCTGCGGGCCGACGCCCGTCACCAGGAAGTAGGAAATTGGCGCGACGGAACCGTCCTGGAACAAGGTGTCGGTCGCATCGGGATCTTCCGCCGTGACATCGATGAAAGCGACTGCAGAGCTCGGATCGGTGGAGCGATAGACGCGGTAGGAATTCAGTCCAGGATAGGGCCACCAGCGCAGTTGAACTCCGCCGGGCTCAAGGCTGACTTCGCGGAAGAGCATCTGCGGCGGCGCCGCCTCCAGCGGCCGGCCGCAGATCTCAAGGTTCCACTCGTTGAGCGTGCCACTGTCACCTCCTGCACCATCGCTGACAGTGAGTTTCCAGGTGCCGGTCGAGGATTCGTTATTGAGCAACGCCAGCGACTCGGCCGATGTTAAGTCGAGACCGTAGCTCCCGAGGATGTCGTCGGTTCCACCGCCCGTGCGATTGTGAAGCAGAACCGTGGTCCCCTGGGGCGACATCAGCTCCAGCGTCAGGTCGCCGATAAAAGTGTGTGTGATGTCGACGAAGACCTGGAGGTCGTCGATCTCGACGCCGGTCGCAATCGGGATCTCACTGATCGTTGACTGGTAGTCGATGATCGACTGCGGTATGTCTGTCGGTACGCTCGTGTCGCATGCGGTTCCGCCGAGAGCGACGAAGATCGGATCAGAGATGCCGCCACCCTGTGCAGCACTCCACTCCACGGCGAGACCGATTTTATGTCCCGCCGGTGTCGCCGGGTCGATCTGGATCGTGTGGTGTGGCGCGTACGATTCCGACTCCGCCTGATTCGCCATATCCGGGTAAGTCGACTCTGCCTGAAACAGCTCGGCGTACCAGCCGGTCGGGATCAAGCGTCCACCGATCGACGTCGCCAGGCTGCCGAGGTTCTTGAGTGTGATGGCAAGCTCGACCGTCTCCCCGGGGTCGATCCAGCCGTTGCCCGACGGCTCGCTTGCGACTCGTGTCGACACAGGCTGCAGGTCGGAAGGAAGCGGTTGTAGTCCCAGATCGTAGCGCGCCGCGGGGCCGGCCGCGATCACGATCGGCACGCTCGTCGGATAGTACCCGGGTGCCGAGATCTCCAGCGTGTAGCTACCAGGCATCACGATGCGGTGGTAGTCGCCCAGATCCGGGTCGGTATAAACCGCGAACGGATCGGCGTCGACCCGAATTTCCGCGGCGACCGGAACTCCAGTCGCGGAATCGCTGATGACCCCGCGCACGCCCTCGTGCGCTCGCTCGAGATAGGAGAGCATCGATTCCTGGTTTTCACTCCAGAAGGTCGGCAGTTCGGTAGCTGCGGGCCACTTGATGTCGCTGATCTCGAGTGTGACGTCGAACTTTCCGTACCAGGCGTAACCCCAGTCCTGCATGCCTCCGGAGATCGCATACCACTCGGCACCGTTCGTAACGCCGTCGGCAAACGAACTGCTCGCATCCATCGGTGGGTTGTTCTGGGCGTAGGTTCTCGAGATTGAGTAGAACGCATCGTGGTCCGGCACCGGCGTCGGGCTGTACACACTGCTCGCGGTCGCGTTGCTGTCCCAGGGATAGTTGACGACAAGCGCGCCACCGTGAAAGTTCGCCGAGAGGTTGATGCTTTGTTCCGCGACCCAGTTCATCACGGCGAAAGTTTCCGGCTGCCGGCCGGCAGTCGTATTGACCGGATCGTCAAACCAGTCGGGGAAGTCCCGATTCAGGTCGAAGCCATTGTAGTTATATCGCTCGCCCGCTTCGGTACCGTCCGGATTCATCGATGGCAGGATCCAGATCTCGGTGTTGTCGACGAGGTTGGTCACGCGAGAATCGGTGCCGTAGTTGTCGAGAAGATAATGGATGAACTCGATGCATAGCTCCTTGCCGACCACTTCGTCGCCATGCATCGCGGCGATAAAGGCCACTTCGGGCTCGTCTTCTTCAGCGTCCGGGTTGTCCGAGATCTTCATCATCCAGAGTTCGCGTATCGGATCCGGCGGTCGCGAGGCGGTCTGTCCCAGGCTAGTCAGCCGGGTCAGGGTCGGATGTGCCGTCGCAATCGCATTCAATTCGGACGTTAGCGTGTCGTAGGTATGGTAGGCGGATGAGATCCCTCGGTCCGTCGTTTCGTCGGTCTGGGAAGGAGTCGAGAGTTCGACGGCTCTCGATGGCGGGAGCGGGGAGAGGGCGTAGCCCATTCGCCGCAACTTCGTCTCTTCTTCCTCGGTCAGGTAGAGCCGTGCCCAATTCTCGAAAACCGCATCCACGTCGAGGTCCATCGTATGGAACAGCTGGAGGTCGGTAGGTCGATCAGCCAACTCTACGCGCGTCGCCCGGACCGGCCCGGTCTCCCCTTTACCGGCGGCCTTACTGCCGGGTGACACCGTAATCAGCAGGGCGAATAGCAGGGTGAGAACGGCTCCGACACCGATCGGCGTTCGAGTGCTTTGACGGCTTCGCTGCATCACATCGCGTTCGGTGGTCAGGAAGTGCAAGCCCACCTGTCCCTATTTACGGAAAAGCGCCGGGCCACGCAAGCATCGGGGCGGAAAAGTAGCTTATCGTGGAGATAAATGGAGCGGAAATGCGCGCCCGTATAGCTGTCGATCAGTCCCCGACCCGGCTACGAGCGGCAGCTGGCCACGGTGCTCTATGCATGGCAGATCCTCGTAGCCATCATGGCCGGTTGGATCACGCGTCAACAAGACGCGGTCATCGATTATCTTCGGGAAGAGAACCGTGTCCTGAAGGAGCAACTCGGGTGCAAGACATAAGGATGGTGGGCCCACCAGGGACCAGCGGTTTATGAAGGCCTGGCGTGAGGGCGATGCGGACGATGGCACGAGATTGCGTGGGCTGGGTTGCTGATTCTCGGTTCTTTGGGATCAGCCAGCCCCTCGGCTACAATCAGCCTCAAAAACGTAGACTGGAGGCCTGGCCGTGGACGACGACAAGCCCGCTACCGGGGACCAACACCCAACCGAGGCGGAGGACACCGCTCAGGTGTCACTGACCGATCCCGCGCGGTCACGATGCGTCGGTCCCTACCGGGTCCTACAGAAACTTGGCGAGGGTGGCATGGGCGAGGTCTGGCTCGCCGAGCAGACCGAGCCGGTGCGCCGCCGCGTCGCGCTGAAGATCATCAAGCGCGGTATGGACACCAACCAGGTCATCGCTCGCTTCGAGGCTGAGCGCCAAGCGCTGGCGCTGATGGACCATCCATGTGTCGCCAGGGTGTTCGATGCGGGGTCCACCGCAAACGGCCGCCCGTTCTTCGCGATGGAATACATCAAGGGAGTGCCGATCACTGAGCATTGCGACCGCCAGAAGCTGAACACGCCCGAGCGGCTGGAGTTGTTCCAGCGGGTCTGTGAAGGTGTGCAGCACGCCCACCAGAAAGCGATCATCCACCGGGATTTGAAACCCTCCAATGTCCTGGTGACGGAGAGCGGAGGTGAGCGCACTCCGAAGATCATTGACTTCGGTGTGGCCAAGGCAACGGGGCAGCGTCTGACCGAGAAGACGCTATTCACGGAACTCGGCGTGTTGATCGGGACGCCGGAGTACATGAGCCCCGAACAGGCCGAGATGACCGGCGAAGACGTGGATACGCGGACCGACGTGTATTCGCTGGGAGTAATGCTGTACGAGCTGCTCACCGGAGCGCTGCCGTTCGACTCGAAGGAGCTACGAGAGGCGGGCTTCGAGGGCATCCGGTCCAAGATCCGCGAGGAAGAGCCGTCACGGCCGTCGACCCGTGTTTCGACACTGGGCGACCGGGCCACGGAGTCGGCGAAGCGCCGCAAGACGGATCCTTCAACTCTCCAGCGTCTTCTCCGCGGCGATCTGGATTGGATCGTGATGAAGTCGTTGGAGAAGGATCGGGCGCGGCGCTACGGATCGACGTCGGAACTTGCCGCCGACCTCGAGCGGCACCTGAAGCACCAGCCGGTGCTGGCCGGCCCGCCGTCGATGGCCTACTGGGTCGGAAAGTTCTTGCGTAGGCACCGGGTGGGAGTGGCAGCCGCGGCAGTCCTGACCCTGGGCCTGGTCGCCGGCGTCATCGGCACGACGCTGGGGTTGGTACGCGCGAAGCGTGCTGCTGAAACGTCGGAACGTGTTTCCGAGTTCTTGACGCAAACGCTCGGCACGGTCGATCCATACCGTCTGGGAATTGCTCTACGTCAGGACTTTGCCGAGCGGATAAGGGAATCCGCTGAGGGGCGAGGGCTCTCGACGGAGGAGGTCTCTGCGAGACTCGACGCCCTGGTCGGGGTGAATACGACAGATGCCGGCCTGCGCCTCATCGAGGATGAGATTCTGGCCCGAGCGGGCGAGCGAATCGATGACGCGTTCGCGGGTGATCCGCTCCTCGCTGCTCGCCTCGAACACTCACTTGGCCTCACCTACAAGAGCCTCGATATGCTCGAGGCTGCCGAGCGGCACTCGAGGCGCGCCGTGGAGATCCGCGAGCGTGAGCTTGGCAGAGACGATCCGGTGACTCTTCGTTCGATGAACAATCTGGCCAATGTTTACGTCAGTTTGCGGCGCCGCGACGAGGCGATTGCACTCACTCTCGAGACGTTTGAGACTCGCAAGCGCGTCCTCGGTGAAGAACACCCGGACACACTGATCTCCATGCACAACCTCGGCAATGTCTACCAGCGCCAGGGACGCCTCGACGACGCTGAGACGCTCCTTCTGAACACTCTCGGGGCGCGCAGGCGCGTGCTCGGCGGCGAGCACGAGTTGACTCTCTCCACGATGAACCTCCTGGGCATTTTGTACGACAAACAACGGCGGTTTGACGAAGCTGAAGAAATTTATCGGGACACTCTCGACGCTCGCAGGCGAACGTTGGGGGATCGGCATCGGGATACGCTGCAGTCCATTCACAACCTGGCCCTCAGATACCAGAGAAGCCTCAAACCGGGCGCAGAGCCACTGTACGTGGAAGCGATCGAAACGGGCCGTGAGGTCTTGGGGTCCGAACATCCCTCAACGCTGATTTCCATGCAGAACCTGGTGAATCTCTACGTACGGCAAAAGCGGTACGAGAAAGCCCGACGCCTGGCGACCCTCTGGCTGACCGCTCAGAAGAGGCGAGCCGAGGCTTCACTCGACGCGGAACCAAGCAACTATTTTGCCTGGCATGCGCTAACTTGCCAGCCGGAGGATCTTCAGGACCCCACCGCGGCATTGCGGTTCGCGATCGTGGCTAACGAGAGAAGCAACTACGAGAACCCGCAACACCTGGACACGCTCGCGCTGGCCTATCAACGTACGGGGGAGGCAGTCAGGGCGATCGAAATTGCGAAAAAGGCGCTCGCGCTTATCCCCGAGGGAGAAACGGGGCGGGCAAATATGGAGTGGCGCTTGGCCGACCTGTATGCATCCGCCGGCCAGTATGACGAAGCGGAATCGCTTCTCCTGGCGACCCTTCGACAACTCGTGGAGACTCGCAGCGATGGGGATCGGTGGACGAACACGGCGAGGTCGAACCTGATCAACTTCTACGCGGACAACGGCGATTACGAAAAGGCCCGCCCACACGTACTCGAGCAGCTCGAGTCGCTAAGGGACCTGGCCAGTGAGACCAACGACGTCCATGTGGCCAACCTTTACGCGTGGATGGCGCTGACTTGCGAGCCAGCCGATTTACAGGACCCGGAATCGGCCCTTGAGTTCGCCCTAAAAGCCAACGAGAAGACCGGTCACAACAACCCTGTATACCTCGATACTCTCGCTCTTGCGTATTACCGCACGGGTGACACGGTCAAGGCCATCGAGACCGAGAAGAAGGCGATCGCGTTGACTGCGGAGGAGGAGACGGCGACTCGTGGCGAGTACCGGCAGCGCCTGGTCGAGTTCGAGGCGGCGTTGGACGGCGTGGAGTAGAGGCGAGCCTCGGCTTTCCCTGTATGCTCCGGCGCCGTGCTGTCCAAGTACTCAGCCGAACCTGAATCCTTGGAATTCTAGCCCGTACACCGTCACGTCGACAGCTGTCGATCCGTGCTCGACCTGGCTACGATCGCTGGATGGCAACGGTGCTCTATCCCTGGCAGATCCTGGTCGCCGCGATGGCCGACTGGATCACTCCGCCAGCAAGATGCTGCGATCGATTACCTGCGAGAGGAGAACCGCATCCTCATCGGCATCGAGTGCCGGGTCGCCGTGCTAGCGGGTGGAACGTAACGAATAGCGGTGCGACGGCCGGTTGTCGCTTGTCTGTCCCCTCTCCAATGGTAGACAATGCACGGATAGCAGAGCCGCAAGCCCCAGAGCGGCCTCAAGGGGGTCAACGATGAGCCATCGCCGTTTCCGTATCATCTATGTAACCGTCTGCGCGTCGATCGTTGTCGCGCTGTCGTTCTCCGGGGCGCTGGCCTACGTCGATCAGGACGACGTCATCCTCGATCCCACGGGTGGCAAGCACCGGATCGTCGCTAGCGACGCGCAGGGGCGCGAGGGCTTCGGCAGATCGGGGACGCTTCGCGACGACCTGCTGACCGAGAAGTACTACATGTGCATCTCGAACGACGCGGGGTCCGAGCGGGTCAGATCGGTGTTCATCGTGACGGATCGCTGGAACACCTCGCCGCGGGTGCTCACCCTGCACGAGGAAGACGAGTACGTTCGCTTCTACCTCAACGGTGTAAAGATCGACAACGACTGCGACCACCGCTTGGCCGAGGGCGACTGTAAGAACGCCGGCATCCCGGACGAGTTCGACGGCGAGATCGAATCGGAGAAGATCCACTGGATCACCGAGGACGGCGAACTCGGCAGCGGCCTCGACCACACGGTCGTCCTGCTGGTCCTGACGGAGGATCGCATGGAGCGACCCTGCCCCTAGTCCACGACCTCCTCGGCGTCCGGCGGACAGTTGAAGGCCTTCGCGCTCGCGACGGCGGACTCCGCGTTGACCTCACCGTTTCCGAACAGGCGATCGGGGCTGACGGCGTCGCTGCAGTCCGGCCCGGTCGACTTGACCCCGACGGCGTCCCGTAGGAGCGCACGAACCTCGGCGGGGTGGTCCTTCAGGCAGGGATTTGCGTCGAGCATCAGCGCGACCACGCCGCTGACGATCGGCGCGGCGAGGCTGGTGCCGCTCACCCCACCACACGTCCCGTCCTCGTCGGCCGGACCGCGGAACGCCGTCCGCACGCTCTTGCCGGGGGCGACCAGGTCGGGCTTCGAGGGCGTCGCCTGGGCAGAGCACAGACTCTTGAACCACCTGCCCTCCTCGTCGACCGCGCCGACCGTCAGCGCCTGATCGAGCGAACTCGGTGGGGCGTCGAAGGCGTCGCACAGATCCAGGGTCGGGCACTCGACGTCGATGTTGCCGACGCTGTGGACGAAGACGATCCCCGCGTCCTCCAGGTTCTGATGCATCACCTCGACCTCGACCGCGAGGTCCTTGTCCATCTCGTCGAAGTGCCCGGAGAACTGGATCACGTCGGGACTCATCGTGGGGTTCGGTTCGCCGTCCAACGTCGGGCTCCACATCCACTCGAGGCACTTGAAGTACTGGTCGGCGCCGATCATGTCCCCGGAGAGTTCCTTCGCGGCCCGACACGCGATCCACTGCGCGCCGGGTGCGACCCCGACCGTGGAGTCGAGATACTTCGACGTGCAGCCTCCGCCGACGACGACGCCGGTCACCTTGGTCCCGTGGCCCTTGGCGTCGGCTGGTGTCGCGCTCGGCTCGTCGGCAAAGTCGGCCCAGTTGTAGTCGTGATCGAGTCCGTCGGGATCGTAGCCACGGTAGTTCGAGGAGAACGTGTGGTGGTTCGCCTTCGCCCCGGTATCGATGATGCCGACGACCACTCCGTTCCCGTTGACTTCCAGGTCCCATGCTCCGGGAACGTTCGCCTGGGTCAGGTGGTCCTCGATCGTCGCCTCCTCTGAATCGACCACGACGGCGTCGACGCCCGTGATGACGTCGGGCCCCTCGCTCGCGTGCGGTTCGGCGGCGCCGGGGAGGGGCCCGAAAACGAGGCGCGGTACATGGATCACGTGGCGCACCGAGACCTTCTTCTCGTCGACCAGCGTCTTCAGGTGTCCCCTTTTGGCCCGCACGTAGACCAGATCCGCGATGCGGTAGTGGTACGAGTCGTCGACGTCCTCGGCCTTGAGGTCCAGATCCTGGACCGCCGAGCTCTTGCGCCCACCGGGGCCGCTCGACATCCTTCGCTGTTCGTCGCTCGTCGTGTCGTCGGGAACGCGCACGAACACCTCGATCACCTCGTCGTCGGGGCCGTCGAGGATCTTGGTGGCAACGTATTTCGGCGACGTACCCGACGGCGCGTCCGGCGGCTCGCCCTTGCACGCCGGTATCACGGCCACCGCCACCGCGAGCAGCAGCACCGCGATGCGGTCCGGTCGTCGGATTCCGTCTGCGACGTTCGCCATGTCGTTCATCACGCCTCCTCTCGCAGTTGCGACCGCTCGTAATCGGTCACCCAGGGAGACGCCGCGAGGGTGTCGCGGCGTTCCCGGGCTTCGTCGAAGCGGCCGAGCTGCTGCAGCGCCCGGATGCGGACGCGCCAGGTTTCGAAACTCTCTCTTCCGGGGGTCGGCGGGGTGACCGACAGCGCGACGACGTCCGCCCATCGCCCCTCGGCGGCGAGCAATTCGGCGGACGCCCACTCGCGGGTCATGACGTGGATCGGTCCGTGCGGATTTGCGGCGAGCAGCGCGCGGGACTCCGCGGCCCGTTCGCTCCCCTCGCGCGCGCTCCCCACCCGCGCGGCCGCGATCGCGGCCAGGTCGAGCGTGTAGGCCAGCCGGGCCGGGTTGTCGATCGCGCGCGCCGCGTCGATTGCGCGCGCGGCAACCTCCGACGCGTCGGCACCGGTCTCGAGCGTCAGGGCGACCAGACGCTGCAGCCGCGACAGCTCGTGCGGCGCTCGCGGGAAGCCCTCTTCGAGATCAAGGATCGCGATCGCGTCGTCGAGCCGACCCTCGCCGCGCGCGAGGTCGGACTCGCGCAGCAGTACATCCGGCTGGCTCGGGTCGAGGTCCGATTGTTCGAGCAGCCCCCGGGTCAGCTCGATCTGTCGTCGGGCGCGGTCGAGGTCGCCGAGCTTGACGTAGCCGGATGCGGCGTTGAGGTTGGCCGAGTAACGATAACGAAAGCTGTCGATCCGTTTCGCGATCTCGTCCGAGGCGGCGTAGTCGGCGAGCGCGTCGTCGAGCCGGCGCAGGCGCAGGTTGACCGAGCCGAGGCTGTTGAGGATGCGCGCCTCGGTGTGGAAATCGCCCGCCTCGCGCACGAGCGGCAGCGCCTCGAGCAGGTCCTCACGCGCCCGGTCGAGTTGCCAGAGCTGGATCCTCGCGTCGCCGCTCGACTTGAGCGGCCCGTACGCCAGCAACGCCAGGCCGGAGCGCTCGTACGCGACGCGCGCGTCCTCGTAGAGCGCGAGCGCCTCCTCGTAGTCGCCCCTGCGGTAGGTCGTGTAGGCGCGCTTCTCGATCAGGAATCCGTCCATCGCGTGCAGCGACAGCAGGCGGCCGGTCTCTTCCAATCGGTCGGCGTCGGCGAGGGCGTCGGCGTAGCGCTTCAGGTCGGCGAGCGTCGTGATCCGGTCGAGCCGCAGCCGCAGGTCGAGCGGATAGCGCTCGAGCAGCCGGTCGGTACGCTCGAGCGACTGCTCGTAAAGCCCGCGCGCCTCGAGCGCCGAGAGCAACACCGTGCACGCCTCGAGATCCGACGGATCCGCGTCGCACAGGCTCTCGAGCTCGACGACCGCCTCCTCGCCCGAAAGCGTCAGGTAGAGGTAGAGCGCCGTGACGAAGCGGCCGAAGCGACCGTCGCGCGAGCGGCCGTGAGCTTCGAGGGAGTCGTGCAGCTCGGTGACCTCGCGACGGGCGTCGGCGGCCAGGCCGATCGCGTCGTGCGTCCGCGCCCGCAGCAGCCGCGCCTCGAGGAAGTCGGGGTCGGCGTCGATCGCGTCGTCGAGGGATGCGAGCGCGTCGCGGTAGCGCAGGTTGCGGCGGTGCTCCTGCGCCTGCCCGAAGTCGCGGATCGCGCTCTCGATCTCGGTGAAGACCGCGCCGTCGTCGCTCGCATCGCCGAATCCGAAGTGCGCGGATAGCTCGATGCTGGCCTGCCGCGCGAGCGAGAACAGGCTCGCTCCCTGCACCGTGAGGACAGTCTCGTCGCCGTCGTCGATTCGGAACGTCGCCACCCGGGGCGAGCCCTCCCCTTCCAGGTCGACCGCGATCACCGCGGCCGCGCCGAGCGACTGCCGGAACGTCGTTTGGTCGCCGCGACTGCCGGCGCCGAGCTGTGCCAGCAGCGGCCGGATGCGATCGAACGGCATCACGTGCGCGTCCTCGAAGTTCGCGAGGTAGCCCGAGGTCGCCATCGCGAGCATGCGCGCCTCGCCGTCGCTCGTCGTCGGGATCACGGCGACGACGTTGCCGACGTCGTCGCCGCTGCCGGAGAGCAGCACCCACGCGACCGCGGCGACGACCAGGACCGCCAGCGCGACCCCCGCCAGGACGCGCGGTGCGGTCTTCCGTGTCTCCTGCGACGGCACCGCGGTGTGGTGCACTTCTTGTAGGAGCTGTCGTGCCGACTGCGGCCGTTCGACCGACTCGCGACGCAGGCAGCGTGCGAGCGTCCGCTGCCACGGATGCCCGGCGAGCGACGTGTGGAGCGACGCCTCGGTCGGCTCGGGACCGATGACGCGCGCGGTCGTCGACGCCACCGTCGGCCCGTGGAACGGATGCTCGCCCGTCCACACCTCGTGCGCGACGACGCCCAGCGCCCACAGGTCGCTGACGGCGGTCGGCGTCGCGCCGTGCATCAACTCGGGCGCCATGTACGGCAACGTTCCGCCGGGCGGCCGGTCGGACTGGGTCGAGACCTGGCTGCGCTCGACCTCGCGCGAGATCGTGATCTCGGCACGCCGCGCGAGCCCGAAGTCCATCACCTTGATGTGCCCGTCGTCGCCGACCATCACGTTCGACGGCTTGAGGTCGCCGTGGACCAGTTCGGCGTCGTGGATCGCCGACAGCGCCTCGGCGAGCTCGGCTGTGACGCGCAGCTTGTCGTCGTCGCTCAGCGATCGTTCGCGGATCCTTTTCGAGAGCGTCGTGCCGGTGACGTACTCCATGACGAGGTAGAGTTGCGAGTCGTGCTCGGCGACGTCGAAGACTCGACAGACGTACGGGTGCGTGACCGAGGCGGCGAGCTGGGCCTCTTTCTGGAGGCGGCGACGCGAGTCCTCGCTCGTCGCGTCGTCGTCGAGCACCGCCTTGATGGCGGCGCGCGAGCCGAGGCGGGTGTGGCGCGCCTCGTAGACGACGCCCATCCCGCCGTAGCCGGCCTGGGCGACGACCTCGTAGTTTCCGACGACGGTTCCGATCATCGGCACCTCGCTCGCGGGGTCCTGTCGGAGACGGTATGGGCGGATTCTCTTACGAAAGCGGGGCGGCTGTCCAACGTGGGCAGAGCGGGTCCCACTCGTTCGGGCTGGCTCGTGCAGTTCAGCACGGGCCGGAGCCCTTGAATACCGCGTGGGAATGGGCTTCACACCCTCGGCGCGCCGTGCCGCTCGCGACGCGCCCGGCTTGTTTGTACGCGGCGAAGCCAACCGGGGACCCGCGGATTATGAGGGCAAAACATCACGGCGCCATTTCAAGGTTTTTCTTGAGATGGCGCCTAACTTGTTGTCCAGGGTTTCCACCAGTGTCCAGGGTTTCCATGGCGTTGCGTAGAGTTTGCGTAGAGTTGAACTCGTAGGGTTCCTTTTATTGGAACGTCCCGACGATCATGCCGTCACCGACTGACACTAGTAATGATAAGAAGTGCCGGTCGGCTGAGGATTTGGACAGCACGGGAACGCCTGGTCGATCAGATGACCGAGCTTGCCACCAAGTACGGGCGATACGGTTATCGACGGATCACCGGCATGCTCCTCTGGGCTGGCTGGAAGGTGAATCACAAGCGGATCGAGCGTTTGTGGAGACGAGAAGGACTGAAAGTGCCGAAGAAACAGCCGAAGCGGCGTCGACTATGGCTGGACGATGGATCGTGTATTCGACGTCGACCGGAGCATCGGAATCACGTCTGGGCCTACGACTTCGTGGCAGACAGGACACGGGACGGACGTCCACTGAAGATGCTGACCATCGTCGATGGTTAGAGCGGGTCGATGTCGAGACGCTCTTCATCGCACCCGGCAGTCCGTGGGAGAATGGCTACGTGGAATCGTTCAACGGCAAACTGAGAGACGAGCTACTGGACGGAGAGATCTTCTACACGCTGCACGAAGCCAAGGTCCTCACCGGTCGATGGCGCAGGGAGTACAACACGATCAGACCGCATAGCTCGCTGGGATACAGACCGCCGGCACCAGAGGCAATCCGGCCGATTCCGCCGTCTTTCGCTACGCTCAAGTCGACGAAATCGGTGTTAGTAGTAACTTAGAAAGTGGTACAACCATTGGGGGCGGGTCAGTTCGAAGAATACCAAAAATAGATCTGTCCCCGTTTGGAGGATGGTGGGCCCACCAGGGCGACCATGCAGTTCCGTTTTGCTCGATGCGGAATTTGAACTGTAGTTGAGACTAGACGTCCTTCCGGGCGGTCGAACACACGAACCATTCCTGCCCCTGGACGAACCGGTTCGCTACTCCGCTTCCTTACACCGCGCGGGAAGTGGTTTACCATTGCAGGGCGATGCACGAACCGGACACGATCAGGACAAGAGTCTCCAGGGGAATCAGGGCCACGATCCAGACTGTGGTCGTGAGCACACTTCTGGCGATCGTTAAGATCGCTTCGGGTTGGATCGGTAATTCCTATGCTCTGATTGCCGACGGGATCGAGTCTCTGCTCGACATCATCAGTTCCCTAGTGGTGTGGGGCGGCCTTCAAATCGCGGGGCTCCCGGCGGATCGGAATCACCCCTACGGACACGGCAAGGCGGAGGCTCTGGCGGCGATTGTGGTCGCTCTGGGACTTGTGGCGGCGGCCGTCGGCCTAGCGGTGCAGAGCGTTCGCGAGATCCTCACGCCGCACCATACGCCCGCTCCATTCACACTCGCGGTGCTAATCTGCGTCGTGGCAACCAAGGCGGTGTTGTACCGGCGCATGGCCCGAATCGGACGCGAAACGTCGAGTTCTGCTCTGACCGCAGATGCATGGCACCACAGGTCGGACGCACTGACATCGGCCGCCGCGTTCATCGGCATTTCCGTGGCACTGCTGGGCGGAGATGGTTACGAATCTGCCGACGATTGGGCGGCTCTCGTCGCCTGCGGGATCATTGCATGGAACGGTGGCCGCTTGCTGTTGCGCCCGATCGGAGAAGTGATGGACGCCGCGGGGCCGGAGTCGCTTCACTCGGCGGTATGTGAGTTGGCAGGGAGTGTCCCCGGAGTCATCGCCATCGAAAAGTGTCTTACCCGCAAGAGCGGACCTGGCTGGCTAGTCGATCTTCATGTGGAGGTGGATGGCCGACTGCCCGTCATCGAAGGTCATGCCATCGGACATCGCGTTCGGGAGACGCTCTGCAATTCCTCACTCGGGATCCTTGACGTACTGGTGCACTTGGAACCGGCGCGAGTTCCCGCGAGCGACTGAGTCCTCTTCGTGCGTTGCAGGCATAGGAATCGCTTGTTTCGATGATTTGCAGTGGTGGGCCCACCAGGACTCGACGCCGCAGGCGCGGCGAAGCCAACCGGGGACCAGCGGATTATGAGGGCAAAACATCAGGACGGCGTTTCAAGCTGTTTTAAAACGTTGCCCTGTTTTTTTGTCCAGGGTTTCCACCCGTGTCCAGGGGTTCCATGGCGTTGCGTAGAGTTTGCGTAGAGTTAAACGACCTCTCGCAACGGCAATCCGAAAAGAAGCGGAGACCCTTACCAAGGCCCCTCGGCACCACAAGCGTTATTCCAAGTCATCGAAGTGGGTGACTCTGTTTCTACCGCTCTCCTTTGAATGATAAAGGGCCTTATCAGCTTGTTCTATGATTTGCTCCCCAATCACTTCCACATCGAAGGACTTGTCTTGTTCCATCTTCGGTGTGGCGACACCGATGCTGATCGTAACGTCGCGATCCAATCCGGAAATAGTCGCGACAGCTCTTCTAAGCTTGTCCCCTGCCAAGATCGCCCCCTCGTGACCTGTCTCTGGAAGCAACACAGCAAACTCTTCACCGCCGTAACGTGCAACGAAATCGGTAACACGGGCCTCATCTTTCAATGTTTGCGCGATTGTTTTCAGCGCCCTGTCACCAGCGGGATGTCCCAGATCATCATTGTATTTCTTGAAATGATCAACGTCCGCCAGCAAGATCGAGAAGGGGCGACGATGTCTTCGGGAGTACAGCAATACTGCTTGTAATTGATTAAACAAACTGCGCCGGTTGGCTACGTTGGTTAAGCTATCGGTCGTAGCCAACTCCTCTAGAAGAGTATTTGCCGTTTGCAGCTGATTCGCTTGTTCCAATATCGTGTCTACGGATTTCTTGCGTTCAGTCAAGTCAACAATAGAGCAAAGCACGACTATTCCATCGGGGGTATCGATCGGGTTAAGGCGTATTTCTGCCGGGAATATCTCTCCCTGTTTCTTCTCAGCAAGAAGATCGAGCCCGCCCATCCGACGGGCGGTGGGATGGCCAATATAATCTGCGCGATTCAACGGGTGGTGGGCACGCTTCTCGTTGGGTACCAGTTTGTCGACTAGTTGGCCAACAAGTTGTCCGGCTGGATAACCGAATAATTCTTCGGCCTCATGATTGGCGTGCGCGATGGTCCCCTCTTGATCAACCATGATCATTGCCGCCGGGGCAGCCTCGATCGCCTGACGGAAGCGCTCCTCCGTTTTCTTGCGTCGGAGTATTTCAGATTCCAGATCTGCCGTTCGCTCCCTAACTCTATGCGACAGTTCTTCAGACTGCTGGCGTAGCCTGATGATCACCAGGCCAAGGATAGCGGCGATTCCAGCACCAACGGCGGCATAGACAATTGCGGTTTGTCTTACGTCATCCCTGGTTTGGGCAGCGATAGCGTGCAGTGGCAAAGTGACCACAAGCACCCCACGGACATCCCCCGTTTTCCAGTCTGTTTTCGGCGAATCCGGGTGACTGTTGTGGCACGCTATGCACTGAGGTCGCATGACGTCAGCCGTTGCATACTTTAATAGTGGGCCATCATCCTGCTGTTCAAATCGATAGTACCGTTCTTGCGGGTTTGCGGTGAGGAAGTCCCAGGCCTTGCTGTTAAACTCGTCAAGAAGAAGATTGCTCTCTCTGATTTTGAATGGGTAGGGACTGTATAAATACGACGTTGCACCAGAAGCCTGCTTACCGATTTCCTCACCAAGCATCATACTCAAGGTCGCCGGCAGCGGTATGGCATCGTCGCGTGACGCAAACTCATGCGTAACCTCGAGTCCGTGCTTCCTCGCCTTTTCTACAATCTCTGCGGTATATAGCGTGCGGAACTGCTCTAGCGCTACTGAGTAAAGCTCCGACGTTCTTACTGCCGTTGACTCCATCATCCGTGATTGAAGCTGAGACAAGTGCCAAATCATGGCAGCCACGACACTGCCGCATAGAATTGTCAGGACCAATATGATTGGCAGTCTTTTCATCTATCAGCGATCCGTTGAACTGCTAAGACTGGCGCTTTCTCGATGAAGCGGTAGTGAAATAGTTGTTGCCCGGCCTTGATGGCGACCTTGCAGTTTCCCTATGCCGAACAACGAGTAGAGTCTATCCTACTGCTGCCGTGTGGTGGGCCCACCAGGACTCGACGCCGCAGGCGCGGCGACGCCAACCAGGGACCCGCGGATTATGAGTCCGCTTCAGAGGTTCGTGGTTTCTGGAGTTTTGCGTAACGCCTTTGTTCTTGATGTCCAGGGTGTCCGTTGACGTCCAGGTTTTCCATCCTCAATGTCACTTTTTGGACGGCACGGGCGGCGGATCGACCTATCGGTCCAATCGCGGTATACATGGGTGAACGGATCCAGGAGGAGAACTCATGACGCGATTCTCGAGACTTCTCGGTATCTGCCTCTGGGTGGTCGTCGGCACGATCCACGCGGCTCCGCCCGCGCCCCAACAACAAACAGATTCCTGGTGCCCGAGCGGAAGAGACATGGACTCCTTCCTCGAGGCGCAGGCCAAACGAGCTCCGACCGGGACCGCGTCCGGACGCTCGCACCATCTCCCGTCACCGATGGTGAGCTTTCAGGACGGCGTGCTGCTGATCGAAGACTCCGGAGTCATCCTGCTCAACGACCGGGTCTTCGACCTGCCCCTGCCCATGCAATCGATCGAGTTCGTCCCGTCGGGGGACGGCTACGCCGTCTCGTTCATCCCGCCGGCGTACGAACCGGTGACGGGCCAGGCCGTGTGGACGGGCCAGTCGGGCTGGCGTGCAGAGCAGATCTCGCTCGGCGTCTTCGCGTTTCCATTCGGTGGTGTGGACCGCACGACTTTCTGGATGACAACCTCCAACATGATCTCCTTCGAGGCACCGACCCAGCCGGTCAAGGTCGGGCTGTGCACGGAAGGCTGCTTCTTCGCCGAGGGCAACGTCCTGCTGGACCGGTTGCCGCGCATCTCCCCGCTCGAGCACGGCTCGTTCCTCTACGGTCGCAACGCATACATCCAGGGGGACGCAACCCACGCCGTGATCACCTGGCAGTACGACAATCCGGCGAACCTCGACGTCCAGGTGGTGCTCTTTCCCGACGGACGCATCCGGCTGAACTACAACGCCGTCTCCGGGATCGAACACGGCGCGCCGGTCGTGGTGACGGGCAACGACGCGTTCTGGAGTGACCTGCGGCTCGGCGGTAGCGTGGTGGACCCGGCGGGCGACCTGCCCATCCCGCCGCCGGAGGATACCGCGATGGATTTCCTCGGTGCAACGGTCCGACAGGTCGGCACCTCGGAGTTGCTGCAGGTCGAGATCGAACTGGCCGGACCGCCACCCTCGACCACAGCGCCGGAGCGCTTCTTCTACCAGGTCGAACTGAGGGACCACGCGGCGGCTGCCCCCCTCGACACGATCCTGCTGCAGTGGCAACGGGGCCAGTTCTATTACGTGACGGAGCAGGTGAAACTCGAGGGCAACACGCTACGGATGAACCTGCGTCTGTGGAACCTACCGTTGACCGGCAACGACATTCATCTGACGTTCACCACGTTCCGCGGAGACACGCCGTTCGAGGACGGCGACTCGATGGAGCTGACGGCCACGTTCGCCCCACCCGACGGTCGTATGATGCTCGATCTCACCGCGGATCTTCCCACCACCGTCGGCGACCGGCCGATCTACGAGGCCTTCACACTTCCCGCGCTGCAGCCCGGTGAGGTGCTTGCCGCCGTCGCCCCGCTGTTTGAGGACCCCTCCGTGATCGAGGCCTTCCCCGCCTTGCAAAACCTGCAGACGGACCTGTTCTTCTTCGGTGGCGGATATCACGCCGGGGGTAACAACGGAGCCGACGGGATCGGTTACGGATCGAGTGCGGAACCTCGCTCGCCGGGCCTGCTGCATCTGAACCAGTTGGCGGTGCACGGCGACGAGATCGCCAGCATGCAGGTGCTCAACCACGAGTTGGCGCATCGTTGGCTCTACCAGTTTTCCATCGACGAGGGCGCCGGACCCGTGCGAGTTCTGGACCCGGCGGACAGTCACCCCGCCGGCTGGGTTCACACGCCGGCGGTGCGCGCGGTCTACAAGCCCGCCGACTACTCGGTGATGGGAGGATCCTTCTGGAAGGACAACAACGACGGGACGTTCAGCTCCCCCACCGTGATCAAGGGTGGCGGAAACGGATTCTCGTCACACGAGTTGTACATCATGGGGCTCATCCCGCCGGAGAGTACCGAGGACTGGTGGTACATCCGCGATTCGAATCCGCCGTTGCCGGACCGCTACTGGGCGCCCAACGACACCCTCGTCAGCGGCGTGCGGGTGCCGGTGACCGTCGATCAGATCATCGCCGCCGAGGGCCCCCGCGTGCCGGCCTACCCCGACGCGATTCAGGACTTTCTCGCGCCGATGGTGCTGATCGTGCGCCCTGGCGAGTTCTCGACCGACAACATCGATACCGTGAACGACATGTGCGACACCTGGCAGACGCGGTTCGGCGAGGCGACCGACTTTCAGGGTAGCCTGCGCTGCCGCTTCCACCCCCCGGTCGCATCGATCGTCTCGCCGGCGCCCAATCCGACCGTGTCGGCGGGAGATACGGTCCAGTTCAGCGGCAGTTCGTCTGACGCGGACGGCGATTCGGTGGAGCTGCGCTGGAGCTTTCCTGGAGCCGCGCCGGATGTCACGGGTGACGGCCCGCACCCGGTCGTCTTCAGTTCCACCGGCACCTACACCGCCAGAGTCACGGCGGTGGACCAGACCGGGATGTTTGCGGAGAACGACGACTCGCTCCAGGTCACGGTGACCTGCCCCACCACACCTCCGGTTGACGTCGTGGAGAATCTGACGTTGAGCGTTGAGGGAACGGAGTTGCGTTTTACCTGGACGGACCTGATCACGCCACCCACCGACTACGTCGTTCTCAGCAGCGAGACGGCGGATGGGATCGTTCTACCTGAAGGCGCAGCGACCGGCGGCACACCGGGGTTGTTGCTTCCGACACCGACCGGCACAGCCTACTATCAGGTTGCCGCGCGGGAGGATCCCGGATGTCTGGGGCCGTACTGACGCAAAGGCCGCTTGTCCATTCCAGTGCGACGGCGAGTCCTGCCTCCGGCACCGAGCAGTCCATCGCGGTGACGAGTCGCGTAGAATGACCTGCGTCGGAGGGACGCTTCTTGACGGAGCCGGCCACAGAATCCTCGGGATCCGACGGTGCGATGGGGCGTCGTATCGGTCTATGGTTGGGTCCCGCCCTGTTCCTCGTCGTCGTTGGGTTTGCCGATCTGCAGCCCGGCGAGCCGCAGGTGACCCGCATGGCCGCGGTGGCGACGCTGATGGCGGTGTGGTGGATCAGCGAGGCGATCCCGCTGGCGGCCACTTCCCTGCTGCCGCTCGTTCTCTACCCGCTTCTGGGGATCATGGACGGCCGGCAGACCGCCCCGATCTACGTCAACCACGTCATCTTCCTGTTCGTCGGAGGATTCATGATCGCGCTGGCCATGGAACGCTGGGGCTTGCACGAGCGGATTGCCCTGTGGATCATCCGGTTGATCGGCGGGGGACCCTCGCGGCTGGTGCTCAGCTTCATGCTCGCTTCGGCAATGCTGTCGATGTGGATCTCCAACACGGCCACGTCGATCATGATGCTGGCCATCGGCCTGGCGATCATCGGTGAGCTGGAGCGCACGCTGGGCCAGGAACGGGTCCGGCCGTTGAGCACTGCCATGTTACTCGCCATCGCCTACGGGGCGAGCGTGGGGGGCATGGCCACGCTGGTGGGGACGCCTCCCAATCTCTCGTTCGTGCGCATCTTCGAGATCGTCTTTCCGGACGCCGAACCGATCGGCTTCGGCCAGTGGATGCTGATCGGCCTACCGTTGAGCGCCGGCATGCTGCTCGTGATCTGGCTGCTATTGACCCGGGTGTTCTTCCGCTCGCCCCCGAGCCTACGGTTGTCGCGAGAGGTGGTTCTGCAAAACTATCGACGGCTGGGTCCGCTGCGCTTTGCGGAAGCGGTGGTGCTGGTCGTCTTCCTGTGCACCGCAGTGCTGTGGGTCTTCCGCCAAGACCTTCAGCTCGGGGGGCTCACGGTACCTGGCTGGGCCGGGCTGCTTCCGTTTCCAGAGTTGATCGATGATGGGACGGTGGCGATGGCGATGGCCTTGCTGCTGTTCCTGATCCCTTCGCGGGCCTCGGACCCGCAGGCAGGCCGCGCCGTGCTCGACGTCGGCGTTTTTCGCCGTGTCCCCTGGCACATCGTGCTGCTGTTCGGCGGCGGCTTCGCCCTGGCGAGCGGCTTTCAGAGCACCGGGCTTTCCGGCTACGTTGGACAACAGTTCGCCGGACTCGAAGGGTTCTCGCCGCCTTTGATGATTGCCGGCGTGTGCACCGTCCTGACCTTTCTTACCGAACTCACGTCCAACACCGCGACGACCGAGCTGTTTCTGCCCATCCTGGCATCGGCCGCCACCACGCTGGGGCTCAACCCGCTGATGCTGATGGTGCCGGCCACGCTCGCGGCGTCCTGTGCGTTCATGATGCCGGTGGCGACGCCCCCCAACGCCGTCATCTTCGCGAGCGGACGGGTTCGGATCGCCGAGATGGCGAAGGTCGGTCTGGTGCTCAACCTGATCGCAGTCGTGTTGATCACACTCATGTTCTACACCTTGGGCGTCACGGTCTTCGCTATCGAGCCCGGCGTGCTACCGGACTGGGCCGTCGGCGCGAAGTAACGGGATCCGTTGCGCGGTACGACGTAAGACGAGCGTGCTGTCCAGGTACTCGGCCGAGCCTGAATCCGGGCAGTTCTAACCCGTACACCGTCACGTCGATAGCTGTCGATCGGTCTTTCCCATTTCAGTTTGAGCACTTTTTGGACACTTTTCGGAATCGCGCCCTGCAGTCGTGCTCGCCCTCATCACCCCAACCCATTGCACTACAACCACTTGAAATGGTGGGCCCACCAGGACTCGACGCCGCAGGCGCGGCGACGCTCGCCCATGACGCGCGCTAGAAAAACCAACGAGCAACCTGGCTATCGAGATCACTGTAGATGAGGTAGATGGCGAAGAGATCGAAACACGCGTGCATGACAATCAACAGCCAGAGGTTTCCGTGGTTCTTGAAGTACATGACCCCGATAATCACACCCATCAATGTCGCTTGAATGGCACCATTCACACCTTGGTAGATATGCGGTATGCCGAAGATCAGACTGCCGAGCAAGACCGTCGAGACTTTGATCGTTCGAGTAGAACCGAACATTTGCGCTACTCGCGAAAAGAAATACCCACGGTAAACGAGCTCCTCTCCGAACCCCGCAGAAAAGATCACAAACAGCCCGAAACCGAGTGCGGCACTCAGATTACCCTCGAGGAAGTCAAACGTGCCTCCTGACGATTCAACTCCGACCAGGGGTATGACCAGGGACTTGAAGATCAGCTTGAGGAATACTCCGAGGACTATCCCGAAAGCTATGGTCTTGACCCAACTCCGAGGTCTCCAGAACCCCAGCTCTTTCATCTTGGTCTTTGTCAGAAACTTCCAGATGAAGATCAGCAGTATTCCGGCTGGCGTTATCCAGACGCCTAGTGCCGTGATGATGATCAGTGCGGTCAATCGGCCGGCTCTGGAATCTGCCAACCAAGCTCCGACCCGTGTCAGGCTTTGAGTCATTGTTTTAGTCCACCTTCCAATGCGGCACGCGTCCGAACTTCCGCAGCGCGCCGGCTGATCCGTCGAGGCCTCGATCCCCGCAAGATCGCCGTCGATCAGCGGGCGTATTGTCGGACCCAGGACGGAGCCGATATTCGGATGCTCGGTGGAAAGGCCGCTTGTCCATTTTACCGACGGAACGATAAGTAAAACAACAGCAATCACATAAGCATGGTGGATCGAGTGCGCCCAGCGGCTCGGCGGAATGTTGCGCTTCTACCATCGCGCCGCTGCGTAGATCGATTTGCGAGTCGCGCATCAACTCGAAATGTCGGTCGGCCCAATAAATGGACAGCACGCGATTCAGAATCGACCTCTCCGAGGATCCTTATATAATGATGTCTTTCCTACATTCGGAGGTGCTCATGCGATCTCATGCGACCCAGGGAACACTCGTCGCCTGGCTGGTCGTCCTTTGGATCGCCGGCGCCGTCTGCCAGCCGTCGGTTGCCGGGGACGGCGTGACACTGACCGTGAGCCGCGGACCCGCGGCCTCGCAGGTCACCTTGTCGTGGAGCGGCAAGCAACCGGACTACGAAATCTATCGGTCCGTCGACCCGGGGGCGCTGCCTGGGGTTGCGGCCGAAATCGCCCAGACCCTCCTGACAACCTGGACCGACAGTCCTCCCGCAGGCGATCTGTGGTTCTACAACGTGACGAGTCGACCGCAGGTCCTCGACGACCTGCTGGCCTCGTCGACGGATCTTGCGGGTTCGATGGAAACGTTGCGCATGCTGGACGAGAGCATCCTCTACGGTGGACAATTCATTAACTCGGCTGAGTTCCTGCACCTGTCGTCGAGATCCCTTCTAGCGATGACGTCCGAGGATCCGTTTCCCCCGCCCCAGGCCCCGGCCGGGCTGATCCCACCCAACAACCCCTACCCCGGCATCACGCTCGAGGACACGTATTACGATCGTCCCTTCACCCGTGACGAGTACTTAGCTCTGCTGCGACAACTGGACGACGTCTACATCGCAAGCGGCGAATACCCGTCGAGCCTGACGGTCCAGGGGACGACCGCCGAGGTCCGTTACGCCGAGCTGGTCTACTACGCCGCGGGGTTGTTACGCGCGCGGGAATTCCAGGGCTACCTTCCCGAGCTGTGGAATCGGTACATCATTTCCGCCGAAGGTCTGGTCCCCTGGTCGACGCCGGCAGGTTTCGAGGACTACACGTCCGCTCTCGAGCAGTCCGACGGCACCGCGTTCTTCCCCAACCATTCACGGCGTTACTACGGATCGTCGGCGCATCAGTACAGCATGCTCAAACTGGCACGTGACATTTACGGCAACACGCACAACGCGTATCAGGCCGGCGAGAAGTTCTACGATTGGTGTCTCGATCAGTGGTTGAACACCGTGGGCTATACCAGTGGCAAGACCCAATTCTGGGGGGATCGCTCAGGGTGGGAGATCGAGAACCACTTCTTCCACACCAGCGGCGTTCCACGGAAGATCATCTCTCACCTATTTCGTACCGTGGGTATTCCGTCGTCTACCGCGGGCGCCGCTTATTTTTCAAACCAGGGCTGGATCAACATCGACACCCATGCTCCGTACGGATCCGACCCGCTCGACAATTCGTTCTACTACGACCCGGTCCCGCCGGGGACCAAGAACATGCCGCATCCCACTTCCGGTGACGACTTCATCGCTCGCATCAACGCCGTCAGCGGCCTCGAACCGGTTCCCGCCGCCGTCGAGGAACGGACGAGCGTCTACATCAACCCGCGGGACGTGCTGGACTACGGCGCTCCCTACGTCGTGGACCAATCGGGGGACTTCGACACGTTGGTCCTGACCGTGAAGAGTCTGAAGGGCTATCTCTATTTCAGTTCCAGCGGCTGGGCGGTGAGAGAGCAGTCCGACGCCCTGGGTCCGCTGATCCAGGAGGCCCACGCCCGGGGGAAAAAGGTCTACGCCGGTTTTGCCACGCTGGCGGACCGTCAGACCGCCGGGGAACAACCCGACTGGTTACAAAAACTGAACGAGTACAGCAGCGGCGGGTACCCGAACCTGAACCTATCACCGTGCGTCCAGGCGTACGAGGACCAACTCGTCACCCTGCTGCAGAACCTGGTCTCGAACTACGAAGTTGACGGTGTCGTTCTCGACTACCTGTTCTTTGCCAATCTCTTCGGGAATACCGACACGATGGGGCACGCCGACTGTCCGAACGGACCGTCGTGGATGGCGGACGAGATCACCGACTATGCCACGACGTTGATCAACACGATCAAGGCCGTCGACCCGGACGTGGAGACGGTTGTGACCGGTTATCCCTTCGCCATCGAGAACCGCTACTACGGGCTGAGCCCGGTGGAGGTCGGGCATCAGGACCTGCAGGCCCTGGCGCAGGTCGCCGACGAGATCATGCTGGTCTTCCCCGGCACTTACTGGGTTCCCATCGCTTCGCCGTACTGGCAGACCGCTATTTTCGACATCCGTGCGCTGACCGGGACCGATCCCTGGGTGTCGTTCCAGATCGTCGACGAGTGGGAGTACACGCCGCGCTTTTACCGGGGGCTGGCCCGGTTCGTCCGGCAGAGCGGTATCTCGGGCTTCAATCTGCACACCACGCTCTCCGGCCTGGGCGAGCTCAGTCCGGCTCTGACCCGCTCGCAGTGGGAAAAGATCCGCGCGGCCGAGTTGCACTAGTCGTCGGTCCCTCCGGGCCGCCCGGGGCCCGTTTCAGCCTCATCGCGAAGTCTTGGAGTTCACGTAAGGGCATATTATCGGACCTTGACGCCGCGCTGATTTCTTCGATCAGACGGTAGTGGAGCAGTTGTTGTCCGGACTCGATAGCCACTTTGCCGTTCCCCTTTTTTCGAACAAGGAGCAGAGCATACCCTGACGGGGTTGCGGTGTGGTGGGCCCACCAGGACTCGACGCCGAAGGCGCGGCGAAGCCAACCTGGGACCAGCGGATCATGAGTCCGCTTCAGATGTTCTTGGATGTTGGAGTTTTGCGGAACACCGTTGTATTTGATGTCCATGGTGTCCGTTGAGGTCCAGGGTATCCGTCCCCAATGTCACTTTTTGGACACTAGCCAGCGCTCCAGATTGAATCGTGAAAATGGGTCTAGGAGTTTCGCCCTTCGCGCATTGCGCGGTCGAGTAAATCGACAACTCCCAATTTCTTGGCGCCGTCCTGTAAGTATGCATCATCCAATCCCGACTGAACGAGGATGATCCCCAGGATGTCCCGCCACTGTCGATCGGAGTGTTCGTTCCCCGCGCGATACCAGTTCAACTTCTGGAGCAGAATATCCTCGGCGGTGTAGAAATACAGGTAGCGATCGGGATCGGATGCAACCTGGACTCGTTGCCGTCGTTTCATCTGCTGCTCATCGAGGACAGAACCACCTACGATGAATAGATCGACTTTCATCGATGATCCGTAGTGGATGATGTTCATACTCGATCTATCGCGGATTGCACGCCGGAGGGAGTCCGGCTCAGCGTAGAACTCGTCGCCTAGTCTGTCGATGAATGGCTGGACGTCGCTCTCGGAGATTGAGACGACAAGGTCAACGTCTAAAGTGGAACGTGGTTCGCCACTGAGTGAACTTGCAAGCGATCCGCCGACCAGGTAACACAAACCACAACTCTCAAGTGCATTCGCTACTTCCAGTGCGACCTGAATGGGGTCTGCCGGCAACTTCAGTATCCGGTCAACTTGGAGGATTCAGGATATGCCCGATTGGCCAGTTCGGGGCCCAGGGTGAGCCGAGCGAGACGAATCTTGCATTCGCGATCCGTTGCTTCAGGAAAACGCTGGCGAATCCCAGTAAGCGATAACTGCAAAACGGAACGCGAAAGTGCACTCACCGTCTGGATCTTCGAAAGTTGAGACATCCGGCGCCACAGTTCGACCTGGAGATCCTCTGCTTGCCGGGATGTGTCATGGTTGAGTACAGAACGATCCATGAGTCGATTATACCGTCTAATACCGGGCAGTGGTGGACCCACCAGGACTCGACGCCGTAGGCGCGGCAACGACGTTGTTGCCGGGGTTCCGGTGGGTCATCGTGGAAGCCATTCTCGCGGCGGCCGACGCGTGGGTGCTGCGGCGCTCGGTCAAGGCCGTCTGAAGCGGCTCACGGAACGGCACCCGTGACACTCTCCTCGTCATCGTCCAACAAAGTGGCCGTCACGAAGATCGACATGCTGCGCTCGGCGAAAAAAGAACCGAACTTGACCCGGACGGTATTCTCGGCCACCGCGATCCCCTCGGCGTCGGGTTCGGATTCGACCTGTCCGCGCTTGCCCGCCGGGTCGATCCGCTCCGTACTCCAGCCCTGCGGTTTTGGCATCACTAGTTCGATCGTCTCTCCGGGTCGAATGTTGAACATGCGATGTCCTCCGCCGCCGACGCCCCCCCGGGGCGCCAGGCCCGGTCGAGCGACACCGATCTTTCGGCGGGCTCCGAGATACAGGTCGATCGATCCGTCGACACGCTTGCGACCGCGTAGAGACGCCCGGATCTCGGCGACCACGTCGGCCGTTTTCCCGTCGGGTGTCCGTCGTACGATGGGCCAGCGGAGCGACACGGGCTCGACCTCCACCTGTTCGCCCTGCGTCCCGCTGGCGTAAACCGTGTGGAACTGCCGATTGCCGTCCTCGTAATCGAAGACCCAGAAGAAATACTGCAACCGCGTATCGGCGAGCTTCGGATCCTCGATCACGCTGGCGCTCAGTTCGTACAGGACGTTCAGGCCACAGCGGCCGGCGGCCTCGGGGTCGACATCGGGCTCGAGGAAGTCGATCACGTGACTCTGCTCCTCCTCGAGCACGATCGTGCGCCGACCCTCACGGGCAACGCGCGAGTTTCCCGCGTCGTCCCGATCGTGGCGGTTCCAGTCGATCGCCAGCTCGATCCGCTGTGTCGTGGCCTCCACGACCTCGACATCGACCCACCACAGGTGAGCGGAACCGTCGAGCAACTCCCGGTGATCGCCGCCCCCGCCGATCGAGTTGCTGCACAACGGGTCGAGCACCGCTCCGTCGTCACGCACGAAACCGGTGGAGGCATGGATACTCCCGCGCTCGCGTACCCTCAGCGCGATGTCGGCGGAGCCTGTCTCGCGCTTGGCGCCGTCGGCGTCGGTCGTCCAGCGCACCAGGGTGACGGCGACGGCCTCGTCATGCAATCGACCGGGAGTCCGCTGTTGTACATCTTGCGCCGAGACGGTTCCCGCCACGACGATCATCAAAAGCGTCGAGAGTCCTTTCATGCGATCCCCTTTCTTGTTCATCAGCCCTGCCCTTCCCAGTCCACGCCGCGTTCGAAGTGCAACGTGCGCGACGCCTCGGGAGCCGGCGTCGGTGGATCGATCTGGACCGTCTCGGTCGGACGCAGCGACCACACACCCAGCGCCAGGAACGCGACCACTGCCGCCGCGGCGGCAAGCGTCCGCCACGGGCGTTTCCGCGCCTGCGGCTCCAGCAGCGCATCCATGTTCTTGTAGAACTCTGCGCCGGGCCGATCCGCGGCCGACGTCATCGCACCGCGCAGCAAGACGAAATCGACGAGCGTCTCACGCCCACCGGGAGCGGCGAGCGCCTCGGCGAGCGCCAGATCCTCGACGGCCTCACCGTCCAGGAACGCTGACAGAATCTCGTTCGGTTCGCGGGTCATGATCAGGCCTCCTTGAGGACGTTCGAACGAACTTTGCTCAGTTTGGTCGAGAGCAACCGGCGCAACGAGCCCCGTGCCCGATGGATCCGGTTGCGCACGGCGTCGGGGGTCGCCTCGACGGCGGCGGCGATTTCCACATAGCTCATCCCGGACACCTCGCGCATCAGGAACGCTTCACGTTCGGGCTCCGCCAGATGCTGTAGCGCTTCGACGATGCTGCGCGACAGATGCTGCACGGGATCGATCGGGACCGGACCGGCAACCTCGAGGCTGACCGGTTCGGGCCGGCGCGCTGCGTTGCGTTGGTGGTCGCGGTAAACGTTTCGGGCGATGGTGAAGACCCAGGCTGCTTCACGTTCCTCGACACGATAGGATTCGATGCCGCGGACGACCCGGAGAAAGACCTCCTGGGTCAGGTCCTCGGCTTGCTGATGGCCACCGACGAGCCGGCGCAAGAAGCGGAATACCGGCAAGTGGTGGCGATCGAACAGGTCTCGCGGCGTCGGTTGCTTCATGTCTGGCCCTCACCCACGGATAACGCCGCCGACGCTCCAGGCTCTCGAAAAATAGTCGATCACGAGAAAATGGTGGCGGTTTTTCGGCCCAAGACGGATTTTGGGCCGGTTCTGTCGCACATCCGATCCGCTCTTCAATCCGTTACGGGGCTGGTGCGCGTACTGTCCAATTACTGGGCCGAACCTGAATCCTTGGGATTCTAGCCCGTACACCGTCACGTCGATAGCTGCCGATCAGTTCTCGATCTGGCTACGATCACTAGATGGCGACGGCGTGGCATGTCGGAACTCCTGGAAGACGGTCACTAAGTCTCTTGCACAGGGCCACGCACTGCAGTTGTGATCGGTCTTTCCCGTTTCAGTTTGGACACTTTTCCTAGTCGCGTCCTTCGACCGTGTCCGCCCTCAACGCCCCAACCCATTGCCTCACAACAACTTGAAATGGTGGGCCCACCAGGACTCGACGCCGCAGGCGCGGCGAAGCCAACCAGGGACCAGCGGATTATGAGTCCGATTCAGATGTTCGTGGTTACTGGAGTTTTGCGGAACACCTTTGTTTTTGATGTCCATGGTGTCCGTTGAGGTCCAGGTTTTCCGTCCTCTATGTCACTTTTTGGACACCTTTATTAGCCTTCAGCAGTGTCCAGGAATTCCATGGCGTTGCGTAGAGTTTGCGAAGAGTAGAACTACCAACGACGGGTGGCGTGACACTTGCCAGACAGGTTCGTGCCCGGTTCAGTGACCTTATTCGCGGGAGCAATCCAATAAATGGACCCTACGGGATTCCAAGTTCTCCACTGCGTTCAGGAATCTCCTGAACGATGCCGGCATCGAAGTCGTCCGACTGCCCCACCGTTCCCCCAACCTGAACGCCTATGCCGAGCGATTTGTCAGGTCGATCAAGGATGAGTGTCTCAATCGAATGATCTTCTTCGGCGAACGGTCGCTTCGGAAAGCAACTCGCGAGTACCCCGCTCACTATCACCGGGAGCAGAATCATCAAGGGATCGAAAATCGCCTCATCGAGCCGGATGACCGTGCCGAATCGGCATCGAGTGCCACCGAATGCGCCCAGCGGCTCGGCGGGATGCTTCGTTTCTACCATCGGGTCGCAGCGTAGATCGATTTACCTGACACTCGTCAACTCGAAGTGACGGTCGGCCGAGTTTTTGGACAGTACGCCCACGAAGCAGTTTAGTCTGTTCGTTCAGCAATCGAGACTTTGTTGACAGGCATTTTTGACGAGTTTATCTTAATGTCAGCGTGGGAAAGTGCCCGTCAAGATCTCTTCAAATACGTTATGCAGCGGCGCTAGGAAGTGGAAACAACAAATTGAAAAAGCATATCAAGAACGTAATCAAGGCGATTGCCTTTCGGCTGCCATTGTCGATTTACGTGCCGCTCTGCTACGCGCTCCACAAGAAAGCGATTGAGCGGGCACAAGAACACGGCAACCTAAGGCTTCACCTTGGCTGCGGATGGACGATTTTGGATGAGTGGATCAATATCGACTTGAAGCGGAACCGCGAAATCCTCACGATTCGATTGCCCGGCGGGCTGCGAAAATTCGGCGACAACTCGACGAGCTACATTTATTCCTCTCACTTCCTTGAACACCTTGACTACAGAACCGAAGCTCTCGATTTCGTTACAGAATGCTACCGACTCCTGGACGACGGAGGAGTTCTGCGCGTTGCCGTTCCGGACATTGAAAAGATTATCAACGCTTATACTCGAAAGAACCGAGAGTTTTTTAACGTCCAGAGTGAATTGCATCCGTCGTGGTGTACGACAAATCTTGATCACCTAATGTACGCCCTGCAGCAGCAGGGAGAGCACAAATACGGCTATGATTTCGAAACGGCGAAAATACTCTTGAAGAAAGGTGGATTCCAGAAGATAGTCAAAAGCGATTTCAAGAAGAGCGATGTTAAAGAGCTTGTTGATATCGACTACTGGCCGTACACGGACCATAACGGTGAAAACCTTTCTCTTTTTATCGATGCTTACAAGTAAAGGATTTCACCGGCGACACGCAGTCGGTGACGGTTGATCCCTGACTCCGGGTTCCTACACGGTGCCCGTGCTGTCCAAGTACTCAGCCGAACCTCAATCCTTGGAATTCTAGCCCGTACACCGTCACGTCGATAGCTGTCGATCCGTGCTCGACCTGGCTACGATCGCTGGATGGCAACCGTGATCAATCCCTGGCAGATCCTCGTGGCCGCGATGGCCGGATGGATCACGCGTCAACAAGACGCAGTCATTGACTATCTTCGAGAAGAAAACTGCGTCTTGAAGGAGCAACTTGGACGCAAGAGACTCCGGCTGAGTAATTGGGCGACGGGCGCTCACCGAGGTAGCGTCGCTCGTCACGCCCGACACGATCCTCCGCTGGCACCGGCAACTCGTTGCCCAGAAGTGGACCCACGAGCGCCGATCTCCCGGTCGGCCTCGGGTCATGGAGATCATCACCGAACTGGTCGTCCGCATGGCCAGCGAAAATCCTCGCTGGGGGTACACGCGAATCCAGGGGGCACTTCAGAACGTCGGCCATCGAGTCGGGCGCACCACGATCAGTAACATCCTGGAGAATCATGGAATCGACCCTGCTCCGGAGCGGGGCAAGCGAACGACGTGGGGCCAGTTCCTTGAAGCCCATTGGAGTGTCATCGCCGCTGCCGACTTCTTCACCGTCGAAGTCTGGGCACCACGTGGTCTCGTTACGTTCTATGTCTTCTTCGTGATCGAACTCGCGACACGCCGCATCGACATTGCTGGAATCACTCCCAGCCCAGCTGAGCCATGGATGATGCAGATCGGTCGCAATCTCACTGATCCGCTTGATGGATCTCTAGCTGAGAAGCGGTTCCTCATCCTCGACAGGGATTCCAAGTTCTCCACTGCGTTCAGGAATCTCTTGAACGATGCCGGCATCGAAGTCGTCCGACTGCCCTACCGTTCCCCCAACCTGAACGCCTATGCCGAGCGATTTGTCAGGTCGATCAAGGATGAGTGTCTCAATCGAATGATCTTCTTCGGCGAACGGTCGCTTCGGAAAGCAACTCGCGAGTACGCCGCTCACTATCACCGGGAGCAGAATCATCAAGGGATCGAAAATCGCCTCATCGAGCCGGATGACCGTGCCGAATCGGCATCGAGTGCCACCGAATGCGCCCAGCGGCTCGGCGGGATGCTTCGTTT